>Ga0184639_10001300_pt1 | contig 10721 bp, 6 predicted proteins | sample PLM31_170_b2_FD_133155 | JGI IMG/M metagenome (GOLD analysis project Ga0184639, IMG submission 133155) | Groundwater sediment microbial communities from an aquifer in East River, Colorado, USA - PLM3-1_170_b2 | ecosystem: Environmental > Terrestrial > Soil > Riparian zone | place: USA: East... | reverse complement strand
TCTCTGAGCGCGGCTTCGATGGCCGCGCGCAGTTCGGCGGGGTCGCGATCCACGACGGCGAGCACACCTTCGCCCGTTGGAGCCTTGCGGACGAGGAGGACGCGCGCGGGCAAGCGGGCCACGAGCAAAACGGCGAAGCCTTTGAGCGTGGGCGCGGGCTTCGCAACCGGAAACACTTTGGGCGCTTCTTCGGCGGCGGTCGGTTCGAGTTCGAGAACCGGCGCGCGCGCCGGCTGGCCGAGGAGATCGTCGAGGCGTTTGAGCAGGCCCTGCCCGGTATCGCGGAAGGAGAGTTTGTCCGGCGCTTCTTCCGTGCCGAACACGCCCGCGAAGACGTTGCGCTTGGCCGCGAGCGTATCGAGCATGCGTTCCTCGATGGTTCCCTGCGCGATGAGGTTGACGACGTGAACCGGGTGGAGCTGCCCGTGCCGGTGCGCGCGCCCGATGCGCTGTTCGAGCACCGCCGGGTTCCACGGCAGGTCGAGGTTGACCACGAGGCTCGCGGCCTGCAGGTTCAGCCCTACGCCGCCCGCGTCGGTGGAGAGGAACACGCGGCAGTCCGGGTCTTCGAAGAAACGCTCGATCAGCCCGCCGCGTTTGGCGGAAGGCACGGCACCCGTGAGCGTCACGTAGCCGAGGCCGATGCGCTTGACGACCGGCGCGGTGAGCGCGAGCATCCCCGACCACTGGCTGAAGACGAGGGCCTTGTGCCCGTTGTTGGCGATCTCGTCGGTGAGGATGTGCTCCAGTTCGCGCAGCTTGGGCGCGGTCTTCTCGCGGTCGCGCGGGGGGATTTCCTTGTCGTGCAGCGCGAGCGCGTCGCAGATGATGCGCATCTTGAGCAGCCCCTTGAGCAGCCGGTCTTTCTCCTGCGGCGTGAGCGGACGGCGTTTGGCGATGGCGGCCAGGCGCGCGACGATTTCCTTGTATTCGTCGTAGGCCTGCCACTGCGGGTCGGTCATCTCGACGAAGAAGTTGTTGTCAATGCGCTCCGGCAAATCCTTCAGCACTTCGTCGCGCGTGCGGCGCACGGAATACGGCTCGACCGTCGCGCGCAGTTCGGCGAAGTTCTTGTAGCCGATGACTTTGTAGGAGCCGTCGGCGCGCTCTTCGAGGTCGTAAAAGCGGTCGTTGAAGTGCCACAGCGGGCCGAGGATGCGCGGGTCGAGGAACTGGAAGATGGAGTAGAGTTCGTCGAGGCGGTTTTCGAGCGGCGTGCCGGTGAGCACGAAGGCGTAGCGGCTCTTGAGCTGCTTGACCACGATGGCGGTCTTGGCCCGCCAGTTCTTGATGCGCTGCGCCTCGTCGAGGATGATCAGGCTCGGGCGCAGCTGCTCCAGTTCCACGAGGTCGCGCCGCACGAGCTCGTAGTTGACGATGGTGAAGAACGCGTTTTCGCGGTAGGCCTGGCGGCGGGCGATCTGGCCGCCCTGCACCACCGTGACCGGGAGCGAGGTGAAGCGCCGAATCTCGCGCGCCCACTGGTGCTTGAGCGAGGCCGGGGTGATGACCAGCACGCGCTCGATGCCGCGCAGTTCTTTGAGCAGGGCGGCGGCGGCGATGGCCTGCACGGTCTTGCCGAGGCCCATGTCGTCCGCGAGCATCGCCCGCCCGCCGAAGGCCAGGTGCATCGCGCCCTGCTCCTGGTACGGATACAGTTTCGTCGCCAGCACGTCAAAGGTTCGGTGGCCCGATTTCACCTGCTCCAGGAACCAATCCTTTTGTTGTTGCACAGCCTCGCGGTCTTGCAAGAGTTCCAGGTGTTCACGCACGGCCTCGGCCACGCGCACGTACTTGCGCTCGCGTGGCTCCAGCGCCTCCAGCGCGGCGAAGAGGCGCGGCAGGTTGTCTAGGGGCTGGCCGATGAGCGTACCATCCGGGCTGAAGTGGCGTGTGAGCAAGGCGCGCACCGCCGGGGCGCGCGGCAGGGGCAGGCCCACGCGCACCGTGATTTCTTCACCATAGTGCAGATAAATCTGTGTGCCCGCCGGGCGCTTCTTTGCCAGGTCGGTCAGCCGCTCGCCGTATTTCTTTTTCAAAAAGAGCAGGACGCCCTCAATGTGCTTGCACGTGCCGATAAGATTGGTCTTGTAATCGGCGCAGGTGCAGGAGTTGTGGAGTTCGTCGAGGGAGCGCACCTCTACCCGGTAGGTCTGCCCAGACTGCGACGAGACCGCAAACGTGCTGAAGACCGGATGCTCGCCCTGGTTGACGACTTTGGTAATCTCTTCCAGCGCGCGCTGGCGGCGGCGCTCAATTTGCTCGTGGATGTCGGTGGGCATGAGAGTTTTCTCTGTGGAAGGGCAGGCTGTGTGGCATAGAGTCTAGTGGGAGGGGAGGTGAAGTCAAACGACAATAACGGCCTGCTGGGGCAGGCCGTTATTTGAGGCGCGGCATAAGATTCCTTCAGTTGACCGACGCGAGCCGAGGCCTAAATTTGTAGCCGTATACCTGATTTAACAAATTTTGCCCGCGTGCTGGTGACGTTATGACGAGCGCAGGATGTTCTTCTATGCTCAGCCTTTGGGCGGATGCCAGCCCACGATCACCCACGCCTGACGGGCTTTGACCAACGATGGCGGGTTGAGTTTCAGTACAATGGTGGTTGCCCGTCCGATGGGAGTCAGACCGACGATCTGGGCCCCTTCGGCGGTCCAAGCAAAGTGTTGCTGTGAGCTGCTAGACAATCACAAATCTTGGCATATAATGTGTGCAAATAGTTCAATTAGATCAAACTATTTGCACACATATGGGACAAAAAACTGTTGAAACTCAGGGCAAGCTCTACAACATCGCTGAGGCCCAAGCTGGTTACTTTACTGCGTTTCAGGCCCAGTCTGTCGGCTTCAGCCGCCCAGTGCTTGTCCACAATACAAACATAGGCCGGTTCAAACGCGTCGCTCACGGCATCTACAGACTTGCCCAGTTTCCCGGTTCCCAGTTTGAGGATCTCTTCGTCGCCTGGCTTCAAACCGGCCCGAATTCGGTCATCTCGCATGACAGTGCGCTCGCCGTCTATGAACTTTCGGACGCCCTCCCGGCTGAAATTCACGTTACCATACCCCGCACCGGCTCGCGCCGCCGACGCGGTCTCCGGCTTCACACCCAGCACCTTGAAGCTGATGAAATCACACGCCGGGCCGGGCTGCCAGTCACTACCGCCGCCCGAACGATAGCCGATGTAGCGGTAGCCGGCATGGCCGACGAACTGGTCCGGCAAGCCATTGACGAAGCTATCCATCGAGGCCTGGCGACACGCCGCGCCCTGGAACTTCAGGCGCGCCGCCGTAAAGGCCGCGCCGCCCTCCTCATTTTCGAAACATCGAAGGAGGCACAGCCGTGAAATATACCAGCAGTGCCGCCTTCCGCCGTGCGCTCGAAGATCGTTTGCGGGCTCACAGTCAACAGACCGCGCTGCCTCTCATCCGTCTCAGAAAACTCGTGGCCTTTGATCGCTTGCTGGCGCGTCTAACGATGGGGCAACCCGCTACTTGGATTCTAAAAGGCGGCCTGGCATTGCAACTACGTCTCGGGCCGCTGGCCCGTACGACTCAGGATGTCGATCTGCTCATGCGGCTGGACCCGCGCAATGTTCATGAAACGCTGGTCAATGCGGCGGTCCGAGATCTCGAAGACTGGTTTCAATTCGAGATTGCTCAAGCCGAAATGATCGCGCCTGATCAAATCGGGACTGCCTATCGTTTCAACACGCAGACGCTGCTGGATGGCCGGGCCTTTGAAACATTTCATGTAGATGTTGGTCTCTCCGATCCGGTCGTCGAGGCAGTGGACCACCTCGTGATTCCCTCGCTGTTGGCATTCGCGGATATCCCGCCGACGATTGTTCCCTGCTATCCGCTGACTCAGCATATTGCCGAAAAGGTGCATGCGTATACCCTGCCCCGGCCCACGGGTGAAAACAGCCGGGTCAAAGATCTGGTTGACATCTTGCTCCTGGCTGGCCTGAACACCCTCTCGGCTGAATCCCTCGGCCAAGCCCTTCTGGCTACTTTCCAGGCCCGCAATACACACCCTCTTCCAAATCGCTGGCCCGACCCGCCCCCGTCATGGGCGGTTCCCTTTCGGCGGCAGGCGGCGGAGCTCAAGCTGAAGTATGCCACCCTGGCCGAGGCCGATGTGGCTGCCCGTCAATTCATCGAGCCAGTGTTGCAAGCCGAGAAAATCAATCAGTGGAACCCGCAGCGATGGGAGTGGCAAACACCATCGTGAGCACTTGCGGCAATTTACTGTTCAACCGTTCCACTGCGCCCGGCGTGCATCGCCAATTATTGAGATCATCAGCTGCATCGTGGGCAGGGGCATAATCGTCCCAACTCTCGGCAATCAGCTTGAACCCCTGACCCGCTAAAGTTTGCAAGAGGTCCACATGGCCCTGCCCAAAATCACCGAGTCTATCATCCGGGCCGGCGCGACGCCACAGAGTTTTCAGCGCGGCAAAGAGTATTATCAAGATGGGGCGATCTCGAACACCACCCGCCAGGGCAATGTGCTGGCTGGCGATTGTGAGGGCACCTCCGCACCCTACTACCATGTACGCGTCACGCTGGACGAAGCTGGCATCCGCGAGGTCACCTGCACTTGCCCGTATGAGTACGGCGGATACTGTAAGCACGTCATTGCGCTTCTGCTCACCCACCTTCACCATCCCAAGCACTTCGCCGTCCGCCAGGAACCCGCCGAATTGTTGGCCGACCTCACCCATGACGACCTCGCCGCGCTGGTGACCAAACTTGTCCACGACAGGCCTGAGCTCTACGATTGGATTGAGGCCACCATCGCCGTTCCCGCCCCCAGGAGCAAAACGCCAAAGAAGAAACGCAAACGAGTTGAGGCGGACGTGTATCGCCGCCAGATTCTCGGCATCCTGCACAGCCTGGACGGCATGAGAATGTCGGCAGCCTACTGGCACGTGGGCAGCCTTGTCACTCAATTGCACGAAGTGCAGGAGACGGCGACGAAGTTCCTCGACGCCGGGGACGCCGAGACGGCGCTCACCATCCTGCTCACTTTGCTGGAAGAGGCCAGCCGCGGCATCGAATACATTGACGACTCCAACGGCGAGCTAGGCGGCTTCGTGGGTGAATTGGGCCAGCCGCTCGCCGAAGCGATCTTGAGCCTGGACCTGAGCGCCCTCGAACGGACAAAGCTCGCCGACAAATTGACCCAACTCGTCAACTACGCCAGCGACTATGGGATGGAGGGCAACCTGGACATCGCCATTCAGGCTGCCCAATACGGATGGGAGGCCCCATCATCGCCAGGCGCCGGGGCGCGACGACAAGCGGCCTGCGAGAGCGATTTCGACGACGCGTGGGTTGACGAAACGATTGAAGACTATGGCCGGGACGATGACGATATCTATGAGGGGCATGATTGGGGCAGGCCGCACTCATCTCCCTTCGGCGACCTGACCGAAGCCAAACTCAATGTGCTCGACCGTCGGGGTCGCACCGATGAATACCTCGGGCTGTGCCAGCAGACCAGACGCCATCTGCGTTACGCGCTCACACTATGCGATTTGAAGCGTGTGCCGGAAGCGGTAAAGTACGCGAAGAAGCATTTGCAACTGGCCGACGAGGCTCAACAGATGGCCGAATGCCTGCGCGCGCTCCGGCGTGTTGCCGAGGCGATCGAGATCGGTGAGCGCGGCCTGAAGCTGAAAGGGCCAAAAGCCAACTTGGGTGAGTGGCTGGGCCCTGTGGAAGAAGCGCAAGGCCGCACCCAGCCAGCCTTGGCGGCGTGGCTCGCCGCGTTCCCGGAGGAGCCGTCGCTTGAGATGTACAAGATCATCAAACGCCTGGGTGCGTCGCGCTGGAATAAGTTGCGGCCTGAGGTCATGGAGAAACTGCGGAAGTCGCACGACAAGCCGGTGCTGGCCGAAGTGTTGCTGTCTGAGCAGGAGTGGGATGAGGCCATCAAGGTGGCCGAAGGGCGGGACGTCTGGCACCCCGTCGTCGAAACAGTGGCCGATGGCGTCCTGGGGCACCGGCCAAAGTGGGTGGCGCGCATCAGTCTCAAGCACGCCGAGCGCCTGATGGCGGAACCAAAGAGTAAGAATTACCCCATTGCCGCCGAGTGGCTCAAGCGGGCGAAGAAGGCGTATGCCCAACGGGGGCGGGGGAACGAGTGGCAGGCTTATCTGCAAAAGTTAAAAGAACACTACAAGCGGCGGCCTGCCGTACAGGCACAGTTGGCGCGGCTGTAAGGTCATTTGTCTATCAAATCGCCCAAGCCTCTTGACAACCTGCCCAGTCTGCCTTATACTGCGACATATAGAACAAGAGTTCTATATGAAAATCGCCACTTCCGGCAGACTTACGATCCTCCTCGGCAAACAGCAGGCCGCCACAGGTGAGCGGCTCTCGCTCCGCCAACTGGCGCAGCGAGCCAACGTCCCCAAAGACCTCGTCTATCGGTTGGACGCCGGGGAGGCGCGCTATATTGACCTCGACGCTCTGACGCGCTTGTGCGAAACCCTACATTGCCGCGTCGAGGATATCCTGACCTGTGACGCCGATGGCCGCGAACCCGTTTGACGTCCTCCCCGCGAACCTCTTCAATCTCTTCAGCACGCAGGGATACACGACTCTCCAGCGCCATTACATGGCGATTCTCCTCCGCCTGTACGCGCTCGGCGAGTTCAATCGCTTTGGCCTGACCCGTGAGGTGGTGATCGCCGAGATCGTAGATTACCTGAAAATCGCGGGCGCGCAAGCGGAGGCCGAGGTGGCCGCCGTGATGGCAGCGGAGTCCGACCCGAGCGGTGAACCGGAGCCCAACCCCCTCACCGGGCAAAAACTGGAGCACGAGTACGCGGCCTATCTTCTGCGGCGCCTGGCCGAGACCGGCTGGGTGGAGCGCGAGCAACACGCCGATTACTCCGAGACCATCATCCTCCCCGATTACGCCTTCACCCTGCTCGAAGCCCTCCGCGCCATTCAAGAACAGAAACCGCGCGAGTTCACCGGCCAACTCTACACCGCCCATCAACTGCTCAGCCGTTCCCGAGACAAGGACTTCTCCCCCGCGCTCGCCCTCACGCAGGCGTACGAAAACGTGCGGCAGGTGGTGCGCGGCCTCACCGAACTCAACCAGAACATCCGCCGCTACATCGAGCGCGCCACGCGCGGGCGCGACGTGGCCGAACTCCTCCGCCTGCAATTCGACGACTACTCCCAGACCCTCGGCCCGGCGTACCATGCGCTCAAGACCTCCGACCACGTCTCGCGCTATCGCCGGGACATTATCGGCAAGCTGCAAGCCTGGCAACGCAACGCCGAGTGGCTTGACCGCGCCGCCGAAGAGTTGGCCGCGCAGGGACGCCTGACTCCCGCGCAGGCCGAACAGGAGATCGGCCACGCCATTCAGTTCATCGTTCATCAATTGGAGGGGCTTGACCCGCTTTTGGAGGAAATTGACCGTCGGCACGCGCAATACCTGCGGACTTCGCTGAGGCAGATTCGCTATCAACTTGTGAGCGCGGACGGCAGTTTCAAAGACCGGCTGGTTTCGCTCGGGCGGGGCCTGACCGAGATGCAAAACGATGGAGACGTCTGGCTGCCCGACGAGGCGCCCGGCTGGCAGTTGCACTCGGTGGATGCGCCCGACCTGCACAGTTTCTACACCCCGCCTCGCCGCCGCGCGCCCTTCGCCCCGGCGGCGATCGCCTCGCCCGCGCTGCTCCCCGGCGAACTGGCCGCCCTGCGCTCGGCCACGCTGCAAGATGTGACGCAAGCCCTCACGCCGGATAAAATCAACCGTTACGTTCTCGGCTTTTTCAACGGCCATCGGGCACTCTCCGTGACTGAACTGCCTGCCGAGGTGGTGGGCGATCTGCACCGGCTGACCACCATCATCGCCTACGCCGATCACCCCGAGGTCAAATACGGCATCGAACTCACCGACGGCGAGCCGGTGGAGATTGGCCCTTACCGTATCGTTCCCTTCCAACTCGCCAAACTCTAACTCCGTACGGGCGTGGCACGCTGCGCCCCTACTCTAACGCCTATGGACACCGACACCCTCCTCGACTCCGCCGGCCTCTCCGAAAAATATCGCCGCGACGTGCCGCGCGTGATCAACCGCCTGCTGGGACAGACCTTCCTCTATCAGGACGTGGAGGGCGACAAAGACGACTACTACCTCGTCCACCGCCACCGCCCGGTCTTCGAGAGCCTGCTGCACCTGGGCGGGTTCAATCTCCTGCACGACGACTATCACCGCATCTTTCAAGTCGTCTCCGAATACAGTTATTGCCGCGCGCACTACCGGCTGGACCAGACCCTGATGATCGTCGTCCTGCGGAAACTGTACGAAGAGCGCGTGGAGCATCTCAGCCTCGCCAACGACCCGGTCGTGACGATCGGCGAGGTACGCGAGGAATACCGCACCCTCACCGGCAAAGAGCGCGACCTCGGTATTGTTCAATACGAAAACTTGCTGAAGCACCTGCGCGCCATAGGGCTGATTGACACGCTCGACGGCCACACGATCAACGTGCGCGACGCCGACGCCCGCCTGCGCCTGCGCGGCTCGGTGCGGATGATCCTGCCGGTGAAGACCGCGGACGAGATGGAGGCGTGGGTGAGGAAGTATCGGAAGGCAGGGGAGGGGGAAGAGCAGGAAACCGGGGAACTGGGGGAACTTCGCGCAGCACCCCTTTGGGGCAAGGAACTTGGAGAGGAATGAACCATGAAGACCCTCACTCGCATCCGCCTCGTCAACTGGCATCTCTTTGAAGACACGACCATCACCTGTAACGGCACGACGTATTTCATCGGCGTGAACGGGGCGGGGAAGTCCACGATTCTCGACGCCGTGCAGTTCGCGCTCGTCGGCGGGCAGCGCGACGTGAAGTTCAATCAGGCCGCGCTGGCCGGGGGCAAACGCTCGCTCGCGGCGTACGTGCGCGGCGAACTGGGCACCGAGGGTCAGCGCTATCTGCGCGGCGATTGCTCGGGCGTGGTCGCGCTGGAGTTCCGCAACCCCGACGGCACGTTCTTCACCCACGGCGCGGTGATGGACGCCTTCGAGGATGGCCGCAGTCCCGAGGTGATGTATTTCATCGCCCACAACGCGCCGCTCAACGACGATTGGTTTTTCCGTAGAGACGACCCGCCGGGTCGTCTCTACGACACCCGCGCCTTCAAGCGCCACCTCGAGCACTTCCGGTTGCCGCGCGGCGCGCGGGCGGAGGTCTTCAGCCGGGTGGAGGATTACCGCTTCCACCTCCTCAACCGCCTCGGCCAACTGCGCGACTCGTTCCCGGCCAAAATCGTCAAGGGCCTCGCCTTCACGCCGCTCACCGACATCCGCGGCTTCGTCCACACTTATCTGCTCGACGAGAATCTGGTGGACGTGAAGAACTTGCAGGCGCAACTCGAAACCCTGCGCCACTTCGAGAGCCTCGCCGCCGACGTTCGCGAACGCATCGCCGCGCTGACCCAGATTGAAGAACTCGATCAGGAGCGCCTCGCCAACCGCCGCCGCCGCATCACCAATAGTTACATTCAACGCCGCGCGCAGAGCGACGCGCACCTGACCGCGCTCAAAGCTAGGCGCCTCGAACTGGACGAAGCGCGCCTCGCCCTCAGCCGCGCGAACCTGCAACGCGACGAACTTGTGGAAGCGCTCAAACGAGCGCAGGCCGTGCTCGTGGATGCGCAAGTGGCTCTGCAAACGGACACCACCGCCATCCGCGAAAAAGAACTGCGCGACAAGATCGCCGCGCTCGACGCCGAACTCAAAGACCTCCGCGAGCGCGAGAAGCAATTAAACGAAACGCTGTCCCGCGAGGCCGAAGACGCCAAGCGTCTTTGCAAATTGCTGATGGCCGATGGCCGCCCTGTCCCGCCCGCGCTCGGTGAGTTCATTCAAACTCCACAATCAGCAATCACGCTTCGCAGTCTACAATCGGCAATCGAATCTCTCGGCCATGACTACGCCACCCAATTCGCCCTCCTCGACGAGCGAGCGCGCGTCTTGCGCGACGAGGCCGCACAGGTCGAAACGGAGATTCGCCAACTCCACACCGGTGACCGCGAGGCGAGTTACGAGGTCGAGGCCCCGGAGGCCGCCCGCCTGCGCCGATTGTTGCGCTCCGATTTAGGGTTGGGCGCGGACGAAGTCATCTTCCTCTGCACTGCCCTGCAAGTCCCCGACGAGAAATGGCAGGACGCGGTCGAAGGCGTGCTGGGCTACAACCGTTTCACTTTGCTCGTGCCGCCCAAACGCTACAACGCCGCGATGAAACTCTACCGCGAGCGCCGCCACAAGGACAACCTGCACGGCGTGGGCCTGCTCGACGCCGAGCGCATCCTCCGCAGTCGCTCCCCTCTCCCAGCGGGAGAGGGGAAGGGGGTGAGGGAGAGATCTTTGGCCTCCGAAGTCCGCACCGATCACCCCGCCGCGCGCGCCTTTGTGGATCTGGTGCTGGGCAGTTACGTGAAATGCGATTCGCTGGAGGCCATGCGTGACGAGCGCACGGCCGCCACGCGCGAATGCTTTGTCCGGCGCAACTTCACCACCAGCCATCTCAACCCGCGCGTCTACCGCCGCTGGTTCATCGGTGACCGCGCTCTGCCACGCCAGATCGAACAGCGCGAGGCCCGCCTGAAAGAAATCGCCGATGAGAGAGTGGCGCTGAATGTACAATCCGTCGCCCTCAAAGAACGGCTGGCCCTTACCCGCGACAAGGTGCG
>Ga0184639_10001299_pt1 | contig 10725 bp, 11 predicted proteins | sample PLM31_170_b2_FD_133155 | JGI IMG/M metagenome (GOLD analysis project Ga0184639, IMG submission 133155) | Groundwater sediment microbial communities from an aquifer in East River, Colorado, USA - PLM3-1_170_b2 | ecosystem: Environmental > Terrestrial > Soil > Riparian zone | place: USA: East... | reverse complement strand
GGAATCACGATCGCCGGTCTCGACAATAAAGACTACGGGATAAGGGGATAAGGGGATAAAAGGATAAGGTGAAGAAAATCGCTTCGATTCCGATGCCTGCGACATTATCCCTTTATCCCATTATCCCTTTATCCCGTCTTTTGCTCCAGCCGTGCGCACCTTAACCGCCTGGGTTCCTGTTGGGTTTCCGGATGTCCAGCCTGGCGACGATATCTCGTCGATCGTGCTGGACATGTTTCGTTTCAATGACGTGGCGCCCGAAGACCACGATGTCCTTATCATCGCCCAGAAGGTCGTCTCGAAGGCAGAAGGCAGCGTGGTCAACCTCAGGGAGATCACCCCGACACCGGAAGCCAAGAAACTCGCCGCGACGGCAGAGAAAGATCCGCGGCTTGCGCAGGTCATCCTTGACGAGGCGCGGGCCATTCTACGTGTGCGGCCGGGGTTGATCATTGCCGAACACAAATTAGGGTTCGTGTGCGCCAATGCTGGCGTCGACCACAGCAACGTCGGCCTGGGCGAAGATTGGGTGACCGTGCTCCCCAAGAATCCTGACGCATTCGCGGAGACGGTCCGGAGCAAGATGGAGGAAACGTTTGGCGTCCGCGTCGGCGTGGTGATCAACGACACTCACGGGCGGCCCTTCCGCGAGGGAGCCATCGGCGTTGCAATCGGGGTGGCGGGACTGGAGCCGCTGTTCAGCTACATCGGGCAACCAGACCTCTACGGGTACATTCTTCGCGCATCGATCGAAGGCGTCGCCGACGAGCTCGCCTCGACCGCCAGCCTGCTTCAGGGACAGGGAGCCGAGGGGACTCCCATGGTCCTGATCCGAGGAGGCCGATTCAAACCGGGGATTGGGAGCCTTGTTGAGCTGTTACGGGAGCCAAAGAAAGATATGTTCCGCTGAACCAGTCGGGAGGTCTCATGAAGATCAAAAGCGTCAAGTGTCGGATGCTCTCGGGCACGCTGGAGAAGCCGATTCAGTTTGGCATCGGCGCATTTCCCACGTTCTCGGCGACGCTGGTCGAGATCACGACAGACGATGGTGTTACGGGCGTGGGTGAGTGCATCGTTCGCAAAGCGCCCCAGGTGACAAAGACGGTCGTCGAGCAAATGCTGGCGCCGGTGATCATGGGCCGTGACCCGCACGACGTCGAGGGCCTGTGGGACGAGATGTTCCAGCAGCTACGCGGCTGGGGACACTATCGAGGTTTTGTTTTCGAGGCCGTGAGTGGCATCGATACGGCACTGTGGGACATCCTCGGCAAGGCCGCGAGTTTGCCTGTCTACAAGGTGCTGGGCGGCGCAGGTCGAGACCGCGTCCCCTGCTACACGTCGTCAGTCTATTTTGCCGAGATCCCTGCGATGGTCGCGCAGGCGGGGGAACAGATTCGCGCGGGACATTCCGCCATCAAAATAAAAATCGGCCGGAGCGCTCGCCTCGGAGGTCGGCGCGCAGACGTGGCGTCCGTGAAAGCGATCCGCGACGCCGTGGGTCCGGACGTCGATATTATGCTCGACGTGAACAGCGCCTACGACGCGGCGACGGCTATCAAGGTCTGCCGGCAGTTGGAGGCCGACGATATTACTTGGATCGAGGAGCCCGTGCCCCCCGATGACCTCGACGGCTATGAACGGGTGCGGAAAGGCCAACACATTCCCGTTGCGGCCGGCGAAAGCGAGTTCGGCGTGTTCGGATTCCGGGAGTTGATCCGCCGGTCGGCGATCGACATCCTCCAGCCTGACGTCGCCCGGGTCGGCGGCTTCACCGGCGCGCGCCGCGTTGGCGCGCTCGTACACGCGCACAACCTTCGGTACGCTCCCCACACAGGCTTCAGCGCAGGGATCTCCCATCTGGCCTCATTGCACGTCGCCGCGACCGTGCCAAATCTCATGACCTATGAGTATTTCTTCGCGCCAAATCCGCTGCGCGACTTGTTCACCGAGCCGTTCCCTCAGCCCGATAGCGGCGTCATCAGCGTGCCTCAGAAACCGGGTCTCGGGCTCGAGTTGGATCCAAAGATTCTGAAGAAATTTGAGATAACATGAAAACACGGGAACGGCAAACGGGGAGCGGGGAACGGTCCTAAAGTCAGGTGGTTACTGTTCCCCGTTCCCAGTTCCCCGTTCCCGTGTGATCGGTCATGCCCGCTAACCTCACTCCCGACTACCTGGCCGCCGACAAGAAATTCAAGACGGCAGTAACTCCACAGGACCGGCTGGCCGCGCTTGAAGAGATGCTGACCACGATCCCCAAGCATAAAGGGACGGAGAAGATGCAGGCCAATCTCAAGCGCCGCATCGCCAAACTGCGGGGTGAGATGCAGAAGAAGAAGGGCGCGGCGCGTGGGAAACCGTTTTACCACGTCGACAAGGAGGGGGCCGGCCAGGTGCTGCTGATCGGGGCGCCCAACGCCGGCAAATCAAGGCTGCTCCGTGCACTGTCGAACGCCGAGCCCGAGGTCGCGGAGTACCCCTTTACGACGCGCGTACCACTTCCCGGGATGGTCAAATTCGAAAACGTGCAGATCCAGCTCGTCGACCTCCCGCCAATCACGCTCGAGTTCCAGGAAGGGTGGCTTTACGGGATTATCCGCACGGGTGATGCCGGGGTGCTGGTCGTGGATCTCGCGTCAGAGGATATCATCACGCAAACAGAAGCGGTCCTGAATCTGCTGGCCGGGCAAGGCATCAGGTTGCTCCGCGATCCCCGCGAGCCAAATGAGAAGCGGACGGTCGTTGCCGCGAACAAGCTGGATGCACCCGGCGCGGCCGAACGCCTCCAATTGCTTCGAGAGTTCATTGGCGATCAGTTGCCGGTGATTCCCGTGTCTGCAGCCGCCGGGACAGGGCTCGATGGATTACGGCAAACGATGTACGACCTGCTCCGTGTCATCCGCGTCTACAGCAAGCCACCAGGCAAGAAAGCCGACCGTGGGGCACCGTTTATCCTTAAACAGGGCGCGACGGTGCTTGACGCCGCCGAAGCGATTCACAGAGAATTCGTCGAAAGACTAAAGTTCGCGCGGCTTTGGAGTGGTCAGCACTACCAGGGACAAATGGTCGGCCGTGACCACGTGCTTGCGGACGGCGACATCATCGAGATCCACGCCTGACGCGTCTCCCGGACCTCTGCACCGGCCTGGACCGTCTTTGTGGCTGCCGGCGGCGGGGGCTCCGCTGCCAGAGCCAGACTTCCGCACCCTGCGGATCTTTGAACCCCGCGTACCATCCCATGCCGGGGACTTCACCCTTCTGATGCACGATCGTTCCTCCGGCATTGTTCACCTTGCTGATCGTGGCGTCGACACTGTCAACCAGGATGTACGCTCTGACGGGCGACTGTGTAGGGACGGCGTCAACCTTGTAGATGCCACCGCCGACGCCGCGGCCGGCAGGATTGAACAGGGAGTACGTTGGATCGAAATCAACGAACTTCCAACCAAAGATCTTGCCGTAGAACTCCTTGGCACGTTTCATATCTGTCGCGGGAATCTCAACGTGCACGATATTATGCATCCGATCTATCCTCCATACGATGGGATGAGCAAAGTGTTCACGGCCAAGTCGGCGAAGCCCTTTTTATGACCCAACCGTTATGGAAAGCGGCACTGGCTGAAAGCATTGGCACGTTTACCCTGATCTTTATCGGCGCTGGATCGATCCTGGCCGATGCCATGACAGGAGGAAAGGTCGGGATCACAGGGATTGCGCTCGCGCACGGGCTGGCCATCGCTGTCATGGTGTCTGCGGCCGGCCACCTCTCCGGCGGACATTTCAATCCGGCGGTCACCGCCGCCTTTCTCATCGCCGGGCGGCAGCCGGTCGATCGCGGGATCGCCTACATCATCGCGCAGTTCAGCGGCGCCTCCGTCGCTGCGTTTATCCTCACAGCAGTGTTTCCAGAGGCGACCCGCCAGGCCGTCCATCTCGGCACGCCCGGGCTCGGCGAGGGGATCACCGCAGGAACGGGCATCGTCGTCGAGGCCGTCTTGACGTTCTTGCTGGTGTTTGTGATCTTCGGCGTTGCCGTCGATCCGCGCGGTTCGGGCGCCGTCGCCGGTCTCGTGATTGGGTTCGTCATCGTGATGGACATCCTGGCCGGCGGCGCGCTGACCGGAGCAGCGATGAATCCCGCGCGCGCGTTCGGCCCGGCACTCTTCTCGAACTTCTGGGACGGCCATTATGTGTATTGGGTGGGTCCGATTCTCGGAGGGGCCGTCGCCGCACTCATTTATGATAAGGCGTTGAATACAGGGGAGATGAAGCGATGAAGCTCGCTTACCATGGTCACGCATGCTTTTCGATTGAGGCGAACGGGACGAGGATTCTTATCGACCCGTTCAATGACACGTGCGGCTATCCAATGCCCGACGTCACCCCATCGGCGGTCGTCGTGTCGCACGAACACTTCGATCACAACTACGTACAGGTGGCCAAAGGGTCGCCGAAAGTGATCCGTGGGTTGAAGGATGGCGGCAACGATTGGGCTCAGGTGAATGAGAAGGTGGGACCGGTGGCGATCACCACCGTCCGCACGTATCACGATCCGTCGGAAGGATCACAACGAGGCAAGAACGCAATGCTGGTCTTTGACAGCGGCAGCGTTCGCCTTGTTCACACCGGCGACCTGGGACATCCGTTGTCCTCTGAGCACGTGAAGGCGCTCGGGCGGGTCGACGTCCTGCTCCTGCCCGTCGGCGGATTCTACACGATCGGGCCGAAGGAAGCGGATGCGGTGATCGGCCAGCTCAACCCCAAAGTCGTTGTCCCCATGCACTACAAGACCCCCGTCACTCAAAGCTGGCCAATCGGCCCGCTGGATGAATTCCTGAAAGGGAAGACGCGCGTCAAGCAGGTAGGCCGCAGCGCGTCCTTTACCGAGGCGGGGTTGCCCAAGGATCAAGAAGTCTGGGTGCTAAGCCCCGGATAGGTAGGTGAGGAGGGTTCTGACACCGTAGCCGGTCGCGCCTTTCGGCAGATATGGGCCGGTTCCCTCATCGGACTGAAGAAATGCCGTCGGAGCGATGTCGATGTGCGCCCACGGTTTGCCGTCGACGAACTCGCGCAGGAACGCGGCGCCCTTCTGAGCTCCGCCATACCGGCCGCCGGAGTTTTGCAGGTCGGCGACGGAGCTCCGCATCTTCTCCAGGTACTCCTCATATAGCGGGAGTTGCCACATCCGTTCGCCTGTGCGCTCGGCGGCATCGATCAGCCGGTCGACGAGGCGCTGATTATTGCTCATGACCGCTGCTGCGAAGAAACCCAACGCAACCATGGCCGATCCGGTCAGCGTGGCAAGGTCGATGATCTCGTCGGGGTTGCGCTGCGCGGCATAGGCAAGGGCGTCCGCGAGAATCACCCGTCCTTCAGCATCGGTATTGTTGATCTCGATGGTCTTCCCGTTCATGGCGCGGACGATGTCGCCGGGCTTCACCGATGTGCCGCTCGGCAGGTTCTCAACGGCCGCGACGACACCGAGCACCCGTGTGGGCGACTTCAGGGCAGGAAGCGTTTGCATCGTGGCGATCACGGCCGCTCCACCGGCCATGTCGGACTTCATCCACTCAAGATCCGATGTCTTGAGGTTGATCCCACCGCTGTCGAACGTCACCCCTTTGCCGACGATCGCGACGGTGCGCTTCGGTTTCGACGGCGTATATTCCAGCACGATCAGTTGGGGCGGGATAGCGCTGCCGCCACCGATCGATAGGATCGCCCCCATTCCCTGGGCCCGCATGGCGTCAACGTCCAGGACCGAACACCGCAGCCCGGCGGTCCGGGCGGCCTCGCCCGCCAGCTCGGCCAGCCGGAGCGGGTTTATTTGGTTCGGTGGCTCGTTGACGAGATCGCGCGCATACGTCGTCGCCTCCGCGAACAGCAGCCCGCGGCGCAGACCATCCTCAACGCCCTTCTGGTGGGATGCATCGGCGGCGAGCAATTCAACGCGTTCGACCGATCCGGCGTCATCTTGCGGCTTGTACCGGGAGAACCGGTACGACCCGAGCACGATTCCTTCGACGCGCGCCTGTGTGATTGCGTCTGCATGGTGAGAGGGGAGAGAGATCGCCGGGAATACGACGTGTTTGGCGCGAGCATCCGCGGCGCGGCGGACCGCTGCACCGGCTGCCATCCGCAGTCGCTCGAGGTGCAGGTCGACTTTTGGCCCGAGACCTGCGGCGATGATGCGTTTCGCGGGAATTCTCCCGTGAGTGTGGAGCATGAACGTGTGGCCGGGCTTGCCCTTGAAGCGCTCCTCGGTGAGGACGGAGGACAGGAGCCCACCCAGCGCCTGGTCGACCTTGCCCGCGGCCCCCTCGAGTGGCGCGCCATCCGCGAATACGCCGAGCACCAGCGCATCACACGCACTCGATTCCGGGGACTTGGCAGAGACGGTGAATTCCATGTCAGCTATGGACTACGGGATAAGGGGATAAAGGGATAAGGGGGATAAGAAAACTATCTCCCAAGTTTCGGTTCATACGTTATCCCCTTATCCCCTTCTTCCCTTATCCCGCCGTTTCTTTCAAAAGGTTCGCCCACACTCATCTCGCGCGCCCGGTCATAGGCGAGCTTCATGGCGGCCACGTCTTCGAGCGCGATGCCCTGGGACTCGAACAGCGTTGTCTCACTGTCGGATGTGCGGCCGGGGAGAATTCCTGCGACGATCGGGCCGAGCTCGACTACACGCGCCCAATCAATCGCTCCTTCCTCGACAGCACCGATGAGATCACCCGCTTCGACTTTCGCCTGCTCGAGGTCGTCCACGACAATCCGCTGAGCCCGGCCGACCGCTTCTGCGTCGAGCTCACGTCTGTTGCCCCAGTTGGACCCGATCGCGCTGATGTGCATACCCGGTTGCAACCAGGAGCCGAACAGGACGGGCGAGCGTGAGGTCGTGGCGGTGATGACGATGTCCGCCCCTTCAACCGCTTCCTCGGCGCTGTCCACGGGAGCCACCTCGGCACCCAGTTCCTGGATCATCTCGTCGGCGAACGCCGTCCGCCGGCGCTCGTCTCGTCCGAAGCACTTGACGAGCGCGATCGGGCGCACGCTTGCGACCGCGATGACCTGGCTGCGGGCCTGCCATCCGGTGCCGATGATCCCGACAGATCCCGCATCAGGCCTGGCGAGATACTTCGCTGCTACGGCGCTTGCCGCGCCGGTGCGGATCTGGCCCAGGCGGTTGGCCTCCATGACGGCCAGGAGTTCGCCGGTTTCAGTGCTGTAGAGCATGGCGAGGAAGCGCGCGTCTCCTCGCGCACTGCTGTAGGCCTTCAGTCCCATGACGCCAAGGTCGGGAGCAGCCGCGGACATCACGTGAAGAATGGTGCTCTCCGAGGAGACGCGCTGGCGGGGGCGGTTCACGACTTTGCCGAGACCCTGCTGGCGGAAGACGTCTTCGACGGCGGTGATGGCATCAGGCATGCGCAGGACGAGTGCGATATCATCTTCTCGAAGAAACAGGGCCATAGGCGGTGAGTTCGCTGGAAAAGAAGAAGTCCTCCGTTCGCGCACAATTTGGTCGCCGCGCAGGCGCGTACGCGAGCAGCGAAAGCCACGCTCGAGACCGCGACCTCGATTTGTTGCTCGAGCACCTGACGCTGCGTGTTTCGGACCACGTCCTTGATGTGGCGACCGGCACGGGATTCACCGCCATCGCATTACGACCCCGTGTTGCATCCGTCACGGGGCTCGATCTTACCCACGGCATGCTGCGGGAAGCCGTTCGACTCGCCGCTGACGCGGCTCGCTCACGGTCTTCGACCCTTCGACCGCGTGAGATTGAATGGGTTGAAGGCGATGTGGAAGCGTTGCCGTTCTGCGATGATGCCTTTTCCGTCGTGACGTGCCGCCGGGCGCCGCATCACTTCGTTCACTTCGACCGTGCCATTGGCGAAATGCTGCGGGTGCTGCGACCTCGAGGACGGATCGGCATCATCGACCAGATCAGCCCTGAGGAAGCGGACGGCATGCAATTAATGGATGAACTTGAGACATTGCGTGACTCCAGCCACGTACACGCTTTGTCGGTGCGGGAATGGCAGGCAGTCTTCTCCCGCCACCGTATCTCTCTCGCTTCTATCGATGTCGTCGAGTCCCGGCAACCATTCGGTCGCTGGCTGGAGCTGGCAGGTACGGAGTCGAACCAACGCCGGGCCATTGAGCGGGCCCTACGATCCGCGACACCCGAGGCACGGGGCCTCATCGGGTTCTCGGAGTCACCGGAGCCGTCGTTTCTTAAGCGGTGGGTCGTTCTGGTTGGTCACCGAGCAGTGTCTTGATGAAGTTGGTGCGGGCCTCGATCGCGGGCGGCGGCGTTTCGACGTATGCCGTCCACGACATTCTTATCGCCGCGGCGTCATCGGCACTCACGGGAATCCCGAGGGGCGGCTCAGTCCAGGGCGTCACGTCGACCTCGAGGGCCAGCCGGTCACAGTAGTCCAGGCAGGCGTCCAGATATTCGTCTGTATCGCGCCAGGGTTGCACGACGGATGTCCGGCGACCTGACTGATCTTCGACGGCGCTGAGGAGGATCTTGGTGAGCGCGGCAAACGACGCCAGTGCCCGAAGACGCGCCCACCTCGCCTGGATATTTTGCGGTGCCGCGCTCTGTGCCCAGGCCGAGAGGTCCGCCGTCCACTGCTCAACCGTCCCCAGGCACTGCACAGACGCGCGCTCCAAGCTTGTCAGCAGCGGCCGGTTCGCCGCTCGGAGCACCGCAACCGATGCTTCGCGAGCCTTCTGACCATCCTGTGGTTTAGCGATGCGCGGCATGAGCACGCCCTGTCCGAACAGCCCGTCGACGACCAGTTCAATGGACCCTCCACGCCGATAACGCTCGGGATCGGAGGCGGCCTGGAGGACGAGCGTCCGTCGGATGGCGGGTGCGATCGTTTGAAAGGCTTCGAGCAGAATGCGAAGTGGGAGGTACACCAGGAGTACCCACACCAGCAACACGAAGAGCCAGCGTTCGAGACCGCTCCCCGTTGCGAACAACACCGCCAAGGAGACGATGTAACCGAACGCGCAGAGGATAGCCAGTGCGCGCGCTACGCTCGCTCGGGCTTCGGCGCTTTCCAGCCGGCTGAGCGCCAGGCGAAGGTTCATAGGTAGTCCGAGAGCACCCGAGAAAGAAGGTATCACATGTTTGCCACACGCGTCTGGTTGCTTGTCGCCGCCGCGACCACGTTTCTGCCGGTCGGCGGCTTTGAGATCGATCGTGGGGCGAGCCGCATTGAGTTCCTCGTGAAGGACAACCGAGGCGGATTCACCGGCGTTGTGCGTGACCTCAGCGCCTCGGTGGTGGTGAGAGAACAGGGGGCCGCTTTCACAGGCGAGGTCCAGGTCCAGATCGATGCACGGACGATGACAACGGGTGTCAGTCTGCGGGACAATCAGATGCGCCGCGATTTCCTCGAGACGGACAAGTTCCCGTTCATCACTTTCCGCGGCACGATTGCCCCAGTGGACCGAGTCGGCGCGCTGCCGTTCCGATGCACCATGAAAGGGGTGCTGGCGATCAAGCAAGTCATGCAGGAGATAGAAATCCCGGTCCGCATGACGGCGCTTCGAGACTCGTATCTGGCGGACGGCCAGGTCACGATCAAGATGTCCGACTTCAAGATTCCTATTCCGCGCTTTCTGATTTTCGTTGCAGAGGATCCGATTACGATCACGCTCAAGGTTCGCTTCCAACAAAAGTGATCGGTGACCAGTGACCCGTGACCATGGATTGCAAGAGGCTCTTCGTGCCGTCGTCGAAACGTATCCCGGCCTAGAATCTTCAACTCACCGGTCACTGGTCACTGATCACTGATCCCAGGGGGTATAAGTGTGAGCGCGCTGACGTATGCACAGGAACATCGATCCAGGTTCCTCGATGAACTGAAAGCCTTTGTCAGCATCCCCAGCATCAGCACGCTTCCTCAGCACAAGGCCGATGTCCGGCGGGCGGCCGACTGGCTGCTGGAACAGCTGCGGGGCATGGGCATGGCCGGGGAACTCATCCCACTCGAGGCGGGCCATCCGATCGTCTATGCAGAGTGGAAAAACGCACCCGGAAAGCCCACGCTGCTCATATATGGGCACTACGATGTGCAGCCGGTCGATCCACTTCATGAATGGACGTCGCCCCCGTTTGAGCCGACGATGCGGGGCGATGATCTCTACGCCCGCGGGGCGTCCGATGACAAAGGACAGGTGTTCGCCATTATCAAGGGGCTGGAAAGCTTCTTGCGTTCTGATGGAGGGCTTCCGCTCAATGTGAAGGTCATTGTAGAAGGCGAGGAAGAAATCGGCAGCCCGGGCATCTATAAATGGATCGACACGCATGGGCGAAAGCTGGCATGCGACTTTGCCTGGGTGTCAGATGGACAACTCTTCGCGCCCGGCCTGCCGACAATCCTCACCGGTCTCCGCGGCCTGGTATACACCGAGGTCGACGTGCGCGGCCCCAATCACGACCTGCACTCGGGGCAGCACGGCGGCGCGGCGCCGAATCCGGTCAATGCGGTCGCGTCGATCATTGCGGGGTTGAAGGACCGGCGCGGGCGGGTGACCGTGCCGCGCTTCTATACGCCCGTTCGTGAGCCATCACCCGAAGAGAAAGGATCCTGGGAGCGACTGCCCTTTAGCGACGAAGCCTATCTGAAAGAACTTGGGATCCCGATGGCGCCGGGGGAACAGGGCTTCGGGATCCTCGAGCGGCGATGGGCGCGG
>Ga0184639_10001298_pt1 | contig 10725 bp, 7 predicted proteins | sample PLM31_170_b2_FD_133155 | JGI IMG/M metagenome (GOLD analysis project Ga0184639, IMG submission 133155) | Groundwater sediment microbial communities from an aquifer in East River, Colorado, USA - PLM3-1_170_b2 | ecosystem: Environmental > Terrestrial > Soil > Riparian zone | place: USA: East... | reverse complement strand
GATAGGACAGAGTCGTGGTCTGCCCACTTGGGTAAGTCACGGTCTGCAGCCGATCCGTCGTTCCAACGTAACCATGGGTGAAGTTGCCAAGGAGGCTCGTTTCAGTTGCGAGGCGACCGAGGACATCGTACGTTCGGGTAGCGGCCACTCCATTGATCGATCGCGTCACTGCGCGCCCGTGCTCGTCATATGCGTAAATGGTCGTGTCGTTCGGCAGCGGCCCATCTACACTCGCGAGTCGACCAGCACCCAAGACAGGCGACGAGCTGATCGGGTGATAGCCGAACGTGGTGATCCCGGTTCCATCCGTCATGGTAAGTAGACGGTCGTAGCTGCTGTCGTAGGTAAAAGACACCGCGGGCGTCGAAATCTGCGCGTTGGAGTAGGACACCTGCTTCAAGTTGTTGTCGTGAGCGTACTCGTGGAGGCTGACCTGATCCTTGGCGTCCTTCATCTGCTTGAGCCGGCTGGTTGTGGCCTCGTAAGTAAACTCGGTATCCGACCCGTCGGCACGTATCTCCCGGACGGTCCGCCCTTGGACATCCCTTTCCCAAGTGGTCGCGTTCCCGTTGCCGTCGATGAGCTTGTCCAGGCTGCCGCAGGTGCACCACTGCTGCGTTGTCGTACGACCAATAGGATCGCGCGTGGCGACGGGTCGTCGAAGCGCGTCGTAGAAAGTGTGGGTCCACCGGCCGAGTCGATCGCGCCGCTTCTCGGGGTCGAGTCGGCTGTAGACCGTGTCTTCGAACGTCCCAGCGGGATGAGTGATGCGGGTCGTCCGGTCAAGCGCGTCGTAGTCGAAAGTCACGCTGTAGCTGTCCGAATCGGTCGTGGTCCGAACACGGCCGTACCCATCATAGGTGTAGCTGCTCGTGGCTCCCGTCGCCGGGCCCGTCACGCTTTGCAGATACCCGTTTGTGTCGTAGGCGTAGGTCGTCGCCCGGTTCTCCGTAATCCCGGCACGCGGCGGCGTAGTCACCGTCAGCACTTGGCCCGCGCCGTTGTATGTGTTGGTCCAGGTCTGGCCAGCCGCGTCGGTGACCGTCAGGGGTAGGTGCTGTGCGTTGTAGGTAACACTCAGCGACAAGGCCTCGCCCACGGAAATCCGCGCCAATGGCGGCCGTCTTCGGGGTCGCAGGATCAGCATCAGGAAGCCCTATTCTACCTTGCGCGGGCCCGGCGCCGGGGCCGTCTCTCCCTCGGGTGCGAGCGCTCGAAGACCTTGAGGAGGTCCTTCACGCTGACCCTCGTGTAGGTCGCCGTCGAGGTAATGCGGCGGTGGCCGAGCAGCTCCTGGGCGTGCTTGAGGTCGGCGCCTCCCTGGAGGAGATGGGTCGCGCAGCTGTGCCGCAGCGCGTGGGGGTGGACGTGGTGAGGGATCTTCGCCGCGCGCGTGTGCTTCGTCACGATGACGTTGATCGAGCCCGCCGCGAGCCTTCTCCCACGCGAGCCCGTCGTGTAGGAGAGGAAGAGCGCCCGCTCCCGCGGGTCCTTCACGATCTCGGGCCGCGACTCGCGCAGGTAGACGTCGAGGGCGATCGCGGCCCGGGCCGGGATGGGGATGAGCCGGTCCCGCTTGCCCTTCGCGTCGCGCACCAGGACGGTCCCCTGCTGGAGGTCCACGTCCGAGACGTCGAGCCGCACGCACTCCCCGCGGCGGATCCCGGTGCCGTAGAGCAGCTCGAGGATCGCCCACTCGCGCTGCCCGAGCCAGGACCACCTCGATGGAGAGTGGATGAGCCGCTCGGCCTGGCGCGGGGTGAGCACCGTCCGCGGGAGATGGTCCGGCTTCGGCAGGACGAGATCGGCCGCGGGGTTGCGCAGGAGGACGCCGGTCCTCGTGAGGAAGGCGAAGAAGCGCCGGACGACGTGGAGATACCCTCGCCGCGTCATGGGGCGCAGCGGCGCGCCGCTGTAGCGGGCGATCGCCGCCCTGAGCTTCCGCGCGTAAGAGGCGAGGTGCGCTTCACCGACCGCGCGCAGGTCCCGCACGCCTTCGTCTCTTAAGTGGATGAAGAAACGCGGGAGGGCGTTGATGGCTCGTTTCTCGGAGGACGGCGCGTAGCGTTTGACGCGGAGGTCCTCGATGAAGGCGCCGAGCAAGCTCTCGAAGCGCCGGGGATCGGGGGAGCGGCGGTCAGCGGACCTGCGGTCAGCGACCGCGCGGGTGCGCACGGGCGATGACGTCCTTGAGGTCCGAGATCTCCAGGTGAAGGTAGCGCTCGGTGGACTGGAGCGAGCGGTGGCCGAGGAGGGCCTGGATGTGGCGGATCGACGCCCGGCCCTTGAGCAGATGCGTGGCGACGCTGTGACGGAAGGTGTGGCAGGTGACGTGCTTCTTCACCTTGGCCTTCGTCGCGTAGCGCTGGATCATGCGGTTGAGCATGAAGACGTGCGACTTCTTCCCGCGGTCCGAGAGGAAGAGGTAGGGGACGCGCTTCTCGGTCTCGAAGTGGGACCGAGAGAAGGCGAGGTAGGCGTCGATCGCCTTCGCGGCCGGCCGCGTCAAGGGCACCATGCGGTCCTTGCCGCCCTTGCCGAGCCGGACCTTGACGCTCCTGTCCTCGGTGTCGACGTCGTAGGGCGTCAGGTGGATGAGCTCGCTCACGCGAATCCCCGTCGAGTAGAGCGTCTCGAGGATCGCCCTGTCCCGAAGGTCCCGCGGGCCTTTCCCCTTCGCCGCGTCGAGGACCTTGATCGCTTCCTCGCGCGTGAGGATCGTGGGGAGCTTCTTCACCGCGCGCGGCATCTCCACCGCGGCCGCGGGGTCGGTGAGGAGGTAGCCGCGGCGGTAGAGGAAGCGGAAGAGGCTCTTGACGGCCGAGACGCGGTTCTGCTGGAAGCCGATGGAGTACGGCTTCCCATCGGGCTTGCGAAGCGCCAGGAGGTCGCTCTGGTGCGCCTGGATGTCCGCGGTCCTCACCGACGTGAGGCCGACGCCACGCCTGTCGAGCCACGCCAGGAAGAAGCTCACGTGGCCGAGGTAGCCCCGCGCCGTGCGCTCGGCGAAGCGCAGATGCAGGTCGTCGTCGTAGAGCTTGAGGAGCCGTCCCGTCTTCGCGGATACCCTGCCTCGCTGGTTTTCGTGACATGTTGGCGGGTTTGGGGCTATCTCGTTGATCCTGCTCGAAGAAAAACCCGCCAAACGCCTTGGCGGGTTTTTGGCATGTTGGCGGGTTTTCATCGCTTCCCCAGGAGCTTCCGCAGGTCCTCGGGCGTCATCAGGCCCAGGACCAGGTCCTCGCGCGGACCGCGGTCCGTCAGGCGATACCGCGTGGCCTTGCCCGCCCCTCCCTTGCTGGCCTCGGCTTCGAGGTACTCGAGCTCCACGAGCTCGGCGAGCCAGTGGCGGACCGTGGAGTCGGGCAGCGCCAGGGCCTCGCGGATCTCGCGGCGGGAGACCGAGCCCTGGCTCTTGAGGGAAAGCCCGCGGATGCGCTCGTACGCCTCCCGGAGCGGCCGTTTCAGGTCGGAGAGGGTGTCGGTGAGGACCTGGCCGGCGAGCGCGTAGGCGGCCGCGTAGTCGTCCAGGCTGGCCACGATCGCGCCGCCGCTCCTCTCCCGCTGGTGCTGGTGGAGGAAGGCCGAGACTTCGATCAGGTTCAGGAAGCGGGCGTGGTCGCGCCGCGCCCGCATCCAGGCCGTGGGAAACGTCAGCCGGTCCGCGTACGGGATCACGACCGGGAGAGGTTCCAGGAGCCGCTGCGCGTTCCAGTGGCGGCGCGTGAGGACCTCGGCCTCCTGGCGCAGTTGGAGGCCCCGCTCCATCCGCATGAGGCGCTGCCGCTCGAGGATCCGCGCCGTCTGCTCCTTCGACTCGTCCATGGCCAGCTCGAAGCAGCGCGTGGCGTTCTCGTGGTTCACCTGGCTCGCCGTGGTCGCTTCGATGAAGGCGGCCCGGGCCTCCACCGTGAAGGTCTTGGTCCGCATGTTCCCGGTCTGCGGGTCCTTGATGGGCGCGGCCACCGAGAGCTTCTTCCGGCTCTGGAGGACGCGGATCGAGTAGTCCGCTTCCATGGAGCCGTAGCGCTCCTCCACGATCACGAGCTTCTGGTCGAGGAATCCCGGGGCCGTGTAGTAGAGGCTCTGCGGCGTCAGGCGCGTGAAGAGCACGACGTCCTCGGGCGGGGTGAGGCGCTCGATGACTTCGGTGAGCCCGCTCTTGCCGGCGCCGCTTTGGCTGAGGATCACGGCCGAGAGCGGGTCGGGGAGCTTGCGGGAGATCGCCACGAGGTAGAGCAGGCGCTTGTTGGTGTCCTCGCCCACGTAGCCGAGCGCGTCGATGTCCTTCGCCACCTGGTCGAGGAGATCCGGGCGCTTGAGGAGCGCGAGGGCACAGGCGCGCTCGGCGTCGGTCATCGCCGGCTTCACGGCCTCGCCCTCGAGCTCGTCCTCATCCGCTGCCTTCTCGGCTTCGACGAGCAGCGCCAGGAGGTCGGACTCGATCGCCTCCACACGGAGCTTGAGTGCCTTGCTGACGCGCTTTGAAAACTCGGCCCGGCTCCTCGAGGCGTACAGGTCGAGAGTGTCCACGTGGAAGTCCGCCCCACGCTCGACCTTCACGGTGGCGCGCAAGCGGCCCAGCGAGGCGGGATAGACACGCGCGCAGTAGACGAGGTCGCCGCGGCGCAGGATCAGTTGTCCGTCTTCGGAGGTGATGGCGGAGGAAACGGCGGGAGCGCTTGCGGCGGATAGGAGAGCAGCGGATACAGGACCAGGAGCAGCGCCAGGAGGATCAGGGCGCGGCTCGGCCTCATCGAGACACCTCCTGAAGACTTCTCCCGCGTCACCGTTCCGCGAGACGAGCAGCTCGTTGGCGTCCTTGATCCCTGGCGGGTAGGGCATCACGCGCACCGCGATGCCGAGAGCGGTGAGCTTTTCCCTAATCGCTTCCGTGGCCTTCCGCCCGGCGGCGTCGCCGTCGAGGGCGAGGATCACGCGCCTCACCTGCTCGCGCTTCAAGAGATCGACGTGATCGGCGACGAGCCCGTTGGTGCCGTAGATCGGAATGGCCGTGGCGATGCCGGCCTGGTGGAAGGAGAGCGCGTCGATCACGCTCTCGGTCAGGATCACCTCGGACGAGGACCTCGCCGCCTGGAAGTTCAGCACACCGCGCAGCGGGCCCGGAAGGTAGCAGTGGCGCGGCGTCCGCACCCCACGCCCGTAGAGGGTCGTCCACGCGCCCGTCAGCGGGTCGGGGATCGGCACGACGATGCAGCCGCCCAGCAGCTCGCGCGCTTCCGCGGTGATCACGCCGAGGGCGAGGAGCTGGTCCCGCAGCTCGCCCTGCTTGGGGATCAGCTTGAGCAGCGACCCGTCCGCGTAGCCGACCTTGTGGGCGCGGAAGAGGTCGAGGTCGGTGAGGCCGCGCCCCTTGAGGTACTCCTGGGCGTCCGCGCGCTCGCAGAAGGTCCGGTGGTAGTGATCCACGACCAGGGGTAGGACGGCTGTCGGCGGCGCGCCTTCAAGGGGCGCGCCCTCGGCTGTGGGCTCGTGCTCGGAAGGCGGCGTGAGCGCCTGGAGCGGCGTCCGCTGCAGGACGCGCGGCCGTTCCTCCATGAGCTTCTTGACGTCGAGGCCGGCGCGCCGGGCCAGGGCCTCGAGGGCGCCCCCGAAGCTCACCTTGTCGTACTTGGTGACGAAGCCGATGACGTCGCCGGCAGCGCCACAGCCGAAGCAGTGGTAGAGCCCCCTGGCTGGCGTGATCGTGAAGGACGCCGTCTTCTCGGGCTTGAAGGGGCACAGCGCCACCAGCTGGCGCCCCTTGCGCTTGACCTCGATCCCACGCTCAGCGACGACCGCGGCCAGGTCGTTCGCCGACTTGATGCGCTCGATACCCTCCTTGGTCACCTGCATGTCTCATCTCCTCCCTTCGGAGTGCCTGGAACGCCAGATTCTTCAGACGTGCGACCTCGGACTTGAGGAGGCGCAGGTCCACGACAGAGGGCCCACGGTGGTACTCGCGCTCGACGTCGTCCATGCCGGGGCCTTCGATCCAGAAGACCGCCATCCGCTTGCCGTTGAGGCCACGGATCTCGACGTCGCGCAGCTCGCCGCCACGCACGAGCCCCAGCGCTCCCAAGAAGAGGTCCTCGGTCTGAAGCACCGTCGCCTCCCGCATTCACGCCTGTGGACTGCCTGAGGAGAGTCGGTTAAGGTGGGATCGGGTCAGAGGTGAATCCGTCTCTCCTCTACTCGCGGGCCGCGTCGGGGGAATCCACCAAGAGACGCCCGATGTCGGCCCGTTCTTCTCGCTACGACCTACCCGTATAAGAAACCCTTCAAGCTCGAAACCCTGTCAAGGGTTTTCTCGTCTACCGAGCACTGCCCCAAGAATATCACTCGGTACGATACCACTGCAAGCCCTTTTTTGAGGTCCACTCCTATACTCCTTTTAAGAGGGACCGAAACGATGCGACGCAGAGGCCGGTTCATCGCGCCGGTGGACGACAAGACGATCGCCAAGAGGCTTGGAGAGATCCGCCGGCGGCAAGGCAAGACCCAGATCGAAATCGCGGAGAAGCTCGGGATCACACAGTCCCTCGTGTCCGAGTACGAGCGAGGGCGGCTTCGGCTTCACGCTGGCCTGGTCGCCGCCTTCGCGAAGACGCTGAGGGTTTCAGCGGACGAAATCCTCGGGCTCATCAAGCCCAAGGAAGACGGACTCCTGAAGGACCGACGTCTCGTGCGGCGCTTTCAGCGAATCGAGGATCTCGGCAAGCGCGACCAGCTCGCGCTGTTCAGGACCATCGACGCGTTCCTCTCCAAGCTGCCCGAGCGCCGTACCTGACCTCACGGCACGCCGCGAGTAGCCGTCGCGCTTGGCTCGGACGCCGCGCCTGGACTGATAACAAGGAGGCGGCGGCGTCACGCCGCTTGCCCGGCCCGGATGGAGCAAGCGGCGCGCCACCGCCGCGTCTTCCTGAAGGCCCGACCGGCTGATGCGCTCGGCCTCGCGCGTCACGCGCTCCGCAGGGCCGGCCAGACTGGTGGCGTCGCGCGCGCCGCTGCGACGCCGAGCGCCCGGCGTCCATAAGGAGGGCGCCACGGCGCACGAGCTCGGGCCAGGATGGAAGCTCGCGCGCCGTCGCGCCGCTTCACTCAAGGGCAAGCCCTGGCTGGCGGGGCCGCGATGGCTTGTTGCTCCTGGCTGTGTCGGGCGAGCAGGTCGCCCCGCGGGCGTCGCGCCCGGCACGCGGAATGCAGATCCTTTACACCTAAAGGAATTGTCGTGGCGGCATTCCGCGCGCCGGGTTCCCTCGCGGTTCGCTCCGCTCCCTTCGGTCGCTCCGCCCGATAAGACCCGAGGTCTTATCGTCCGCGAGGCGCTTGGGCCCGCGGGCCGGCGCCGCTTGAGGTGGCGGCGCGGGGCAAGGTACTCGGCATCGTTACTCCCGCGCCGCGTCTTCGTGAGCGGCGCCTGCTAGACAGAAGTTCTTCTGTCATCCTGCTCGCCCGCCGGTTCGTGGTCGTCGGCTTCGGCGCGGCCCCGCTCTCCCGCACGCGCCTGATCGCCCTGGCGTGCGACGTGCAGCTCCTCCACGACCGCGAGCACGTCGCCCGCCAGGCCACACCGCGCGCGCCTGGCTGAAAAGGAAGACGGCTTCGTTGAGCGCTTCGCGTGGCGGCCAGGGCCGCGCCGCCGGCGACGTCCACGATCGGCGCCGGCGTCACGTCCCCGGCTCTCGCCACGCTCGCGAAACGCCCGGCCTGTCCCTCGGCTTCCGGCCCACGCGCCGCACCCACTCTTGTAAGGGTGCGGCGCTCGTCGTGGCTGTGTCTCTCCTCAAGTGCCTCCTTGAGCGAAGGCGCGTAAGTCGCAATTTCGGGGTCGGGTCAGAGGTCGTGCCGACCCGAGATCGCGCGTCCTGAGCCATCCTGGTGCGTCCGCGCGAGGCCTCGACCAGTGTCCTCGTTGATCCTCGAGGATCTCCAGCTCGACGAGGATCGCGACCCTGCGGGAGAAGATCATCGCCGACCGGCCCCGGGGCACCCTCGCGAAGAGTGGGCGCCACGGGGCGAGAGGATCAGCCGCAGCCGGGCCTCTCGCGAGCGGAGGCGCTGCGCGGGACGTGACGGCCGCGACAGACTCGCCACCGCGGCCGGCGCGGCACGCGCCCGCCGAAGCGAGCGCTTCAAAGAACGATCGTCGAGGCCTCCAGCTCGCCAGGGCCTCGACGCACCTGCTGTCCGTTCGTCCGGCGGCGGCGCCACAAGCCAGGGCCGGCCACGTTAGAACGCCTGGCGGGGTGCTTCGGATAATTGGCATTCTGTATGAGGAGCCTTGATGAAGACCGCCGCGCGCACCGCGCGGCGGACCTCAGCGCGACGAGCTTGACGCTGCGCCCCGGCGCGACGCGTGCGCCACTCCGTTTGCCGACCTGCACGCGGCGCGACGGATCAGGCGCAGCTTTGCAGAATGTCCAATTATCGGAAGCACAACGCCACACCGCTCAAGCGTGGCCGGCCTCCACGGCCGACGGCCGCCGCCGGACGCTTCAAACAAAGACGCCGCGATCGCGCGCGAGCTCCCGTCCTCGCCGGAACTCGTGCGCGATGGCGGCCACCTTTCAAAGCCAGCGCGAGGCGTCGGGCGGGCACGAGCGACGCCGCCAGCTCGCCGTCCTGCGGAGCGAGTGACGGCCCGAGGCCGCGCGCATCGGCCAGGGCTTGCCCTTAAGACCTCATGCGCCGGCGGCGCACCACCAGCAGCGAAAACGGGCGTCGTCGCAAGTCGTTGATCCATCGCGGCCGGCTGCCGCGTTTTCATAGCAGGGATGACGGCCGCGACGGCGAGGCGCTTGCTGCCGCCCGGGCCAGTTACCTGAAAGTAAGGAAGCTGAATTTGAGCAGCTCTTGCCGCGGTGCTCCCCGCCGAAGAGCCGCGATCAGGCCATCCATGTGGCGCTGCTGCATTTGCGCGTACTCAGGGTCGCGGCGTCGAATATCAAGATCAGCCAAGTAGTGGGCGACATTGGCCATCACATCCAGCGCCTCTGAATGAATCGCTCTAGGGAGATGCTTGTCACCGAAGTCAGGTTCACACGGCAACTCCCCCGAACGCAGCGCGGCAAGTCTCTCGGCCAGCAGATCGAGCGATTCTTGCCTCGCCATCTGCAAACCCTCTCGCGACTGATGGGGCTGGTCCGTCATCGCGGCTTCCCAGGAGGATAGATCGGGCAATGAGTGTCCATGCCTCCCGGCACAAATGGTACGTGACAGTGCAGCACCTTCTTTCGTCCGGAACCCGGGATCGGGCCGTAGTCAAGCCTGAAAATCGGCTGCTTCTTCCACCTGAAACCGACGATTCGGGTGCCGCCTGGACCGTCAATGTTCACCCGTTCCTTCACCCACTTGTAGCCCTGTACGGTCCATCGCCAGCCCCATTTGACACCGACCCAGATGTAGCGACACGCCACTCTCGCTGCAGCTGCCGCGGCAGCACCGACTTCTCCCGTTGGATCGATGTTCGCGACGGGATCGTTGCGGACGTATAGATATCGGTTTGGGCCATCTGGTTGCATCAGGGCTCGATCGTCATCGTCTCCAGGCACAGCCCTCGCGACAGCTTCTAGCGGATCAGGAAGGCCATTTTCAGGCTCGCTGCCATAAGCGCTGTCGTACGTTGCGCGGAGCAGCTCGTGGGAGATCAGCCCAAGAGGATCAGGGCTCAGCCACCTACCCAGATCCGGGTCGTACGCACGGTACAGCGTCAGCAGAAGGCCGGACGATGCATGCTCGTAGTGCCCCGTAAGACCGAAGGGCGAATCCTTGTCCCCTGTAACCTTGGAACGACGCCCGAAGGGGTCGTAATCGTACGCCGCTCGGATCGCACCGCTCGAATCACTTACCTGGCGCACGCTGCCGAGGTGATCACGCGTCACGAAAAAGCTATTCGAACCCTCCCGAAAGCCGAAGTCGAAAAAGCTCTTGACAACTGTCGCACCGGAGGAGTCCCTCTCTTCGCACAGATCCATCTCGCACCACAAGAACCGTTGCTCGCTAGTGATGGCGCCACCATCTCTTTCGGTGAGCCGAGTGCGGCGACCAAGGCCGTCGTACGCAAATTCGCTGCGGCGGCTGCCCTGTACGACAGCGACAAGCCGGTTCGCGGCATCCCACTCGTACGTCTTCGTCCCATCACCAGTGAGGTTACCGTTGGCGTCGTACGTGAATGCCTTGCTCGCGCCCGTCTGGCTGACCTGATAAGTGTTCGTCCTGACGTTGCCGCTCGGATCCATCGCCTGCACTTGCACAGTGCTCGTACCCGATGGCACCTGGGCAGCACCTTCGAAACGATTGTCAGGCGTCACTGGCGCCGGTTTGCCTTGAACCGTTACCGTCGATGCCTCACTCAGCGAGCCTTTGAAAAGGAGCGCGCCGCCAGGCTGCTGGCCGATCAGCCGGTTCATGTTGTTGTGAGTCGACAGGGCAGCCCCGTCGTCAATCTGTTCTGTCGTCCGGTTCCCAGCCGAATCGTAGGCGTAGCCGTATCGTTTCAGGACGACCGGCGTCGGGTCCGTCGTTCGATAGATGGTCTCCCGGAGCTGGTCAGCCCCGTCGTAGCTGAAGTCATAGGCCTTCGCCGGGTTGCTCTGTAATTGCTGCGTCGAGCTCCCGATGCTGCCGTTGGCGTCATACCCATCTTCTACAGTTTCGGGGTCTCCGCGCGGCTCCGACTCGCAAGAATCCCAATAAATACGGGGTTGTTCGCTTCTCCGGCCT
>Ga0184639_10001295_pt1 | contig 10731 bp, 10 predicted proteins | sample PLM31_170_b2_FD_133155 | JGI IMG/M metagenome (GOLD analysis project Ga0184639, IMG submission 133155) | Groundwater sediment microbial communities from an aquifer in East River, Colorado, USA - PLM3-1_170_b2 | ecosystem: Environmental > Terrestrial > Soil > Riparian zone | place: USA: East... | reverse complement strand
TGCCCCGTGCCGCGTACGCGCCGGCCGTGCTACCTTGTCGGCCGGGACGTGGCCCTTGAACTCGACGGTGAAGACACCGTCAAACAACAAGAGGTCGTTGGAGGGGCCCTTCGAGGCCCCCCAAGTCAATCAGTTTTCGATGAAGGCGCGGAGGTTGCGCCCGCGCAGAGGGTGGCGAAGCTTCCTGAGCGCCTTCGCTTCGATCTGCCGGATACGCTCGCGCGTCACGTCGAATCGCTTGCCGACTTCCTCGAGAGTGTGCTCGCCCTCCTCGCCGATGCCGAACCGCAGACGCAGAATCTCCTTTTCCTTCGGCGAAAGCATCGACAGCGCCCGCTCAACCTGCGTGCTGAGGTCCTGGTTGAGCAACGACTCGTTGGGCGAGCCCGCCGATTTGTCCTCGAGGAAATCGCCCAGCTCGGAATCCTCTCCGATCGGCGTCTCCAGCGAAAGCGGCTTGCGCGACGACTCGAGGATGAGCCGCACCTTCTTCGCCGGCACCCCGGTGCGCTGGGCGAGCTCCTCGGGGGTCGGCTCGCGCCCGATCTCATTGACCAGGTTGCGGTTCACACGCGAGATGCGGTTGAGCGTCTCGACCATGTGGACCGGGATGCGGATCGTTCGTGAGTGGTCGGCGATCGCGCGGGTAATCGCCTGACGGATCCACCACGTCGCATATGTCGAGAACTTGAAGCCGCGCCGGTACTGGAACCGGTCGACGGCCTTCATGAGGCCGATATTGCCCTCCTGGACGAGGTCGAGCAGCGAGAGGTCGCTCCCCAGGTACCGCTTGGCGACCGAGACGACCAGGCGCAGGTTCGCCTCCATCAGCTCGCGCTTCGCCTGGCGCACGATGCGGTCGCTCCGCTCGATCTGCTCGACGAGTGGGCCGAGCTGCTTCCGTGGGAAGCCCGCACACTTCTCGAGCGCACGCAGCTCGCGCGCGGCGGCCGGGGTGCGTCCGCGGCGGCTGGCGCGGTCGAGCGCGTTGATCTGTTCCCAGCGCCGCCGTACCTGCGCGACCAGCTCGTCGATCAGCGCGGGCTTCAGCGGCATCTCTGCGACGGTCTTCTGGATCGCCTGACGCGCAGCGGCGATCGCCGTGACCGTGTCCTTGCGATAGGCTGCCGACCGCCGCTTTGCGGCGCGCGCCCCCTCGAGCCTGGCGATCTTGCGCTGGAGCCGGCGGATCCGCTCAAAGGCCAGGAGCACGGGCCGGATCGCCTTCGCCTCGAGCTCGCCACCTTCCGGCAAGACGATCAGGTCGTCGGCGGGTGTCTCGCCATGGCGCAGGTTGTCGCCTGCCGCCAGGAGGGCCTCGACCGCCATGGGAATCCCGGCGAGGGTGCGCCGCAGGGCGATTTGCCCGACTTCGATCCGCCGCCCGATCTGGACCTCCTGCGCGGCCGTCAGCAGGGAGACCTTGCCGATCTCCTTCAGATAGAGCCGGACGGGGTCTTCACCCCTTGTCAGGGAAGGACCGTGCGTGTCCTCGGCGGCTATCCGGGGAACCTCCTCCGCCTCGTCGTCGATAAGGATCGGAGCCTCCCGCTCGTCCGTCGATGTCGGGCCAGCCGAGGCCGCCGAATTGCCCTCGGCAGCATCGCGACTGTCTCTGAATGTCATCGTGTCACCGGCTTTCTCCGAGATTCCTGGTCATTCAGATGCGAATTCGGCCGCAAAAGTTTCACCGAACTAGACTTTCATCCCGGCAAACACCGGGAGTAGGGGTCATCCCGCCCTGGCCTGGGGTTTTCCTGAGCAGCTCACGGTCACCCGGCCCCAGCTTCCGCTCCGCCAAGCTTCTGACCGGGGCTCCTGTCCGCCTATTCACGGTCACCGAGGCTCTCGGGTTTAAACCGACGACCCTTCTATGAGTTCCCTACGAAACGGGAGGCTCCCGGGCCGCGGTGTGAGCGACTCCACGGCCTCCGGGGGCCTCCCGGAGAGGCGTAGAATCGGCGGCGTGATCGCCCCGAGCGCGAGCTACAGCTTTATCGTTCGCCTGCAGATCGCGAGCCGCCCGGGGATGCTCGGTCGCGTCACGTCGGCCATCGGCGACGCCGGGGGCGACATTGGCGCCGTCGACCTCGTCGAGACGACACGCGAGCGGACCGAGCGCGACATCACCGTCAAGGCGCGCGACAGCGTCCACGCGCCGCAGATAGTCAGTCGGCTGAGACACGTGGCCGGTGTCCGCGTCGGCGCCATCTCCGACCGCACGTTCCTGATGCATCAGGGCGGCAAGATCGAGATCCGCAACAAGGTCCCGATTCGCACCCGGGACGATCTCTCGATGGTGTACACGCCAGGTGTGGCGCGCGTTTGCCTCGCGATCCGGGACGACCGGCAGCGCGCCTTCTCGTTGACGATCAAACACAATACGGTCGCCGTGGTGACCGATGGCACGGCCGTACTGGGGCTGGGCGACATCGGCCCGGAGGCGGCGCTACCGGTGATGGAAGGCAAGGCGATGCTCTTCAAGGAATTTGCCGGGGTCGACGCGTTCCCCATCTGCCTCGGCACGAAGGACGTCGACAAGATCGTGGAGACCGTGAAGCTGGTGGCGCCGGCGTTTGGCGGCGTCAACCTGGAGGACATCGCGGCGCCTCGCTGCTTTGAGATCGAAGAACGGCTCCGAAAGGAGCTCGATATTCCCGTGTTCCACGACGACCAGCACGGGACGGCGGTCGTGGTGCTCGCGGCCCTGGTCAACGCGCTGAAGATCGTCCATAAGGATGCGCGGCGGATCCGTGTTGTCGTGACGGGGGTGGGCGCCGCCGGCACGGCCACCATCAAGATTCTTCAATCGAGCGGCGTGCGCGACATCATCGGCGTCGACGAGCACGGCACGATCCACCGCGGCCGGACACAGGGCATGGACTTCATGAAGCGGTGGGTCGGCGCCGCCACCAACCCGCGTCAGGTCAAGGGGAGTCTCGGCGCCGCGCTCGAGGGCGCGGACGTGTTCATCGGCCTCTCGGTTCGCGGAATCTTGACGGCGCGCGACCTGAAGCGGATGGCGCGCGACCCGATCGTCTTCGCCATGGCCAATCCGGAGCCCGAGATACGTCCGGAAGAGGCCGCAAAGCACGTTCGAGTCATGGCGACGGGGCGCTCCGACTATCCGAACCAGATCAATAACGTGCTCTGCTTCCCCGGGTTCTTCCGGGGCCTGCTCGACGCCCGCGCGCGGGTGGTCAACGACGAGATGAAGCTCGCGGCCGCGCGGGCGCTGGCGGCGTGCGTGAGCCGGAGCGAGCTCGGCGAGGAGTACATCATCCCCAGCGTCTTCAACAGGGCCGTGGCGCCGGCGGTGGCCGAAGGGGTCGCGCGCGCCGCGCACGAGACCTCCGCTGCCCGTCGCCGCCGGCGCCTGGACCTCTCTGGGATCCGGTGACTCCTGGGTGGTCGATCGTCATCCCGGCGTTCAACGAGGCTCGACGGCTCCCTTCGTTCCTGGACACGGTGGTCGCCTACTTCGAAGGGCGCGACGAGCTGTACGAGGTGATCGTCGTCGATGACGGGTCGACCGACCGGACCTCCGCAATTGTGGAAGCCCGCCGATTAGCGGCGGTCAGGGTCCTCAGGCTTCAGCGGAACGCCGGCAAGGGTGCCGCGGTGCGCGCAGGGATGCTGGCGGCCAGTGGCGCTTACCGGCTGTTCGCTGATGCCGACGGTGCCACGCCGATCGAAGAGCTGAAGAGGCTCGAGCCGGCGCTGGTGGCGGGCGCTGACGTCGTGATAGGCTCGCGCGCCCTGGTTGATCCCGGGATCTCGGTGACGGCGCGGCGCCATCGCGTCGCGGCCGGCCGCGTGTTCAACTGGCTCGTCGCACGGGTGGGTCTCGAAGGCGTCGCGGACTCGCAGTGCGGCTTCAAAGCGTTCACGGCGGCGGCCGCCGGCCGCCTGTTCGAGCCGCTCGCTACGCGAGGCTTTGGCTTCGACGTCGAGCTCCTCCTCCGGGCCCGGGCCGCAGGCTGTCGTATTGTGGAGGTACCCGTGACCTGGGCCGATCAGCCGAAGAGTAAGGTCGGCGTCGTTCGGCACGGGCCGGGGATGCTTTGGCAGATCGTGCGGGCCCGGCTACGGATTGGGAGGCATCGGTGATGCTTGCGCGGAGAATCCAGGAGATCGAGCCCTTCCTGGCCGTCGAAGTGGCCGAGCGGGCACAGGAGCTCGAGCGGGCCGGCATCGATGTGGTCCACCTCGAGTTCGGCGAGCCGGACTTCGAAGCCCCCGCGGTCGTCCGTGAGGCCCTGGAGCGTGCGATCAAGGACGGCCGTACGCGCTACACGCACAGTCTCGGAATCCTGCCCCTCCGCGAGGCGATCGCGGAACACTACGCGACGACGTACGGTGTGACCGTCTCGCCCGATCAGATTCTGGTGACGGCCGGCACCTCCCCGGCGATGCTGCTCCTCTTCGGCCACCTGCTGGATCCTGGCGACGAGGTCGTGCTGAGCGATCCGTACTATGCGTGCTATCCGAACTTCATCCGCTACGCTGACGGACGGCCGGTCTACGTCGGAGTGACCGAGGAAGACGGGTTCCAGTATCGCCCCGACGCAATCCGGAGGCGGCTCGGCCCGCGGACCCGGGCGATCGTGATCAACTCGCCCGCTAATCCAACCGGAACCGTGCTGTCCCCGGAGCGCATGGTGGCGATCGCCGAGCTGAGCCGAGGCGATGGCCCGCTCATCGTGTCCGACGAGATCTATCATGGGCTGAGCTACGCCGGGCGTGACCGGACGATCCTCGAGTTCACCGATCGAGCCTTCGTGCTCAATGGATTTTCCAAGGCCTACGCCATGACGGGTTGGCGGCTCGGCTGGCTGATCGCGCCGCGCGAGCACATCCGCGCGCTGCAGACGCTTTATGGCAACTTTTTCATCTCGACGAACGAGTTCGTACAGTGGGCCGGCGTCGCCGCGCTCCGTGAGGCGGGCGACGAGAGCCGTCGCTTCCGCGCCATCTTCGACGACCGGCGGCGCGCGATGATCACCGGCCTGCGGGCTCTCGGCTTCGGCGTCGGCACCGAGCCGACGGGCGCGTTCTACGTTCTGGCGAACGCACGACACCTGGCGATGGACTCGGTGAGGCTCGCCCGGGAGATCCTCGAGTCGAGCCATGTGGCCGTCACCCCGGGCGCGGCCTTCGGCACCAACGCCGAGGGATACCTTCGGTTCTCGTACGCGTCATCGCTCGAGCGCATCCGGGAGGGTCTCGGTCGCCTCCGCCGGTTCCTGGCCACGCGGCGTTGAGCCGGAGGCCATCAGGGTCTCCGCCAACGCCGAGGGGAGCGGCTCATGAAAGAGTCACGGGAAGCTAAGCGGTCCCGAGCCCGAAGGATCATTCGCGAGCTCAAGAAGTCCTATCCCGACACCAAGATCGCTCTCGATTTCGGGAATCCACTCGAACTTCTGGTGGCCACGATTCTCTCCGCCCAATGCACCGACGAGCGGGTGAACATGGTGACCCCGGCGCTCTTCAAGAAATACCCGGGTGCTCGGGACTACGTACGCGCCGAGCCTGCGACCCTGGAGCAGGAGGTCCGCTCCACAGGCTTCTACCGCGCGAAGACCCGCTCGATCATCGGCATGGCGAAGGCGCTCGTCGAGAAGCATGGCGGCGAGGTACCACGATCCCGAGAGGCGCTGACGGCGCTTCCGGGAGTGGGTCTCAAGACGGCGAACGTGCTCCTCGGAAACGCCTTCGGCGAGCAGGCGATCGCGGTCGACACGCACGTGTTCCGTGTCTCCCAACGACTGGGACTGGCGCGCTCCGAGGACCCCGACGAGATCCACAACCAGCTCGGGGACGTGTTGCCACGAGGCGAGTGGACGCCGTCGACCCACCTCTTCCAGAGCCACGGTCGGCGATGCTGTGCTGCGAAGAAGCCTCTGTGTCCGGCGTGTCCCGTGCGGGCGCTCTGCCCATGGCCCGGCAAGGCCAAGGCCAAGATTCGTTGACAGGCCCCGTCTTCTCCTTTAAAGTATGACGTTACGAATTTTTCTGTCTGGACGCCTACTTAGAGCTGTCAAGGGGAAGCTGATGCCGACGCCGATGCCGAAGGAAAGCGAAATCCAGCGGAAGTGGTTCATCGTGGACGCCGAGGGTCAGGTCCTCGGACGGCTCGCGAGCCGCGTCGCGTCAATCCTCCGTGGAAAGCACAAGCCGACATTCGTGCCCCACCTTGATGTCGGTGACCACGTCGTCGTGGTCAACGCCGCGAAGGTGCACCTCACGGGACGCAAACTCCACGACAAGCTCTACCGCTGGCACTCCGGGTACATCGGAGGCTTGCGGGAGGTCCGAGCCGAAACGATGCTCAGGACCCACCCCGAGCGCGTCATCGAGTGGGCGGTGCAGGGTATGCTGCCAAAGAACCGACTCGGGAGGGCCATGGCAAAGAAGATGAAGGTCTACCGCGGCGCCACGCATCCACACCAGGCCCAACAGCCCGAAACCCTCACGACGAAGGCCGAGGCCCGCTGATGGCCGCCGTGGTCGACAGGTTCTACGCGACGGGCCGCCGCAAGACGTCCGTCGGGCGCGTATGGATCCGGCCCGGGGCCGGGCGAATCGTCGTGAACCGGCGGGCCTTCGACGACTACTTCCCGCGCGAGACCCTTCGAATGATCATTGCGCAGCCGCTGGAGGTGACGAGCACCGTCGGACAGTTCGACGTCTTCGCGACGGTGCGGGGTGGCGGTCCCTCGGGCCAGGCGGGCGCGGTCCGTCACGGGCTCGCCCGGGCGCTGGCGCGCTTCGACGAGAAGTTCCGAGGCCCGCTCAAGAAGGCGGGTCTCCTCACCCGTGACCCGCGGATGCGCGAGCGGAAGAAGTACGGCCAGCCGGGCGCTCGCCAGAAATTTCAGTACTCGAAGCGCTAGTGCCAGAGCGGTCCGCCATGGTCCGAGTCGCCGTCGCCGGTGCGAGTGGCTATATGGGAGCCGAGCTCCTCCGTCTGCTCTCCGTCCATCCGAAGGTCACGCTGACCGGAATAACGTCCGACCGGCTGGCCGGCGAGCCGGTGGGCAAGGCATATCCACACATGCGGGGACTCAGCGATCTCAGGTTCCACGACCTGGACCCCGAATGGCTCGCCGGTGTCGCGGACGTGGTCTTCCTCGCGCTGCCCCACATGGAGTCGCAGAAGGCGGTGCCGGTCCTGCGCGGCCACGGCATCCGGGCGATCGACCTGTCGGCCGACTACCGGCTGCACAACCCTGACGACTACGTCACGTGGTACAAGGCGCCGCACATCGACCTGCCCGGGCTCGCCGAAGCGGTCTACGGACTGCCAGAGCTGCACAGGAAGGCGATCGCGTCGGCCTCGCTCGTCGCCTCGCCAGGCTGCTACCCGGCCGGCGCGGTGCTCGCGACGACCCCGCTCCTGCGATCCGGGCTCGCTCGGCTCGACGGGATCGTGATCGACGGCAAGTCGGGAATCACGGGCGCCGGCGCGCAGGGTCGGAAGGTCGACCCGATGTATCTCTTCACCGAGGCCAACGAGAACGTTCAGGCGTACGGGATCGCCGCGCACCGGCACACGCCGGAGATCGAGCAAGAGCTCGGCGCTCTCGCGGGCGCGCCGCTGCGGGTCGCATTCACGCCGCATCTCGTGCCGCTCAACCGCGGACTCTTCACGACGGCATCGGTGCCCCTCGCCACGGTGCTGACGACGAGCCGCTTGCTGGACGTCTACCGAGAGTTCTACGCGGGAGAGCCCTTCGTGCGTGTCCTCGACGCGGGCGAGCGCCCGACGACGCGCGCCGTCGTCGGCTCCAACTACTGTGACGTCACCGTGGTGGCGGACCCGCGGACTGGCCGGGCTGTGTGCGTGTCGGCGATCGACAACCTGGGTAAGGGGGGCGCGGCGAACGGCGTTCAGAACTTGAACATCATGTGCGGCTGGAGCGAGCGGACGGGGCTCGAGGCGCCGCCGGTGTACCCGTAGCCCATGGCGTCGGGAGACCTCGAGTGGCTTGACGGCGGCGTCACGGCAGTGCCAGGGATCCTCGCCGGCGGCATCGTGGCGGGCATCAAACCGAGTGGCAAGAAGGACCTCGCGCTCATCTACTCCTCGACGCCGGCGCGCGCCGCCGCGGTGTTCACCTCGAACCAGGTGAAAGGCGCTCCGGTGCTCGTGTCGACGGAGCACGTGCGGGGCGGCCAGGCCCAGGCGATCGTGGCCTCCAGCGGCTGCGCCAATGTCTGCACGGGCGAGCGTGGTATCCAGGACGCGCGCGAGATGACGCGCCTCGTGGGCGAGCTGCTGCGGATTCCCGCGAACCACGTGCTGATCGCATCAACCGGCGTCATCGGAGTGCCGCTGCCGATGGACAAGATCCGCGCCGCGTTACCCAAACTCGCGAAGTCGCTGTCCCCGCAAGGGGGCCGCGCGGCGGCCGAGGCCATTCTCACGACCGACACGCGGACCAAGGAAGCGGCGCTGCGCGTCGAGGTCGGCGGGCGACCGGTCACGATCGGCGGGATCGCGAAGGGTGTGGCAATGCTCGAGCCGCACCTCGCCACCATGTTCTGCTTTGTGGCGACCGACGCGGTCGTCGCGCGCGGCGCGCTCGGCCCGGCCGTCCGGCGTGCGGTCGATCGGTCCTTCAACCGGACGACCGTCGATTCCGATCAGTCCACGAGCGACACCGTGGCGGTGCTCGCGAACGGTCTCGCCGAGAACGCGCCGCTCGAGTCCGGCGCCCGCGGCCTCCGCCAGTTCGCGGGCGGCCTCGAGGCGCTGATGACGAAGCTCGCCCGCATGCTGGTGGCCGACGGAGAGGGCGCGACGAAGCTGGTGACGATCGCCGTGCGCGGCGCGACGAGTCGACGAGACGCGCTACTCGCGGCGCGCAGCGTCGCGAACTCTCCACTCGTCAAGACCGCGATCAACGGGCAGGACCCGAACTGGGGACGCATCATGATGGCGCTCGGCAAGTCGCCGGCGCGCGTCGAGCAAGAGAAGGTCTCGATCGCGGTCGGAGACGAGCGTCTGGTCGAGCGGGGGATGCTGAAAGAAGGTGTGCGCCTGGAGCGGGTTCGGGAGATCATGGGACAGTCGGAATACGACATTACGATCGATCTGGGCCTCGGCCGCGGCGAGGACCGCGTCTGGACCTGCGATCTCAGCGAGGAGTACGTGCGTCTCAACGCCAAGTACACGACGTAGCTCATCATCACGCACGCCGCACGTTTTCGGTGGTAGTGCGAGCCGCAGGCCGCGAAGGGCGGCCGGGCGCGCCTATTGAGTGCGGCGGAGGCAAACCGAAGGAGGATCCATGGCAACGTTGACGATGAAGGAACTGCTCGAGGCTGGAGTGCACTTCGGCCACCAGACCAAGCGCTGGAACCCGAAGATGCAGAAATTCATCTTCGGCGAGCGCAACGGCATCTACATCATCGACCTGCAGAAGACGCTCAAGAAATTCCGTGAGGCCTACGCCTTCGTGCGCGACCTCGCCGCCGGCGGAGGCACGGTGCTCTTCATCGGGACCAAGAAGCAAGCTCAGGAGACCGTGTTCGAGGAGGCGAGTCGCTGCGGGATGTTCTACGTCAACCAGCGGTGGCTGGGCGGGACCCTGACGAACTTCACGACGATCCGCAAGTCCATCACCCGGCTCAAAAAGCTCGAGGAGATGAAGGAGACCGGGGAATACGAGCGCCTGCCGAAAAAGGAAGCCCTGGAGCTCGACCGCGAACGGGAGAAGCTCGAGAAGGCGCTCATCGGCATCAAGGCGATGGAGCAGCTGCCAGCCGCGGTGTTCATCATCGATCCTCGCAAGGAAAAGATCGCGGTGGCGGAGGCGCAGCGGCTCGGTATCTCGATCGTGGCGATCGTGGACACCAACTGCGACCCGACCGGGATCGACTATCCGGTCCCCGGCAATGATGACGCGATCCGGGCGGTGCGGCTGATCACGTCGCGGATCGCCGACGCCATCAACGAGGGACGCGGCACCCTGTCGAAGGACGAGGGCGAGGCGGCGACGCCGGAGGCGGCCGCCGAGGGCACCGAGCTGGCGGCGGCGGAGGCGACCAACTAACCATGGCCGCGACCGCGCAGCTGGTGAAGGAGCTCCGTGACCGGACGGGCGCGGGTGTGATGGACTGCAAGGAGGCGCTGCAGGCGAGCGCGGGCGATCTGCCGGGCGCCGTCGAATATCTGAGGAAGAAGGGGTTGGCGCAGGCGGCCAAGCGGTCGCATCGGGAGGCGCGCGAGGGCGCGGTCGGGACGTACGTCCATCCCGGTGCCAAGCTCGGGGTGCTCGTCGAGGTGAACTGCGAAACGGATTTCGTCGCGCGGACCGAGGCCTTCCAGGATCTCGTCAAGGATCTCGGCATGCAGGTCGCGGCGGCGAACCCCGCGTACCTCGCCCGGGAGGATGTCCCGGGCGAGGTGGTCGATAAGGAACGCGAGATCTACCGCGGCCAGCTGGCCGACCAGAAGAAGCCCGCCCAGGTCGTCGACAAGATCATCGAGGGTAAGCTCGAGAAGTTCTACACCGAGCAGTGCCTGCTCGAGCAGCCGTTCATCAAGGACGCCACCGGCAAGACGAAGGTCCGCGACCTCGTTGACGGCGTGAATGCCAAGACCGGTGAGCGGATCGCCGTCAAGCGGTTCGCCCGGTTTCAGGTGGGCGAGGCGGAGTAGATGACGGGGGCTGCCGGCTCCGGCCGCCCGGCGTATCGCCGTATCGTCCTGAAGCTTTCGGG
>Ga0184639_10001294_pt1 | contig 10734 bp, 10 predicted proteins | sample PLM31_170_b2_FD_133155 | JGI IMG/M metagenome (GOLD analysis project Ga0184639, IMG submission 133155) | Groundwater sediment microbial communities from an aquifer in East River, Colorado, USA - PLM3-1_170_b2 | ecosystem: Environmental > Terrestrial > Soil > Riparian zone | place: USA: East... | reverse complement strand
TGTCATGCTTGCCGTCGTCGCCATCGTAAACAGCGTCATCTCGCTTTACTATTACGCCAAAGTCGTGAAGACGATGTTCCTCGACGATCCCGAGCCGACGGACAAGACCGTGTCGATTGCCGCGAATCATTTCACGCTGCTGATTCCGTTGACGGTCCTGACCGTCGTCCTGGGCGTTTACTTTTCTCCGCTCGCTCAATTCACCAGCCGTTCGCTCCGCTTTTTTGTCAAATAAGACAGTCAGCCTGCCACGAGCCGTTCATTTTTTCTCCCGACCCGTTGATCATCGCTAACGGCGTTGCGCCTGTTTTTCCCCACTGACGGCTTCATTGGCACCGAAATGCCTGCGATGCCGCCGAGCCGACTGAACCCGGTGAGCTTGGGATTTGGCCCTGCGATTGCGTTTAGAAGTGCCATTAGAGGAATAACCTATGATCGGTTCAATCAAGCGGCTAGTGCTAGGCGTCGCAGTCAATCTCTGTTTGGCGCAAGGGGCGGTTTACGCCGACACTCCGATGGCGCAACTTCAGGAGACGATTCAGCAGGTGATGGCGACCATGAACGGCGCGGTAAAAAGGGGCGACCCGGAGCTGCGCGAAAAGCTGCGCGATGCCTTGATGCCGCGCTTCGATTGGTTCGAAATGGCGAGGCAGGCGCTGGGCAAACATTGGACCGCCATCCCGAGCCGCCAGCATGAGTTCGTCGCGGTTTTCGCGGAATTTCTCGGCAACTCCTACATCGGCAAGATCGGTTCCTACAAGGATGAAAAAATCGTCTTCGTCCACGAGTCGATAGAAAAAAATCTTGCCCAGGTCAATACCAAAATCATTCCCAGCAAAGGCGAGCCTACCTCGGTCAACTACCGGCTGCACCGCGTGCAAGAGGAGTGGAAAATCTACGACGTCGTGGTCGAGGACATCAGCGTGGTGGCCAACTACCGCTCGCAGTTCAACCGCATCCTCGCCAACGGTTCCTTCGAGGATCTGATCAAGCGGTTGAAAGACAAAGACTCGAATCAGAAAGACTAAGAAAGTCATCGCCGGCTTTCTCAAGGCGATGTTCCACCGGCGCTTCTCACAAGTCTGACGCAGTTACATCCAGGGGCTTATTCTGATTCAGCGGCCTGCTCGAGCTTCCAGGCAAATGGATCGAGACGAGATAGCTTTATCCGCGCCGTCTGATATAGTGAGATACACAGTAACTACTGATAGCCCAACGTCCAAATAGATCACACTCGGTCGATTGTTTCCGAGTTTCGCAGAGGCGGTACCCAGGGTAACCGCCTCTTTGCGTTTGTGGGCCAGGAAACAACGGAAAAACCGCCATAGTGACCGCCGGAGATTTGTCTCATGGAACAGAGCGCAAACCGTTCACCAATCAAACGCATTGCTTTTATCGGTAACTACCTGCCGCGCCAGTGCGGCATTGCCACGTTCACCACCGACTTATGTGAGGCCATCGCTGCCGAACACAGCGGAACAACGTGCATCGCCGTGCCCGTTAACGACATCGAGGCCGGCTACGCCTATCCGACCCGCGTTCGATTTGAGCTGACGGAGAAGGATGTCGACTCCTATCACCGTGGGGCTGATTTCTTGAATATCAACAACGTCGATCTCGTCTCACCGCAACACGAATATGGCATCTTCGGTGGGCGGGCGGGCAGTCACATCCTGGCCCTCTTGCGTGAATTGCGCATGCCCATCGTCACGACCTTCCATACCATTCTGGAGAACCCCGACCCGGATCAACGGCGGGTGTTGGAAGAGGTCGCGGCGCTGTCGGATCGGTTGGTCGTCATGAGCAGGCGCGGCGCTGAGTTCCTGCAAAAGGTCTATCGCGTGCTGCCGGAGAAGATCGATCTGATTCCCCACGGCATTCCCGATATGCCTTTTGTCGACCCGAGCTTCCACAAAGACCTGTTTGGCGTCGAGGGCAAAATCGTTTTACTCAGTTTTGGCCTGCTCTCGGCCAACAAAGGGATCGAAAATGTCATCGCCGCTCTACCAGCTATCGTGGCCCGCTATCCGAACGTGGTCTACATCATCCTCGGCGCGACTCATCCGCACGTCGTGCGCAACGAAGGAGAAACATATCGGCTGTCCTTGCAATGGCTGGCCCAAGAGAAAGGCGTGGAAGGCAACGTGGTCTTCTACAACCGATTCGTAAGTCTTGAGGAGCTCGTCGAGTTCATCGGCGCGGCCGACATTTATATCACGCCTTATCTCAACCCGGCGCAGATCGTCTCCGGCACACTGGCCTACACATTGGGGGCCGGCAAGGCGGTGGTTTCGACACCCTATTGGTACGCCGAGGAGATGCTGGCCGAAGAACGGGGAGCGCTGGTGCCATTCCGTGATCCGGCGGCCTTGGCCGAGCAAGTGATTGACCTGTTGGACAACGAGGCCAAGCGCCACGCCATGCGCAAGCGCGCCTATCTTTATGGGCGGGCGATGATCTGGCCTCAGGTCGCGCGCCGTTACATGGAGAGTTTCGATCGCGCCCGCGCCGAACGCCGGCATTTCATCCCGTCCGGCTTCGCGGCCAAAGCGCTTGACAAACGTCCGGGCGAATTGCCTCCCCTCAAACTCGATCACTTGCGCCGCATGACGGACGAGACCGGCATGCTGCAACACGCCCTGTTCACAGTGCCCAACTATCGCGAGGGTTACACCACCGATGACAACGCCCGCGCATTAATGGTCGGCGCTCTCTTGGACGCTCTGGGCAGCGGCGAGGCAGTCGAACTGACTTCCCGATATCTCGCCTTCATCTGGTATGCCTTTAATGCGGCGACTGGGCGCTTTCGCAACTTCATGGATTACCAGCGCAACTGGCTGGAAGATAGCGGTTCGGACGACAGTCACGGCCGCGCGCTGTGGGCGCTGGGCGCCGTATTGGGCCGCTCGAACACGCCGACCCTCCACAGTATGGCTGGCCGATTGTTCGAGAAAACCCTCCCTGCCATTCTCAATACAACCAGCCCGCGGGCCTGGGCCTTTGCGCTGATCGGCATCCACGAGTATCTCCAGCGCTTTGCCGGTGACCGCAGGGCAAGCCAGGTCCGCGAGGAATTAGCCGGCCGGCTGCTGACGCTGTATCAAAACAACCGCTCGGACCAATGGCGCTGGTATGAAGAGGCGCTGACCTATTGCAACGCCGCGCTGCCTCACGCCTTGCTCCTGTGCGGCCAATCTATGCCGAACAACGCCATGACCGAAGCCGGATTGGAGTCGCTCCGCTGGCTGGCCGGCTTGCAGCGCGCTGACGCGGCCGGGGGCCATTTTGTCCCCATCGGCTCCAACGGCTTTTATCGGCGCGGCGGCGCGCGTGCTCGGTTCGATCAACAGCCGGTGGAGGCTCAAGCCATGGTATCGGCCTGCCTCGAAGCAGACCGGCTCACGGGAGACAAGGACTGGCGCAGGGAAGCCCGGCGCGCCTTCGAGTGGTTCCTCGGGCGCAACGACTTGAATCTGCCGATTTACGATCCGACGACGGGCGGTTGTCGAGACGGTCTGCATCCCGACCGCCCCAACGAGAATCAGGGCGCAGAGTCTACGCTGGCTTTTCTCCAGGCTTTGCTGGAGCTGCGCCTGGCCGAGAATATCCTTCAAACTGTGAGGCGCGATCTCAATGAGCAATCAACACCCCGAACTCTTTTGGCGTCATAAGCGCAATCCCATCTTGACCGCGGCCGATTGGCCCTATCCGGCCAATAGCGTGTTCAACCCGGGCGCCACGTTGCTGCCAGATGGAACCACGCTGCTATTTTGCCGCGTGGAGGATCGGCGCGGCCATTCCCATCTTTGCGCTGCCCGCTCCGCCAATGGTGTGGATAGCTGGCAGATTGACCGCCAGCCCACCCTAATCGCCGACCCCGAACGGTTCCCGGAAGAAGTGTGGGGTATTGAAGACCCGCGCATCACCTACGTCTCCGAATTGGGCAAGTACGTCATTGTCTATACCGCATACTCGCGCGTCGGCCCCGGCGTAGCCCTGGCGCTTACGGAAGATTTCCACGACTTCGAGCGCTACGGCATGATCATGCCACCGGAAGATAAAGATGCCGCCCTGTTTCCTCATCGCATCGGCGGCCAGTGGGCTTTGATCCATCGCCCTGTCAGCGCTCCCGGCGCGCACATGTGGATGTCCTATTCGCCCGACCTGCGCCACTGGGGCAGCCACAAGCTGATGCTGGAAGCCCGCCACGGGGGGTGGTGGGATGCGAATAAAATCGGCCTGTCGCCCCCGCCGATCGAGACCCCGCAGGGTTGGCTGGTGATTTACCATGGCGTGCGGCCGACACCGGCCAGCTCGATTTACCGACTGGGACTAGCTCTGTTTGATTTACAAACGCCAGAAGTTTGCCTCAAACGCAGTGACGAATGGATCTTTGGCCCACAAGAATCCTACGAGCAACGTGGGGATGTCGACAACGTCGTCTTTCCTTGCGGCCATACGATTGCCCCCGATGGCGACACCATCCGCGTGTATTATGGCGCGGCGGATACGAACATTGCCATGGCCACCGGCAGTATTCGCGTCATTCTCGAGTGGCTTGATAAAAAAGTCGCCGACTGAACGTGTGCGAGCGGGTTTTGTTCGATAGTTTTAAAGGCGATCGCATGATGCGACCCTCCGCGATATTTCACGGACGGTCATCGGCGTTCCCAGAGAAAGTAGGAGCGGCCCAACTGTGGAAGATTTCTGGAATTCCGTTGAGCGGTTGATTGTCGAAACGGAGGATACAACGAAAAACTCGATGTTTGTGTTAGTCGGTCGTTCTGCTCTCGGTCCATCGGGGCGCCGGGTCAAGGGGACGAAATGATGACGGCAAAGAAAGTGCTCGTGGTCGAGGATTGTTCGGATGTTTTTGAGCTGCTTCAAAAGGGTCTCGCCTTGTTGGGGTGGAACGTGGCGCTTGCTCGTAGTGGCCGGGAAGCACTGAACAAGCTCGCATCCGACTCGCCGAGCGTCATTCTCCTTGACATGCGCACGCCCGAGATGAACGGATTCGAGCTTATGCGGATTCTAAAAGCGCACCCGGTCTACGGGAAAATTCCGATTCTTGCGGCGGGGGGGTATTGCGGTCGCATAACCCGGGAGCAGTGTCTTGCGGCGGGCTTCACCGATCTCATTGCCAAGCCTTTCGCTTTTTCCGAACTCGAAACCCATCTTACGGACCTGCTGTCCGCGGGAAGGCCAAAAACAATAGACGCGCTATGATCCGGCGTCTTAACAGGAAAGGAGTTCCAAATGAATCTGACCGTTGGGAACAAGGTTAACTATCCGCATCAAGGCCCCTGCCGGATTGACGAGGTCGTCGATCGAGTCGTCAATGGCCGGTCGATGAGCTTCTACCATCTGGCGGTTCTGGACGACAGGGGCGGAACGTTGTTGGTGCCAACGGACAAGGTTGACACCCTGGGTATCCGGCGATTGCTCGAAAGGTCTGAGATTCCGAAACTGTTCGGACACCCCAAAAAAGCCACCGCGCCAGCCACGAACTGGAAGCAGCGCGCCATCGAGCATTCGAAGCTATTGACCTCCGGGTCGCCATTCGACTTGGCGGCGGTTGTTGAGTCGCTGACTGAGTTGAACGATACAAAGGCGCTGTCGCCGCGTGAGCAGGAGACGTTGTATCGGGCGAGAAAGCTTTTGATTTGCGAAATTTCCGAAGTCATGGGAGAGACCAGGAGCGCCGCCGAAGCATACATCGACCAGGCTCTCAAAGCGCGAAGAAAGCAATGAAGCGATCGGTCGGCAGGGTCCAAATTCGGTGCTAGCCGCGGCGCCTCGGAATGATTCTCGCGCTTTGTTTGATGGTGGTGGGGCACCAACACCGAGACGGAACTAACCAGCTCAAAAGGAGTGTTTATGGCAAGCGAAACATTTAAGAAACGGCAGAAAGAAATGGCCCGGAAAGAGAAGCAACAAAAAAAGGCGGTGCGCCGGTTGGAGCGCAGGGACGAGAAGGCGAGGACCGAGAGCAAGGTTCAGGGAGATAATCCTCCCAACCCGGAAGAGGTGGCCTTTCAACGCGGGCCGACGATTTTATAGCCCTTGGATTGATAACCGTTGCCTCGTGCCTCTATGGATTTGGCGCCCCCACCGGCAGCTCATTAATAACTCTAACGACCGGAACGGGCCGACGGGCTGATTTCGCATCCTTCATATCCTTATAAAAAGCACGGCTGGTTTCTCGTATCATCGATAATTTCGTGGCGAAGGCTACCGAGGCAAGTAAGCAAACTATGCCGCCGATCATCAACGTGTCCGGCGTGCCGAATCGATGTGCCACTACGCCGGCCACTAAACTGCCGAACGATTCGACGCCGCGGCGCGCCATCACAAAGAGGCTGATCACCCGACCGCGTTTCCGGTCATCGACGATCGTCTGCAGGATCGTATTGCTGGAAGCCATCTGCATCATTAAGGAGAAGCCAACCCCCACGGCGATGACCAAAGACAAAATCAGATGATGCGACAACGACAAGGCAAAAAGTCCGATGCCGTACAATATACCCCCGACAACAATTGCTTTTCCCAAACCCAAAATATTCCTTCGCGAGGCCAGAAAGACGGCCCCAGCCAGAGCGCCAACGCCGGTCGCCGACATGAGGTAGCCAAAGGCTCGTGGACCGCCGTGCAAAACATCTTCGGCGAATACCGGCATGAGCAGCATGTAAGAAACCCCCATAAAACTCACCAGGGCGACCAGCAGTAGTATGGATCTGATGGGCACTGAGCGAAATGCGTAAGTAGCGCCTTCCAGGATTCCGCGCCCTAATTCAATATTTCCTGAAGCCGTTTTTCGCTCTGGAATCTTCATAAGAAGCAGCGCGCCTATCAGAGCCAGGTAACTTACGCCGTTCAGAATCAAGCAGAGTCCTTCGCCGAAAAAGGCGATCAGAACACCCGCCATGACAGGGCCGATCAGAAGTGCGCCATTGAAGACGAACGAGTTCAGCGCGATGGCATTGCCTAGATCCTCCTTGTTCTCGACCACCTCCACCAAAAAGGCCTGGCGGGCGGGTATGTCGAAGGCATTGATGACGCCTAATATCGCTCCTAAGACCACGACATGCCAAACCGCTGCTTGGTCCGTGATGACTAAAACCGCCAGGATAAATGCTTGCAGCGCCGCCAGCCCCTGCGTGATCGCCAAGATGCGCTGGCGTTTGAACTTATCGGCGAGCACGCCGGCAAAGGGCACCAGAAAAAATACCGGAATGTCGCTGGCGAATCCCACCACCCCCAACAATAACTCGGACTTGGTCAAGCGATACACGAGCCACCTCATGGCTATTTGTTGCATCCAAGTGCCGATCAAGGACACCGCCTGTCCAAAGAAATATAGGCGATAATTTCTTGAACCCAGAGAGCGGATGAGTAAATTGAAGCCTTTTTTACTGTTAGACATGGACCTGCTTTCTAATCTCATGACTTTGAAACATAGTACCCACCCTGATCCTGGTGGATTGTCTGCTTGACCACCCGGCTAGGGGTTCGAAAAAAGCCGGGACATACCGTCGGGCTGGAAGCGAAAATCGCTCAAACCCTCGGGCAAAGCCCCTAAGGTGCAGCCCTCTTTCAAACTAGCAAGCGCCCTATGGATTGTCGTCGCTTCGCTGCGGCGATCGGCCAGAGGGCGAGATAGTTGCTTGGAGACTTAGACAGAGACTACCGCTGCGGGTGCGGTCGTGGTACCAGGTTGATGAGAGAACTGTCGGAAACCTGTGAGAGCTTACGTGAATCTGCAGTTGCTGTTGCCTTTTTTTGGTTAATCATAAACTGAATGTTAACACATAGTGGTGGTCAAAGGAAGGCACCCGATTAAACTCTGCTGAGCCGACTCTGAATCGTGCCCCGAGCGTGAGCGTATGACTCCATTGTAAGGTGCATGAATAGCAGCCGTTAGTGAATTTGCGCTCATGGAATTTCGTGTAAGACTCCAACCCGCGCTGAGTTGTGCAATGGCCTAACGCCTATTTCCCAATGGAAAGATTTTTTGCCACCTGCCCGCGCGGCCTGGAGTTGATTCTGGCGGGAGAGCTACGATTACTTGGCGCGGAAAAGATTCATGCCGTCGGCGGCGGGGTCCAGTTCGGCGGCGATTTCTTTTTCTGCTACCGGGCCAATCTGGAAAGCCGCGTTGCGAGCCGGATTCTGTGGCAGGTGACGACGGATCGCTACCGCGACGAAGAGAATATTTACCGCGCCGCTTCCGCCCTGCCGTGGACCGAGTGGTTTGATGCGGCGCGCACCATCCGGGTCGATGTCTCCGCGACCAAGAGTCCGCTCACGAGCCTCAATTTTGTCACGCTCAAAATCAAAGACGCGGTCTGCGATAAGATTCGTCGCCTTACCGGCCGCCGTCCCAGCGTCGATACCCGCCAGCCCGATATTCCGATCCAGGCCCATCTGACGGACCGCGACTTTACCCTTTACCTCGACACCACGGGGGAACCTCTGTTCAAGCGCGGCAAACGCCTCGCCGCCGGCGCGGCGCCGCTAAGGGAAAATCTCGCCGCCGGCATCCTGCGCTTGGCCGGCTGGGAGCCGGGCATACCGCTGCTCGACCCGATGTGCGGCAGCGGCACGTTTTTGCTGGAAGCCGCGTTGATGGCCCTCGATATTGCGCCCGGCCTGGGACGTCATTTCGCTTTCGAGAGATTTAAAAATTTCGATGGGCGTCGTTGGCGCGAACTGTTGCAACGAAGCCAAGCCCGGCAAAGGCCCAAGACGCCGCTGACGATTCACGGCAGCGATCTTTCCGGCGACGCGCTCAAGGCGGCGCGCGCCAATCTTGCGGCCTGCGGCTTAGAGAAGCCGGTGAACCTGAAGCAGGCAAACGTATTGGAAATCCTCGCGCCGGCAAACGAAGGGATCATCGTCACCAATCCGCCCTACGGCGTGCGCCTCGGCGAGCAGCAAGAGCTCGCGGAGTTCTACCCGAAGCTCGGCGACGCGCTTAAGAAAAACTTCGCCGGCTGGCGGGCATACATTCTCAGCGCCGACATGCGCTTGCCCAAGCTTATCCGGCTCGCGGTCTCCAAGCGCACGCCGCTTTTCAACGGCGCGCTCGAATGCCGGCTGTTCGAGTACAAGATGGTGGCAGGGGGCATGCGGAAAAAAATGCCCGAAACGTGATCTCCTATCTCGCCGGTAGGAAGGATCGGCGGAGCTCAAAGAAATCCAGATGGAGTAGTCGTATTCTCTCGCCCGCGCAATGCCATTAAATCCGTTGGGAAACCACGATTAAATTTCTTTCCACTCGCTGGACCTTGCTGGCGATCGTTGAAAAATCCCCGTCCGCCGGCATCGGGAATCCGGAGCCCGGAGTGAGCCGAGCCGCCCGATTGCTCCCAACCCCGTTGGCGTTGACCGCGCTTTATTACGCTTTCGCCGCAAGCTGCTTGGCGCACGCGTCGGCAACCCTACTATCGGGTTTATCATCACCCGGCATGATCGCCCAACTCTGCTTTTCTATATAGCGGCCTTTGTCCCAAGTATCCTTTTCCGTCATTTCTTTGAGCTTCTGGCCCTTGTCCGCGTCCCGGTTTAACTGTGCCACGCAGATTGTTCCCAGCCGTTCCGCGACGGCATTGGCGACATTCTCCTTCGTCATCGCCTCGGCGGCACCGTTAGTCATCCATCCGCCAAAGTTGAATCCAACGTACATGGCGACGATCGCGCCGCCAACGGCACTCCACGAACCTAGCTTAATTTTCTCCCAATCCATAAGACACCTCCCTTAAATTTGAGTTTGGAACACGCAGGTTTAATTCCCCACACCAGTGACAAATCCAGTAGTCCGAGTATTGTTTTGTGACGGAGCATTCTTCGCAAACGCCGCAATGACGATGGCGGCAGCGATCGCATTCGGCGCTGCCAATCGCTGCCGATGAGCAGCGGGCCTTGGCCCATGCCTGTTTCGCTGAACCGGCTTCGATCAGAAAAAAACGCGCGTTGTCCGCTCCGTTGTATTCCCGAGTCACCCGCTGGATCACTCGGTCTCGCACATCGACCGCATAGAAAGCCATATTACGTTCCTGCTTGCAGGAGAGCCTTACTCTCGGGAGTAATCATAAGGGTCTTTCGCTCTTCATGGTGCGCTGACTCGTCGACAGTTGCTGTCCAATATTGAACAATCTTGAAAAGAATTATTGCCAGGCAGGCAAACCAGGGGGATAGTCCTGCTCCGACTCATAGCTGCAAAGTCGAGATTTCGACCCTTCGACGCGAGCCCCGGCCTTGGCCGCGGGCTCTTGCTCAGGATTTCGCCCCACGGGCGTAGTGGAAGATGCCACGGGCTTGCCCGTGGGGCTCCACGGAATCGCTGCAAAAATAAAGCGCGGTGGTGGTTGACAGCATCCCTATTAAAACATAGAGTAAAACTCCTACTTCAGTATAAGGCCTTCTGAAAGAGGATGACACAAGCGTTGAAGGCCTCTAATCCGTCTCTCCTTGCGAACGATATCTAAAGGACAATCCGACCAGAGCGTGGTTTTCGAAATCAAGTTTCCCATGTTCTGCCCTATTAGCAGTCCAATTCTCAGGGTTAAAGACACGAACATTCTCTCATAGGAGGAGAACATGGGTAATAAATTATATGTCGGCGGTCTCCCTTACTCAGTCACCGAAGGGAAACTGCAGGAAATCTTTTCAGCGCACGGGACCGTCGAATCGGCCAACGTGATCTCGGATAAGTTTACGGGACAGTCGCGGGGC
>Ga0184639_10001293_pt1 | contig 10737 bp, 6 predicted proteins | sample PLM31_170_b2_FD_133155 | JGI IMG/M metagenome (GOLD analysis project Ga0184639, IMG submission 133155) | Groundwater sediment microbial communities from an aquifer in East River, Colorado, USA - PLM3-1_170_b2 | ecosystem: Environmental > Terrestrial > Soil > Riparian zone | place: USA: East... | reverse complement strand
GCAGGAGCGCTTCGACGCGGGCGAGATCGTCGAGGCTCGTGTCATCGACCACAACAAGGGCGGCCTGATCGTCGACCTCGGCGTGCGCGGCTTCGTGCCGATCAGCCAGATCGTCGACTTCCCGCGACGGCCGCGCGACGAGCAGCCGCGCGACGCCGCACAGGAGATCGCCGAAAAGCTTCAGCCCTTCGTGGGCCGCACGCTGCGCCTCAAGATCCTCGAGGTCAACAGGAAGGCGAATCGGCTCATCCTCTCCGAGAAGGTCGCCCTCTACGAGGAGCGCCGCGAGAAGCGCGACGAGCTGTTCAGCAGCCTGCAGGTATCGCAGCGGGTGCAGGGCACCGTGCGGAGCATCGCGCCATTCGGAGTCTTCATCGACCTCGGCGGGATCGACGGCCTGGTGCACAAGAGCGAGCTCTCGTGGAACAAGGTGAACAACCCGGAGACCGCCTACGCGATCGGCGAGGAGGTCGAGGCCGAGGTGATCGACATCAACCACGAGCGGGGACGCATCAGCCTCTCGATCCGGCGCCTCCAGTCCGATCCGTGGCAGGAATCGGTCGCCAAGTACAAGATCGGCGACCTGATCGCCGGCACGGTCACCAAGCTGGTGAACTTCGGCGCCTTCGTGCGCGTGGAGGAGGGGCTCGAGGGCCTGATCCACATCAGCGAGCTATCGAACCAGCGTGTCGCGCATCCCGGGGATGTGGTGACGGAGGGCGACACCCTTAACCTGAAGATCATCAGCCTCGACTCTGAGCGTCACCGCCTCGGCCTCTCCCTGAAGCAGGCGGACGAGCGGCCCGCAGCTGCCCCGACGCCGGAGGTCGCTCCGGCTGCTCCGGCACGGTTTGAGGAGCGTCCGCAGCGTCGGGAGCGCCGTGATCGCCGCGACCGCGACTACCGCCCGGAGGATGCGATCAGCGAGCCGGACGAGGGGATCGACAACACGATGGCCGCCGCGTTCGCCGAGTCCGGCCTGCTCGACCAGTTGCGCGGGTCACGCCCCAAGAAGTCGGCACCTGTTAAGGCCGAGTCCGAGCCCGTGGCCGAGGCGGTCGCTGAGCCCGTGGCCGAGGCGGAGCCCGAGGCGGTTGCTGAGCCCGTGGCCGAGGCCCAGCCCGAGGCGGTCGCTGAGCCCGTGGCCGAGGCCGAGCCCGAGGCGGTCGCTGAGCCCGTGGCCGAGGCGGAGCCCGAGCCCGAGGCGGTCGCTGAGCCCGTGGCCGAGGCGGAGCCCGAGGCGGTCGCTCAGCCCGTGGCCGAGGCGGAGCCCGACCCGGTCGCTGAGCCCGTGGCCGAGGCGGAGCCCGAGCCAGAGCCCGACGTGGCGATCGAGGTCGTGGCCGAGGCGGAGGCGTTGGCCGAGCCGGCCCAGCCCGCCATGGCGGCTGAGGCCGAGACCGAGGAAGCCGAGGCGTAATCGCCGGTTCCTCGTCCCACATTGCCGCGCTGGCGATGAGCACCCGGGAGTCCGGGCCCGTAGTACCTATTGAAGACGCCGCGCGCAAGTGGTGATCTACACTCTGGCCAAGTTCGGTGGTTCCCTCAGACCCTCGGGCGACCCACGCAGGAAAGCGACCATGGACCGATTCGACAAGTTCACCGACCGGGCACGCAAAGTCCTGACCCTGGCTCAGGATGAGGCGCAGCGCTTCAACCACAACTACATCGGTACCGAGCACCTGTTGCTCGGGCTCGTCCGCGAGGGCGAGGGAGTGGCAGCGCGCGTGCTCGAGAACATGAACGTCGAGCTGTCCAAAGTGCGCACCGCGGTCGAGTTCATCATCGGCCGCGGCGATCGGCCGGTCGTCGGCGAGGTGGGGCTCACCCCGCGCGCGAAGCGCGTCATCGAGCTGGCGATCGACGAGGCGCGCAGGCTCGGACACAACTACATCGGCACCGAGCACCTGCTGCTCGGGCTCGTCCGCGAGGGCGAAGGGATCGCCGCCGGCGTCCTCGAGAGCCTGGGCGTCAACCTTGACAAGGTGCGCCACCAGGTGATCCACGTGCTCTCGCAGAGCACCACCGTGTCGCCTGCCCAGGAGACAAAGCGCCCGTCCAAGACCCCCACACTCGACCAGCTGGGGATCAACCTGACCGACCTGGCACGCTCGGGAAAGCTCGACCCGGTCATCGGCCGCGAGAAGGAGATCGAGCGCGTCATCCAGATCCTGGGCCGCAAGACGAAGAACAACCCCGCCCTGATCGGCGAGCCGGGGGTCGGCAAGACGGCCATCGCCGAGGCGCTCGCGCACCGGATCGTGGCCGGTGATGTCCCCGAGACGCTGATGGACAAGCGGGTGCTGACCCTGGATATCGGCTCGCTGGTGGCTGGCACCAAGTACCGCGGCGAGTTCGAGGAGCGCCTCAAGAAGATCATCGAGGAGCTCCGCAGCAGCAGCGACAGCGTGCTCTTCATCGACGAGCTGCACACCCTGGTCGGCGCCGGGGCGGCGGAGGGCGCGATCGACGCGGCCAATATCCTGAAGCCGCCGCTCTCCCGCGGCGAGCTGCAGTGCATCGGCGCCACCACGCTCGACGAATACCGCAAGTACATCGAGAAGGACGCGGCCCTCGAGCGTCGCTTCCAGCCGGTGATGGTCGAGGAGCCGACCGTCGACGAGGCGATCGCCATCCTGTTCGGCATCCGCTCGCGGTACGAGGACCACCACCACGTCAAGATCAGCGACGAGGCGGTCCATGCCGCGGTCAACCTCTCGGTGCGCTACGTGGCGGATCGGGCCTTGCCGGACAAGGCGATCGACCTGATGGACGAGGCGGGATCGCGCGTCCGCCTGCGGAATTCGTCCGCGCCGCCGAGCATCAAGGAGGCGCAGCGCGAGCTCGAAGAGGTGACGCGCCAGAAGGACGAGGCGATCGCCGCCCAGGACTACGAGGCGGCCGCGCGCCTGCGCGACGAGGAGGCGCAGGGCAAGGAGCGCATCGAGGGGCTGCGGACCGCGTGGCACGAGGAGGCGGCCAAGGACGTGCCCGTGGTCACCGACGAGGAGATCGCCCAGGTCGTCAGCATGTGGACCGGGATCCCGGTGATCCGCATCAGCGCCGAGGAGTCGGAGCGGCTGCTGAACATGGAGGAGGCGATTCACAAGCGGGTGATCGGGCAGCAGGAGGCGACCGCCATCGTCTCCAAGGCGGTCCGGCGCGCGCGCGCAGGCCTGAAGGACCCCAAGCGGCCGATCGGCTCATTCATCTTCATGGGCCCCACCGGTGTCGGCAAGACCGAGCTGGCCCGGGCGCTGGCCGAGTTCATGTTCGGCTCCGAGGACGCCATGGTGAAGATCGACATGAGCGAGTTCATGGAGCGCCACAACGTATCCCGCCTGGTGGGCGCGCCCCCCGGCTATGTCGGCTACGACGAGGGCGGGCAGCTTACCGAGGCGGTGCGCCGCAAGAGCTACTCGGTGGTGCTGCTCGACGAGATCGAGAAGGCGCACCCTGAGGTCTTCAACATCCTGCTCCAGATCCTCGAGGATGGGCAGCTGACCGATGCCAAGGGGCGTCGCGTCGACTTCCGGAACACCATCATCATCATGACCAGCAACGTCGGCGCCCAGCTGCTGCAGAAGGACTCGCGCATCGGCTTCCGGGCCGGCGATGCCCCGGCTGGGGTCCAGGAGACCGCCGACTACGAGCGAATGAAGGAGAAGGTGCTCGGCGAGCTGAAGAACGTATTCCGCCCCGAGTTCCTGAACCGAATCGACGCGACCGTGGTCTTCCGTGAGCTGACGCGCGGCGAGATCCGCCAGATCGTGGACCTGCTGCTCGAGCGCGTGAAGGCCCAGCTGGCCGGGCAGCAGATGGAGCTGGTGGTGACCGACGCCGCCAAGGACGCGATCATCGTCAAGGGCTACGACCTGGCCTTCGGGGCGCGGCCGCTGCGGCGCGAGATCCAGCACCAGATCGAGGACCCGCTCGCCGAGCGGATGCTGCAGGCCGCCTTCGAGCCGGGTGACACGATCGTGGTGGACTCGACGCCCGATGGGCTGATCATCGAGCGCAAGGCTGCGAAGGAGCCGGTCAAGGCACGCTGAGCCGCCGATAAGGCGGCGGTACGCCGCCGCGTGGCAAGATGGCCGGGCCCGTGCCAGCCATCCGTTCCGTCTACGTCTGCCAGCAGTGCGGCGCCAGCTCGCCCCGCTGGTCCGGACAGTGCGCCTCGTGCGAGGCGTGGAACACCCTCGTCGAGACGGTCGTCAGCCGCACCACGCCGGGAGCGGGTGCCACGGCCCGGGCGCGCGACCGCGCCGCGGCAGCCGGATCGGCCGCCATCTCCCCGATCGGCGAGGTGAGCAGCGCCGAGGCGTCCCGCCTGCCGAGCGGCATCGGCGAGCTGGACCGTGTCCTCGGCGGCGGCCTTGTCCCCGGCTCGATCGTGCTCTTCGGCGGCGACCCGGGGATCGGCAAGAGCACCCTCCTCCTGCAGCTGGCCGCGCGCCTGGCAGCTGCGGGCCACACGGCCCTCTACCTCACCGGCGAAGAGTCGACCGCCCAGGTCCGCGGCCGCGCCGAGCGGGTCGGAGCGGTGGTGGAGGGGGTCGGGCTGGTGGCGACCACGGACCTGGCCACGGCGGTCGGCGCGATCGAGGCGACGGCGCCGGCGCTGGCGGTGGTGGACAGCGTGCAGACGTTCGCCAGCGCCGAGCTCGGTGGTCCGGCGGGGAGCGTCGGGCAGGTCCGCGAGGTAGCCACCCGGCTGGCCGAGGTGGCCAAGGCGGGCGCGACGTGCGTGGCGCTGGTGGGGCATGTCACCAAGGAAGGGACGGTGGCCGGGCCGCGGACGCTGGAGCACCTTGTCGATGCGGTCATCTACCTGGAGGGGGAACGGATGGGGACCACGCGGCTGCTGCGCGCGGCGAAGAACCGCTACGGATCCACCGAGGAGGTCGGCGTGCTCGAGATGCGGAGCGACGGCCTGGTCGAGGTTGCCGACGCCAGCCGCTTCTTCCTGGAGTCCGAGCGGCCGCCTGTGGCGGGCAGCGCCATCACCATCGCCCTGGAGGGGACCCGCCCCCTGGCCGTCGAGATCCAGGCGCTCGTGGCGCCGGCCGGCTACGGCTCACCGCGGCGTGCGACGACGGGGATCGACGTGAACCGGGTGCTGATGCTGATCGCCGTGCTGGCGCGTCACGCCGGCCTGAACCTGACCGGCCATGACGTCTACGTCAACGTGGCCGGCGGCCTGCGCATCGAGGAGCCGGCCGCCGACCTGGCCGTTGCCAGCGCGCTCGCCTCGTCGCTGCGCGAGCGCCCCGTGCGCGAGGGGACGGTCCTTGCCGGCGAGCTGTCGCTGTCAGGGCGGCTCCGCCCGGCAACTCGGGCTGAACGGCGAATGGCCGAGGCCGCGCGGCTCGGCTTCGATCGGATGGTGACCGGCCCCGAGCGTGGTGGCGCCTCGAGGGCTGGGCCAGGCGGAGGCCAGATCGTGGCCGCCACCGACCTTCGGCAAGCACTCAACCTGGCCCTGGTCGAGGACTGATCGGGTCCTTTACCCCTTCGGTGCATGGTGCTAAGGTGGCCGCCCGCCGTATGGCGGGCGCGGGATTGGCTTCATCCATTCATCAGATTCATTGGCCCGCGCCATCGGATTCTCACGGACTTATCCGATCATGACCAAGATCATCCAGTTGGTTGGCGCCCTGCTCGGCACGTTGCTGGGGTTCGCGCTCGGCCTGCTGATCCTGGAACGCTCGGGCGACGTGATCAGCCTGCCGAATCGGCCTGCCTTCCTGGTGGCGATGGTCGTTGCCGCGCTGCTGTTCGGCTACCTAGCCATCCCGTACGTGACCGTCCGGCCGGCGCGCTGGGCGGTCGATCGCCTCGCGCAGGCCGGGGCCGGCGAATTCGGGCTCGCCGTGGCCGCGATCGTTATTGGCCTGCTGATGGGTGTCTTCGCCGGCATCCCGCTGACGTCCATCGGCGGCGTCGCCGGCTCGGTGCTGCCACCGGTGGTGGCCGTCGTCCTGGCGCTCAGCATGCTCGGGGCCACCCTCTACAAGCGCGACATCCTGATTCCGGCGGTGGCTGGCCTGCTTCCCGGGGGGCGTCGCCGCGGCGCCTTCTCGCTGATCGTGATCGACACCAGCTCGGTCATCGACGGTCGGATCGTCGATGTCGGCCGGACAGGCTTCATCCTTGGGACCCTGGTCGTGCCGCGCTTCGTGCTCGACGAGCTTCAGCGTATCGCCGATTCACCCGATGCCATCCGCCGCAACCGCGGCCGGCGCGGGCTCGAGATGCTGACTGCGCTGCAGAAGGACTCCATCTCGCCGGTTGAGGTGAGCGAGGAGACCTACCCGGAGATCGGCGAGGTGGACGCCAAGCTGGTCGCCTTCGCGCGCGATCGCGGCGCGGCGATCCTGACCAATGACTTCAACCTAAACCGCGTCGCGGAGCTGCAGGGCATCCGCGTGCTGAACATCAACGAGCTGGCCAACGCCGTCAAGGCGGTCGTGCACCCCGGCGAAGAGATGAGCGTGAAGATCATCCAGGAGGGGAAGGAGCCGGGGCAGGGCGTCGGCTATCTCGACGACGGGACGATGATCGTGGTCGAGGGCGGCAGCCGTTTCATGGACCGCGAGGTGGGGGTGATGGTGACCAGGGTGCTGCAGACCGTGGCCGGGCGGATGATCTTCGCCCAGCCTCGCGATGACTAGCGTGGGCGCAGCGATCGGCGCGGTCCTGGTGGCGGCGGGAGAGGGCCGCCGGATGGGGGGTGACAAGCTCTGGATCGAGCTGTGGGGGCGCCCGGTCTGGCGCTGGAGCCTTGACGCGCTGTTGGCCGTGGCGGGGATGACCAGGGTGGTGGTGGTGGTCCCCCACGACGCCGTCGATCGCTTCACCGCCGCGCTCCCCGAGGCGGCCATGGACCGATGCGTCGTCGTCCCCGGCGGTGAAGAGCGGGCCGACTCCGCCCTTGCCGGCATCGCGGCGTTGACCGCCGCCGGCCTCCCGGAGGAGGCCCCGGTCCTCATCCACGATGCCGCTCGTCCGGCCGCTTCGACCGAGCTGATGGAACGGGTGCTGGCCGCCGTCACCGCCACCGAAGGAGCCATTCCGACGGTCGAGCTGCATGACTCCCTGAAGCGGGTCGACGCCTCCGGGCGGGTGGTCGCCGTGGTCGACCGCGAGGGTCTGGTCGCCGCCCAGACGCCGCAGGCGGCGACCCTGGTCGTGCTGCGTGCCGCGCTCGAGGAGGCGCAGGCCTGGAGCCGCAAGGCAACCGACGAGGCCGGTGCCCTGGCCGCTGGCGGCGTGGTGGTCCATGTGGTCGCCGGCGAGCAAGGCAACCGCAAGCTTACCGAGCCGGGCGACGAGGCCCTGCTGCGCGGGGTGATCGCCAGCGCGACCGTCCCGCTGGTCGCTCCTCCGGTCGGCGAAGAGCAGCGCGCAGGGATTGGGTTCGACGCGCATCGGTTCGCCGCCGAGCGCCCGCTGCGCCTTGGCGGCGTCAGCTTCCCGGGCGAGGCCGGTCTGGCCGGCCACTCGGACGGCGACGCCGCCCTGCACGCCGTGATCGACGCGCTGCTTGGCGCCGCCGGCGCCGGGGATATCGGGACCCTCTTCCCGTCCCACGACCAGAAGTGGAGCAATGCCGACTCGCGCGATCTGCTGCGCGGCGCCGTTGCCACGCTCAGCGCCGGGGGTTGGCGGCCACGGTCGCTCGACGTAACGGTCGTGACGTCGCGGCCGGCCATCGCCCCGCGTCGCGGCGAGATGGCGGCTGCCATCTCGGCGGCATGCGGCATCGACACGCGCGCCGTCAGCGTCAAGGGGACCACCTCCGACGGCCTCGGCTTCGCCGGGAGCGAGGGGATCGCTGCCTACGCTTTGGCCGTCATCGGTCGCGCATGAGCGAGTGGATCGGCGGGCGGCGGCCGGTGGCCGAGGCGCTCGCCGCCGAACGACCCGCGCATCGGCTCCTGGTCGCACGCAGCTCTCGTCCCGGTCCGGAGCTGAAGGCGCTGCTTGGCGCGGCGCGTCGGGCATCGGTTCCTGTCGAGACCGTGGATCCGGACCAGCTTCGTCAGCTCGCTGGATTCGACGGGCACCAGGGCGTCCTGCTGGAGGTGGGGGAGCGCCGGTTCGCGGACCTCGCCGACCTGTTGGCGCGCGCGACCACGCGAGGCCACGACCCGCTCCTGCTGGTCCTGGAGCACCTGCAGGATCCGACCAACCTCGGCACGCTGCTGCGCGCGGCGGAGGCGGCCGGCGTCGACGGGGTCATCTTCCCGGAACGCGGTGCGGCGCCGCTCTCCGCGGCAGCCGTGAAGGCATCGGCCGGGGCGAGCGAGCACCTGCTGCTGGCGCGGATCGACGCCCTGGGCGAGACTGTTCGCGAGCTTCAGGCGCGCGGCATCAGGCTGGTGGCGGCTGACCAGGACGCGTCGCTCACCGCATGGGATGCAGACCTCGCGGGCCCGATCGCGATCGTGGTCGGCAGCGAGGGAAGCGGCGTGTCCGGCGTCATGCGCCGGCGCTGCGACCTGCTGGTGCGCTTTCCGATGGCCGGCCGCGTGGCGAGCTTGAACGCCGCAACAGCGGGAGCGCTCCTGCTCTTCGAGGTCGTCCGCCAGCGAGCCGCCTCCGGCGCCGGGCTAGAATCGCCAGCGACGCCGACGTAGCTCAACGGTAGAGCAGCGGTTTTGTAAACCGCCGGTTGTGGGTTCGACTCCCTCCGTCGGCTCCAAAGACTCAGTGCCAGCCGTGAAACCGCCACCGCTCACGCGACCATCCAGGAGCCACTGGCCATCGATCATTGCTACTGCCGCTGTGGCCGCAGCGGCTGTGATCGTGGTCTCGATCGCAATCAGCTCGCTCCCGGGCGGAGTTGGCGCCTCGCCGACCGGCGCGGCATCCCCGACTGCTTCGAACGCAGAATCTCCCGGCGCCAGCGGAAGCCCGTCCCAGACCGCCGAGGTCACGCCTCCGGCGACGGGATCGCTCGCCATCTCGTGGTCAGCCGCAACCGTCCCAGGTCGTCCGTTGCGCGTCACGATCGCCACCGACGATGGGTGGGCAGCGCTCAGCGACGGAGCTGCGTGGTGGTCACCCGACGGCATTGACTGGCAGCCGGGCACCTTCGATCCTGTCTCCGTCCCTCCCCCTTCGGACACCCTTGACCTGTGGTCGACCCCGCGGCCGACCGCGATCACTCGCTTCGGGGACGCATTGTTCGCAATCGCTCACTGGGAGGGGCCGTCGGGCGGATACCTCCCGATCGTCTTCACCTCGGTCGACGGTCGTCACTGGAGTCACCTGCCCTCGTCGGACTGGTGGGGCCAGGCCAGCACGGGACTGGCATCGGACGGCTCCCAGTTGATCGCCGCCAACTACGAATTCGGAGTTGGGGGTGGATCCGTCTTCACGTCGCCGGACGGTGTGACGTGGCGCGAACACCTCGCGCCCGGTGGGCCGGCGTCAATGCTCGATGTTGTGGCCGACGCCGATCGGAGCGTGGCGGTCGGCTACCGACTGTCAGAGAACTTGCTCCTTCCAGTGCCGGTCGTGTGGTGGTCGGACGACGGCGAAGACTGGTCCGAGTCCGTGCTACCAGGAGCAGCGGAAGGAACGATCCCTTGGTCGATCAGCCGAGCTGGTGATGGCACCTATGCATTGCTTACCACCACCACACCACCGTATACGTTGCCGTGCCCCGATGATGGTTGCCCCACGTCGCACCTGGGCGTCTGGTACTCACCGGACGCGAAAGAATGGCACCCCGCCGAGTTTCCAGAGGCAACCGCGGCCGACCCGGGACACCTCAACAGTTGGATGCTCGCTCCGGCTGCCGGCGGTCTGGTGGCTGGTGGTGTCACTGACGACGGCCCGATGGTCTGGGCCTCGATCGACGGCGGCCGCTGGTCAGCCGTCAATGTGCCGGCGGACGCCGCCACGGAGTTCTCGATCGCCGCAGGCAGCGAGAACACCATCCTGCTCTTCCTGTCTGGCACGGGTGGTGATCAGGCACTAAAGGGGGTCGTGAGCAGGGGGCCGTAGGCTACCCCGGTTGTGGGTTCGACTCCCTCCGTCGGCTCCACCAATCACTTACGAACCGGTTGGCCGGACAGCCGCGGGCGTCTCAGCCTCGAGGTCGTCGGCTCCGTAGTCCGACAATGCCGCCGGTCACAGCAGCGGCCGGCTGGATGGGCCCACCCGTGCCCATGAGCCAGTAGTACCAACCGACCTCTGGATCAAGCTCATTTGCCAGAAGCTGTCCGCCGGCGGTGAGTGCCAGCAGTTCGCCCAACCAGGCTCCGACGACCAGGATCACGAGGGTCTGAGGGCGCAGTGCCCACGCCTGACGCCGAGCGAAAAGGAAGAGAGCGAGCCCAGCGAGTAAGGCCTGGGAACCGTAGATCGTGGGCCACGACTCGCTCAGCACCCTGTCCGGCCCCTGGAAAGCCCGCGTCCCACCAACGATGAGCCACGACATCGCCACCGTCGTGCCGAGCACCAGCGTCAGAAGCACGAGGATGAGCAGCCGACGTTCGAGGCGTTGGTGCGCAGGGGCGCTGTTTTCCGTCACGTCGACCTTGATCCTTCCCTTCGGTATACTCCCGCTCGGTCGGCAGCGCACCACGTGCCGATCGACGGCGTGGGTAGGTTGAGCAGGTGGTGAGCTCCGCTGACTGTAGATCAGCCGTCTTCGACTGTGGGGGTTCGATTCCCTCCCTGCCCACCACCATCGGCGCTTGCGATCATCCAATACATAGGTTT
>Ga0184639_10001288_pt1 | contig 10750 bp, 12 predicted proteins | sample PLM31_170_b2_FD_133155 | JGI IMG/M metagenome (GOLD analysis project Ga0184639, IMG submission 133155) | Groundwater sediment microbial communities from an aquifer in East River, Colorado, USA - PLM3-1_170_b2 | ecosystem: Environmental > Terrestrial > Soil > Riparian zone | place: USA: East... | reverse complement strand
GAGGCGACGGAGGTCCTCGAGAGGGCCGGGCGCGCGATCCCGCGGCTCGCGGACGCGCGCTATCGCCGAGGCTGGGCCGGCGCCTTTGACATCACGCCCGACTGGATGCCGATCCTCGACGAGTCGGCGGTGGGCGGCTTCTGGATCGCCGCGGGTATGAGCGGCCACGGGTTCAAGCTGGCACCTGCCGTCGGCGAGATGATGGCCGCGCTCATCACCGGGAGCACGCCCGCGGTGAGTCCTGAGCCCTTCCGCCTCGCGCGCTTCGCCGGCGCCTCGACCGCGGGCACGTTCGTGTCGTCCTACCTGAGGTGAGCGCGTAGAAAGGAATCGAGGGCGCAGTTTACAGCTTCCCGTACTCCTTGAGCCGGCGGTAGATCGTCCGCCGCGAGATACCCAGCGCGCGCGCGGACTCTTCCTTGTCGTTGTTCAGCATCGCGAGCGCCTTGAGGATCAGCTCCTGCTCCACCTCGGCGAGCGTGGGCAGCGTCCGCGGCGAGATGGAGGGCGCGCCGGGCGGTCGGGTGGTGAGGCTGGGCAGATCGGCCAACGTGATCTGCTCCCGGGCGCCCATCGCGAACGCCCGCTCAATCAGGTTCTCCAGCTCACGCACGTTGCCGGGGAAGTCGTAGGCGGTGAGCGCGGCCAGCGCCTCCGGCGTGATGCCGCGGACGTCGCGGCGGAGGCGGCGGTTGAACCGGCGCAGGAAGTGGTTCACGAGGGCGGGGACGTCCTCGCGCCGCTCGCGGAGGGGCGGGAGCGTGATACGAATGACGTTCAGCCGGTAGAAGAGATCCTGGCGAAATCTGCCGTCGGTCATCGCCCGCTCGATGTTGCGGTTCGTGGCGGCGATGACGCGCACGTCGACGGTATACGCCTTGGTCGAGCCGACGGGCCGGACCTGCATCTCCTGCAGCACTCGGAGAAGCTTGACCTGGAGCGCCGGGGGCAGCTCGGCGATCTCGTCCAGGAAGAGCGTGCCCTCGTGGGCACCGCGGAAGAGGCCCAGCGCGTCCACGACGGCGCCCGAGAAGGCGCCGCGCACGTGGCCGAAAAACTCGGACTCGAGCAGGTCTGGGGGGATGGCGCTGCAGTTCACCGCGATGAACGGACTCTTGGCCCGGCCGGAGAGCCGGTGGATCGCCGCGGCCACCAATTCCTTGCCCGTGCCGGTCTCGCCCTCGATGAGCACCGGGGAGTCGGTGATGGCCACCTTGCCGATGACTTCCCTCATCCGCTCCATCGCCGGCGAGGCGCCGATCAACTCGTTCAGCGTCAGCTCCTCGCCCAAGCGGGTCCGCAGCGAGTCGACCTCGCCGCGGAGGAACCGGCGCTCCATCACACGCTGCATGAGATGCTGTAGCTCGTCGAGGATCAGCGGCTTGGACAGGTAGTCGTAGGCCCCCTCCTTGAGGGCCTCGACCGCGGACGCGATAGTCGGGTACCCCGTGATCACGACGAGCTCGATCGACTCGTCCTGGTGCTTGATCTTGCGCAGCAGATCGAGCCCGCTCATGTCGGGCATACGGATGTCGATGAAGGCGGCGGCGAACAGCTCCGCCCGCACGGCGGCCAACGCCTCGGTGCCGGACGCCGCGCACGTGACTCGGTAGCCGAACTGTGTCAGGGCCTCCCGGAGGACATTGAGGATGTGCTTTTCGTCATCGACCACGAGGACATGCGCTGGTTCCATAAGTTGTCACTGTAGCACGCGCCGGTGCCAGAGTGACAAGATTACTTCGAGTCCGGGTCCCGATCCTTGCGGTGAGGGCGTCGGCATGTTACCGTTGACATTGACTTTTTATCGAGGAGATCTTCATGGCTGACTCTGCAACCGTCCACCTCACCGAGCAGAGCTTCGACGAGGCGCTGACCGCCAATCAGGGCCTGATGATGGTGGACTTCTGGGCCGAGTGGTGCGGTCCGTGCAAGGCCATCGCTCCGATCCTCGAGGATCTGGCGCGGGAGTCGGCGGGGACCATCACCCTCGCGAAGGTGAACGTCGACGAGAACCCGGGGCTCGCCGCCCGGTACGGAATCCGCTCGATTCCGACGATCCTGTTTGTCAAGCAGGGAAAGGTGGCCGACCAAGTGATCGGCGCCGTTCCGAAAACCCAGCTCAAGAAGAAGCTGGACGCGCTCGCCTAACCGCGACCGGCGTAGGCGCCTGGCGTATTAGTACCGGCGACAAAGCAATCCCGTCTCTTTCCCCCACGCGCGAAGAATTTTGTGTGATCGCGAGGCTGGGGTCCCGCCGTGCAAGGTGAGCCTATGACCCAGGCATCGCGAGCCGCAGCACGGCCGGGGGCTGGGGCCCCCGCGTGCGAGGTGAGCCTATGACTAGGGAATCGAGTGACGAGCCGATCGCCGAGCGGGCGGTGATCCGGAGCATCCGCCGGGGTACGGTCCCGGCCGCCAGGGTGACGGTCGGCATCGGCGATGACTGCGCCGTCCTCGAGCCCGCCGCGGGCCGCCACCTGCTCGCCACCACCGACCTGCTCCTCGAGGACGTCCACTTCCGCCGTAGCTACGCCAAGCCAGCAGACATCGGCTGGAAGTCGCTAGCCGTGAACCTCTCCGACGTCGCCGCGATGGGCGGCCACCCACGCTGGGCGCTGGTTGCGCTCGCCTTGCCCCCCGAAACCACGGTGGAGGAGGTGGAGGCCTTCTACGAGGGCGCTCGCGCTCTCGGCTGCCGCCACTCGGTGACCATCGTCGGCGGCGACACGACGGCCTCGCCGGCGGGGTGGCTCGTGAACGTGACGCTCCTCGGCGAAGCGGCCACGCCGCTGCTGCGCTCGGGCGCCCGCCCGGGCGACGTCATCGCCGTCACGGGCCCGTTGGGGCGCTCCGCCGCGGGCCTCGCCGTGCTCGAAAGGCCGAGCGCGCCCGAAGGCATCGACGCCACCGCCCTCGCGGAGGTCACCGCAGCCCATCTGCGTCCCCAGCCGCGGGTGATTGAAGGAAAATGGCTCGGCGACGCGGGCCAGGTCACGGCGATGATCGACCTCTCCGACGGCCTCGCGACCGATCTCGCTCACGTCGCCGAAGAAAGCGGCGTCCATTGTCGCGTCGACATCGATCTCCTACCCATCGATCAGAGCACCCGCGACGTAGCGCGGGCGCTCGGTGCCGACGCGCTGGCGTGGGCGACGGGTGGCGGCGAAGACTACGAGCTGCTGCTCACCTGCGAGCCCCAGGCACTCGGCCGGCTCCGCGAGGGCCTGGAGCGGGCGACGGGAACGCGGCTGCACGCGATCGGCGCCGTGACGGCTCTGGGTGCGGGCGTCAGCTTCGTGGACGCGCGCGGGCACCCGGTGCCGGCCACCGCCGGCTTCGAGCACTTCGTGACGGGCGGCCGCCGTGGCTAACGACCTCGGGCTCAAGCTCCTCGGGCTCGCCATCCTGATCGGGTGCTCCGCGATCCTCACCGGGGCCGAGGCCGCGTACTTCTCCCTCGGCCGGGCTCGGCTCCGTCGGCTCAACGGCGGGCAGACGGCAGCGGGGTCGCCACCGCTCATCACCCGGCCGCACGAGTTGCTCGTCACTCTCCTTGTCGGCATTACGATCGTCAATATCGGCGCAGCGGCGCTGGCGGCCACGGTCGCCGTCGACCTCTTCGGCGCGCGGTACGGCGTCGCCGTCGAGGTCGTCATGATGATCCTCCTCCTCACGACCTTCGGCGAGGTCCTGCCCATGACCGTCGCCGTCAAGCACCCGGAGGCGTTCCTCCGCGTCGCCGAGCGGCCCGTGGCCTGGCTGGCCGCGCTGCTGACACCGGTGCGCGCCCTCCTCGCCGGCCTCACCACGCTGGTCGTCCGGCTCGTGGGCCGGGGCCAGGGAGCACAAGTGGAGCTGTCGGAGGAGGAGCTGCGGACGCTGGTCGACGTCGGCGCCCGCGAGGGCGTCGTCGAGCGCGAGGAGCGCGAGATGATCCACAAGGTCTTCGAGTTGGAGGACACCCTCGTCCGCTCCGTCATGGTCCCGCGCACCGACATGTTTTGCCTGGACATCGAGACCCCCGTCGACGAGATCCTGCCCGCGCTCCGCGAGCACCTGAACTCGCGCGTGCCGGTCTACGAAGGTTCCATCGACGTGATCGTCGGCATCCTGTACACGAAGGACCTTCTGTCCTACGTGACCGGGCTGCCGGCGGACTTCGATCTCCGGACGCGCCTGCACCCGCCGTACTTCGTCCCCGAGTCCAAGCGGGCGGACGTCCTGCTCCAGGAGTTCCAAGCCAAGAAGCTCCACCTCGCGATCGTCGTCGACGAGTACGGCGGGACGGCAGGCCTCGTCTCCCTCGAGGATCTCCTCGAGGAGCTGGTGGGCGAGATCGCCGACGAGTACGACGAGCCCGAGCGGCTCATTCACCGGCTCGACACCAACACCTTCCGGGTCGCCGGCAAGTTGTCGATCGAGGAGTTGAACGCCGTCACCGGGCTCTCGATCCCCAAGCAGTCGTACGACACCGTCGGCGGCTGGGTGCTGGACCTCTTCGGGCGCGTCCCCCGCGCCACCGAGCGTATGGCGCTGCCTGCACTGACGGTGACGGTGGAGAAGGTGGAACGGACGCGCGTCGTCGAGGTGCTGGTCGCCCTGCACAAGCCGGTGGCGCGGGAGGCCGCGGCGTGACGATGCTCTGGGTGGCCGCAGCCTGCCTGGCCGCGACGATGTTCTTCTCCGCCGCCGAGATGGCGTTCATCGCCGCCAACCGGCTCCGCCTCCGCCACCTTGCCGAGGAGGGCAACGCCACCGCCGCCCACTATCTGGAATCGTTCCGGCATCCCGAGCGGTCGCTGTCGACGGCCATGATGGGCGTGACGATCGCCCACATCGTCGCCGCGTCGGTCGCGACGTGGGCGCTGCTCGGCGTGCTGGGAAGCTGGGCGCCGATCCTCGTCACGCTCGTGCTCACCCCCGTCATGCTCGTCTTCGGCGAGATCATCCCCAAGACGGTGGCGCGGGAGTGGGCGACGTCCCTCATCCTGCGGCTCTACCGGCCGCTGACCTGGGCCGCGGTCCTCCTCGCGCCCTTCGTGGCGTTCGCCCACGTCGTCGTTTCCGCCGTCCTGCGCCCCTTCGGCGCGGGGCGGGCCGACACGCGCCAGTTCGTCTCGCGCGAGGAGCTGAAGGCGCTGCTGCAACTCGAGCCGGGCGAGGCGGACGTGACGAGCCAGGAAGCGGAGATGATCGATAAGATCTTCGACCTCGGGGACACCACGGTCCGCGAGGTCATGGTGCCACTCGTCGAGGTCGCCATGCTACCCGAGGATGCCTCGCCGGCGGATGCCATCACCCTCATCCGCCAGCGCGGCTTCTCGCGGATCCCGATCTACCGTCTCCGGGAGACGAGCGTGGTGGGCGTGGTGGCGGCCATGGACCTCCTGAGCCGCGGGGCCGAGGCGCGCCGCCTCGGCGACCTCATGCGCCAGCCCTACTTCGTACCCGAAACCAAGCGCATCGACGACCTCCTCCGCGAGATGCAGCGCAATCGGATCCACCTCGCCGTCGTCGTCGACGAGTACGGCGGCAGTACCGGCATCGTGACGCTGGAGGACATCCTCGAGCAGATCGTTGGCGAGATCCAGGACGAGCACGACCGCACCCCGGCCTCGGTGGACCGCCTGCCCGACGGCAGCTATCTCGTGGCCGCGCGGACGAACATCGACGAGCTGAACGAGGCGCTCGACTGGACGCTGCCCAAGCAGGACTACGAGACCGTCGCGGGGCTCGTGCTCGCGACGCTCGGGCGCATTCCGCGGACGGGCGAGGAGTTCCCGATCCCCGGGTATATCCTCACGGTGCTGGACGCCGACGCGCGGCACGTCTCCGTCGTGAAGATCGCGCCGGCGCCGCCGGCGGCGCCGACCGTCACCTGACGCTTACCCGACGTTCACCTGACTCACGCGAGGAGGATCGATCATGGCCAGCACGATGGTGGAGTTCCCCACGAACGGACACACGACCCACGGCTACCTGGCCACTCCCGCGGCCGGCAAGGGCCCGGGCGTCCTCGTCATCCAGGAGTGGTGGGGCCTCGTGCCGCACATCAAGACTGTCGTCGACCGTTTCGCCGCCGAGGGCTTCAGCGCCCTGGCTCCGGACATGTACCACGGCCAGACGGCCAGCGAGCCCGACGGCGCGGGCAAGCTCTTCATGGCGCTGAACATCGGGCAGGCCGAGAAGGACCTGCAGGGCGCGACCACGTACCTGAAGGCCCACTCGTCGACGGCGAAGACCGGCGCCGTCGGCTTCTGCATGGGCGGCCAGCTCGCCCTCTTCGCCGCCACGCTCGACGCCTCGATTGGCGCCTGCGTGAACTTTTACGGCATCCATCCCAACGTCAAGCCCGACTACCGAAAGCTGTCGGGGCCGGTGCTTGGTCTCTACGCCGAGAAGGACGGCTTCGTCACGCCGGACGTCGCCAAGGGCGTGGACAAGGCCATCAAGGAGGCGGGCAAGTCGTCGGAGATCCACATCTACCCGGGCGTCAACCACGCGTTCTTCAACGACGAGCGCCCCGACGCCTACGACAAGGCCGCCGCAGACGACGCCTGGCGCCGCACCCTGACCTTCTTCCGCCAGCACTTGAAGTAGTCGCAGCAAGCAAGGCCGGCGGCGGCAAGAGCGACGGAAGGAGTGCGGCCGGAGAATGGTCGCCGACGGGGGCGCAGCTAGCCCGCCGCTGCCGCGGCTTTTTCCTTCTTCCGGCGCTTGCCGGACGCGCCGGCCTCACCGCGCGTCGCTTTCTTCTTCTCGCCCTTCCCCTTACCCTTGTCCTTTTCCGCGGGCGTCTCCGGGCGGTCGACCAGCTCGAGGAGGACGGTGGGGGCCGCGTCGCCGGGGCGGGGGCCGGCCTTGATGATACGGGTGTAGCCGCCGTTGCGGTCGGCGAAACGGGCGGCCACGGTATCGAACATCTTCCGGACGACCTCGTTGTCGGGAACCATGGCGAGAACCTGACGCCGCGCGTGGAGGTTCTCGCGCTTGGCCAGCGTGATCATCTGGTCGGCGAGCGGGCGGATGGCCTTGGCCTTGGCCTCGGTCGTCGTGATCCGCTCGTGACGGAAGAGTGCGACGAGCAGGTTACGGAACAGCGCCCAGCGGTGGGCGGTGCGCCGCCCGAGTTTGTACCCGTCCTTCCGGTGCCTCATTTCGTCTCCCCAGCAGTGTCCGTGCGGTTGAGCGCGCCCAACACGTTGGGATCGATGCGCATGCCGAGCGACAGCCCGAAGGAGGCCAGCGCGGTCTTGATCTCGTCGATCGACTTCTCCCCCAGGTTCTTGAGGTGCTCGAGGTCGCCCTCGGTTTTCTGCGCCAGATCGGCGACCAAGTGGACGTCGGCGTTCTTCAACGCGTTGATGGCGCGGGCCGGCAAGGTCAGCTCCTCGATCGTCTTGCCCAGCGCGTCGCGGAGGAATTCTTCGCCGGAGATCTCGTCGGCATCGGCTTCGTCCTCGCCGCCGGCGATGGTGAGCGGGCTGAAGTGGCCCTTCAGGTACTCCGCCGCTCGCCCCATCGCTTCCTCGGGGCCGACGGAGCCGTTGGTCCAGATCTCGATCACGAGCTTCTCGTAGTCGGTGATCTTGCCCAGGCGCGACGTCTCGGCGTTGTAGGAAACGCGGGTGATCGGCGAGTAGGCGGCGTCGAGCGGCAGGGCGCCCGCGGGCACCGCTTTCGCTTTACGGTCGGCAGCCTCGTACCCCCGCCCGATCTCGATCCCCAGCTCGAGCGAGATCTTCGCTCCGGCCTCCAGGGTGAACAGGGGCACGCTCGGGTTCACAATTTCGACGTCGGTCTCCGGCACGTCGGCGCCGGTCACCGTCTTCGGGCCCGTGAGGGTCAGGCGCACGGTTTGCGGCTCGCCCGACGGCACCTGGATGGCCAGCTTCTTGAGATTGAGCAGGACATCGACGGTGCTGTCCGTCACGCCGGGGATCGGGGCGTCGGCGCTCCGGAGCCCGTCGATCCGGACCCAGGAGACGGCGGCGCCGGGAACGATGGCGAGCAGCGTCCGCCGTAACGAGTTGCCGACGGTGAGCGCATACCCCTTCTCGAAGGGCTCGGCCACCAGCCGGCCGTACAGCTCGGTCAGGATCTCCCACTCGACCTTGCGCGGCTTCTGAAACGCGATCCGTGGCATGATTCGGTCCGCTTCCCCCCGCTACTTGCTGTACAGCTCGACGATGAGCTGCTCGGAGACCGGGATCTGGATGTCCTCGCGCAAGGGCAGGCTGCGCACCGCCCCCTTCTTCTCGTTGGGATCGAGCTCCAGCCACTGGGGGACCTGCCCGCGCCCGGCGTTGAGGTTGTCGTCGACCCGCGCCTGGTGCTTCGAGGTCGGCCGGAGCTGGACCACATCGCCCACCTTCACGAGGAAGGACGGCACCGAGACCTTCCGGCCGTTGACCGCGAAGTGGCCGTGGGCGACCATCTGCCGGCCCTCGCGGCGCGAGGCGGCGAAGCCGAGCCGGTGCACGACGTTGTCGAGCCTCAGCTCGAGCAGCTTCAAGAGATTTTCGCCCGTTACACCCTTCTCGCGCTCGGCCCAGTGGAAGTACTTGCGGAACTGGCCCTCGAGGACGCCGTAGATCCGCTTGGCCTTCTGCTTCTCGCGGAGCTGGATGCCATACGCCGTGGGCTTGCCGCGATTGAGACCGTGCTGTCCGGGCGGGTAGTTGCGCCGCTCGATAGCGCACTTGTCGGTAAAGCAGCGGGCGCCCTTGAGGAACAGCTTCTGTCCCTCCCGGCGGCACAGACGGCACTTCGCGTCGCGATAGCGCGCCATGGACGCCTCCTACACCCGCCGCCGCTTCGGCGGCCGGCAGCCATCGTGCGGGATAGGGGTGACGTCGCGGATGGAGGTAATCTCCAGGCCGACGGCCTGGAGCGAGCGGATGGCCGCCTCGCGGCCAGCGCCCGGCCCCTTCACGAAGACCTCGACCTGCTTCAACCCGAACTCCATCGCTTTCCGGGCCGCCTGCTCGGCGGCCGTCTGGGCCGCGAACGGCGTGCTCTTGCGGGAGCCCTTGAAGCCGGCGCTGCCCGCGCTCGACCACGACACCACGTTGCCCATCTTGTCGGTGAGCGTGACCACGGTGTTGTTGAACGTCGCCTGCACGTGGGCGACGCCCGTGCGCACCTCGCGCCGCTCGCGCTTCTTTCCACCCTTCTTCCGGGGGGCCGGCTTCGCCTGGGGATCCGCCATGCGTTACGCTCCTGCTTTCTTCGGCGCGGGGGCCGCCGCCGTCGACTTCTTCTTCACCATGACGCCTCGCCGCGGGCCCTTCCGCGTGCGGGCGTTGGTGTGGGTGCGCTGGCCGCGGACGGGCAAGCCCCGGCGGTGCCGCATGCCGCGATAGGTGCCGACGTCCATGAGGCGCTTGACGTTCATGGAGATCTCGCGACGAAGGTCGCCTTCCACTCTGACGTCGCGCTCGAGGATCTCGCGGACGCGCCCCGTCTCGTCGTCGCTCCAGGTACTCACCCGCTTGTTCGGATCGACCCGAGCGTCTCGCAGCACCCGGTTCGCCGTCGGGCGTCCCACGCCGTAGATATAGGTCAGCGCGACTTCACCCCGCTTTTCCCGGGGCAGATCCACTCCCGCTATCCTTGCCATATCCTCGCTCCGTTCCTCGCCTCCCCGGTTCGAGCACCGGCCTTGCCGGCGCAATCCTGGGGGGAAGTGCCAGAAGGGGGCTTTTGCCCCCCTTCCGGGGTTTACCCTTGTCGCTGCTTGTGGCGCGGGTTCTTGCAGATGATCCGTATGACCCCCTGCCGACGCACGATCTTACAGTGCTCGCACCGCGCCTTGACCGACGGTCTCACCTTCATCTGTCCGCTCGCTCTCCTACTTGAATCGGTACGTGATCCGGCCGCGCGTGAGATCGTACGGCGACAGCTCGACCTTCACCCGGTCGCCGGGCAGGATGCGGATGAAGTTCATCCGCATCTTGCCGCTCACGTGCGCCAGCACCCGGTGGCCGTTCTCCAACTCGACCCGGAACATCGCGTTCGGCAGTGGCTCGACCACCGTTCCCTCGACCTCGATCGCGTCTTCTTTGGGCATCTACGCCGCCCGAACGGGTCGCCCGTTCTTGCTGGTGAGGACCTCGGGACCGTTCTCGGTCACGGCGATCGTGTGCTCGAAATGCGCGGCCAGGCTGCCGTCCTTCGTGACCGCCGTCCACCCGTCGTCCAGGACCCGGACCTCCCAACTCCCCATCGTCACCATCGGCTCGATCGCCAGGACCATGCCCGACTTGAGCTGCGGCCCGCGCCCCGGGTCCCCGAAGTTGGGGATCTGCGGCTCCTCGTGCAGCGCCCGGCCGATGCCGTGGCCGACGAAGGCGCGGACGATCCCAAAGCCGTGGGCCTCGACGTGGGCCTGGATGGCGTGCGACACGTCGGACAGCCTCCGCCCCGGCCAGCATTGCTCGATGGCCAACTCGAGGCTTTCGCGCGTGACGTCGAGGAGCTTACGGACGGGCGCGGAGACGTCGCCGAGCGCCATCGTGAAGGCGCAATCGGCATAGTACCCTTCCACGATACACCCGAGATCAAGGCCCACGATGTCCCCGCCGCGGAGCCGGCGCACCGGCGAGGGAATCCCGTGCACGACCTCCTCGTTGATGGAGATACAGACGGTTGCGGGAAACCCTCGGTAGCCCTTGAAGGCCGGGCGCGCGCCGCGACTCTTGATGAACTTTTCGACCTCGGCGTCGATCGCGAGCGTGGTCAGGCCCGG
>Ga0184639_10001287_pt1 | contig 10756 bp, 7 predicted proteins | sample PLM31_170_b2_FD_133155 | JGI IMG/M metagenome (GOLD analysis project Ga0184639, IMG submission 133155) | Groundwater sediment microbial communities from an aquifer in East River, Colorado, USA - PLM3-1_170_b2 | ecosystem: Environmental > Terrestrial > Soil > Riparian zone | place: USA: East... | reverse complement strand
GCGTGCGATTAGGGGGGCGTCCCGAATCATAGCAGTCGATGAGCGCATCTCTCGGTGGTGCCTGAACACATACAAGAGACAAGTCGACCTCGTCTGGCGGAATGCAGTACGGCCACAGGAGATCAGAGTACAGGAGCACGGCGGGGAAAGCCTAATACTTGTCTGCCCACGCGCACTCACGCCGAAGAACGGGGTTCAAACCGCGATCGAAGCAATGGCGCGTCTTCGGGAAGCGGGCCTACCGTTCCATCTCAAGGTGTTGGGGGACGGGCCGCTTCGAGAGGAGCTGATTGCGCTGACGAAGAAGCTGGGACTGGAGGCGACTGTGTCATTTCTCGGTTCACTCCCGAGGGAGGCCGTCCTCTCGAACATGCGATCCGCCTTCACGGTCCTGATTCCGTCGGTCTCTATAGGCGGTGTCGAAGAAGCCACGAGTATCGCTGCCCTGGAGGCGATGGCCTCTGGCGTCCCCGTCATCGCTTCCGACATCGGGGGCCTTAGGGAAATCGTTGAGAATCGGGCGGCAGGAATCCTCGTACCCCCTGGCTCCCCCGATAGCCTGGCGAACGCGATCCTCGAGCTGTCTTCCGACCTCTACCGGTGGCGCGAAATGAGCCGTCGAGCGCGCCTCCTTATTGAGGAGAAACACAACCTTTCGAAGCAAGTTGTCCAGATTGAAAGGCTCTACAGGTCATTGTTGAACTAGCGAGTCCGATTGACCGCTCACACTTAAGTAGGGAGTGGTGATGCCAAGCTGGCGGATCATTGGCGGTCACCGAAGTTCCAAGACTGCCTGCGGGGAAAAGGTCTCATCAGACCACCAGGCCGCTCTCGCTTGGTCGGCTTCGTGCCCGCAATCCGGAGGTTTGGGCTCCGCTAGTATCGTTGCTGTTCGGCATTTCTGCCGTCGGCTACTACCAAGCAACGAGCCAGTTTCCATTCGCTTTTGACCCGTACTGGTTCATGGGAACGTCGCGCATGATCACGGAGTCGGGATTCGTTCCGTATCTCCATATTCCAGCGCCGTTCGCTGCAGTCGATACCTTCGTCAGCATCGGCTACGTTCCTGTGCAATCGATCGCCCCGGCCCTGTTGTCTATTCTTCTTGGAATCGACATTGTCGCCGCTGAGCAGGCACAAACGACAATCATCGCTGCTCTGTTGATGCTCTTGACATACCGGTGTACGAGAAGAATTACCGGGTCGTACCTAGCGGGTATTATGGCCGCGGCGCTACTGCTCTCAACTCCGTACGTGTTCGCTCGACTAAATTTCTTCGTTCCGGAAAATGTCGCCTTGTGTTTCTTCCTCGCGGCTTTTCTGTCGATCCTGTCCGAAAACCACCGTCCCTTTCTGGTCGCTGTGCTTCTCCTGGGCGGCATGGCGTTCCACCCGAGGTCCTTCATCTTCTATGGCCCAATCTTGTTAGTATTCTGGTTCCTCCAGAGGACGCCGAGAACCACTATCACGGACCTTACGAAAATCCTCATCCAGAAGGAATCGCTGGGGGCCGCCGCAGCGTTGCTAGGAACTGGGCTACCTTTTCTGGAGGCCCTCCGAATCAATCTCTACTACTTCCTCTTCGTTGGAGCGACCTACACACTCGCCGTATCCTTTGAGGGTCAGGCACCAACCCTCGGCCAGATCGATGCGCTCCTGAACCTGTACGTCATTGCACTGGCCGTGCCCGCGGTTGCAGTTCTCGTTTCTCGATGGCGAACCATCAACCCAGGCATGAAGGGGCTTCTCATGTGGTGGACCGTGACTTGGCTTATGTTCTTCGGAGCTCCTTTGCGGAGTTTCCCCGTTGACCGGTTTGCATTCTATGTCGCAGTTCCCACCGCGATCCTCGGTGGATTCTTTGTTCAGTTGCTCGTCTCTCGCCTGCCGCGAGGCCAAGCCGTACGACGCCGCGTGCTAACCACTCTCGTCGTGATTGCGATCGTAGCACCCGCTGCGTACGGGCTCTGGCAGTCTCCGCTCCGAAAGCCCTGGGTTGTGTGGGGGCCGGATGAACGAGACGCTATGGGGTATCTCGAACAGGCCACTGTCGTCAGCCCCAGTTTCATCGTGTTCACACCGGAGTACAGCCTACCGTACGCATATGGTATTCTTCACGTGGAGTTTCGGGAGGAAGTAATCGCGGGGATCTTGCGAAACGCGACAACTGTCGAGGACGTGAGGTGCCGTCTCTCTGACACGTACCCGGGCGCCTCGACCTTCTTTATCGTGCTAACCACAGTTTCGCGGAACGAGTTGGGGCTTCTGTTCCCAGTCCTCATGCTGTTTGAGCCCGCTAACGCGACTTTCGCCCGACCGACGGTATGGATATACTCGCTTGATCGCTGCTGAGGAGCAAGGGGACGAGAGAAGTGACTGCCGTGGACCTCGCAGCGGCAATCGCCGGGTACCTCGTGGTCTTCTTCGTCCCGGGTCTTCTATGGACCCGGGTTCTGCTACAGGGTCGGTTTCTGGAGCCCTTGGAAGTCTGCGTGTACTCATTCCTCGTGGGACTCGTCATGGTTTCCGGATCCGCGTTCTTCTCTTCGTTCCTCCTCAGGATCCCCCTGGGCCAAGTCTCGGCCTCGGGCATTTTCGCCCTCCTGACTCTCGCTTCAATCGCGGTCCTAGCATGGCAGCGGGACCCAGGCCTGCTCCGACTTCGGTGGATCTTCAGGGGACCTGGGGAGTCCTAGGGCCGGCGCGGAGATTCGACGCGGAACACTTAAATCCCAGAGGTAAATGGGCCGTCCAACAGCGCGGCCCTGGGGGCTCTAGTTGAATCTTCTTCGGGTGGAGGGTTAGCAACGAGGAAACTGACAGTCATCTTGCCGGCTCTCGACGAGGAGGCCGCAATTGGAAAGGTGCTCAGGTCGGTTCCTCTCGCTCGACTTCGAGAGATGGGTTTCGAGACAAAGATTCTCGTCGTAGATGGTCAGAGCGCCGACCGAACGCGAGACATCGCAGAAAGCTTGGGCGCAGAGGTCCTCGTTCAGGATGATTCTGGGAAGGGCGGTGCCCTCCGCCGCGGGTTTGAAGTGGGTGCCGCAGACATTGTCGTCGTGTTGGACGCGGACGGGTCCTACCCGCCCGAGAAAATCCCCGAATTTGTCGAGATTCTCTCAAACGGTGCCGACGTTGTCATCGGCAGTCGTCTCAGAGGCGAGATTCTGGCAGGGGCGATGACCCCCCTGAACCTCGTGGGGAACAGGATCCTCAGTATGTTAGCATCCGTACTGTACCAGATTCCGGTCAGCGACATTTGCAGTGGAATGTGGGGAATTCACGCGCGAGCGCTCCGCCGGATGAATCTCAGCAGCCAGAGATTCGATATCGAGGTGGAGGTTTTCGCGGAGGCGCGTCGGCTCGGTCTCCGAGTCCACGAAATTCCGATCCGCTACTCGCGCCGGATCGGCACGTCAAAGCTGATTCCACTAACGGCGGGAATTGAGATTTTCGGTCGGCTCCTCACGATGCGGCTCGCGCAGTCGCAGAAACCCGGGGCCACGGCCCAGGATTCGGCTTAATCCGCCGGAATCCCATTCGGCTCGGGACGATGCGAGCGACGGTCGTTGTTACCGCACACGACGCCGGGCGAGTCAGCGACTTGTTGGACTGCGTCACCTCGGTTCTGGGCCAATCCCGAAAGCCGGACGAGGTGATCGTGTGTGTGGACCAGAATCCTAGCCTTCTCGACGTGCTCAAACGCTGGATCCCTGACGGCGTATCCTTTCTGGCCAACGAAGGGACCGGACTCAGCGCGTCACGCAACACTGCATTGGAACGGGCGTCCGGGGACATCATCACGTTCCTCGATGACGACGCAATGCCGGCCCCCAAGTGGCTTGAGGTCCTCACGCCCCATCTTGACGACGCGTCGGTGTTCGCGGCGGGAGGGCCCATTCTCCCCATTTGGTACCGGAGACCTCCGTTGTGGCTCGCCCCGGAGTTTTATTGGATCGTCGGATGCACGGCGCGGGGCCAGTACGAAGATCCAAGTTCGATTCGGAACCTGTTCGCGAGCAATCTCGTTTTCCGCTCGTCAGTATTGCGCGAAGTCGGAGGTTTCGATACGACCTTGGGCCTCCGCCTGGGTCGGATACGAACGGGAGAGGAGGCGGAAATATGCCTGCGGATCCGAAGGCGACACCCTGCAATGCGCCTCGTATTCGAGCCGCGCGCGAAGGTCGTTCATCGGGTTTATCCGCATCGACTAGCGCTGGACTACGCGCTTGGGCGGTCGTACGCCGAGGGCCTGTCCAAGGCGATGCTGTTTCGGCGGAGCGTAGAAACGAGAGCCGTTGAAAGGGTTCTCGGGCCCGAGTTTGCATTCGCGAGACGCCTAATCGAATCGACGTTACCCTCTCTGGGCGGGCGTTCGGGTGGGTCAGAGCTTAGTGTCTCGCAGATTGCAGGATCGGCCCTAATCTCAGCCGCCGTCGGCCTAGGCTTCCTCCGAGGCCTGAGCGCGAGACACCGTTCATTCTGAGGACATCTCGTCAGGGCAACCTTTCGTAGAGAGCGATTCGGCCCCACTCTCGGAGAAGCACGAGGCCGTTCGGCATCACGCTCGCGTCAAACCAACCCTCGAAGGGCGCCCAGTAGAGGTAGAACACGTGCCTATATGCCGAGAAATTTCCATTATTGATCTGGCTCGGTTCTTCGACGGTGAAGACGTCAGCGCCGCGCGCGTACAAATGCGCCCATCCTGCGAATCTTGCGGGAGCCAACAGCACCGGCGACTCGAATCCCCCCGAGTTGAACCACAAGATCAAGTCGACGACGTCTTGGCAATCACTAAGCGGAACCGTGTTCTGCAGCATGCTCGAGGGCACATAGCGAGTTGTCACTGGAGTCGAGTAGTACACGAACGCGTACTCTGGTGGAGCGACGAGGTACGGCACGCCGAGCAAGAGGATCGCCAAAAGGTACGCGAGGACCTTTCGCGGGTGAACCTTCGCGAGGGCGTTTGCCGTCATCAAAATCACAGGGAACACGAGCATGAACAGCCAGCGGTGCCAGAGAGGAACTGCGGCAAAGGGTGAGAAAAGGATCGAGAAACCCGCAAGGGCCAGAACGAATCCCCAAACGACAACTCGGCTGTCAGCGATTGCTCCTCGAACGGCGAGCGGAACGAAAGGGAGGAACAGCATCGCACCCAACGCAAGAACTTGAGTGTAAACGTCGATGACAGACGGGTAGGCGTAAATGTCCTGATCGACCCCCACGTAGTTGAAGGGGAATACGACAGCAAAGGTAGGGGGCGCTAGTGGCGACGATGGAGATAGGGGAGGGAAGAGGACTCGGAGGTACACCAAGGAAAGGAGAATCGAAAGGCCAGATACCGCCATCAGCACGAGCGCTGGGGCTCGGCGAGCACGCAGCTGGAAAGCAAGGAAGACGACGCTGATTGCTCCAAGGAGAACCGCAGTGAGTTCGCTGGTAATCATGCTGAAGAGGGCCATCGTGAAGAAGACTAGGTCGGGCCTGACCCGGTTGGATGCTTCTCGAGGGAGATGGACCAGGGCGATGATGGCGAACGCGTATCCAAGCGTGTTGTTGTACATGTCCCAAGAGAAGCGGAGCGGGACGAAGTATAGACTCGTAAGGAGAACGACGAGCAGAGATCGGGAAGTGTTCCACTCGAGTCCCCGGCGGGCGAAGTAGTACATCGATAGAGCGAGGAGGCCTGCGAGGAGAACGCCTGCCACTTTTGTGAATGCGAAAGGCTCGGCCGGAATCACACTCGCAGGAATGCCGAGAAACAGAAAGAACAACGGCGGCAGCCGTTCGGTGATAACTCCGGACATCGCAACCCCGAGGCCCGATTCCTGTGTTTCGTGAACGAAGGGAGCATATCGAAACACCGCATCGAAACCGAGGGGCCAGGGACCTGCGAGTAGCTCTGGGATTGCGCGGACCGCGATCGAAGCCAAGACCGCGATAGCCAGCGGAAGCCGGGCGGGACCCCGCCTCCCAGACGCCGGCACGCTGACGGACACGTCCGCACTCCTTAGGATCGTCTGATTGAAAGCAGCCTCGCTCAATCGAGCTTTCGCTTCGGGGTTCGAACCCACGGAATCCGCGATCCGACTACGACGGAGCCCAGCGCCCACAGGAAGGAAACTAGCTGAAGCATCCAATATACGTACAGCCCGGGCAGGAGCAGGAGGAGGCGCGGCCTTCGGCTTCGAACCGCCTGCGCGACGACAAGAGGCGCGAGGACCAAGTTCGAACTCAAGAGTCCAAGAACCCAAGCGCTTGCAGCGGCAGTGAAATCCAATCGAACTATCATGTACCCGATTGAGGCGAAGAAGGAGACGGAGCCGATGAAGAAGAACAGCGGAGCCGAAAGGTAGAGGGCACGGTCGACGCGAGAGAATAACGACCCCGATTCGCCGTGAGTCGGTCTGAGAGCTTTTCGCGCGACCTGGAGGGCTCCGCCCCACCAGCGACGCCGTTGGTGGAGGAGATCTCTCGCGGTGTACGTAGGCTGGATCCTGACAGCTGCCGGAAGCATTGCCACCTTCACGCCGGCACGGGCTAGTCGCAACGAGAACTCCAGATCCTCCGTGAGTGCGTTCTCGTCCCACTGCCCTACCGTTTGGAAGACGTCTCGACGGATGAACATCCCTGTGCCGCCAATATGGACGAACAAGCCGCGCTCGCTCTTCGCGGCCTGCATCCCGCGGAACCACGCGTGCATCTCGATCGCGTTGAGCCTGGTGATCACGTTCGTCTCTGAGTTTGCGATTTCTGGATATGCCTGCGCGACGGCCACACCGGGGTGGTCATGGAAGAACTTCGCCACACGCAAGAGGAGGTCCTGCTCGTAGCGCGTGTCGGAGTCGAAGACCGCGATCAGCTCGCCCGACGCGAACCGAAGAGCACGGTTCAAGGCGGCTGGCTTCCCCTTCGTCTCGCCTCCCGTCAACGCGATGAGGTTCTTCACTTCAGGCTCCATCCTCCGTGCGATTCCAGGCGTCTCGTCGGTCGAACCGTCCTCGACGACGATGATCTCGAGTAGACCGCGGGGGTAGTCGAGCGCGTCCGCGCATTGAATCGCGCCTCTAATCACGGCTTCCTCGTCCCGGGCGGGGATGATGAGGCTGACCTTTGGCAGGTCGACAGGATTCCGGAGCGAACCTTTGTGAAAGGGGAGCGGGAAGTTCCGGGTCCGCCGCAGACCCGCGGAAATGAGCGACAAGTGGTAGGCGGCGATTGCATAGAAGAGGACCGCCAGGATGAGAGCTAGCATCCCCGCCACCTGGTCAAGCATTCGTGGCGCCGATGCGACGAGTCTTAGTTAAGGATTGCGACGTGGTTGACTAACCGCTCGTCACCCCACCCACTTATGAAGGAATCACGTGCCTATCTCTCAGGGCTGCGACCTCGACGCGATAGCACTACCGCAATCGCCGCCAGAAGGGTGAGCAGCAGGAACGCCGCCAGAGCGTCCACGGGAATCGCCGGCGCTAGTGCGCGAGATTCGACGATGACGGTCCACTCTTGCACGATGGAGGCCTCACCATCCGAAGCAAGGACCTGAATGTGATATTCGCCGGGGGCCGGGGGCGAAAAGTAGAATGTGGGCACGTCGCCTTGGGCGATAGATCCATTCACGCTCCAAACGAAGAAGATTGGGTCGCCGTCGGGGTCCCACGCGAAAATCCGGAAGGTCTCGACGCCGGAGACGTCCATGTTCACAGACGACCGGCTCGGATTGACTCCGGCGATTGATGGCGGGCGGTTCGCAATGAGGACGGGGAGAGACAATTTTCGGCTCGCCCCGTCATTGTCGATCACTGTTAGTGTCACCACGAATGATCCCTTGGATCCGAATGCGTGTTCTGCCGATTCCCCACCAGCCGCAGATCCATCGCCGAAGTCCCAGTGGTAAGACACAATCGTGCCGTCTATGTCCACGGAGCCCCTCCCGTCGAACATTATGGCCTGACCGATCTGAGCTTCTCTGGACGTCACCGTGAATCTCGCCAAAGGCGCCGCGTTCACTTTCACATGCATGAGAGCGGAACCCAGCAGTAGATCATCGTCGATGACCGTAAGTGTGACTGGATACTCGCCGGGGATTGCATACATATGATTCGCGGTCACTCCACTCCCTGTGTTTCCGTCGCCGAAGTCCCATCGATATTCGATAATGGAGCCATCGACATCATAGGAATCCGACCCATCGAACGAAACCATCTCCATCGGATTCGCGGTTCTCGAACTCACCGTGAGTGCCGCCGTGGGGGGCCGCGGGATGTAATAGAATCGGAAGATGCCGGAGGGAGTCGTAAACCAGATCGCATCGTCGGGACCGACCGCAACATCGAGGATCCCCTCGGGCATCCTTACGAGAACGGAATCTGAGACAACAGAATCGTACAGAGGGGGCTCCAAGTCGAGACGACGAAGGGACTGCGCGTTCCACGAGCCGAGGATGATGTCGCCTTCGAATTTCGGAAACATCTCCCCCGAGTAAATCGCCATGTTCGTTGGAGCGATCTGAGGTGTGTACCAAATGAGGGGGAGGACGGGCGTCGGTCCGTCCTGGTTCGTGTTCAGTGGCGCCGGAGGTGGAGTGGCACATGTCTCGGTTGGACCCCATCCGTAGTTCCGACCGGGGAGGAGGAGGTTGACCTCATCGTTGCACTCGGGTCCGTTCTCCGACGCGTACACCGCGCCGGTAATAGGGTGAAAGGCGAGGCCGAACATATTTCGGTGGCCATACGTGAAGACATATGGGTTGACACTCGTGTTGCCCACGAACGGATTGTCGTCCGGGATCGAACCGTCCGGGTTAAGCCGCAACGACTTCCCGGGGAGACCAATCAACTGTTGGGCGCCCGCGGGTGACGTCGCGTCACCTGTGACCGCGTAGAGCTTCCTATCAGGCCCGAAGCCAATCACACCGCCGTTATGGATGAATTCCCCGTGAATCCTGTCAATAAGGACCCGGTCGAATGTCCCCGTGTTCCCTGAGCCATTTAGGCGGATGATTCGATTGAACACGCGATTGTTCGCGGAATCATCGAAGGTGTAGTATGCATACACATACGACGTCGTCGGGAAGTCTGGATCCAACGCGAGTCCCAAAAAACCCGCGCCCTCGAATGTCGAAACGTTTGTAATCGTGTAGTAGGGCGATGGCAGAAGAACGCCGTCCTCAATGATCCGAACATTCCCAGTCCAGAGCTCAGCGTAGAAAATGCGGCCGTCGGGGGAGAAGTCTATCGCGACTGGCCAGTCCAAACCCGGCATGTAGACCTGTACGGCGAATTCCGCGCGAACGGGGCTAGGAAGGGATACGACCAGACCACCAAGCAGGAAAATCATGACGGCTGAAGCCACTAGGATTCTACCGGCCACGGCGTCCCATGGGGGTCTCGGTCAAATATGTTGTCCCCAAAAAAGCCCAACTGTGCACGGGACGGACCGATGGTCGGCCGATCTATCGAATCCCGCGGGAACCTATCCGGCGGTGCGCGATCACGACTCCGACGGCCGCCGTCACGATTCCTTCCCCGAGAAGCCACGCCATCCCGACTCCGGGAAGTCCGAGCGTGGGGAGGAGGACCGTGGCCCCCGCGAGCGTGATGATTGTCGTGAGCGCGGCGGCCGCGATGATCGGCGCGACGCGCTTCTCGATCCGCACGAGGGTGAAGTACACGTTGTTCACGACGACGAACGGCGCCGCGAGGACGAGCCACCGGAGGAGCTCGAAGCCCGCCGCCGCGTATGACTCGCCAAAGATCCGGAGGACCCAGTCTCCCGCGAACCAGAGGAACGCCGCCGCGGGGACCACAAGAACCGCAGACCCCAGGAACGCCCGGCCCGCGTCCCGCACGAGGTTCGGGTCCCGCTGGGAGCCCTCCGCGAACAGGCTCGTCGCGAACGAGCTCGGGATCACGTACAGCATCGACCCGAGGAACCAGGCGACAAAGAACCACGCGTTCGCGGTCAATCCGAGAAGGTTCACGACGAGGAGCGGGAGCAGGGAGGGGACGAGGATCCCGATGATTCCCGCGACGTGGTTCCCGAGGCTGAACCGGAAGAGCGGGCGAAGGACATCGAGGCGGAGTGTGGGCTTCGGCCGGTAGCGGGCGAGGAACCGCGGGAGGAACACGAAGCCCGCGAGGACCGCGGCGATGAACGCGGAGACGAGAAACGGGAGGAGAAGTCCGAAGATCCCGAAGATCCCGACGAACACGAACGGGAGGGGCACGCGGAGGCCGTTGTAGAGCGTGCTCCGGACGAACACGTACCCGGACTTGCGGTAGGCGATCGCGGCGCCGTCGAGGATCGGGCCGAATGCGAAGAGCCCGCAGAACGCGACGAAGGCCGCGGCGACCCGGAGGTCGTTCCGGAGGAAGGAGAGGCTCGGGGACCAGACGGTGATCCCCAGGAGGAAGACGAGCCCGAGGGCCATCGCGCTCACCGCGCTGAGGGTGAGGGACGTGTTCACCATCCGGCGGGTTCGGTCTGGGTCCGACTCCGCCTCCGGGAGGTACCGGATGAGGCCGACGGCCAGACCAAGGGTCCCCATGTTCGAAAGGAGGCCGATGAGGGGGAGGACCGCGGCCACGAACCCGACGTCGCTCGCGCTGTAGAGCCGAGCCGCGATGAGCCAAAACGTTGCTCCGAGAACGGAGCTCACGGCCGTGTTCAGCATGAGGAAGAACACGTGGCTCACGAGCGAAAGGCGGAACGCGCGGAGCGGAAGCGTGATGATATAATGCGCCGCACGCCG
>Ga0184639_10001286_pt1 | contig 10756 bp, 8 predicted proteins | sample PLM31_170_b2_FD_133155 | JGI IMG/M metagenome (GOLD analysis project Ga0184639, IMG submission 133155) | Groundwater sediment microbial communities from an aquifer in East River, Colorado, USA - PLM3-1_170_b2 | ecosystem: Environmental > Terrestrial > Soil > Riparian zone | place: USA: East... | reverse complement strand
TTCTGGCTCGAGCGCATGGACGAGCACTGGGAGCACGAGTCGCACGGCTCGGCCAAGATCACCAAGGAAAAACCAAGCACCTACTTCAAGCGCAATTGCTGGATCAGCTGCGAGGCCGGCGAAAAGCTGGCGCCGGTTTTCGTCGACCACGTCGGCGACGATTACCTGATGATCGCCACCGATTATCCCCACAGCGACGCCATCGACAAATTCCCCGACAAGACGGTGGGCGCGATCAGCGGCAACGACAAGATTTCTCGCGCCTCGCGCACCAAGATCCTCTGGGACAATCCGACCAGAGCATTCGGGTTGGGGGCGTAAGAGAGGATTTCTTGGTGAAGCCCCACGGGTACAACCGTGGGGCGGAATCCTGAGCAAGAGCCTCTGGCGAAGGCCGGGGCTCGAGTCGAAGGGTCGCGCAACGCGCGCGCGGAGAACCGATCATGCTCAACACTCAAGGCGTATTGCATTTCAGTTTACCGGTAACCGATCTCGAACGCAGCCGGAAATTCTATGAAGGGCTGCTGGGGATGAAGGTCGTGGAGCAATCGGCGCGGATGGTTTTCTTAAAAACCGGCGACAACTACTTCATTCTGGCCAAGGGCAATACGCCGCTCAAATACGACTCGCCGCAAAGCACGCCGGTGCATCACGCCTTCAAAGTGAAGCCGGAGGATTTCGCGGCGTCGATCGACTATTTGCGCAAGAACGGTGTCGAGGTCTTTAACATCGAAGATCGCAACGAGGGAGTCTTCTGGGGCTCGCAGGCCTACTTCCTCGATCCGGACGGCAACAAACTCGAGATCTACGCCGGACCGGGCGCCAAAAAGACCTGAGTCTAAAGCGGACCTAAAAAACTAGGCTCTTCAGACTCTCATGTGGGTAACATGGCCAACGCTGTTTCAACGACGAAACCCTTTCAAACCACGAAGCTCACCCTTCGGCTATGCTCAGGACAGGCTCCGGGCACGAAGGGTTCAGGTAACCATGATTTTAAACTTCGTGTTCTTCGTGCCTTCGTGGTGGAGACTCTTTTCAGCATTTTACCCACAGGAAACCCGGAAAAGCCAAAAACTAAGAGCCCTCGCCGGGAGCGCGCATCAACGTTATGTCCAATTCTGGACTTGTCACGATTGCACTTGAAGACGGCCTGACAAAGTTGCAGGCCCATAGAAGACCCGGAAATCGAATTGTATTATTCAATTTGCAGGGACTTCATAAGCTTCAAGAGATATTTGGCTTCAAGCCCGAGCATTTTGGCTGCGGCGGAGCGGTTACCTTGAGTCCTCGACAAAGCCTTGAGGATCAACTCCCTCCGAGCGGCACTCACTCCTTCACGATACGACAGACTATGAGAGGCCGCTATCGGCTCTCTGGCAACGATCCTGCCAGGCAAATCCTCTAGAGCGATGGATGGCCCTGAGCCAAGCACCACCGCTCGTTCAATTACATTGGCTAACGCGCGCACATTGCCCGGCCACTCGTAAGCCACGAGTTTGTCCAGCGCTTCCTTGGTTATCTCGTTAACGTTCCTCGTTGTCGCTGCAGAATACTTCCGCAAGAAATATTCGGAGAGGACAGGTATGTCCTCCCTTCGATCTCTCAAAGGCGGGAGACTGATGGGCAACACGTTAAGGCGGTGGTAGAGATCTTCGCGGAATAATCCTTCCTTAAGGGAACGTTCCATGTCGCGGTTCGTGGCGGCGATCACCCTGACATCGACGGAAATCGGCGCGACTCCCCCGACCCGTTCGAATTCCCGCTCCTGCAGGAATCTCAAAAGCTTGGCTTGGAGTTCCTGCGAGATATCCCCGATCTCGTCGAAGAAAACGGTGCCGCCATGAGCGACTTCCAATTTCCCTTTTTTACGCTTTGTCGCTCCGGTAAACGCGCCTTGTTCATGACCGAACAGTTCGCTTTCCAAAAGTTCTCTGGAAAGACCGACCGAATTAATCGCGATAAACGGTCTGTCTTTTCTTTCACTCCAATGGTGAATCGAACGCGCAAATATCTCTTTACCCGTGCCGCTTTCGCCGAGTAGCAAGACCGTTACATTGCTGCCGGCTGCCTTCTTGGCCAGGTCAACGGCGTGCTTCATCTTGGCGCTCTCTCCAACAATTAAACGATAGCGCTCTTCGACCTCTTTCGAGAGAATCTCGACACCGCGTTTGAGCCTTTGACGCTCCAGCGCTTTCCGCACCACCAGAGCGATATGATCCGGCTCAAACGGCCTGGTGATGAAATCGTAAGCCCCCTCTTTCATCGCCTCCACCGCCCGCTCCATTGTTCCATACGCCGTTATCATCACCACCGGAGTATCGTTCTCCTTCTTCCGAAGTTCTTTGAGGACTTCCAAACCGCTCAGGTCAGGCATCATGTAATCGAGAATAACAAGGTCCGGTCGCGTCGCGTCGACCATTTTGAGTGCGTCGGTACCATTGTTGGCCAGCTCGACCACATAGCCCCTGTGGGTCAGCTCCTGTCCAAGAATCTTCCGGTTGGACGGCTCGTCGTCCACGACCAAAATCTTATCCGCCACGTTGCTCGTCCTTTCTGCTTTAGGCAGCCGCACTCTCTTTATAAACCAACGGCAGTGTAATCGTGAAAGTCGATCCTTTGCTGACTTCGCTTACAACTTCGATCTCCCCGCCCAAAAGATTCACGAATTTCTTAACAATGGCCAACCCCAAACCCGTGCCTCGATATTTCTTGGTGGTCGACAAATCTCCCTGGTGAAACTTCTCGAAGATTTGATTCAGATCCTTCTTTTCGATCCCAATTCCGGTGTCCGAGACGACCAGCTTCAACGATCCATTTTGCTGGCACGCAGAAATCCTAATCTCACCTCGCTCCGTAAACTTTACTGCATTACCCAAAAGGTTGAGAATAATCTGTCTTAGCTTCTCGCGATCCGTGTTCATGGCCGGTATGTCTGAAGCGATTTCACGGATGAGTCGGACACTGCTAGGGTTCAAGATCGTTTCGATGGCCGCGGCAGTCCCTTGGATGATCTCCTCCACTCTGACGGGTTCGACGCGAACTTCCATTTTGCCGGCCTCGATTTTGGCGAAATCGAGCAGGCTATCAATTAAATTGAGAAGACGTTCCGCGTTATTGAGGAGATCCTGGAGGTTTTCTTTTTGCAACGGAGCAATCTGGCCCTCTGTTTCGCGCAGAACCAAACGTCCATAGCCGATGATAGCGTTGAGCGGCGTGCGGAACTCATGGGACATGCTGGCAAGGAAATCCGACTTATGGCGATTGGCGGTATCGAGCTGCTGATAGAGCTGTCCCAGCTCATCGTTCATCCGGTTGAGGTTCGCCGCTAGGGTCCCCAATTCGTCCCGGTTGAGAACTTCGATATGCCGAGAAAAGTCACCCGAGGCGATCTGCTTGAGCCGCGAATCCATCTTTTTAACCGGCCCGATCAGCGACCAAGAGAATGCGTAGCCGAGGATAAGGGCAAGGCCGATGCTCCCGACAGCGAAGCTGATAACGACCCATCGTGAGGCTAGGTAGGCTGCGTGGCTCGTCTCGATGCTTGCCAATACGTCGGCCACGGCTCGATTTACGAGTTGGTTTGTGAGGCGCTCCATGCGGTCCGCCAAGGGACTGGCCTGCCTAAGCTGAAGCTCGCGTCCTTCGTCAGCTTTTCCCTCGCGGATTAGCTCGACGACCTTGGTGACTATCTGGATAAACTGGTTGTAATTCTTTTGCACTTGACCGAGCAGCTCTGCCTCATCCCTGGCAACGAACTGTAGCCGGTCAAAATCGTAGCCGAACTGGTTAATCTGGCGCAGCGTCTCAGCGAGCGTCCGTTCGTCTGGCACCAATAGAGCGGAGGTAACGCTGTAAAGCTGGTTCGTGGTGCCGTGCTGGAGCTGACGGTAAGCGGCGATCTTCCTCTGGAGCTTCACCGTCTCGTCGGTGCGACGGTTGACCCCGCTTAACACCTGAAGGCCAACGAGCCCAACCGTAATGAGCAGTACCACGATGGCCAAAAATGCCGTGAGTAGCTTCGCGTGAACATTTGCCGGTACGCGCGCGACCAGGCGAGGCAGCCAATCCTTCATCAGGCTTTTCCCTCTCGCAGCAGCTCCTGAATATCTCGCAACATCTCATCTGGATTGAACCGGACTCCCATGTACTGGACGCGGAGAATTCCACTTTGGTCCGCGAGCGAAGTCAAAAAGGTATGATCCACGTCGCCGCGGGGTCTTTTTTTGTAGTAGATCCCGTAGCGCCGCGCCACCTCTCGAATCTCGGCCGGCGAACCCGTAAGGAACGCCCAGCCAGCCGTATTGGCTTTGTGGGCTTCAGCATAGCGCTTGAGGACTGCCGGCGTGTCCCGCTCCCGATCCACAGTAATTGAAAGAAAAAATACCCGAGGACCGAAAGCCGGGCCGAGCCGGCCCTGGATGCCGGCCATCTTGGCCGTCAGCAGCGGGCAGGTGTCCGTGCAGCTCGCAAAGATGAACGTGACGGCAACGACCTTGCCGCGCAGTTCCCTCAGGGCAAGCCGTTTACCATCTTGCGTAGTGAGCGTGAACTCCGGCGCCGGACCGATCTTTGGCAGACTTTCTCCGCCGGCAACGCCCGACCCAATAGCAACCGAGAAAATAATCGCTACCGCGGCAAGAATCTTTGTACGTCGGTTCATTGCAACGCCTGACACCCGCGCAAAGAGCGCAAAACACGCCAAGAAAAAAAATTTAAAGCACGAAATCCGAAATTCGAAACAAATTCAAATAATTGAAAAACACAAGATTCAAAACATTCTTGATTCGGATTCGGTGTTTTGGATTTTCCGAGTTTGAGATTTATTTGTCTTCGAGTTTGTTTCGGATTTCGATATTCGAATTTCGGATTTTTGTTTGTCTGGCGTCTTGGCGCGAGAAGATTTCTTGAAGTGGCTCTGTTAAACATTTCACTACCCCTTCAGCTCTTTCTTTAGCTCTCTAATAAACCGCCAGTCTGTGCCCTGCGCGATGATTTTGTTGGGGCTCGTCTTGATCATTCCGATATCGTGCAGACTCAAGGCGTAAAAGCGCGCGGTGTCCTCGGGATCGTACTCCCGCCACTTGCCATACGGAAGCTCCTGCATGGTCTGCAGCGCATAATCGTAGCGTGCCGTGTAGCCCTTCTCGACGAGAAGCCGGGCCGTGCGCTCGGGCTCAAGCGCGCACACGTTGGCGCTCTTCACGATGGCCCGAACGGCGCGCTTGGTGGCGACGGGATGCTTGCGCACGAACTCGCGGTTCGCCGCAATCATGCAGCAGAAGTATTGGGACCACGGCCTGTCGACTGCGCTGTTCAGGATCAGGTGACCGATCTTCCGCGCCCGCAGCTCTTGGGGCACTGGCGGGAAGCTGAGAAAGGCATCGATCTTCCCCGCCGCCAGCAGCTCGATCGCCTCCGCCGCCGGGTGCGCGACCCAGCGAACGTCGCGATGCGGATCGAGACCGACGTGGGCCAGGACCACTGACAGGAAGAGGTGCTCAGGCGATCCTGCCTGGGCGATCGCCACGGTCCTGCCCCGGAGGTCGCGGATCGCGCGCACGCGCTCCGTTCCGAATAGCTCGAAGCACCCCACGTGGGAACCGGCCAGAAAGACCAGCGGGTCGCCCGCATCGAGCCGACTGACCAGCGACGAGACAAACGTCACGATCATCTGGGCCTCGCCGGTAGCCACGGCGCGTAGCCGGTCGTCCTGGTTTTCCTTCTTGAGGTATTGTACCTCAGTGAACCCCTCGCCCCGGAGTAGTTCCTCGGCGACATAGCTGGGCGCGACGCAGATGCCACGGGCGAGATCGGCGATCTTGAGGCGCGTCGTTTCTGGGGGCGGCTCCGCCGCAATCGAACTTGAGTCAATGCCGAGGATTCCCGCTGCACCCGCAAGCGTCGCCGTCCTCAGAAAGTCTCTGCGGCTCCAGCCTTCAGCGCGGTGATCACTCATAAGGTTTTCCTTTCATTCACAGCTCGCACTCTGGTGATTGTGAAAACTAACCTTTTAGCTCTTTTTTCAGCTCTCTAATAAACCGCCAGTCCGTGCCTTGAGCGATGAGTTTGTTGGGGCTCGTTTTGATCATCCCGATATCATGCAGACTCAGGGCATAGAAGCGCACCGTGTCTTCGGCGTCGTACTCCCGCCACCTTGAATAGGGCACGTCTTTCATAGCCTGAAGGGCATACCGATATTCCTTGGTGAAACCGCCGTCCACTATGATTTGCGCGGCCCGGTCCGGCTCCAGAGCGCAGATGTCCGTTGCCTTCAAGATGGCACGCAGCGCCCGCTTGGTGGCGACAGGGTGCTTGCGCGCGAATTCCCGATTGGTGGCAACCATGCAACAAAAGTATTGGGACCAGGGCCGATCTACCGCGCTGTTCACAATAACATGCCCGATGTTCTTCGCCCGCAACTCCTGGGGCACCGGCGGGAACGCCATGAGCGCATCCACTTTCCGATCAGCCAGTAGCTGGGCCGAGTCTGCCGTATCGTGGGTAACCCAGTTGATGTCCTTTCGCGGATCGAGACCGACATACGCCAACATGCTGGCGAGAAATAAATGATGCGCTGACCCCATAGCCGGCACGCCGATGGACTTACCCTTCAGGTCGCGGATCGCGCGGATTCCTCCCATGCCGAAAAGCTCGAAGCACCCGACATGGACACCGCCGAGCAACGTGATCGGTAACCCGGCATCCACCTGGGTGAGGAACGGCGCGATGAACGCCATGCTGACGTCGACCTCGCCAGACGCAAAGGCCGGATACGGGTTGATGCCACTGACCTTCACGTACCGGATGTCGCGGAAGCCCTCGCCGGGCAATAACTCCTTGGCCACATACTGAGGCGCTATGCAAATGCCTGCGACCTGCGATAGCCGGATCCGGGTCGTCTCGGGCGGCGGCTCGGCAGCCATTGTCTCGGAGCGCAATCCCAGAATCGTTGCTGCACCGGCAAATGTGGCTCGGTTCAGAAATTCCCTCCGGCTTAGGCCATTGGACCCTCGACTTTTCATATGCTGCTCCTTGCGTTTGTCGCTGATTATTTACGCCATTGTCGCTGTATACCGCCTGAACTAAGTCTTTAGTTCCTTTTTGAGTTCCCTGAGAAACCGCCAGTCTGTGCCCTGCGCGATGATCTTCTGCGGGATGGACTTGATCATGCCAACCTCGTGTAACTGCAGCGCGTAGAATCGCATCGTGTCCTCCGGGTCATACTCGCGCCATTTGCCATAAGGAACTTCTTTCAGGGCTTGCAGGGCGTACTCGTAGCTCTTCGTGAAGCCTCGGTCGACAATCGTGCGGGCGACACGCTCGGGCTCGAGCGCGCAGATCCGATCCGCCTTGAGAATCGCCCGCAGCGCCCGCTTGGTCGCGACCGGGTGCTTGCGCACAAATTCCCTGTTCCCGGCGACAAGGCAGCAAAAGTATTGGGACCAAGGCCGGTCCAGAGTGCTATTGACCACGACGCGTCCGATCTTCTTAGCCCGCAGCTCCTGGGTTACCGGTGCGCTTCCGAGATATCCATCGATCTCGCCCGTGGCCAGAAGCCGAATCGAATCGGCGGCGGGATGGACGACAAAGTTGATGTCCTTGCGAGGGTCGAGGCCGACATAGGCCAGCACCGTCGCGATAAAAGTCTCGGGGCCTGGTCCCCGCCACGGCACGGCTATGGTTTTCCCCTTGAGATCGCGGATCGTGCGAATGCGGTCCGAGCCGAACAACTCTAAACAGCCTACGTGAATTCCGGCCAGGAATAGAATCGGGAGTCCTCTGTCAAGCTCGACGACGAACGGCGCAACGTACCACTGGGTGATGTCGACTGCGCCAGAGCCAAGCTGTTTGTAGACGCCGACGGCCCCTTCCGGGGACTCGACGTATTGCACGTCGGTGAATCCCTCTGCCCGGAGGAGATCTTCCGCCACATACTGAGGCGCCAGACATATGCCCGGAAACTTGTACAGCCGGATTCGCGTCGTCTCCGGCGGCGGCTCGGCGGCGAGCGAATTATCTTGTAATCCAAGCAGCGCACCAGTTCCGGCGAGCGCCGCGGTGCTCAGAAATTCTCGTCGACTCCACTGATCGTTGGGTCGTTTACTCATGTTGAACTCCTCTAGCGTGTTTGCGAGTCGTGTTTGTGACGAGCACGAGCCACGAACACGATCACGATTTCACGCCTTCAACTCTTTCTTCAGCTCCCGCAAAAACCGCCAGTCGGTTCCTTGGGCGATGAGCTTTTTGGGGCTCGTCTTGATCATCCCAATGTCGTGCAGACTCAAGGCGTAAAAGCGCACCGAGTCCTTGGGATCGTACTCCCGCCACCTTGAATAGGGCACGTCTTTCATAGCCTGAAGGGCATACCGATATTCCTTGGTGAAACCGCCGTCCACTATGATTTGTGCCGTCCGGTCCGGTTCCAGAGCGCAGATGTCCGTTGCCTTCAAGATCGCACGGAGTGCCCGCTTGGTGGCGACAGGGTGCTTGCGCGCGAATTCCCGGTTGGTAGCAACCATGCAGCAGAAGTATTGGGACCAGGGCCGATCTGTGGCGCTGTTCACAATGACATGACCGATGTTCTTCGCCCGCAACTCCTGGGGCACTGGCGGGAACGCCATCAGTGCATCCACTTTCCGATCAGCGAGGAGCCGGGCCGACTCTGCCGGCTCATGAGTAACCCAGTTGATGTCCTTTCGCGGATCGAGACCTACATACGCCAACATACTGGCGAGAAATAGGTGATGCGCTGAGCCCATAGCCGGCACGCCAACGGACTTGCCCTGCAGGTCGCGGATCGCGCGGATTCCTCCCATGCCGAAAAGCTCGAAGCACCCGACATGGACGCCGCCGAGCAACGTGATCGGTAAACCAGTATCCACCTGGGTGAGGAACGGCGCGATGAACGCCATGCTGACGTCGACCTCGCCCGACGCAATGGCCGGATACGGGTTCACGCCACTGACCTTCACGTACCGGATGTCCCGGAAGCCCTCGCCGGGTAGCAGCTCCTTGGCCACATACTGCGGCGCTATACAAATACCTGCGACCTGCGATAGCCGGATACGCGTTGTCTCAGGAGGCGGCTCGGCCGAATTTGAATTGGGCTTAAGGCCGAAAATTCCTGCCGCACCCGCAAGCGTCGCCTTGGTTAGAAATTCCCTCCGGCTCCAGCCTACAGATCGTTCATTATTCATCAGGACCTCCTTTAATTGCCAGCTCGTGTTCTTGGCCGGTGATTGTGTCGCGCTCCGGCGAAACCTTCACTTAGAGCCATGGGCGTGATGATCAGAACAAACAGAAGATTTTTTGGCGTCACCTGCCTTCGGCACCTGTATACCACGGAACGGGTTTCTGATGCAGTCCTTCGGCGATCAGGAGCATCGGATGGTAACTGTGCCCACACAGCTCGCGCAACAATTTTGATTCTTGGCGAAGCCTTATTCACTTCCAATCGAATCCAGCGTGAGCCAATAATTACTGGCAAAGAGAATGCCAGCCTGAGATTCACGAAGACTGATTTGCGAAGACGTGGAGTTGGCGAACGAATTTCTTGAGACCGTTGTTGTTCAGATCCGCGAGGCCAGAAAGATGGTGGCTTTTAAGACACCTACTGGTGGCAAAAAACCCACCGTCGTTAATCGAGCAGCGAGCCTCTTTCTTACCCGTGTTCTCATCGACTCAATGACTTAGACCGTTTCCTTCCCGCTGGCATCCCAGTTGCAGAGTCAATCGGCATGGAGTCGTCACAGGGTGAGTTGCGCAGCGTCCACACCTCGAATCTCCCCGCACTATTCGACCAACTTCAGATCAGCCTAATTGTTTCCACTTATCAGGCGGGCAAGGCCATCGTCGTCCGTAACGACAATGACACGCTCAATACTCACTTCCGAACATTTGCTAAGCCGATGGGCGTTACCGCTGACCAGAGCCGGCTGACAATCGGCGGCGCCAATACCGTCTGGGAATACCGCAACATGCCTGCGGTGGCGCAAAAATTGGAGCCGGCGGGAAAACACGACGCCTGCTATCTTCCTCGTCGTATTCACGTTACCGGCGACATCGACATTCACGAGCTTGCGTGGGATGGCAACAACGAGCTTTGGGTGGTTAACACCCGCTTCTGTTGTCTTTGCACGCTCGACGCGGACCATAGTTTTTCTCCGCGCTGGCGCCCGCCGTTTGTCAGCGCCTTGGCTCCTGAAGACCGCTGTCATCTGAATGGGATCGCGCTGGTCGATGGACGCCCCAAGTACGTCACCGCCCTGGGAGAAACCAACACCCCCGGCGGCTGGCGCCCGAACAAGGCCAAGGGCGGCGTCGTGATGGACATCGAGAGCAACGAAATCCTGCTCCATGGACTCTCCATGCCTCACTCTCCGCGCTGGTATCAGGGAAAGCTCTGGGTGCTCGAATCCGGCGAGGGAAGCTTGGCAGTGGTCGATCTCGCGCGGCGCACTTGGCGCACCGTCGCACAGGTGCCGGGCTTCACGCGCGGGATCGACTTCCTCGGGCCGCTCGCCTTCATCGGCCTCTCACAGGTGCGTGAGAGCGCCGTGTTCAGCGGCATCCCGTTGGTCCAGCGGCTGCGCGAGCGCACCTGTGGAGTGTGGGTGGTAAATATCGAGACGGGTGAAACAGTCGGCTTCCTTCGCTTCGCGGCCGGCGTGCAAGAAATTTTCGCCGTCCAGGTGCTGCGCGGGATGCGCTTCCCCGAATTGCTGGAATGGAACGATCAGCGGCTCGCCCATTCCTA
>Ga0184639_10001284_pt1 | contig 10766 bp, 2 predicted proteins | sample PLM31_170_b2_FD_133155 | JGI IMG/M metagenome (GOLD analysis project Ga0184639, IMG submission 133155) | Groundwater sediment microbial communities from an aquifer in East River, Colorado, USA - PLM3-1_170_b2 | ecosystem: Environmental > Terrestrial > Soil > Riparian zone | place: USA: East... | reverse complement strand
AGCGGAGCTTGCGCGCCGTTATCTCAACGCCTACGGCCCGGCCGGGCCACACGACCTGGCCGCCTGGTCAGGATTGACCATCCGTGAGGCGCGCACGGCGTGGAAATTCATCGCGGATCAGTTGATCGAGGTTGAGGTCGCTAGCCGCCCGGCCTGGCTGCTCAAAACACAGGCGGCGTGGCTGGACGAGCCACCCGCCCGCCGCCCGATCGTGCGCCTTCTGCCAAGCTTTGACACATACCTGCTCGGATACTCCAGCCGGGACTTGGCCGTAGCGCCCCAGCACGCGAAGCGCATTCACCCAGGAGGTGGTTTGCTGCGCCCGACGCTGCTGGTAGACGGTCGCGCGTTGGGGACGTGGAGCATCAAGCGGCATCGGGATCGCTTTGACGTGGTCGTCGCGCCGTTCGATGATCTTCCTTCCAATGTTCATCCCCGACTTCAAGCCGAGGCCAAGGACCTGGCTCGCTTCCTCGGGGTGAGGACCACGTTGAGCGTGATGGAGTCACTATGAGCATTGATGTGGACATCGAGAAGATTCTCTATGGCAATTGGATGCGCGTTTTCAGGCAAATGATGTAGCAGTGTCATCCCTTCAATAGGGATGCGCAAGAAGGCGTCGATTTTCATGAGGAGAATAACCCCGATGCGAATAGCGATTATTTCCGATATGCATGGCAACTGTGTCGCGCTCGATGCGGTGCTGGCCGATCTTCGCCGCGACACGCTGGATCAAGTCGTCTGCCTCGGCGATGCGATCCAGGGTGGGCCACAGCCGGCACAGGTCGTCGCCCGGCTGCGTGACTTAGGCTGCCCTGTCGTGATGGGTAACGCTGATTCGTGGTTGCTCACCGGCGAGGAGACCGGCGACGAAAACATTCCTGCAGAGCGACTGCGCAAAATGAACGAAGTCAGGGACTGGTCGTTGGCTCAACTTTCCGGCGACGATCGGGCGTTCATCGCACGCTTCCAACCGACGGTCGAAATCCCGTTGGGAGCAGGCCGCAACCTGCTCTGCTTTCATGGTTCGCCCAAGTCGTTCGACGACGTGATCCTGCCCACCACGCCGGAAGCAGAGTTTCAAGTCTTGCTCGGCGCGTTTGCGGCTCATGTGCTGACCGGCGGGCACACTCACATGCAGCAGATTCGGCGGATCGGCGCGAGCGACAGTTTTTTCTTCAATCCGGGCAGTGTGGGCTTCGCCTACAGCCACGAACAGCCGGACGAGCATTTCCGCGCCGATCCGTGGGCGGACTATGCGGTGCTCACGTCCGAAGGCGGCCGGCTCGCGCTTGAGTTTCGCCGCGTGCCCTTCGACGTGCCGGCGCTGATTACCGTCTATCGCGCCAGCGGCAGACCTCACGCCGCCGACGCTGTCGCTCAGTATCAGCCATAACAAAGCAATAGATCATTTACGACAATCTCCTCCATGTCCATTATCCCCTTGCACCTCCACTCCCATTGGAGCCTGCTTGACGGTGTCCCAACCGTTCGCGAGATTGTAGACTTCGCCCAGACACTTGGTCTACCCGCGCTCGCGCTGACCGATTCCAATGCACTGTACGGGGTTATAGAGTTCGCGTCGTGCTGCCGCGAAGCCGGTATTCATCCGATCATCGGCGCAGAACTCACTATCACCGGCGGGCATCACATCGTCCTCCTCGCGCAGAATCGTGAAGGCTACGCCAACCTCTGTCGATTGATCACGCGCCTACAAGCCGCACCCGATCGCGAAGCCTCCCTGGCCGGCGTGCAACTCGCCGCGCATCGGTTCAGCGGCAGGCAGGAAGAGCCGATGTTGCTGGTCGATATGGACGATGAAGCCGGAATGTACCAGGTGCTGTGGAGCGGCTCCGCGCTGAAAGAATATCGCAGCAAGCTGGCACAGCGAGAACCGGTGGTGATTTGCGGGCGTGTGCGGAGCGATCGGCAGGGGCGAACCATCGTTGTGGGTAAGGCGTATCTTACTGCACAGTCTGAGCGGTGATCGACCGCAGCGAAGGTTTGAGCGGCGCTAACGTTTGTCGCAGGTTAGACCGCAGCACGCGCAGCAGTACCTATTTACCATGTCAGGCGTGGTAAGGCGCCGTTACGTATCGTTGCGCGATCGTGTATGATTACCGGTAACGGTAAGCCTTCTCTAAAAGATCGAGGCCCATGTATAGAACAAGCGCAGATGCTCGCCCACCGCGAGGACGCGGGCTGTGAGCAGTGGGCTATCACTTGTTCTGAACAAGAGCCAAGATCGAGAATCTGTTCGCGTTTCCACATGACCGTATCCGAACCACGAATGATGAGCAGCTCGGCCGCTTCGTAGCACATCCTCATAGACCTCCGGCGCTCAGTTGAGCGCAACGGGTAGGAGGAGCCATGTCTCACCGACGACGTATGTTGACCACACTCGGCCGACTGGCGTTCATCATGGCTGCGCTGGCGCTGACGCTCGCGCAACTCCAAACCGATCCAGCGCAGGCTGGGCCGGGTGGGCCTGAAGCCGCCTGGCAGCGCGCTCGCGAAGCCGGCTCGTATCGATTTACTGCTGACATCGTCCAGCGCACGCTCCCGCTGCTGACACCGTCGAATGCCGGGCGCGAGGTCAAAGCGGACGCCGTCCGCATCGAAGGTCAAACTGATCTCGCCGCGCGCCGCCTGGACATGCATCTGTGGTCGCAGGGCGGCAGCGTGCTCGATGCGGACAGCGGCATTGAAATTCAGGTCGATGGCGATCGCGCGCTCGCGCGCCAGGGGAACGGCCCGTGGGAGGAGATCGATAACGTCGTCGAATGGGCCGCGCCGAACGGCGACTTCTTGGCCTTCCTAGCCGCCGCAAAAAACATTCAAAGGGATGAAGGCGGAGGGATGAGGGATGAAGCTTCATCCCTCATCCCTCATCCCTCATCCCTGACTCGCTACACCTTCCAGATTGACGGGCCGCGCTTCGCCATCTACATGCGCGACCTGCTCGAAGAGCAGTTGGCGGCGAAGGGCGAGCTGCCGGCCGGCATCGCGCTCGACCTGCCGGAAGTCTACGCCGCGATGACGGGTCACGGCGAGCTATGGGTCGACGCGGACGGTCTGCCCCTGCGCCAGATCATCCACGTCCGATTTCCCGACGAGCGCGATCACCACGTCGAAGCCGACATCACCGTTGACTTCTCCGATTTCGCCTTCGCGTCGGGCGGCGTTGCGCCGCAAGCGAACAGCGCTGCGGCGTGGCCGCGTTCGGTATCGCAGATCGCGGGCTTCGTCGCCGTCGCGGCATTCAGCCTGGCGATTGCCCTCCACGCCCAATCGCGCCGATTGCGCGTGGTAGTGTCGCTCGTTCTCGTCGTCGCGCTCGTCGTCCCGCCGGCCGTGACCAGCGCGCAGGTCGCCGCCCTCAACGAGCGGCAGGCCGAGCGCCAGGCGCGCCTCGACGCGACGCGGGCCGAGAGCGATATGACGCGCACACTCAACGCGCTCTATGAACGGTCGGATGAGTCAGAGCAATCTGCGACCGACAAGCTGGCGATCATCCGAGGCGACAACGGCAGCGACCAGGACGGCGACGGTCGCAGCGACGTGCAGGAGATGTTCGCGGGGACGAATCTGCTGATGAAAGACAGCGCCTCGTTGTCCGCGCTGCAAGCGCAGACCAGCGCCGATTCGGACGGCGACGGGCTGACCGACGCCGAAGAGTCGCTGCTGGGTACCGACCTGACCAGCGCCGACACCGACGGCGACCTTGTCGACGACGGCCTCGAAGTCGCCGGGTTCATGTACAACAGTAAGCGGTGGTCGTCCGACCCGCTCGAAATCGACACCAACCGCGACGGCATCGGCGACGCGCAGGAGTGGCGCTTCGCCGACAGCAACTGGGATTTGGACGGCGACGGCACACCCGACCTCTTTGACCACGACAACGACGGCGACGGCGTGCCCGACCGCCTCGACCTGTCGCCGTTCACGCGCGTCAACAACACCTTCACCCCCACCGACCCCTTCCAGCTGTCGATCACGAACCTGATCAGCGAGCCGACCTACGTCGAGTTCCAGGTGCGACCGACCAACCCGGCGCGCCTGTGGTACGCTTTCAACGTCGTCGACTGGCCGCAGGGCGACAACGAAGGCCAGGTGCGCGACATCGACGGGAAGACGTTCTACGACGTGTGCGTCGCGCAGAACCCGGCCGGCCAGTGCTCGCTGACGCCCGACGACAACGGCGACCTGAAGCTCGTGCCCATGCTGGAAATCGAAATGGCGACCAGCGCGATGTACCCCCGCGCGCTGTTCCAGGACATCAACGCCTACGGCATCATGCGCCGCTTCTCGGCCGACCGCCAGACCGTGACGCTGCTCGTCCCGCTGCACCTCGTCACCGACGAGCGGGCCGGCCAGAACGTCGCCTTCACCGGCAAGTTCTTCTTCCACGGCCCCAACTGGGGCGGGACGCACAAGGCGCGGCTGGCCTGGGTGCTGCAGGCGCTGGTCGATAAGACGTGCGTCGCGTACGACACCAGCAACAACTGCACGCAATATCAGGACAACGTCGCCCAGCCGGTGCACACCTACTACGAAGAGAGCTGGCAGCTCACCGGCCTCGACATTCGCGAAGACCACGGCACGAACGTCGGCCTGATCTACGAAGACCCGGCGGTCGATGCTAACAAGAACCGCGACGACGTGCTGCAATCGTTGGCGGCCGGGTTGGATCAAAGTTTCCTGGCCGGGACGACGTTCTCGCATACGCTCAACACCCGCCTATACCGCGACATGCAGATTTTCCATATCAACAGCCGCTTCGATCGCATCGACGGGCAGGAGTCACAGTACGCTTCGCGGCGCTGGGATCTGCCCAACATCCTGCGTGTCGATACGTACAACTACGCGCACCTCGATGAGGCGCTGGCGAACACGGTGATGACGACGACCGAGCAGGTGCTGAACACCGTCTTCACGCCGGTCTGGTCGCCCACCAATCCCGTCACGCCGACGATCCTGATGGCGCGCGAGGAGTTCCTCCGCGCCACCAACCTCGACGATCCGAACCGATCGCTGTCGTGGTCGGGCAACGGCCTGGCACTCGATATGAACGGCGTCAATGGCAATGAGGTGATGACGCTCGCCTCGCTCAAGTGGACGCCGTACCGCCGCGTCGGCACGGATTGGCAGGCGATGCCGATCCAGGACTACTGGGACGAGTTCGAGCGGCGGCACTTCCCGGACGTTCAGGCGAGGAATCCCAACCCCGACGTGGCCTCAGGCAAGATGCTCGTCGCGCAGTTGTTCTACCTGGCGCTATATGCCGGCGTGGACAGCGTCGTCGAAAAAGGCAACCAGGTGCTGACGCGCGACTGGAGCGAGGACGACGCCGCGATCGCCGACGCGGTCGGCGACGGCGTCAACAACGGCGTCAGCATCCTGGCCGAGTTTTGGGACGCCGGCGTCCCGCAGGCCACGTGGCGGGCATTGGGCCAACTGCGAGTGGTCAGGGCCGGGAGCAGCCTGGCTTCGATCAAGTCGACGCTGAAGAACGGTGAGCTGTATCGACTGATGAAGACGCCGGAGTTCCGCACGGCGGTGCTCGTCGCCGTCGCGCTGCTCGTCGTCATCACCCTTGTCGTGCTGTCGGCGGTGCTGCCCGACGACGTGACCGGCTCGCTCGCCTTCAAGATCACCACGACCGCCGTGATCGGCGCGATCCTCGTCGGCTTGATGATCGTGCGGCCGATCCTCGAAGCCGTGCGGGCGGCCCGCGCCGTCACCACCACGGCGACCACCTTGACGAAGGTCAGTCAGGCGGCGCGCTTCGTCAAGTGGCTGACCAAGGCGTCGACCGTCTTCGCCATCATCGGGCTGGTCATCGACCTGGGCGTGACGTGGGGCTTCTTCATCGCCGCCTGGGTCAAGGGCGACATCAAGCCGGGCACCATCGCCTTCAACCATGCCCTCACCGTCACCATCGTCTCGACCGTGCTAGCCGTGGTGCTCTTTGCGCTGGGCTTCATCCCGGTCGTCGGGCCGATCATCGTCGCGCTGATCGTCATCATCGACCTGATCCTCGGCATCTTCGACACCAGTATCGCCGAAGTCATTGCCAAACTGATCCACTCCGGCGGCCCGCTGGTCGAAATGAACGCAGCCGAAGACATCGAGAAACCGTCGCACCGCCCGCCGAAGAAACTGGTCGTCCTCAGCAAAACCGACCTGGAGACGGTGGGCGGCCCGACCGGGCTGACCGACGGCGCGCGCGTGCGCTTCGTCGCCACTGTGACGACCAATGCCTTCCATCCTGTGCCCGAAGCGTCCGACCCCGGCCTGACGCAGCCCGGCAACATCTGGTCGGAGGCCACCCTCCGAAAGAACGCTTTCGTCTACGCGCTGACGAACAGCAGCGCGTCGACGCTGAGCGCGCCGGGCCTCGGCTCGCAATCGGGCAACTGGCAAAACGTGTACGAGTGGTTCACGCTGACCGCCATTGGCGCCGGCACGGCGCATTTGCGCGCCGGCCAGCTGACCCAGGCGATCGCCAGCCCGCCGGTCACGCTTACACAGGGCCTCAACCGGCCGCTCAACCTGTACTTCGAGATGGCGTACCACGTCGCAGCCTACGAGTGTTGGGGCTTCGTCGCCTACAGTTGCAAAATCTCGCCCGACAGCGGCGTGCAGAGTTTCCCAGGCAGCATCTCGCCCGATCCGCTCAACGTCGTGATCGACGTGTTCCCCAGGACGTTGGACGAATTCTACGCGCTGAGCTGGGACACCTTCCCGGAGCAGGCCGACCGCGACGGCGACGGGCTGATCACCTCCACCGTGCCGTTCAACGGCTCCGACCCCGACGACACCAAAGCCGACACCGACGACGACGGTCTGACCGACTATCAGGAAGCCTACGCCGGCGACTCGTTCGTCGTCACCGAATCGATCCGGCTGGGCAGCGACCCCGGCGCGGCCGACAGCGACGGCGACGGGCTGAGCGACGCGCAGGAGATCGCGGGCTGGATGTTCGACTACGGGTCGGGCGCCACCCACGTCACATCCGACCCGGTGCGGCGCGACACCGACGGTGACGGGCTGAGCGACAAGGGCGAGCGCGATTTGCATGCGAGTGACCCGACGCTCTACCCGCTCCACCCGCGCGTGCCGAACACCAGCGCCTTCGTCGGTTTCGGATCCGTTTTCGGGACGATGCACAACGGCCGGCCCATTGTCGGCCCCGCCTCGACCCTGTACACGACGACGCTCACCAACCTGCTGCCGCCGGCCTACGTCGCGCGCGGCACGCTGACGGCCACGCTGCCGGCTCAAGTGCAGTTAATCAGCGGCGCGCCGACACGCACCCTCGCAATCCCCGGTGGGCTGCAGCAGGTCGACGCCTTCCTGCTGCGGGCGGCAACCGGGGCGCCGAGCGGTGCCCGGCATATCGTCAACACGATCGCCTTCGCCTTCGACACCAATCCGCTGACGGCCACTCAGCCGGTGACGGCGATCCAGCCGTCCCTCACCGAGTTCGTCACCGTCACCGTTGATACCGACAAACCGACCGCCGGCCCGAGCAGCGTCTTCGGCTACTTCCAGCCGGGTGTCAGCCGCATGATCCATGGTCGCGCGTCCGATCCGACCAGCGGCGTCCGGCAGGTCGAAATCAGCGACAACGGTGTGAGCTGGCAGACCACGACAGGCCGGGAGACGTGGATGCAGCTGTGGACCGCGCCGACGACCGAAGGCGCACACATGTTGTTCGCGCGTGCGACCGACATCGCCGGCAACCTGGAGAGTCCGGCGCTGGTCTACAACTACTTCGTCGACGGCACGCCGCCCACCGTCACGCACAACCTCACGCCAAACGCCGTCATTAGCCTCACGCGCAACATCTCCGGCGAGTTCTTCCTGCCGCTGTTCGGCACGTCGGTCGATCCGCCGCTGTTCGGTGGCCCGCCCGGCAGCGGCCAGGAGCGCATGTTCTTCGACGTCACGCCCAACGGGCGCGGCCGGCAACAACTGTTCCCGGACGTGTTCGACCGCTGGGCGATCTCGACCACGCTGGCGACGACGGATTCGTTGCAGATCAGCGATCCGAGCGGCGCGTACACCGTGACGATCGAATCGCTCGACCTCGCTGGCAACGTCCGCACGATTACCATCCCGATCCGCGTCGACAACCGCGAGCCGTTCCACGCGGTGACGAGCGGCCTGCCGGTAACACCCGTCATCACAACGCCGATCGCGCTGACCGGGCGCATCACTGAGACCGGCCCGATCATCGCCGGCGTGGCGAACATGGAAGCGATCTACTTCCCTGCCGACGTAGGCTACTCGCCCGGTCGGTGGCGCGCGCTGTACTTCAACAACACTGCGTTGCGTCGACCGCCTGCTGACAGCAGCGTCGTCGACGACGTCAACTTCAACTGGGGCACGGGCGCGCCGACGCCTCAAGTCAACGCCGACAACTTCTCGGCGCTGTTCGAGCGGGCGACGACCTTCCGCGTCGCCGGCACGTATCGCTTCACTGCGACGCTCGACGCCGACGCGCAGGTGACGGCGACGCTCGACAACCTGGCCGTCCTCGGCGGCGGCGTCTTGTCGAACACCGTCCACATCGACGCCGGCGTGCACACGCTGCGCGTCAGTTACCGCGAAGGCACCAACCAGGCGAACGTCGCCTTCGGTCTCGAGCTGGTCACACCCGACTGGCTGCCCTTTGCAACGAATCAATCCGGCGCGGGTATCGTCAGCTCGACGTGGACGTACACCGTCCCATCCGGGTTGGAGGGATTCTACCGGCTCGGCCTGCGCGGCGTCGATCAGACTGGCAACCGCGACCCGCAGCCGTTCGACTGGGAGGTGTGGCGCGGGGAGATCGACACCGCGCCGCCGCGCGCCGCGCTCGAAGTGTACTTCACCGGCTTCGGCAGCACCGAGCAGACGCACTACGTCGTCTCGGTCGAAGACTTCAACCTGATCGAAGACGGTATGGTCTTGCCGTGCGGCGACGCCGCAACCGATCGCTTCTATTACCCGACCGACTGGTGGCGCGAGTGGTTCGACGACGACACGCGCCTGTTCCAGGTGACGGCGACGTGCAGCCGGCCCGGCTTCGTAACGCAGCCGCCGGAAGTGCGCGCCTGCGATACGCACGGCCACTGCGTTGCGGTTGTCCCGGCGCTGCCGGCCAATCCGAACTACCGCACCATATACTGGTCGGATATGAGCGGCGCGACCAGCCGCATCGCGCGCCTCAACCTGGAGAACATCGCGCAAGGGGTGCAGACACTTGTATCGAACGCGGGCGTGACCAGCACACTCGGCCTGGCCGTCGACGCCGACAACGGCTACATCTACTGGACCGATCGCAATGCGGGCTTGATCCAGCGCGCGAACATCACCGATGGATTGGGAATCACCACTATCCTCAGCGGCCGCTCGCAGCCGATGGGCCTCGCACTCGACGACACAGGCCGCATGGTCTGGACCGAGCACACCGGCACCGTGATGAGTGGCACCGTCACCGGCACGAACGTGTTCACATTATCCACGAGCTTCGGCGGAAAACCCGCTGGCATCGCACTCGACCTCGCCACGGGCTATGTGTACTGGACGAACAATATCGGCGGCGCGCAATACTTTATCAATCGCGTCAACATTGATGGCTCTGGTCATCAGGGCGACATCGTGCTATACCCGTTCCCGCTCGACTGCCAGCCCGCTCCCGGCGGCATCGCTGTGAACAGCGCAGCAAGCCGGGTTCACTGGCTCGACGCGAACTGCCGATCGACGACGTTCGGCACCGACATCGGCATTTACCGTGCACCGATTCAGGGCACCGCCGAGTATTTGCTGTTCACCGACCCGATCACCATCACCAACGGCCTCGTCCTCGACGTGTCGGCGGACAAGATGTACTGGACGACGAGCAACGCGCTGATGCGCGCCGCGCTCAACGGCACGTTCAGCGAGACGGTGCAGAGCGGCCTGACCGGCGCAGCCGGCGTCGCGCTCGACGCCAACTACGCGCCGGTCGTGACCAATACCATCGTCCCGATCTTCCAGAACGTGCCCGGCGCAGCCATCCTGCGAGCGTACGATCCCGACGGCGACGTGATCACTTACACCGTCACCGTCTCGCCGGCGAATGGATCGCTATCCGGCGTCGCGCCGAATCTCACCTACACCCCGGCGCTCGACTTCACCGGCGGCGACGTGCTCACCTTCACCGTCGCTGACAGGCGCGGCGGGCTGACCGCCGGCCGCATCACCATCGACGTGCTGCCCGCAGTCGGTCTCGATTCGGCGGTGTTCACGCCGACGCACGGCACGGTGATCACCAGCAGCGGCGCGATCTCGATGAGCGGCGGCGCGTATGCGCTGGCTAGCCTGCGCGCGCTGACCGTCACCGTCGACGGTGTGCCGATCTACACGCCGACGTGGCTGCCGGCGACGATCACCAACACGCTCTGGTCGACCAACTGGACGCCGGTCGACGGCCAGCACACGCTCGACGCCGTCGCAGCCGATCACGCCGGCAGCGCCCAGACCGACACGCACCCGATCGACGTATGGGTCGATCTCGCGCCGCCCAGCCTCACCATCGCGCCGTTGGTCCTCACCACCACGCACCTGCTGCCGCAGCCGAACACCGTCGCCATCAGTGGCACGGTGACCGACACGGCCGGCATCGACTCGGTGCAGGTCGCGGTCGCCGGCGGCGCCTTTGAGTTCGCCCGCGTGAGCGGAACGACGTGGACGCTGCCGTGGCAGGCGCCGTCCGCCATCGATAACGGCGCTGT
>Ga0184639_10001282_pt1 | contig 10776 bp, 11 predicted proteins | sample PLM31_170_b2_FD_133155 | JGI IMG/M metagenome (GOLD analysis project Ga0184639, IMG submission 133155) | Groundwater sediment microbial communities from an aquifer in East River, Colorado, USA - PLM3-1_170_b2 | ecosystem: Environmental > Terrestrial > Soil > Riparian zone | place: USA: East... | reverse complement strand
TTGCTGGCGCCGGTCTTCAGCGCCTTCTCTCGAACCAGGCGTAACTCATCTCCCTGTCCGAGGTCCGCGCAGAACGCGATCACCTCGGCCTGGTAGGTCTCGATCAGCCACCGCAGGATCACCGACGTGTCGAGGCCGCCGGAATAGGCCAGGACGATTTTTTTCACTTCCTTCGCCCGCGTTCGTCGCCCCATCATTGATCCCATTCCGCGCCTACCCGCCTCGCCCTTCCCTGCCTCTCAGCAGTGTGACCAGGATGGCCTTTTGGAGGTGGAGCCGGTTCTCGGCCTGGTCATACACGATCGACTGAGGACCGTCGAGCACGTCGTCGGTGATCTCTTCGCCACGGTGCGCTGGCAGACAGTGCATCACCAGCGCGTCGGGTTTTGCCAGCCGGACGAGCGCGGCATCGACCTGAAACCCCTGAAAGTCCCGCCTCCGCTGTGCCGACTCGGCCTCCTGGCCCATGCTGGTCCAGACATCGGTGTAGAGGACATCGGCGCCCTGCGCCGCTTCCCTGGGATCATGCATGAGCGCGATGCGCCCCGCGCGCGCCTCCGCCTCCCTCCGGGCGAACACCAGGATGTCAGGATGGGGTTCGTACCCTTTCGGACAGGCCGCGATGAATTCGATCCCGGTTTTCCCCGCGCCGTACAGCCATGAGTGACAGACGTTGTTCCCGTCTCCGATGTAGGTCACCTTCAGTCCCTGCAGCGTGCCGTATTTCTCCCGGAGCGTAAAGAGATCCGCCAGCACCTGGCAGGGGTGCGTCACGTCGCTTAACCCGTTGATGACCGGGACAGCCGCGTGCCTGGCCAGCTCCTCGACCGTCTGGTGGCTGAATGTCCGCGCCACGATCCCATCGACCCAGCGTTCGAGATTCTTGGCCACATCCTTGACGGTCTCCCGCTCCCCCAGCCGGATATCACCAGACGCCAGATGCAGGGCGAGGCCGCCCAACTGGGCCATCCCAACCTCAAAGGTCACCCTTGTCCGAAGCGATGGCTTCTCGAAGATCAGGGCCAGGCACCTTCCCGCCAGCAGGGGGTGGGCAATCCCCTTCCGCTGCTCCTCCTTGAGGTCAGTGGCCAGGCCAAACAGCGCGTCGATCTCGGCCGCAGTCAGCTCCTTGATCGACAGGAGGTCCTTCTTCATCGGGGCTGCTCCGCCAAGACCTGATCGAGGATCGTGAGCGCCTCATCCACCTCGGCCTCGCCGATGATCAATGGCGGAACGAACCGCAGGACCTGGTCGCCGGCGGTCAGGATGAGCAGGCCGCGATGGAGACAGCGATCGACGATCGGCTTGGCCGGCGTCGTCAGCTCGAGGGCGAGAATCAGCCCTTTGCCGCGCGCCTCCTGTACGAAGGGATAGCGGCCTACGAACTCCCGGAGGCGACCCAGGAAATACGCACCGATCTTGGCTGCCCGTTCAGGCAACTCTTCTTCGAGCACTGCAGTCAGCGCCGCCATCGCCGCCGCCGTGATGAGCGGACTGCCGCCGAAGGTCGAGGCATGGCTGCCAGGAACGAAGGCGCCCGCGACAGCCTCCGTTGCCAGCATGGCGCCGATCGGCACTCCCCCGCCCAATCCCTTGGCCAGCGTCATGACGTCCGGTTCGATCCCCCAATGCTCGTAGGCAAAGAGCCGTCCGGTCCGTCCCATCCCGGTCTGGACCTCGTCCAGCATCAGGAGGACTCCCCGTTCCGTGCAGAGCTCCCGAAGTCCTGGCAGATACTCGTCGTCGGGGACTCTGACCCCGCCTTCGCCCTGGATCGGCTCCACCAGGACGGCGCAGGTCCGCGAGTCGATGGTCCGCTCCGCCGCCCTCAGGTCATTGAACGGGATGTGCTTGAACCCGGCCAGGAGCGGCTCAAAGCCGCGCTGGTGCTTCTCCTGGCCGGTCGCGGTCACCGTCGCCATGGTCCGGCCGTGGAAGGAATCCCGCATGCACACGATCTCATACCGGTCCGAGCTCCACCGCACCTTCGCATAGCGCCGGGCCAGCTTGATGGCCGCCTCGTTGGCCTCTGCCCCACTGTTGCAGAAGAAGACCTTGTCGGCAAACGACCATTCGCACAGCGCCCGAGCCAGCCCAATCTGCGGTTCAATGTAGTAAAGGTTGGAGACGTGGAGCAGCATCTCCGCCTGCGCCTTGATGGCCTCCACCATCCTCGGGTGACAGTGGCCCAGGACATCCACGGCGATGCCGGCGGCGAAGTCGAGATACTCCTTCCCCTCCACATCCCAGAGGCGGACGCCCTTCCCCTTCACCAGCGCCACCGGGAAGCGGGCATAGGTGTTGGCAAGATAGCGGGCGGACCGCTGGATCACGTCGTCGGTTGCGGACATCGACGTCACCTGATGATCTCCGTCCCCACGCCCTCGGCCGTAAAGATCTCCAGCAGGAGGGCATGCGGAATGGTGCCGTTGATAATATGAGTTTTTCTGACCCCGCTGTCGAGGGCCATCAAACAGGCCTGGACCTTGGGCAGCATGCCGGCCGAGATGATCCCGTCATCGATCAGCCGTTTGACTTCGTCCCGGGTCAGGGTGGGGAGGAGCTTGCCGTTCCGATCGAGAATGCCGTCGGTGTCGGTCAAGAGGACAAGTTTCTCCGCGCGGAGGGCGCCGGCGATCTCGCCGGCCGCCAGGTCGGCGTTGATGTTGTAGGTGATTCCGGCCTCATCAACGCCGGTGGGCGCCACCACCGGCGTGAAACCGTCCCGCTCCAGGGCGCGCAGGATCCCTTCATTGACCCCCGCAACCTCGCCCACGAACCCCAGGTCCACCTCCTGCTGGCCGGAGCAAGACCCTGTGGACTCCCCCGGAGGGGCCGGGACCGGTTTGGCCTTTTTCGCCTTGATCAGCCCACCGTCTTTGCCCGAGAGGCCGACGGCAAGCCCCCCGTGCTGGTTGATCAGCGCCACCAGCTCCTGATTGATCTGGCCCACCAAGACCATCTCCACGATCCGCATCGTCTCCCGATCGGTGACCCTGAGGCCGCTCACGAAGGTCGGCTTGAGGCCCACCAGCTCCATTGTCCTGGTGATCTCCGGGCCCCCTCCGTGGACGACGACTGGATGCATCCCGACGTAGCGCATCAGGATGACATCCAGCACCACCGATCGTTTCAGTCCCTCGTCGCTCATGGCCGCGCCGCCGTATTTGACGACCACGGTCTTGTCGGCGAAGGCTTTGATATATGGCAGCGCCTCAATCAGGACATTCGCCTTGTCGATGGAGGTCTGGACCTCCGACTTCTTCTGATCGGCCACCAGCGCTCTCCCGCCGCTACAAGATATAGCGGCTCAGGTCTTCGTTCTTCACGATCTGCTGGAGCCGCTCCCTGACGTAGGCGTCGTTGATATCGACTGTCGCTCCCTGCATCGAGGGCGCCTCAAATGAGATCTCATCCAGCAACCGCTCCATGATCGTGTAGAGGCGGCGGGCGCCGATGTTTTCCATCGAGTGATTGACCGCGCTGGCGATGGAAGCGATCTCCCGGACGGCGTCCTCGGTGAAGTCGAGCTTCACCTCCTCCGTCCCCAGGAGGGCGACATACTGCTTTATCAGGGCGTTTTGCGGCTCCGTCAGGATCCGCACGAAATCGTCCCGGGTCAGGCTCGCCAACTCGACCCGAATCGGGAAGCGTCCCTGCAGCTCCGGGATGAGGTCGGACGGTTTGGCGACATGAAACGCCCCGGCAGCAATAAACAGGATATGATCGGTGCGCACCAGGCCGTATTTGGAGTTGACCGTGGACCCCTCGACGATCGGCAGGAGATCGCGCTGCACCCCCTGGCGCGAGACGTCGGGGCCGTGGGTCGCCTCGCGACCGGCGATCTTATCGATCTCGTCCAGGAAGATGATCCCCGAGTCCTCGACGCGCCGGATCGCTTCAGACCGCACCTCGTCCATGTCGATGAGCTTGTCGGCTTCCTCCTGGACCAGGATCCGCTGGGCGTCCCGCACCTTGACCTTGCGTCGCTTGGTCCGCTGCGGCAGGATGTTTCCCAACATCTCCTTGATGTTGATGTCCATTTCCTCCAGGCCGGAGCTGCTGAAGATCTCTACCATCGGCACGGCCCGGTCCTTGACCTCGAGATCCACGGTCCGGTCGTCCAGCTTCCCTTCGTGAAGCCGCTTCCGAAGCTTCTCACGAGTCTCGGCCGCGGGCGTCGTCGCCCCGGCCACTTCCGCCGCCTCGAACCCGGACGTCGCCATCCTCGGCGCGGGAAGAAGAAGATCCAGCAGCCGCTCCTCGGCCAGCTCTCTCGCCCGCTCCTGCACCCCCTTGGCCTTCTCGCCCTTCACCATGCCGACCGCCAGCTCGGTCAGATCGCGCACCATCGATTCCACGTCGCGCCCGACATAGCCGACCTCCGTATATTTGCTGGCCTCCACCTTGATGAAGGGCGCATCGACCAGCTTGGCCAGGCGGCGGGCAATCTCGGTCTTCCCCACTCCCGTCGGCCCGATCATGATGATGTTCTTCGGCGCCACCTCATCACGCAGCTCCGCCGGCAGCCTCTGCCTTCGCCACCGGTTGCGCAACGCGATGGCGACGGCCCGCTTCGCCTCCTTCTGGCCGATGATGTACTTGTCAAGCTCGGCGACGATCTGTCTCGGGGTCAACTGTTCCATATGAAGTCACGAGTCCCGGGTTTCGAGTTTCGCGTTCTGGGTTTTCAATCGATAACTCGGATCCGTTCTACAATTCTTCGATCGTGATCTTATCGTTCGTATGCACGCATAGCGAGGCGGCGATCATCATCGCCTCCTCGGCAATCCGCTTGGCGTCAAGCTCCGAGAAGCCCACGAGGGCTCGCGCTGCGGCCGCCGCATAAGGCCCGCCAGAGCCGATGCCGATCACCCCGTCGTCTGGCTCGATGACATCGCCCGTCCCGGAGATGACCAGCGAGTGCTCATGATCGACCACCACCAAAAGCGCCTCCAGCCTTCGGAGCACCCGGTCGGTCCGCCAATCCTTCGCCAGCTCGACCGCCGCCCGCGGCAGGTTGCCGCTGTACTCATCGAGCTTGGCCTCGAACTTGGTGAAGAGGGCAAAGGCGTCGGCCGCGGCGCCAGCAAATCCGGCGATCACTCGATCGTTCCACATCCGCCGGACCTTCCGGGCAGTCTGCTTCATGACCGTCTCGCCGAACGAGACCTGTCCATCGCCGGCCACGACCACTCTCCCCTTGTGCCGCACCGCGAGAATCGTCGTGCTCCGTATTCTAGGGTAGAGGGTAGAGGGTAGAGGGTTTAGGAAATTCATCATCAATTCCGGCGCTTTCCTAATTCCGAAGCAAACCTTCGAAGCATGGAACCTAACATCTTCTGGAATTCCAGAAGGAGGCTCGATGCTCGATCGAACCCATCCTTGCTGAGATATCCAAGGTCCTTAGATAGCAATAGCTGGGTTTCAAGTTCACCAGCAGAGGCATACGCAATTCGGAGAAACTGCATGTACTCGGTCCGGTGACCGCGACCGTATCCCTCAGCGATGTTTGAAACGACGGAGACTGCAGCTCTTCTCATTTGCGATGCAAGTCCGAATGCCTCGGATTGAGGAAAACCGCTTGAACACGAGTAGACCTCTAACGCCAACTCATAGGCCCGCTTCCAAACGCTCAGTTCCTTGAAGTTCCTGACCACTAGCCGCCACCAGATGGACGACCGTGTGACCCCTATACCCTCTACCCTAAACCCTATACCCTATCTGTCATGCTCTGGGATGCGCCTTGTCGTAGACCTCCATCAAGCGATCCAGATTCAAGTGGGTGTATCGCTGAGTCGTCGAGAGGCGTGAATGACCCAACAGCTCCTGAATCGCCCGAAGGTCTGCCCCGGCCTCAAGCAGATGGGTTGCATAGCTATGCCGCAGCCCGTGGGGCGTGATCTTCGGGCCGAGGCCGCTTCGGACAAGCTGTTTCAACAGGATCCTTGCAATGCCTCTCGGGCCCAAGCGACCGCCGAGCCGGTTCACAAACAGCGCATGCTGATCCTGGCGCGCGCGCCGGGAGGTCACCACCAGCTCCTCGCGTCGGTCCAGATAGCGCCTCATAGCTGCAGCGGCCTTCGATCCCACCGGGACTATCCGCTCCCTGTTCCCCTTCCCTTTGACCTTGACGAGGCCTTCTCGAAGATCCAGGTCGCGCAGATCAAGGCCGACCAGCTCGCTCAATCGAATCCCTGAAGCGTAAAAGAGTTCGAGAATGGCGAGGTCTCTGGCGCCAGCGACATCGAGGCCGACCGACGGGGCCAAGAGCCGATCGACCTCGTCCACGGAGAGTCTGCTGGGCAGCCGCTTTGGCAGCTTCGGGGTCGAAACCAGCTTCGCCGGATTCGCCTGAAGGACACCCTCACGGCACAGGTACCGGAAGAACGACCGGAGGGTCGCCAGCTTTCGGGCGATACTGCTCCGCCCGATCCCGCTGGCTTGGAGACCCGCGAGGAAAGCCCGGACAATCATGGCGTCGATCTCGACAGGGTCGAGTTCCCGCCCCCAGCCCTCCCCTCGCTCGATCCCGCTCACGCTGCGCACTGAGCCTGTCGAAGTGACAGGTCCGCTTCGATGAACCTCAGCGCGGGCTTCGACCCTGCTCAGGACAGGCTTTGACCGCGCCAACTCGCTGTCTCTGAGGAATGCCCGAAATTGCTGAAGGTCACTCGCATAATTCTTCAGGGTGTGAGGGGAAGCTGCTCGCTCCGCCTGAAGATACGAGAGATACGCCTCAATCTGTTCCAGCATCCGTCTGATTCTCCTCTTGTCCGGTACGATACGAGGATTGGGCGGAAAGATCAAGGCAAAACCGGGCTTCGAACCCAATCAGGACAGCTAGCTAGAACGCCGGATATTAGCAGACCAATGCGAGGAACGCAACTGGGCCCACCTGCCAAGTGCAGTCGATGCAACAGGCCGGGAGAGCTCGTGGTTCACGGTTCAGGGTTTACTAATAGAGGAAGGGAGGGAAGCTCGGGTGACATCAGTGGGACTGGCTCAGTTCCGATAGATCTCTCTTCGGTGACGCACCCGGTAGAGGGGGATTTCCTGCCCGACGACATCATATCGCACCCGGTAGGGCCAAACCTCCATACGCCATCGCCCGACACCCCTGCCCTTGAGCTTCTTGATTTTCGGAGGCGGCCCGAAAGGGCTGGTCTCAAGTTGCTTGATCGCTTCCAGAACCTTCTTTTGGGTTGAGGCTGGGAGCCCTTCGAGGTCGCGCAGGAAGCTCGGCGTCAGTCGGACGGTAAAGCGAACTGGCATACGTCAGCCGGCCCGACGTCCGGCAATTCGCTCCTTGAGGTACTCGCGCAAGCTAATGCTCTTCCCGGCCTGATATTCCTTAGCGGCGATCTTGAGGCTCTGCTGGAACTCGGGATCGAGTTCCTCTAGCATGTCGTCGAAGTCCATAACACCAAGGATAACGGCGGTCGGTTTGCCATTTTTCGTGATGACAAACCGCGCCTTCTTTTCAGCGACTTGAGTAAGGATCGAGCCGAGCTGGGTACGCGCGACATAGGCCGGAACGGTGATAGACAAAGTGCGCTTCGCCATGCATCCCCTCCATTGGCAAATGTTAATTAATCAATTCTATCATATATTACAACAAGAGGGAATCACGCATCGCCGTTTAAGACTGAGGCAAGCGGAAACAGCTTAGGTGAGAGCTTGAACTACTCCCCAACCGTCAGGTCAGACTAGGGAGGGAGCGGAAGGGGCGCTCTACCAGGGCGGGGCCGTGCGAGTATTTCCCACGGGCTTCCTTCGCTGGGCGACGGCCCATGGGCGTGACGGAAGTCATGCCGACCCACCCGCAACAGGCCGCGCCAGCGCTGGCCTCCCGAGGAACCAGAACACGACGGCGACCACGACCCCGAAGTATCCAAAGAAACCGACGGAGAAGAGGCTTCGTTCAGGAAGGCCGAGTGCGCCTCCTCCCAGGAGGCCAGCCGCTGCGACGGTCCACAGCGTCGCCTTGCCCAGCCGCCTCAGCAGCAGACACACGGGCAGGAGATAGAGGAGAACCACGCCATACGCGATCAGCACACCCAGGGTGGACAAGAAGCCGCCTGCGAAAACCCCCACAGCCATGGACTGCGGCAGCGAGCCTCCGCCAACGGCTGCAGTCGCCAAGCCCACAAACACCGCGGCAGGCAGAACACTCAACGGACTGACGAGCGTTGCCAAAACGAGAGAACGACGTTGACGCATATCGCCTCTCCTGAGGATCTGTCCCTAATCCAGGTCACCCAGGTCGTCAGGAATCCTTGGAGTAGATGGGGATCGCCGCGCCGAAGGCGGAGTCAAGGGCTTCCGAGGTCCTCCAGACTGCGACTTCCCAATTGTCGCCCCAGATGTCCGAAAATCAGCTCAACGGTTAGAGTCTGGCGACGTACATTACGAGGATTGGGCTCAAAGATCAAGGCAAAAACTGGTTTCCAAAGGCGATCCATTTCGGTAACAAGAGCGCCAGTGGTTCACTGACCGGCACGAGAAAAAGCAAATGTGGAGGTCCGGCGCCCGCCCCCCGATAAGCAAAGAAAGCTAGGTATTGATGCACCTTAGCGGTAGGTCTCCTCGCGTCGGAGGCTGCATTGGAAAAGCCACACCTCTCGGCCGAAAATGTCGTAGCGGAATCGCCAACGGTCGAGCCGGAGCCGGTACTGCCCCTCACCCGGTTGGACCCCTTCGAGCTTCCTGATGTTGTGAGTACGGCTCAGGTTTTGGGGGTCGATGTTGAGTATCTCGATGGCTTCCGCGTAGCGGTCCCCGAGGTTCGGATGGCGCTTTATGAGCTTCTTGAGGGAGCGATCGAAGTGAGGGGTGGTGTGAACGGAAAAAGGCGGCGTCATGCCTTCTGACGTCGCGCACGCTTGGCTTTTTTGCTCCCCGCTTTGAGCTCCGCGAGGAGCTGCTCAGCGGGGCGGCCCTTCCCCGCAAGATACTCCTGATAACTCCTCCGAATGTGGCCCCGGACCTTTGGGTTTTGGAGCTCCAGGTAATCCTCGAATTCGTCAATGTCCATGATGCCAGCGACCGGAATGCCGTCCTTTTCCAGGATGAAATACTCCTTGTTAAGGTGGACCCGCTTCACCACGGCACCGAGATTGATGCGTGCCTGGGTTATAGGAAGGCGCTGGACCATACGCGATGATTTTGGTAGTGCCGCCTTCAGTGCCATTGATTACTCCTCTCGCCATTGATGAACATTGATTAATCTTATTATGACAGCCGTTCCGTTCTACGTCAAGAACGTGATAAACCCATTAGGAGAAGTAACATCACGAACGAGCGAGCCTCCTTCTCACGGCATTGCGAGGCCCGCTATGACGGGGCCGAAGCAATCCCACCGAGATTCGTCGCTTCACTCGGAATGACAGTGTAACGAGACATACCACGCTTGCCATAGTCGCCGCGCTTGCTCGCTGTTTAAGACTGAGGCAAGCGGAAACAGCTTAGGTGAGATCTTGAACTACTCCCAAAGCGTCAGCGCAGATCGCGCAGGTCGGCGAGGGCGCGTTCGACGAGGACCTGCCACCTCTCTCGCTTCGCCCGGATCGGCTCGTCGAGGGGAGGCAGGAGGCCGAAGTTGACGTTCATCGGCTGGAAGGTGCGGGGGTCAGCGCGGCAGATATGGCGGATGAGAGAGCCGAGGGCGGTGTTCTGGGGCAGGACGGTGAAGGCATCATTTCTGAGGAACCGGACCGCGTTCACCCCGGCCAAGAGTCCCGTCCCGGCCGATTCCAGGTACCCCTCGACGCCGGTAAGTTGCCCGGCGATGAAGATCCCCGGATCGCCGCGGAACTGCATCGTCTCCTGGAGCAGGGCCGGCGCGGTGATGAAGGTGTTCCGGTGGATAGACCCGTAGCGGAGGAATTCCGCTTCCTTGAGCCCGGGGATGGTTCGGAAGATCCGGCGCTGCTCGCCCCACCGCATGCGGGTCTGGAACCCCACCATGTTGTACATCGTCCCTTCACGGTTCTCCATCCTCAACTGCACAACCGCATAGGGCTGCCGGCTGGTCCTGGGATCAATCAGACCGACAGGTTTCATCGGCCCGAAACGGAGCGTATCCTCACCGCGCGCGGCCAGCACCTCGATTGGGAGGCAGCCTTCGAAGTAGCGCGCCTCTTCGAACGGATGGATGGGGGTCAGCTCCGCGGCACGGATCGCCTCCCAGAAGAGATGATACTCCTCACGAGTGAACGGGCAGTTCAGGTAATCGTCGCCTCCCTTTCCATAACGGGACGCGGCGAAGGCGATCTCGCGATCGATGGAGTCCCCGGCAATGATCGGCGAGATGGCATCATAGAAATAGAGAAGATCCGAGCTTGCGACAGAAGGGTCCTGGGAGGCCAGATAGCTTAGAAACCGATCGCGCAGCGCCTCGGCCAGCAGATCGGAGGTGAGAGGGCCGGTGGCGACAATCACCGGCCGCTCTTCCGGAATCGCCTTGACCTCCTCCCGCACGATGCTGATTCGCGGGTGCCTGCTCAGGCGCTCGGTGATCTCGGCGGCGAAGGCCTCCCGATCCACGGCCAGCGCCGAGCCGGCCGGGACCGCATGCGCCCTGGCCGCCGCCATGATGACCGACCCGTAGGAGGTCAGCTCCCGTTTCAGCAGGCCGTGGCAATCTTGCGGCGAATCCGACTTGAGCGAATTGCTGCAGACCAGCTCGGCCAGCCGATCGGTGGTGTGCGCGGGCGTCATGCGCACCGGCCGCATCTCCACCAGCCGCACGGCCACGCCCCGCTCAGCCAGCGC
>Ga0184639_10001281_pt1 | contig 10778 bp, 6 predicted proteins | sample PLM31_170_b2_FD_133155 | JGI IMG/M metagenome (GOLD analysis project Ga0184639, IMG submission 133155) | Groundwater sediment microbial communities from an aquifer in East River, Colorado, USA - PLM3-1_170_b2 | ecosystem: Environmental > Terrestrial > Soil > Riparian zone | place: USA: East... | reverse complement strand
CGAGCTCGTCAAAGAACTCTTGTGCACCCGTTGGGCGATCCATCGGATCCAGGGCGAGTGCCCGTGAAAAGAATCGCTGCAGGCCCGCCGGAAGGTCGTCCAACCGCGGAGTCACAGCAGGCGAGCTCGCAAAGGGCAGGACGCCGGTGATCATCTCGAACGCGATGACCGCCAGCGCCCACAGATCCCAGTCGGACGACGGCTCGTCGCCCCGCAAATGTTCGGGCGCCATGTACTGTGGCGTGCCGGCGACCAGGCCGGGCTGCGTGAGAGCGACGCGGCTGCTCGCTTCGAGCGCCTTCGCAAGGCCGAAGTCGAGCACCTTGGGGATTTCGACCGCGTCAGTGTGTGTTCCCGGGACGGCTGTCCGCTGGTTGTGACACAGAAAGATGTTCTCTGGCTTGAGATCGCGATGAATCATCTGTCGCTGGTGCGCCGCTTCCACGGCCGCCGAGACGCCGCGCATGATGTGCAGCACGCGCGGAGGCGCAAGTCGTCCCACACGCTGAAGCTCCTCTCGCAGTGTCCCGCCGGCGAGCAGCTCCATGACAAAGAAGGCGCGACCGGAGATCGTCGCGCCGATATCGTGTACCGTGACGACGTTGGGATGCGCGAGCCCGGCCGCAAACCGAGCTTCGGACTGGAACCGCTCGGCCGCGCCGGGGCCGCCCACCAGATCCTCGCGCAGCAGCTTGACGGCCACGTCACGCTCGAGCGCTGTGTCGAACGCCGCATACACGGTGCCCATGCCGCCTCGTCCGACTCGCCGATCCAGTCGATAACGTCCGCTCAGCAGACGCGAGACGGACGTCACCGTGAGGGCGGCGCCGTCGCGAGGGCATCGGCCCACGCCAAACTCATAACAGGTGCCACACTCTGGACAGTCCTCGAACGCCTCGCGCTGCTGCGGTGTCGGCGACTCACGCGCGAGGACTAACGCGAGGCCGTTGCCGATCGCCATCAGCAGATCTTCGTCTTCACCGCTGTAAGGTTCCTCCGATCGCTTCGGTCCGAGCGCGAACAGTGCCCCCGTGACGTCGTTCCCAACTCGCACCGGCACAAGGAGCTCGATGTTCGATCGACGCAGCCAGTTCACTTCCTCGGGTGGAAGTTGCCGTGGAAGCCACGCCCGATCGTGACCTGGAATCTGGATCGGTTTCTGTAACACCTGCAGCAATCCCACGACCCTGTGCTCCGACGACAGCGGTTTCACATCCGCCGCGGAGGGAACCGTGGCCACCGCGCGATACACCAGCTCGGGCGGGCGGCGAAGCAGGAGCGCCACGAACTGCGGATGCAGCGCCGCCTCGATCTGAACGACCAGGCGCGATGCCACAGTCTCGAGGCTGGCCGCACCTCGGATGTCGTCGCTGATGCCGCGCAGCAAACGGTGAGCGCTGTGACGCTCGCGGAAAAACCGCGTGTCCAGAGCGTCGAGCCAACGACTGCGTTGGACGCGCGCGACAATCGCGAGCCCAGCGAGTGTCACATAGATCCAGAGACGCGCTCGCAGGATCTCAGCGAGCGCGATCTGCCGGTTCATCCAGAGATCGGCCAGGAAGATTGCGGCAATGGCAGGCACGATTGACACGAGCAGGCGACGCGCCAGCGCATATTGCAGGCCGCGCCGAATGATGAACCCGATGTCGAAAAGGCGATGACGAAGAATCGCGTACGCGAGGGAAACGGGAAACACGAGACCAAGAATCGCACCAAGCGCGACGACCGGCGACGCGAAAACCGAAGATCCGAGAGACGCACCCGAGCGCCCCCAATAAAAGCTGACGACTGGCAGAACGCTGAGGAGTCCCACCACCGATCCGAGGACCAACACGCGGACGCGTCTGCGCTGTGTCAGGTCCGTCAAGCGCCGGTAGCCGATGACCAGAATCGTGAGAGCCGCAACCGTATACACGGCCGTCACCACCGCAACTGCCGTCGTCCAATCAACAAATCCGCCTGCCTGCTCCGGTCGATACACAGCACGAACGGCGAACTGGAGCTGAAAGAACAGGACGGGCGCCATCGGCGCCCAAGCGGCAAGCCACGTCCAGCGCGAGCGAATGATCGGTCTCGGAAAGATCGTAAAGAACGTGAAGATCATCGCGGCAATAGCCAGGCTGCTCGCGAACGGTATCCAGAGCGCGAGCCCCACGATTGTCGGCAACGCCCGCCAAGTGGCAGCGATCTGATACGGCAACACGATTGAATAGACCGCCAGTGTGGCAAGCACCCACGCGCCGACGCGAGCCGACAGATCGAAGGGGCGCTTGAACGCCACGGTGAGCGCCAGCACCAGCGTGACCAGCTGCACGCCGCGCGCGCTCAGTAGCGTCGCCCCTGCCCTCGTCATCCAGTAGCTCCACGGCGCCCGAACGAGGACCAACGACACGCTCTGAGGCCGATCGTGTCGTGCGACCTCGAGGCGAAGAGGCCGGCCGACCTGAAGGTTCGTTTCGACCACCAGCCAATCGAGGCGATTTCGAATGGGACGACCGTTCGCGGCCAGCACGCGGTCGCCCACCTCGAGCCCGGCGCGAGCCGCAGGCGAGCTCGGAGCCAGCTCGCGGAGAACCATCGCTGAATCGTGGATTTCAAAGACGAAGCCGGCCGGTTCGGGCCTGGTCAGATCGCTGGTGAGCAGAAGCGCGAAGTAGCCCGCAAAAGCGGCCGCGAGGACGAACATCCACCACGGAGGGCGAGACGGCGCCGGACCGCCGGCTGCCGAGCCTGGTGTGGAGGGCATCCGAGGCGAATTCTATCACCGAGGCCGCACGGCCTCGGCCTGCTTCAGAACGCCACACTCTTTCTTCTATTGGCCAACCATCTTGAACTTCTGAATCCTCTTCCCGCGATTTTCGGCGACATAGACATTGCCCTGGGAGTCCACGGCGATGCCGTGAGGCTGGTCGAATTCACCTGGGAAGTGCCCGGCGCGGCCGAAACTCGACAGGATCTTGCCCGTCTGGCGGTCAATGATTTCGATTTCCGCATTGTTCTGGTTGATGACATACATGAGCCGCTGATTCGAATCGCGAGACAAGTCGAGCGCCACAGCCGAACCTCCACTCTCCACACGTTTCCCGTCTTTTGGCGGGGTGGACGGTTTCCATGGGACCTCGATGTTCTTGAGGAACTTCCCCATCTTGTCGTACACCTGTATTCGACTTTCCTGCCGGTTGCAGACGTAGACCAACCCATCGTTGGCCACTGTCAGACAGTGCACGGTCTGCATGCCGTCTGGCTGCCACTGGCGTAAGAATTTTCCACCACGATCCATCACCGCGACGCGGCGGTTGCCACCTGCACCTTCACCATCGGACACGTACACGTCTCCGTTTTGTCGATCGACAAAGATGCTGGAGGGCATGAAGAATTGCGCCGCGTTCGAATTCAGCGGTTTACCCTTGACGGTGCCATCCGAGGAATCAAACACGCCTTTTTTCCCGATCTGAAGCAGGAGCTTGCTTCCGTCGTGCGAGAATTTCTGCACCATGCCGGATGGGGCGCTCCCGATCCACGCGTTATTGTCTTTGTCGAAGTGACAGCTGTGGAGGCGTGTTTCGAGAAGATTCGGATCTCCCCAGGAATTGACCACACGGCCCGCGGGATCGAGCTCAATGATGAAAGGAGCCATGTGCCCAGCGTTCAAGTCTCCGTCCAGCACGTCTTGCCGATTCAGGAGGAACACGTGGTCCTGGGTATCCACACACACTCCGCCCAACCCTCCAAGGACCCATCGTTCTGGCAAAGGCTTCGGCCAAGACAAATCGACCTCGTACTTGGGCGCAGCACCCTGCGCCTGCGATGAGGACGGAGAAAAGATCCCAGCCGCGACCGCCAATACTGCGCAGGTCCCCACGCTGATAAGAAAGCTTGTGTTCTTCTTCATATTCGTGTCCTCGGCTACCTCGAACCGGAGGTCGCAGTGGTTCTGAGTTGCAAACGAGCGATCTTGTTTGGCCGGTCGTAGCAGATCCAGATTTCCGGAACAGCCAGGCGATTGTCGACCCCAATTTGACGGATCTCGGTGCCTCGTGTCGGCAGGAAATACTCAGTAAATTTTTCTGTGTTGGGATCAAATTTGGCAACACGGTCCGTACTGAGCATGTTGATCCACACCATGTGGTTCTTGTCCACGATCGCTGCGTAAGGATTGCTGAACGGGATGGGCAGCGGATATTCCTTGTACGAGTTGTCGCGAACGTCGATGCGAAGCAGTTGATTCGCGCTGAACTCGGAGATCCAGACATAGTTTCCGTTCACATCCCCAGCTCCACGCCGAGGCGCCTTCATCTGCGGCGTCCCGACATTCTGGTTCGCCCGGAAGTTCTTGTAGGCATCGCGGTCGAACTGGGTGATTCCGGGATAATCCTGCGGACCCACGACGAGTTCGAAGCTATCGGCCGTTCTGTTGTTCACCATCACCACACGATCGCCGCCCGGCTGCGTGTACCACACGTTGGAGTTCTTGTCGGTCGCGATTCCGTAGGTTCCCTTCCCGGTTGTCGGCGCCGGGTATTCTGAATACCTACCTGTGGCGATATCCAACTTGATCGCGCCATCTCCGGCGGGGGCCCAGGGGTTACCCTGCAAATCGAGAGTCAAGGTACCGCCCACACCAAATTTCACCGTCGCTGGACGCGGCCATCGTTTGAAATTCCCCGTCTTTGGATCGAGGCTGATGAAGTCGTCGTCATTTCCATTCGTCGCCCAGACGGTGTTGCTTTTCGCATCAAAGACGACGCTGTGCGTGCTGACGGCGGTGCCGTCCTTCAGATCGGGCAGCTTGTACTCGGTGAGCTTGCCGGTTCGAGGATCCAGCCTGGCGAGAGTCCGGTCCGGAATGGTGTCATCCGCGATCCAGACCATTCCGTCGTTGTCCACCGCGACGTCGTGCGGCCCCCGACCCTCGAATCTGGATGGAGTACCCTCCGACCAATCGCTGCCATTGTGGACCTGCAAGTAACCTCCCGGTTTATCCGGACGCGTCAGGTCGTACTCCGTGATCACCACCTGAGTGGCCTCGCCACTGGGTCGGGGATGCGGTTTGAACGTCGTCAACTCCTGCGGCCCCCGAACTTTCGCCAGATACGCGGCGAGGTCCTTCTTATAGTGAAGCATCAGTTGGTTGCGGTTGGCTGTTGGTGAATAGTCGAGACCCCCGACCGCCATCATGTCGATGATGATGCCCCAACCTTTTTCGTCAAACCGGTTTTGCAGGACCCAGCTCGCCGTATGGCAGCCGGTGCACTGGCTCGAAAAAATGCGCTTTCCCCGAAGATCCTCAGGGGTGTTCTCGGGCAGACTGGCCATCCATTCGCTACCGGAGAGTTGCGGGGCAATGTCCGTCGTCGTTTTCAGACTGAAATTCTGTTGCACCCGCTTTCCGGCGGCCAACTGCTGATCGGCCCAGCCGGCTTCGAACCCGACGGTCTGTGCCCACAGTCTGTACTGACCGGCAGCGAGCGCCGGAAAGGCATAGTTCCCACTCTTGTCCGTGTACACCGTCGTCGTATAAGTCTGATCTCGGTGCCGGGCGGACACACCGACGCCCTCCATGGGAGTTCCATCCGCCGACTTCAGGCTTCCCGCAATGACACCGGTCGCCCCATTCTCACTTTGCAGAGCACTGCCGGTTTGCACGGCGAAGAGGATCGCGACGAGAATTATCAGAGGCACCGCACATGTCAGTGTGCCTTTCACCACGGCATTCCTCCCTTTCGCTTCGTTCATAGAGTTTTCAGATACGCAATCAAGTCGTCCATTTGCGCCGGCTTCAGACTGTATTGCCACCCCGGCATCTTGTCGCTGCCCGTCATGATGTGGTCACGCACGGCGTCTTCTTTTCTCCTATCCGCGTCCTTTAATATACCGGTAAGACTGGGTGCCGGTCCGGGAGTCGTTCCCGGCTTTCGGATCCTCGGTAAATGACACAGGGAGCAACGCTGGTAGAAAATTCCTTCTCCCCTTCGCATCGCAGCGGCCTTGTCATCCAAGTCACCATAAAAACCGGGCACCACTGTTCGCGGAGGCTGTTGCGATTGTGGCGAAACTTTCATCGGAAAAATGAGCAGCACCAATGAGATCAACAGCCACACTATCTGACGCGATCCTTTCATGTCCTTCCTCCCGAATTTCCCTTTAGTATAAGCCCATTTCCGTTGCCCCGGACAACCCGGAAGAGGTCATCAGAATGTGAGCCGCGATGAGAATTGAAGCTGCCTCGAGGGGCTGTTGGTCGTCGTAATTCTTCCTGCGTTCGCGATCGGCGCTTCCACATCCGCGATCGCACTGTAAACGATGCGGTCCGGAAGCGCGAGGTTCGCGCGATTGAGCACGTTGAATACTTCAAACCGGAGCTCCAGCCGACGCGATCCTCCCAGGCTGTTGTCTTTCACGAACGCGAGATTCACGTTCGCGAATCCAGGTCCCCGCAGGGTGTTGCGCCCGGCATTTCCCAGGAACCCGAGCGCGGGAATGGTGAATGCGCACGGGTCGTACCACAGGTTCGGAGTACCGACCGGCGTGCCTGCGGGTACGCCGAGACAGCCCCGCGAGACGCCCTTGGTGATGTCTGCGGGGTTCACGCCGGGAACGATGTCGGGATAATCGACGTTCGTCGCCCCGGCGCCGACGCCCGAGCGTGAGCGGTTCTGGTTGATCGAGAGCGTGAACGGATAGCCGGACTGCAACGAGACAACGGTGCTCACCCACCAGCCATCGAGCAATGCCTTCCGCGCCCCTGGTGACGCGACGCCGGGAAGGTGATAAACCGTGTTGAACTTCCAGTTGTGTCTGACATCCCAGGGAGCCGGCCCGAGGTTGTATTTTGCATCGAACGGATTCGGACTGAACACACTGCCCCCGCTGCCGGCGTCGCCATTCAACTGGGCCTGATTCTGATCTTCGGTCTGCTTGCCCAGCGTGTAGGCGCTCTGGAATTGAAACCCCTGCGTCAATCGTTTGTTGAGCGAGACTTGGAGTGAGTTGTACCAGGACCGCGAGCCCGTCGTCTTCCACAAAACGTCGTCCCAGTTCGGGTTGACCCGGGGAGCACCGGCCGGCCAGTAGTAGCGACCGTCCGGAAGGATCTGCGGCACTCTCGGGTTTCCTTCGGTGCTGTAGGGGAGATCGTATCCACGGGAACCGGCGTACGCCACGGCCAGGCCGATGGACCACGGCAGTTCCTGCTCCAGCGAGACGTTGTACTGCCACAACTTCGACTGCTCGGAGTTGTAGTCCACCGTGCGCAGCACCCTGCCGACCGATTCCGGCGGGAAGAACAGCGGGAGCGTGAAGGTCGGAGAATTATTGACGCGGCTCTGGGTCGCGAACGGTGGCCCGCCGGTCGTCAGCTCCACGAAATTGCTGTTGAACCACCCGATATCGTAGAGCAGCCCACCGCCGCCCCGGATCGCGGTCTTGCCATCGCCGCGCACGTCCCATGCAAAACCAAGCCGCGGGCTCAAATTGCGGAGGGACGATTGCTGGAACGTCGGACCCAGTTCGGGAGCAGCCGCGGTCTGAATGTTTTTGATGTTGGCATTCAGTCCGTTGAGCTCGTTCGGTGCCGTATTGAACTCATACCGCAGTCCGAGGTTCAGCGTCACACGGGAGGAAAGCCTCAGGTCATCCTGAAAATAGAACCCATAGGTTCGGTACCGGTAATGCCGAACGAAGACCGAGCCAGGCGAGCCACCGGCGTAATTGTTGACCGGCCCGCCGCGCAAAAAGTTGGTCAGACTCGAGAAGGTGATGCTGCCGGCCGTCGCGTTGCGGAGCGTGACGTATGGGTCAATCATGTTGAAGAGAAATCCATACTTCAGCGAGTGCCGGCCGCGCGACTGGAAGAGGTCATCGCTCGCCGTGAGGGTGTCGAGCCCGTACAGGAGTTCCGTGTTATTCCCACCAATGGTGCTATAGCCCGGCCCCGGATTGATGGTCCCCAGTAGCTGACCAGGCATCAGGGAATATTGAGGGCCAATGAACTTGACAATCGGGTCGATGCCAATACGCGTGTAGCTGTATGACCCGCGCGCAGTGTTGACGACTGTCGGCGACATCACCCGGTTCCACGACAGCGTGGTGTAGTTCGCCCGGCTGTGGCCGAGACGCTCGAAGTCCGGGTAATTCACAACCTCGGTTCGCCTGGAATTGTTGAACGTGTTCCGGACAAACAAGGAGTCCTTGTCCGACACGTGTTGATCAATTTTCCCTTGCGTAAAGTATTCGTCGGTTGGCTGCGTGTAAACAAAGGCGTAATCGCCGTTCGGCCGGTTCGGCAACGGCCACAGATCCAGGAACGGTTTGACAATCGGTGCAATCTGCGGGACCAATCCGCCATCGACATGCGCCGCCGCGGGAAGGGTCTGGGAAAGCTGGGTCGATCCCAAACGTTCTCTGACGACTTCAACAGTCCCAAAGAAGAACGTCTTGTCCCGCACGATGGGTCCGCCCAAAGAACCGCCAAAATTCTGCCGGGTAAATTTGGGCTTCTCGGTGACGTCAAAAAAGTTCCGCGCATTCACCGCGCTGTTCCGATAGAACTCAAACATCGAACCGTGAATATTGTTTGTTCCACTCTTGCTGACCATGACGCTCTGGCTACCCATCCGCATGCCGTACTCGGCGCCGTACGAGCTCGTGAGCACGCGGTATTCCTGAATGCCATCCAGGCCCAGCGTGTTCTCCGAATAGGAAGCCGAGCCTGCGCCGTGCAGGGTATTCATCATCGCGCCGTCCAGCAGGTAGTTGTTCGACCGCAGGGGCGCGCCGGAAGCACTGAACCAATTCCCCACCCTCGCCACACCACGACTGTAATTCTGGTGCTCGATCACGCCGGCTTGCATCAGGGTCAGGGCGATATAGTTGCGTCCCAGGAGCGGCAGGCTTTCGATTTTGGTCGCGTCCACGAGACCACCTAGCGAGCCACTGGTGGTATTCACCAACGGCGCTTCGCCCACCACCGTCACGGTCTCCGCGACCTCTCCGAGTTGGAGCGTGAAGTTGACGACGGCCTCTTGCGTCACAGATAGGGTGATGCCAGTGCGAACTTCTGACCTGAATCCCGGCAGCTCAACCCGGATCTCGTAGCTCCCCACGGGCAACGCCGGGAGCCGATAGGATCCGTCCCCACCCGCGACGGTGGTTCTCACTTGGCCCGTCGCGACGTGGCGGGCGATCACGGTGGCACCCGGCAACACCCCGCCACTCCCATCTTTCACGACGCCTAGCACGGTCGCCGTCGGCAACTGGGCGAGCGGCGCGGCAGACGCGAACAGAAGGAGAACGCAGACGCAGAACGCTCCAGGGAAGACGCGTCTCCTTGGGCGGCTCCATTTATCGCACATGATGACCTCCTCCTCATTCGCGCTCATTGAACGGCGACGCGACGATCCGCGACGAGCGACGCCACTCTGGATCACCCTGTTGTCATTGTCAGCGGAGGCTACCCTATACCACGAATGCCAAGCCCATCAAGCGTTGACACTGAATCATGCCGGGCGTACGCTCGCCTTGGAAGCGATTTTATGAGAGCAAGACCGTTCGTGCTGGTCGTCTGTGTCGGTCTGCTTTTCTCTCGAGTGCCGGTGTTCGCCCATCACGCATTTGATACGGAATTCGACGAGAAAGACCGAATCACACTGAAGGGAACCCTCACGAAGATGGAATGGGTGAATCCCCACGGTTGGATCTACATGAGCGTGAAAGGTCCGGATGGAAAGGTAGCGAATTGGGCCATCGAAACCGGTGCCCCGGCGGCTCTGTTGAGGCGAGGGCTGAGGAAGAATGATTTTCGGGTGGGAATGGAGATCGTCGTTGATGGTTATCGTGCAAAGAAGAAGGCGGCGACCGCGGCGGGCAGGATTGTCAGGCTGATGGACGGGACCGAGCTTTTTCTGCGGTAGTGTTCTTACTTAGTTGTAGGTTTGAGAATGCCCCTAATCACGCGGAGGGAACCAGCTCCATCGAGAACTCTTCTTCGACGATGCCGAGCAGCTTCGAAATCTCCGAGGCGGTGAGCTTCTCGAAGTCGGCTCCAAGAGACTTTCGAATTCGTTGAAGCCGGCGATAGCGTTTCATTAGGGTCGAGACGCTGAAACGCTGATGCGAGCAATGTTGTTCGATCCATCGCGAGAGCTGGCGAACAAGTTCACCGACTCGCTCTCGGTGATAGTGCACGTCACCGAAATTCAGGTCAGAAATCGCTTTGATGGCGCCGTATGGTCGGGAGCTCGCGACGAATGTTTCCTTGCCCCAGGCAAGCAGCACGCCGAGTTCCAGAGGCATGTTCATTCTTCGTACGTAAGTGAGATCAGTAATTCCGTAGCCACAACCCAGCATCAACGCTGCGATCTTGTGAAGCCGGACCTCCAGCCCTACGCGCGTCTTGGCCATCTGAGGGGTCAGGCCGTATGCCGTCAGCGTCGAGATGATGGCGACCTCCAGATGCGTATAGCGGCGGGAGTACGGGATATTCATGAAAACCGCGTCGGGATTGAAATCACGCTCAATCGAGCGGCGGACGCTTTGAGGAAGGTTCAGCGGATGAGAGGAGGAAAACCAGTTCGGGATAAGCGGCTTTGGCCGGTGCTGCCTTCGCCGCATGCGTCAGCGCTTGTTTCGTTCTGCGGCCGCACTTCTGGTCGATTTCCGTGAGAGCGAGCTGGCGGCTGTTCGACGGATGGTGGATATCGCGGCCCCTCTTCCCGCCCGACGCGCCGCCCTATGTCGAACAGCACGGGCTGGTCGACCGTCCGCGGGCAACTCTGTGG
>Ga0184639_10001279_pt1 | contig 10785 bp, 9 predicted proteins | sample PLM31_170_b2_FD_133155 | JGI IMG/M metagenome (GOLD analysis project Ga0184639, IMG submission 133155) | Groundwater sediment microbial communities from an aquifer in East River, Colorado, USA - PLM3-1_170_b2 | ecosystem: Environmental > Terrestrial > Soil > Riparian zone | place: USA: East... | reverse complement strand
TTCCGAATCGCACTGCGCCTACAACTCCGCCGCTGTCAGTTCCGGGCAAAGCCCAGGAGCGGGATCGAACCGCTGACCTCGTCCTTACCAAGGACGTGCTCTACCGACTGAGCTACCTGGGCATCAGTCGGAAACCTTACACAATTGGAGCGGGAAACGGGACTCGAACCCGCGACCCCGAGCTTGGAAGGCTCGCGCTCTACCAACTGAGCTATTCCCGCATGATGGTGGAGAGGGCAGGATTCGAACCTACGAAGCCTTACGGCGGCAGATTTACAGTCTGCTCCCTTTGGCCACTCGGGAACCTCTCCTCCTCTGTCTTGGAAACGAATCCGACCGTTCACGATTGTTGAATCAACTTAAACGCTGCCGCCGAATGTTTTTCGACTGGAGCTGGCGATAGGACTTGAACCTACAACCTGCTGATTACAAATCAGCTGCTCTGCCATTGAGCTACGCCAGCTTTGAATTCAAAACGAACCATACCGCGCGCCGACGCGAAACTCTCCTGCTGGCCTTAAAAAGAAATGAATACGTTCCGTTAGAAATTATGGGCTACGGCCCTTAGATAGATGACAGCTACACAGGCTAGCTATTGTAAACTATTATATAAAGCACCTTCCCAAAACGATGTCAACACTTTTTTACGGTTTTACGCCAATTTTTGCTGCCTTAGGGCCGCAAAGCCCTGCTCTGAATGTTAACTCAATCACGCTTCCCTTGTCGGACCAGTTCGTAGAGGCATATTCCTCCGGCGACGGCTACGTTTAGCGAGGAAACCTTTCCGAGCATCGGTAACGAAACTAGAAAATCGCACCCGCGACGGATCAACGGACGCAGGCCCTCGCCTTCAGATCCCAGGACCACGGCCAGTTTTTCCGGATAGCGCCGGTCGAAGAGGCATTCCGGCGCTCCCGCGTCGAGTCCCATAATCCAGCAGCCCGCTTCTTTGAGCTCTTCTAGGGCGCGATTCAGGTTGGAAACCCGGCAAATTTTCAAGTAGTTAGCCGCTCCGGCCGAGCTTTTTACCACCACCGGTGTCACCCCTACCGATCGATCTTTGGGGATCACGACATGCTGAACACCCGCAGCATCGGCACAGCGCAATAGGGCGCCGAAATTACGCGGGTCGGTCAGCCCATCAAGGACCAATATCCGCTCCCGGCTGGCGGAAGTTAAGGCCTGAAGCAAGTCAGAAAAAGGCAGATAAGAATGGGGAGCAGTGCTTGCCGCGACTCCTTGATGCGACCCGCCTTCAGTTAGGAGATTTAGCCTACGCGCGTCTACGTAGTGCACCGACAAGCCCAGCCGGCGAGCCTCTTCGATGACCGAGTTGAGACGAGCGCTTTCGCGCCCCTTGACCATCATGAGCTCAAACACCTGCTCGGGCGAGCTTCTGAGCTTCTCCAGCACCGGATTGATGCCAAAAATAACCAGCGGCCTTGTCGGCTTCTCCATAATTTCTATTCTTTCTCGCGCGCCGTTTTACAAAAAAGGTTACACCAGATAACATGTTTACATCGTGAAGAGAACGTTGACTACCTACCTCGTCTCCGAGGTGCTTCCTCCTTTCCTTTTCGGCCTCATGGCTTTCACGCTGATTCTATTGATCGGCCGCATCCTCAAGCTGGTAGAGTTGGTGGTCAATCGCGGCGTTCCCATTCTCGAAATCGGCAAGCTCTTTGCCCTGGTCCTCCCTACATTCCTCGAAATGACGGTGCCGATGGCGCTTTTACTCGGAATATTTTTGGGACTCGGCAGACTGTCGAGCGATCATGAAATCCTCGCTCTCAAGGCCTCCGGCATAAGCCCCGTCCAGATTCTCCTGCCGGTCGGCGTTATCGCTTTGATTGTTTCTCTGGCTACCTTGCTCATCACCACCCAGATTCGACCGGGCGCAAACGCCGCGCTCAGGACGGCGCTCTACGACATCGCCAAAAACCGCGTCGCAAGCGGATTAAAAGAAAAAGTTTTCAACGATGAATTCCCGAAGGTTCTCATTTACATCGAAGAACTCGTGCCCCCGGGGGAGACCGCCAAGGGGGTGCTCATCGTCGATCGACGCCAAGCGGATCGCGAGCAAGACATCTTCGGCAAGGTGGCTTTCATATTCTCGGATGAAGAGACCCAGACCATCAATTTCAAGCTCTTCGAGGGCACGGTCTACGAGAGACAACAGAAGCGGCCGGGGTTCAGCCGCACCAGCTTCAACACCTATGATTTCAGGCTCGATCCCGAGGACATACTGGGTCCCAGCCGTCAGAAAAATCCCGAGCCCAAGGAAATGTCGCTCGAGCGTCTCAGAAAAACCATCCAGCGCAAAGGTGAGCAAGGCCTGAAGGTCACGGCCGAGTTGATCGAACTCCATCAGAGATTTTCTTTCGCGTTCGCTCCGCTCACCCTGTGCTTTCTTGCCGTCGCCTTGGTCATGGTGCCGGCGCGCTCGCGCGCCAGCCGGTCCTGGGGTTTTGCCCTGTGCTTGTCTTGGCTTCTTACCTACTACGCCTTACTTTCGCTAGGCAAGGCTTTGGGGGAACGGCAAATTCTTCCTGCCGCCCTTGCCGCCTGGCTTCCCAATATCGTCCTCACGCTCATAGCGTTTCATTTTTTTCGCAAGGCGCTGAAAGAATCCCCTTTTTTAATTCAAAGTAAGCTGGAAGACTGGTCTTTCTCCTTGACGCGACGAATCGCAATTTTTCGACAGGGTAGAACCGTCTAAACGAGATGGAAAAAATCACCTCCATACTTTCCTGGTCTTTCGGCGGCATCCTGGACCGTTACATCATACGCGCGTTTGTGAAAATCGTGGCGATCAGTCTCCTGTGCACAACCAGCCTTTACCTCATCGTCGACTTCTTCGATCGAATCGACGGCGTTCTCAAGTCGGGCGCCGGCGCATGGGCGGCGACCCGTTACTTTCTCTATAAATTGCCGGTGTTAATGTCGCGGGTTTTTGGATTCGCCGTGCTTTTTTCCGTGTTGTTTTCCATCGGCATGCTGTCGCGGACCCAAGAGATCACCGCCATGCGGGCGGGGGGCCTCAGCATCTACCGGATCTCGCTGCCGCTGTTCGTCTCATCGCTCCTGATCTCAGCCCTTAATTTCGTTTGGAACGAGGCGCTCGTGCCGGCCTTCACGCGCGAGTCCCAGTACATTTACAAAACGGAAGTGAAGAAGAAAGAGCCGAAGAGCCTTCTCGGCACCAAGGATATGTGGATCCGCTCGGAAGAGGCGTTTATCAGCGTGAACCGGTTCGATACCAAGAACAGCGTGCTCGAAGGGCTCACGATTTTTCTCCTGAACCGGGATTTTACCTTGCGTGGTTTCATTGAAGTGCCGTCGGCGCGCTGGAATGGCACCCGGTGGCAGCCGCAACGGGCGATCGAATGGGTCATGCGTCCCAACGGCGGAATGGACCAGCGGGAGGGCGACGTCGCCATCCCGATCTCCGAGACGCCGGAAGATTTGAAACTGTTGTCCCGCGACCCTGAGGAATTCAGCTTCCTGGACCTTAAGAAGCAGATCGCAGATCTCCAGGAAAAAGGCATCGACGCCACGGAGCAAAAAGTCGATCTCTACGTGAAAATGGCGGTTCCGTTTGTCTCGCTCTTGATGGCATTGCTGGCCATCCCCTTTGCCACCCGATACAGCCGCGGCGGAGGGTTGACCCTGAGCTTCGGCCTGACCATGCTGATCGGTTTCGGCTACTGGTTCTTGCTCGCTTTTTGTATTTCACTCGGCCATAGCGCCGCCATCCCCGCCTGGTTGGCAGCCTGGGTTCCCAACATCACCATAGCCATGGTGGGATTGTATTTCTATTCGACCGCTGAGGAGTAGTCGCTAAGGTACGAGCGCGGTTCCCTGGAGGCCTTCGGTCTCGGGCCAGCCGTACATCAAATTCATGTTGTGCACCGCCTGCCCGGCGGCCCCTTTGACCAGGTTGTCGATCGCCGTGATCACGACCAGCCGATCGGTGGGGGAATCGTAGCGGAATCCGATGGCGCAGTCGTTCGATCCTCGAACGTCTTTGGTTTGTGGAAACATGCCCGCCGGCAGGATGCGAATAAACGGCTCATCCCGGTAAAATTTTCGGTAAAGTTTCGCCAAACCATCCTCATCGGGAGCCTTCTTAAGCTCCACGTAAATCGTTGAAAGTATCCCGCGGCTCATGGGGACGAGATGCGGCACGAATAGAACTGAGACCGGTTCGCCGCCCAACTCACCCAGCTCCTGCTCGATTTCCGGGGCGTGGCGGTGAACGCCGACGTTGTACGCCTTGAAGTTTTCATTAACTTCGCTGAAGGAGAGCTCCACCGCGCTGCTTCGGCCCGCTCCGGTAGTTCCGGATTTGGCGTCGATCACGACCGTCCCCCGAACCATTTTTTCTCCGAACAGAGGCGCCAAACCCAGAACGGCGCCGGTGGGATAACAGCCCGGGTTGGCCACCAGACGGGCTTTTCCGATCGCATCGCGATGTATCTCAGTCAGTCCATAAACGGCTTCGCCCAACAACTCGGGAACCTTGTGCGGTCGATACCAGCGCTGGTAAGCCGACGCATCGTGCAGGCGAAAGTCGGCGCTCAAATCTATTACCCGTTTGGCTCGCCGCAACAATCCGGCGACAACGTCCATGGATGTTTCATGCGGCAGAGCCGCAAAGGCAAGATCGCAGTGCGATGCGATTTTTTCGACCTGAAGCTCTTCCAGAGCGAGATCGCACTTCCCTGCAAGCGAGGGATAAATCTCGCTCACCCGCTTGCCGGCATACTGTTGCGAGGTAATCGCCTTTAGATTGACTCGGGGGTGGCGGAGCAGGATTCTCAGCAGCTCGACTCCGGCGTACCCCGTGGCGCCGAGCACGGCGACAGACAGGTTTTTTTGCTTTGCGGCCGGTTTTTTCTCAGGCAAGGATTTCAACGCTTGGAATATTGCGGACGTTTCCGCGCCTTGTGGCGGCCGTATTTCTTGCGCTCGACCGCGCGCGGGTCGCGGGTGACAAACCCGGCTTTTTTGAGCGGCACGCGAAAGTCGGCATTCGCTAGCATCAGAGCTCGAGTGATTCCATGGCGAATCGCGCCCGCCTGGCCGGAGATTCCTCCGCCCTGCACGTTGACCTCGATGTCGAAACTGCCCGTAGTCTGGGTCACCTGGAAAGGCTGGAGCACGACCATCCGGGCCGTTTCACGGCCAAAATATTCTTCCAGGGTGCGGTCGTTGACCCGCAAGTCGCCTTTTCCCTCTTTCAAATTGACCCGCGCCACGGACGTTTTGCGTCTCCCGGTAGCGGAGAAAACTTTTTGTGCCATCGCTTCTACTCCTAAGCCCGGATCGTCAGGGTTTGTGGTTTTTGCGCCGCATGGGGATGCTCCCCGCCGGCATATACTTTCAACTTGGTGCGCAGCTTTCTGCCGAGACGGCTCTTGGGCAGCATTCCTTTTACGGCCAACCAAACGAGGTGCTCGGGCTTCTCGGCCAACATCTTTTCCGCGGCGGTCACGCGAATCCCGCCGGGGTATTCCGAATGGCGATAGTACATCTTCTTCTCCGGCTTGGTGCCCGTCAGCTTGACGTCGCGCGCGTTGATCACGATCACGAAGTCGCCGCCATCGACGTGGCGCGTGAAGCCGGGTTTATGCTTCCCTCTGAGTACCGTCGCGATTTCGGTGGCGAGCCGCCCCAAAACTTTCCCCGCGGCATCGACGATGAACCACTGTCGCTGCGCCAGCGCCTCGCTTTTTTTCATCTGAAACGTGCCCATGTTCCCCAACAAGGCTGAAGGATGGGGGATGAAACTTCATCCCTTCGCCTTCCGCCTTTATCCTTTCCCGATAAAATGGCGGGGCCGACGAGACTCGAACTCGCGACCTCCGGCGTGACAGGCCGGCGTTCTATCCAGCTGAACTACGACCCCGATAAACAAGTCAAAAGTTAAAAGGCAAAACGCAAAAGTTAAAATCTCCGTAATTTTTTACTTTTTACTTTTGCCTTTTTCCTTTACTGGTGGGCGGTACAGGATTTGAACCTGTGACCCCCGGCTTGTAAGGCCGATGCTCTCCCGCTGAGCTAACCGCCCCCTTCGGATGAAAACACCAGCCCCTTCTTGCTCAAGGCCGCCCTCTGCCGAGTTCGATCTGGAATCAAAACGAACGGATCAGGCGAGAGACTCTTTCAAACCTTTGCCGGCCTTAAACTTAGCGGCTCGAGAGGAAGCAATTTGAATCGTTTCCCCCGTCTTCGGATTTCTTCCCGTCCGCGCCTTGCGCTCGGATACCGAGAAAGTTCCAAAGCCGGAGATGTTGACCTTGTCACCGCTCTTCAGCGCGCCGACGATATCGTCAATCAGCCCGTTGACGATTTCTTCGGCCTTTTGCTTGGGAAGCTCGGCCTTGCTTGCTATTGAATCGATCAGTTCCGCTTTAGTCATGACTCTCCCGTCGTGAGCCAAAAATAAGCACACAAGAATATGCCGATTCTTATAACAGCCGGCGGGTTCGTGGTCAACCCGTTGGTGAGGCCAAGCTATCTTATTGCGGCAGGATTTGCGCTCCGGGGCCTTCTTCTTCCTTCTCCTCGAAGCCGGGCGGTTCTTCCTTGGATTCCGGCTCCGGTTTGTTCTTAAAGAGACTCTCGGGGTCTGCCAGAATGAGAGCCTTCTTCAGAACGTCGTCCATATGGGACACAGGGACCAGGTGCACCGACTTGAGAATGGTAGAAGGTATCTCCTCGATGTCCTTTTCATTCTCCTCGGGTATCAGCACCGTCTTGATGCCTCCACGATGAGCCGCCAAGACCTTCTCCTTCAAGCCGCCGATGGGAAGCACTCTTCCTCTGAGGGTGATCTCGCCGGTCATGGCGAGGTCGTGGCGAACCGGGATGCGGATCAGAGCGGAGACCAGAGACGTGGCCATGGTGATCCCGGCAGACGGCCCATCTTTGGGGATGGCGCCTTCCGGCACGTGGATATGCACATCCACCTTTTGGTAAAAGTCCTTTTCCAACCCCAATTCTTCCGCGCGAGAACGCACATAGCTCATCGCGGCCTGGGCAGATTCCTTCATCACATCACCCAACTGCCCCGTGATAATGAGTTGTCCCTTACCCGGCATGATCGTGACTTCAGTCGAGAGCAGCTCTCCTCCAAGCTCGGTCCACGCGAGTCCCGTGGTTACACCGATTTCCTGTTCTCCTTCGATCTTGCCATAACGGTATTTCGACGGCCCCAGATGTTTATGGAGGCTCTTTCCGGTTATTTGAATCTTGGCGCTCCGGTCTTTTTTGACCACCTCCACAGCGACCTTGCGGCAGATCGAGGCAATCTCCCGATCCAGATTTCTCACCCCGGCCTCCCTAGTATAATGACGGATCAGGCCGAGGAGCGCGCTGTCGGTAAAAAGAACATTCCCCGGACTCAAGCCGTTCGCCTCCCGCTGTTTCGACACCAGATACTTTTTGGCGATGTTCAATTTCTCGAGCTCGGTATAGCCGGCGATCCGGATGATCTCCATGCGGTCCTGCAACGGCCGCGGAATGCGGTCGAGCATGTTGGCCGTCGTGATGAACATCACTCTCGAGAGGTCGTAATCCAGATCCAGATAGTGATCGTTGAACGCGAAGTTTTGCTCCGGGTCTAGAACTTCCAAGAGCGCCGAGGAGGGGTCGCCGCGAAAGTCCGTGGACATCTTGTCCACTTCATCCATGAGAAAAACCGGATTACTCGAGCCGGCCTTCTTCATCGACTGAATGATCTTACCCGGCAGCGCGCCAATGTAGGTACGGCGATGGCCGCGGATCTCCGCCTCGTCCCGAACTCCGCCCAGAGAGAAACGGACAAATTTTCGCCCCGTTGCCCGGGCGATCGAGCGTCCCAGTGAAGTCTTTCCGACTCCCGGAGGCCCCACCAGGCAGAGGATCGGTCCCTTCATCTTGCCCACGAGGCTCTGGACCGCCAGGTATTCCAGAATTCGCTCTTTCACTTTTTCCAGACCGTAGTGGTCCTCTTCGAGAACTTTTTCGGCTTCTTTGATGTCCAGCTTATCGTCGGTAAACTCATTCCAGGGAAGGCTCAAGATCCAGTCGATGTAGTTCCTGACGACCGTCGCCTCGGCCGACATCGGCGACATCATCTTGAGCTTTTTGAGCTCCTTTTCGACCTTGTCGCGCGCCTCGGCCGAGAGTTTTTTCTGCTTGATCTTGTCTTCGATCTCCTGGATCTCGTTCTTGAACTCGTCCTTTTCCCCGAGCTCCTTCTGAATGGCGCGCATTTGCTCGTTCAAGTAGTACTCTTTTTGCGACCGCTCCATCTGTTTCTTGACCCGCGAGCGAATGCGCCGCTCCACTTCGAGGATCTCGATTTCGGCGCGCATGTGCCCCAAAACTTTTTCCAAGCGCTCGGACGTAATGAGGGTCTCCAGAAGATTCTGCCGGTCTTCGATCTTGATCCCCAGGTGCGTGACGATCGTATCGGCCAGGCGGCCCGGGTCGTCGATCGACGAAACGGACATCACCATCTCCGGCGGAATCTTTTTCTTGAGCTTTACATAGTTTTCAAAGGTCGTGTGGACCTCGCGGATCAGCGCTTCCACTTCCGTGTTCTTCTCCGCCATCTCCGCAACGTCCTCCACCTCGACGAGGAAAAAGTCCGGATGATTGACGAAGCGCGAGACCTGCGCCCTTTTTTTGCCTTCGATCAACACCTTGACTGTGCCGTCGGGAAGCTTGAGCATCTGAACCACGGTGCCGAGGACTCCGATGCGGTAGATGTCGTTTTCCGTCGGCTCGTTGGTCTTGGCGTCCTTTTGAGAAGAGAGAAAGATCGGACCCTGCTTTTGCGTCGCCTCTTCGAGGGCTTTGATCGATCGCTGCCGGCCCACAAACAGAGGCACCACCATGTGCGGAAAGACCACGATGTCTCTTAGGGGGAGCAGCGGCACCGTCAAGGCAGTCCCTTCCTTGTCTTTGTCGTCTTTTTTGTCGCTGCGAAACAACATAACCATATTCTCCCTATGCGCTCTCTGCTGCTTTGCTGTAAACGATGATCGGAGCCTCGTTTCGGGTCACAACCTCTTCCGAAACCACCACTTCCTTTATATTAGGCTGCGACGGCATGTCGTACATCACGTCCAGCATGATGTTTTCCATGATGGCCCTCAAACCGCGCGCTCCCGATTTCCTCTTCATGGCCTCTTTGGAGATTGCCCGCAGCGCCTCTTCGGTGAACTTGAGATGAACGCTCTCCATCTCGAAGAGCTTCGAGTACTGCTTGGTGAGAGCGTTCTTCGGCTCCTTCAATATCCGCACGAGCGCCGTTTCCTCGAGCTCATCCAACGTCGCCAGCACCGGCAGACGGCCGATGAACTCCGGGATAAGACCGAATCTTAACAAATCTTCCGGCTGCACCTCATGCAAGAGCTCGCTCGGACGGCGGCCGTCGCGCTGATCGAGCTCGCCGCCGAAGCCCATCTTCTTCTGGCCCGTGCGTTTGCGGATGATCTCTTCCAAGCCGACGAATGCGCCGCCGCATATAAAAAGAATATTCGTCGTGTCCACCTGGAGAAACTCCTGTTGCGGATGCTTTCTTCCTCCCTTGGGCGGCACGCTTGCCATGGTGCCTTCGATGATTTTCAGCAACGCTTGCTGCACGCCTTCGCCAGAGACGTCGCGCGTGATCGAAGGGTTCTCCGACTTCCGCGAGATCTTGTCGATCTCGTCGATGTAGACGATGCCCCGCTGCGCCTTTTCCACGTCGTAGTCCGCGGCCTGGAGCAGGTTGAGTATGATGTTTTCGACGTCCTCGCCGACATAGCCCGCCTCGGTCAAGCTGGTCGCGTCGGCAATAGTGAAAGGAACCTGGAGAAAGCGCGCCAGCGTTTGCGCCAGCAGCGTTTTTCCGGAGCCCGTTGGACCGATGAGCAGCACGTTGCTCTTTTGCAGCTCAATCTCACTCCGGCTGGCATTGGCCTCAATGCGTTTATAGTGGTTATAGACAGCGACGGCAAGAATCTTTTTGGCCTTGGTCTGGCCAATAATGTATTCATCGAGCTTGTGATTGAGATCCTTGGGCGTTAACAGGCGCTTGCGCGCCTTACTTTGTTCTGCGGCACCTTCCTCAAGAATAATATCATTACACAAATCAATACATTCATCGCAGATATATGCCGTCGGTCCTGCAATGAGTCTCTTGACTTCATCCTGAGATTTGCCGCAAAACGAACAACGCAGCACGTCTCCCTGTGAGTCTTTCCGCGGCATTGATGCTCCCTCTCACTCGCACCGGAGATGTCGAAATATCCCTGGGTTGTGTAGGCGTTAGTCGCTTACTCCTTGGTCGGACTCGTCGCCGCGGCCGGCCTGGGAACCGCCCGCTTGCCATTACGCGACGAAATGACCTCATCGATCAAGCTGTAGGCTTTCGCCTCCTCTGGGGTCATAAAGCGGTCGCGCTCGGTATCGTCGGCGATTTTGGCTTTCGGTTGGCCCGTATGGCGCACCAGGATATCGTTGAGCACATCTTTTATACGCAGAATCTCACGCGCGTGAATTTCGATATCGGTTGCCTGCCCCTGGATACCGCCAAGTGGTTGATGGATCATAATGGTAGCATGCGGCAACGAAAAGCGCTTACCGGCTGCCCCAGCCGCCAACAGAAGAGCCCCAGCACTTGCCGCCATGCCAATACAAATCGTCGAGACATCCGGCCGGATATACTGCATGGTGTCGTAGATCGCCAGACCAGCCGTCACCGAACCACCAGGGCTGTTAATGTAAAAGGAGATGTCCTGATCAGGG
>Ga0184639_10001278_pt1 | contig 10786 bp, 11 predicted proteins | sample PLM31_170_b2_FD_133155 | JGI IMG/M metagenome (GOLD analysis project Ga0184639, IMG submission 133155) | Groundwater sediment microbial communities from an aquifer in East River, Colorado, USA - PLM3-1_170_b2 | ecosystem: Environmental > Terrestrial > Soil > Riparian zone | place: USA: East... | reverse complement strand
CGCAGGCACTTGAAGAGCTGCATCCTGGCGCCATTTACTTTCTCGCCGGTAAAAGGTATAAGGTGCAAGATCTTCATTTCAAGCCGAACAAAAACAGCCAGCCCTACGCAGAACTTATGGTGATTCCATCCGACTACCCGTACTACACAAAGGCACTCACGGACGAATGGCCTTCCATACTTGAAACGTACGAGAAAAAGAGGGTGTTTGGAATAGAGGTGGCATATTGCTCGCTGAAGATCAAGAAACAGGTGCTTGGCTATGCTAACATCGAAATAGGGCAGGAGGTCTCGCAGGGCAGGAAGGTCATGTTGGAAAAGCCCCTTGAATTCGAATTTGTAACAAAGGGTTTTGTCTTTCGCGCGCCCCGGCCTTCTGACATTTTGTCAAATGTCGAGGACGAGCAGTACGTAGAGATGAGCGGGTTTCACGCTTCAGAGCACGTTGTAATCGAGGGAAGTGCAATGATCACCGGGGGTGCACCTCAGGACCTTGGCGGAATATCCCTTGGCTCGTCCGGGCTGATATTTGTCTACGATGGAAGCGTCGGGGGAAACGGAGCAAGCAGGGCCCTTTACGACAGGCTTGACCGGGCTTTCGGAAGAACGCTCCGGATTCTTTCGGACTGCCCTTGCAAAAGCGAGAGCGGCTGCCCCCGGTGCACGTACTCGTACCGCTGCGGCAACAATAACGAGTACCTGCACAAGGCAGCTGCGATAGAAGTGATGAACAGAATTATCGAAGGCGAGCACACCGAAATAGGAAAAGAGGTTTGGGGAGACCGAGCGCTGGTTTGACCGGTAAGGTTTAAGAGTAGTCTCTGAGGTTTTTTCTTCCAATAAAATTGGAAGAGGCAGTCACGGCAAGAGCTGCGACAGCGCGCTCGAGATGGCAGACTCTCGAGCACAAGGGCGTTGCATTTCCGCCCGAGTACCAGCCAAGGGGGATCATGATCACAATTAAAGGCGAAAAGCTGACGCTGAACAGAGATCAGGAGGAGCTCGTCTATGCATGGGCAAAAAAGAAGGACACTCATTACGTCCAGGATCCTGTGTTCCAGGAAAATTTCATGAGCGAACTGCGCAAGCTTTTGCCAGAGAAATACAAAGGCATCACGATAAGCGACATCGATTTTTCAACCGCGTACCGGCTTGCCGACGAGGAGAAAAAAATTAAGGAACAGGAAAAGGAAAAGTACCGCAATCTTCCGAAAGAAGAAAAAAAGAAAATTTCGCAGGCCAAAAAGGCTGAAAGGGAACGCCTGAAGGCGACCTATGGTAAGGCAGTCGTGGATGGCGTAGAGGTTGACATTGCAAACTGGCTCGTGGAGCCCCCCGGGCTCTTTATGGGCAGGGGGCAGCACCCAATGCGCGGAAGGTGGAAGCCCCGGGTCAGCCCTCGCGATGTCATACTCAACATGGGAGACAGCGCTCCGGTGCCGGAGGGGGCATGGGAAAAGGTAGTTCACGATCACTCTTCGACTTGGCTGGCGACGTGGATTGAAACTCTGACGGGCAGGCGCAAGTATGTGTGGCTTCACGATTCCGCTGCGCTGCGGCAGGACAACGACAAGGAAAAGTACGACAAGGCCAAGAAACTTGCAGAGCACTTTGACAACGTCCAGCGCGAAATAATCAAAAAAATGATGAAAGGCTCGGACAAGACTGCCACAGTCGCCTATCTTATTTTCAGGCTTGCCATGAGAGTTGGTGACGAAAAAGATCCAGACGAGGCTGATACGGTCGGCGCAAGCACTCTTCGCGTAGAGCACATAAAGTTCCCCAATACCGACGGCAAGCAGCTGATGGAGTTCAACTTTTTGGGCAAGGACAGCGTGCCTTGGCAAAAGTCCTTGGAAATCAACTCGGATGACACCAGGGCGCTTTATCACAACATGAAAATATTCATGCAGGGCAAAAAGCCCAGTGAGCCCATATTCGACGGCATAAATTCTCGCAAAGTCAACGCATTCCTGCAGACCATCATGCCCGGCCTAACCGCCAAGGTGTTCAGGACATGCATTGCCACCAAGGTGGTCCAAGAGGCGCTGTCTAGCGAAAAGGTAGAGGCCGGCGCTTCGGAGGCCCATAAAGTCTACGTTGCGAGAATCGCTAACCTCAAGGCCGCCATCACATGCAACCACAAAAAAGGCGTTGACCCGAAGAACCCGGCGGCAAAGAAAGCCATTGAAAAATTCGAACAATCTGTTGCAAACAAAAAGGAAACAATAGCAAATATCAAGACAGACATTGCAGCCAAAAAATGGAAGACCGAACTTCAGGAAAAGCGGCTCAGAGAGAGGCTGGAAAAACTTGAGGTACAGCTGAAGCTGCAGCAGGAAACGAAGGACTATAGCCTTGGGACTTCGCTCCGAAATTACATCGACCCTCGTGTCATGAAGGCATGGCTCAGCTATGTCGACCTGGACTGGACCAAGGTGTACACCGCAACTCTGCAGCGAAAATTCAAGTGGATTGAAGGCTACAAAGACAGGAACTTCAGGACGTTCTATCCGGAAGCAAAGCTCTAGGGTTGTTCATAAGACTTATATCGTTTCATCCGAGTCTTTTAATATCGGTAAAGTCGTAATCATGGGATCTAGCTTTCCTTGGAGAGATCGTACCAGATTTTTCGTTCCGAGGATATTCTTTCTTCTTATGATAGCCGCTTCGGCTGCGGCCCCCTCCTTTGCGCAGGAGGAGGTGGGTTATACTTCAGAGTCGCTCTTTATCGCGCTATTCTCAGACGGAGATGCGCTAGTAGAGTACGACATCGGCATTGCAGATCCCTTGGCCGAGCAAATACGAGTAAAACTCTACGCAGAGAACAGCATTAGCAATTTGATTGTGGTCGATTATGAGGACAATTTCATCGAATATGATGCAGGCGATTCGCCAAGCGAGATCTTGTTAAGCACTCCCGGCGTCCCCAACGCGAGAATCAGCTACTCGACGCAGGACCTCGTCAATAAGATTCAAGGCAGGTGGATATTTTCACTCAACTCCAGCTCAACAGGGTTTGCAGTCAGACTGCCGCCTGAAAGCGTACTCATTGATCCCGGAGAAAACTATCCTATTATCAAATTTGTGGGAAACCAGCAGATTCTGACCTTCAAGCCCGGCAATGTGAAGTTCCAATATGTGATAGGCGTGCTTGGCACAGAGGAACAGGCCAACATCGTCATTAGGGTTGCTGAAAGCACGATCAAAGAAAATCGCAGCAAGTACCCGGGAATCGTCTTGACCGCTGCCAGCGATCTGCTGCAAAAGGCGGTTGCTGCGCGCGACGGCGAAAGGTTTCCGGACGCCGAAAGACTTGCAACGCAGGCATACGACGCGGCTGTTGCTGCCGGAGGGGATTACGAAGCAGCACAAAAGAGCATAGGGGACGCTGAAGACCAGATCAGACAGGCCACAAACGAAGGTCGCGACACGGCCGACGCCGCGCAATTGCTCCAGCAGGCTAATGCTGAATTTGCGGAAGGCAAATACGTCGCAGCAAGAAATTCAGCGGAAGATGCGATCGCTGCGATCGGAAGCAAGCCACCAGAACCGCAGATGCCTCTGTTCGTAATTGTCGCCGCAGCAGTTGCTGCGGCAGGCGGTGTGGGTGCCATGGTCATCCTCAGAATGAGAAAGCCAAGGCCAGTCCCGCAGCAAAAGAGAATAGACGACGCAAGGAACGTTACATCATCCGGAGTCAGCAACAAGGCACCAGCTAAGTCTCCTGTTCAGCAGCTGGAACGTCCGGCTATAGAGCCCAAGGCAGTGGAACCAAAGCCGCAGCAGGAAAACGAGTACGACGCGTCTCTGGTAACCCCTGCCAGCACGATTCCTGAATCGCAAATTGACAGGTCAATTCTTTCGCGCATAGTATCCAGGATAGTCGAAGAAAAGCCACACCTCCGTCCCGAGGATCAGGAAGTGCTAAGGTACCTGGCAGAGAAGGAAGGAGCGGCTTTTGAAAGCGAAATCCGCACCAAATTCCAACTCCCCAAGACCACCATATGGAGGCTCGTAAAGAGGCTCGAAAGAGAGGAGCTCGTCGAGATTCGTAAAGCAGGTGGACAGAACCTGATCAAACTAATGTTCGAGGATAAGCAGCCCTGACATTCTGAAAGCCTAAACATGATTTAGGGCGGGATGCTTTCCGGAACCTTTTTTTCCTTGAAATGCTTTATCGCTCCTATTATCAACAGGATTATTCCCGCAATAATTAGAAGAATGCCGACAATTGCTGCAATCGCAAAGGTCACAAGCCTCTGAAGCGAACTATTGTCTTCGACGCTCACTCCGCCGCCCTCTTCCACCACAGGCGAATCCAGAAGCACTCCGCTCACACTAACCGTCCCATTGCCTACGTTTCTGATTTCCAGCGTGTGATCACCTGCAGTCTTGGTTGCTACTGCTCCTGTAAAGGGAGTTCTGGTTATATTGTATGTCTTCAATGCGGTTCCGTCAGGATCGGTCAGTTCGACCCTAAGCGGTATGTCGGATGGATCCGATGTCAGTGAGAATAGCAGCTGCCGTCCAGCAGGAAGGTCCTTTAGCACAGAAGCATAAGCTAGGCCAGGCTCGATCGAAGTTTCATTGATTATGACTGCGCCCTCCAAGACCTCCTTTGCAACAGTAAAAGTAGAGAAAGCTGCGATCACAAGCCCTGCAGCAAGCAAACCGCCGCCGATAATCAACAGGATGGAACTGCGTTTCACGGGTCGTGTAACCGAAGCCATCGTATTAGTATCTTGCGCCGCCGACATTGAAAGTTTAGAGTTTTTTGGCTATTCGGAGGTTTGTAATCATGATCGGTTTCAAGAACAACTGATCATCTTGTTTTATCGAGCGGCGTTAACTTATATTATCTACTGCAAAATTCCATCTGGCACACGCTGCCAAGCGGTGCCGGGGTAGCTCAGCTTGGTTAGAGCGTACGACTCATAATCTCAAATCTGATAAGAAATCGTAAGGTCGCGGGCTCAAATCCCGCCTCCGGCACTATTTTCGCCATTTTTGAGGTCAACCTTCTACCTCCAATCATCTATCAGGTATACTTCTGGCAAGTTATAACCAGATTCATTTGGCCTGTGCATTGCAATTCCTTGCAAATCAGTTCGAAACCCCCGTTCAATCATTCTTTTGTAAGCACTGTGGCGTCCAGTGTTAACGCCTCCTACAAGCCGTGAAGCCTTCTGTGATGTACCATATCGTTCACACTCGTCCAACAAAATGTCAAAGGTTTGAGCGGAAGCATTCGTTGGCTTTACAGCGCCAAATTTTATGTAGCAATTCCCGGTTCCCGCCTCTGTTCTAGGACCAACATGGCATATCGCCATACCGATCAATTCGCTATTTTTGCGGCCACGCACTAAGATCGTATCTCCTAGGCCTTGCCTATCTACTGACGTGATTTCCTTTCTCAAATCTAGCCCAGGATAGATTGCATCTGTAAGTCTGTGGCATTCCGCTATCACTTTCCCTCGTTCGTTCGAAGCCGTCTCCGAATACCTAATTTTGAAAGTGTCTGTGTTTGAATGATTGACCGAATCTATTTGCTTTGACATAACCGATGTCAGATATCGAGGCCAGAAGCCAAATTTCTGGTAGAGGTGAACATGTTTGCTGCTCTGTGCAAAAGTGAAGAGTCCAGTATGTTTAGTATCCCATTTTTGAAAGATTTTCATTGTCTCATCAAGTAGCTGCTTTGCCACGCCCTTATCCCAAAAATCAGGGTGAACAGTCAACGGTCCAAAAATACCTACGCTCCCCCAATCTAATGCAAAATTGGAACCTACTACTCTGCCGTTCACCTCGGATACCAATGCGGCAGAGGGATCGGCTCTGTAACGTGTTCTAACATAGTCTGCATCCCCCATGAACTTCATCGGATCAGTTAGACCCAGAAAAGTTCCAAAAGCTAATCTCATTATTCTATCTGCGTCTTCCAGATCTGTATCTCCCATTGAACGGATGAGCACTTTATTGGTGTCCATAATACCGACACATCAGGCGGTGATTTTACGATTTACCAGTATTTATCAAATTCCACGTGCCACTGCAAGCTTCACTAGTAAAAGCGGGCTCAAATCCCGGCTCCGGTACTTTTAGCCCTCAGTAAGAATGAACCTGTGACTTGTGTTCGCGCAGGTATTTCTTTTTCTTGAATCGCTCATTGCATTTTTCGCATTTGAATGGTTTTTCAAACTCTTCCAGAAAGCGTCGCCTGCGCTCCTCCGGGGACTCGGTAATCGGATTGGTACTATCAGCATTTATCATGTCAATGGGATTCGGACTCTTTTGTTTATTTACTTTAAGTAAGATCATACTGGTAACTCTTAATGTTTTGGGCTAGATGGTCGGCGTTCACTTCGTTTTGAACAGTGATCCATGCTCAGCAGGATTCACTTCTCACTGCGGCAAAATTGTATATACAGATTTACGATCAAAGCGCGAGCATTATAATATGGCTTGCAACGTGATAGTGCTAGAGCTGCCGTGCCAAGAAAAACTATCTACGGTAAATGCCCGAAATGCAAAACGAAAAGCCAGCTTGAAGTTGTGTCTGGCAATCCCGGAAAAGAAAAATTCAGATGCAACCAGTGTTACCACAATTTCGGTATGGACGAACTGTAGGATGAAGACACGATTATACATTTCTGCCTGTTTAGCAAGACACGCGGCTCAACAGCCTTCGGCCAAATGGGGTTTAAGGAAGCAAATACGGAAGGATATCAACGCTAACCTCAAGTTGCAGCAATCTGATTGACCTTCTAATTATACAGTTGTTGGATAGATGACATGATGATGTTCTTTAAAGCGTTCGTGTAGACATGTCTCTTCTACTCCATGCCACTCCTTTGGCTGTACTAGACCACCCTACATTTGTTTCTGCTATCCAGTGGTTATGCTTGAGAAAAGATATCCACATGGTAACTAGCTGCTCGTCACCGCCAATTGTTCTTACGATCTCCTCTTCGCTCTGACCTTTGACCAGACACTCCATGACGTATACGGCTTGCTTCAAACCTACAAGCCGCGCAGGATCGGTCGAATAAACTATGGTAGCCATTGTTTCTTCAGGAACAATCTACTACTAAAGTCGTACGCCCTGAAAGGACTTGCCCGGTAGACCAAAAGCTTACCTGTACCATAAGAAATGGTTCAACAGCTCATGTTATCAAGAAAGTAGCAAAGCCCGCACCCAGTCCTCCCTCCTCAATTTCTAACCGACTCTGCTATGTACTTGCAGTTTGGCGGATTTCAGGCTTGCATGAACAAAGCCGTGTTTTGGCTCTTCCCCGGAATATTAGTTATAGTTTGCCAAACAAGAACCTGGCCAGCAGCACTATGACTATAATACCAACGATTGCCTATAATATTGTCCATATCATACTAGACAATACACATCACGAGTAGAAATGTCATGGCACCAGAAATGGGGTAGGAGAAATAGAATTATGCCCGCCAGAAGCGAAAACATGAGCCTTAGAGTCGTTTCAAGTAAGATATAGACCTCAAGCCATTAGTATGATGGGTGTGTATGTATAACATGTCAGAAAAGAAATCAACGAACAGAACTGCAGAGATCAACGAGAGCATAAGGGATAACACTCTTCGCGTAGTTGACGAAATGGCAAAGATTCAACCACAAATGGCCCAATCTGTATCCAACATTCAACACGACACAATCGAAACATCCAAGAACATGGTCAAGACAGTATTCGATACTCAGAAGCAGATTGCTTCAGGCTTGAATGTTTCTGTGCCATCGCAGGTTTCCGAGCAGATAACGAGACAGTCAAATGAGCTAACAAACAACTTCGTTAGAGCCACAGGAATCTACCAGCAGCTTGTCATAAGCGCACTGGAAGCGGCACGAGAGAACACAAGGATATATAGCAAAACAGTCGATGCCTTAACAGACTACAACACCAACATCCTGAACGCTTGGACTTCATTCTGGGCTGCACAGCAGCAACAGTTTACCAGGGCATAGCCCTGTTATTTTTCGTGATATAGGAAAAGTAGCCGTAGCGTAAGAATCATTCGAGTATTTATTTTCCGGCTTCTGATGAGTTTTTCCTACTGATATTCCAAGTTAAGGTCCGTGTCTGGATCCTTTATTGTTAGCAACCGCTTTCACAGAAGCCCATACCGTTATGAAAGCAGATGGAATAGACTCAACTGAATATGTCTGAACATGAAGAATGTAGTCAAAATAGAAAAAGTATGGATGCATCGGATTCTAGAAGAATGACAAATCCTTTGTCGTATTTGCCTAAGATTATGTGTTTTGCAAAATGATAATGAATCCATAAAGATCACCTTACCAGCTTTGAGCTTGCATTACGGGCTCCACAAAATTGCAGTTCATTACCCGAGACTTCGACCTCACCGTATTGAATTCACCACGATGGACGTAGTCAAGTCTTCATAATTTTTTTGCCTGCTGCGCGTTTCTTAACGCGTCCGCTTCCACCAGGCGCCTTTGCTGCGCGACGCTTAGCTGCCGTCATTCTACCGCCTCTAGATTTCTTTGCCATTATTAACGTGTAAGAAACCTGTCTACAAATGTCATACGCTCAGAAATCACTCTAGACGGAGGCGAAATGCTTACCAAGATCACAAAGAACTGGTCTGAAGGACCAAAATGCGACTAGAATCAGCGAGTTGACTACTAGTATTAGTTTCACCCTAAACTAAGTCTTAACACAGAGCCCGTATTGACATATCTTACTTTCATCTTCCCAGCATAAGTCAACTTGAGCATTGCATTGCTGAAAGCAAAATATCAGTAGGCCAACAGATATGGAGAAAAGAAAAAGATCTATCCCAAATTCGATTATTGACGAGCTTTGAAGAAAGATATCGTCATATTTAGAGGAGCTAATCCGAAATCGTAGCCCACTCATCGGATATTAGCTCACTTTGGTCCTTTATGTTGATTTTCTGATTTTAGTAAGCATTTCGTCCTAGTCGTAAGTCGTTTCTGAGCGTATTACATTTGTAGCCTGATTGCCTCTGTATTCTATGGGTTTACTTACCTGGGTGATAATAGCAGTTGTCATTTTAGCTGTAATAGGGCTAGGAGTTGGAACATTCTATTCTGGAATCTTGCAGGGAGCACAGACGGTTGGAAGTAACACAGTAGTAAAGGATGCAACTGGAGAAGCTAAAGAATTTGCAGGCAATATCACTCAAAAGAGCACGTCAAATTAGATGATTGAAAAGGTTTCTTTTGGAATGTCAAATGTCATCTTGCCCAATCATGCAACATATAGGGAAAGGATTTACATCATCAAAGACTTGATTTTGAAGCTATTTGAAAAGGGAGAACTAGACCAGACGTCGCTTATCGGTTTCTGTGGATTAAATCTAATAAGGCATAAAGCTCTCCTTGACCAGATGGAATCTAATAGCCTCATCTGCAGCGCTAGAGTGACAAATGGCAAAAAGGTAAGTACTATTTACAGACCGACTAACAGAGGAGTTCAATTCTGTAGGGAGATATTGGGGCCATTTGAGGACATGTTTCCACGCAAGAGTACGAGGCCGCCGGCATGATTTATTACAACACCATTGTTTTTTGCAAGCATAGATTGCATTAGAGACAGCACTTACCATTTCTGGATTTCCTATTCAACTTAAAAAGGCATCTCGGAAACATAACCATAGGTTATACTGCTTAAGGCACATCTTGCACTGTAATCTATTCTTGTTAGTAGTCTTCTCGGTCCTTATGGGTAGCAATTCTGACGTCGTCCTCCTACATGCTTCTATAATTGCATTTTCTTCAAAATGTCGCTGACATCGATATTGCCAGCCTTTGAGATTTCCTTATCAAACCAAGCTTCCACTTCTTTTGGGTATGTTCTAATCTTGGCTTTTACAACAGCAAGCTCATCTACTCGCATCTTGGATATCTCTTCTAATCTGGGTCTATAACCAGACATCGCATTTTCCAGTAATTTTTCAGTGAACATGTCAAGCATATTTCTTCACCATCTGGCTTCTTACTGTTTATCTTAGAGTATGCCAAACAAGAATCTAAGCAGCAGTACTATGATTATTATTCCAACAATTGCCCATACTATTCTCCATATCATATTATTATTCATTAACAATAGGCCCTACGGCTAGAAATGCTTGAGCCCCAGAATTTGGGTGGGAGAACGGAATAACGCTCAGTAGGTGCAAGTAAACGGTCTGAACGCCCATAAGAGGATATGTACGAAAGGGGATCAATTGGACCTTAATTAGTGAATCGTCCGATATTGGAATGGCTACTACTGAGTCAGTCTAGTTCTACGATTATTTCTTCGCACGATCGTATCTGACTGTGTTGTAAATATCTGATGCTTCTTTGACTGTCTCTTCGATATTACGAATTGTCCCCGATGTTTTAGAAGATGCAGCAGTTGTTTTTAGTTCATCCACCAAACCCTTGATAGACTCCAACATTTCTCTAACAGCGGTAGTCACGTCACGCAGGTCTTGGCCACTTATGCCGCCTTCACCGTTACCGCCAAACGAATCAATTTTACTTTTGGCAGATTTTATCAGCTCTTTAGCTTCGTCAATTGCACCTGTCTCTTTTAGCTGGTTCACGGTATTTTGCAGCTTTGTGGCTGCTTCGTTCATGTTTTCTGAAATCAAGCGAATATTTTCTATGTTCTTGACGATTTCTGGTGTTTTGAGAGCTTCCATAATCTCCTTGGCGATTGTAGCAGTCTCCCTAACCTTGTCCATGGATTCCTGAACTCCTGGCGTTCCAATCTGGCGCATTATTT
>Ga0184639_10001277_pt1 | contig 10793 bp, 20 predicted proteins | sample PLM31_170_b2_FD_133155 | JGI IMG/M metagenome (GOLD analysis project Ga0184639, IMG submission 133155) | Groundwater sediment microbial communities from an aquifer in East River, Colorado, USA - PLM3-1_170_b2 | ecosystem: Environmental > Terrestrial > Soil > Riparian zone | place: USA: East... | reverse complement strand
CGCCAGGCGCTCTGCGGGGCCCTCACCGCCAAGGCCCAGGCGGGCGCGGTCCGCCTGCTGGAATCCCTCAGCCTAGAGAAACCGAGCACCAAGGCCATGCGGGGACTGCTCACAACACTGGGGGCGCGTGGGAAATCGCTCCTCGTCCTGCCGGAGCGGGACGAGGTCGTGGAGAAGTCGGCGCGCAACCTCCCGGACGTGCGCGTCCTCACAGTGCGGGGCCTGAACGTCTACGACATCCTGAAGGCGGACACCCTGATCCTCACGCCGGAGGGGGTCCACACCCTGAGGGAGATGCTGGCGGCATGAGGTCCCCGTACCAGGTCGTGCGAAAGCCGCTCCTCACCGAGAAGGGGACGCGGCTCAAGGAAGAGGGGAACCAGTACCTCTTCCGCGTGGCCCAGACGGCCAACAAGATCGAGATCAAGCAGGCCATCGAGCAGCTCTTCAAGGTCACGGTCCTGGACGTCCGCACGCTCCGGATCCGGGGAAAGACGAAGCGCCTGGGGCGCTTCCAGGGGCGGCGGCCGGACTGGAAGAAGGCCATCGCCACCCTGAAGGAAGGGGATACGATCGAGCTGTACGAAGGCGCGTGAGCGGAGAGCCAAGAGCCGGGTACCCGCGCGTCAGCGTGGGTGACCGAGAGCCGAGACCACGGGGCGGGGACGGGGCCCCGGGTGAGAAATGCCAAAGCGATAGCCGAGCAGAGGACGACTGATGCCCGTACGAAAATACCGACCCACCTCGCCGGGGCGGCGATTCCAGAGCGTGTCCACCTTCGAGGAGGTGACCAAGCGGACCCCCGAGAAGTCCCTGCTGGTGCGCCTCCGGAAGACCGGGGGGCGGAACGCCCTGGGGGGCATCACGTGCCGGCACCGGGGGGGCGGGCACAAGCAGATGTACCGCCTGATCGACTTCAGGCGGGACAAGCACAACATCCCGGCCCGGGTGGCCGCCATCGAGTACGACCCGAACCGGTCTTCGCGAATCGCCCTCCTGCACTACGCCGACGGGGAGAAGCGATACATCCTGGCCCCGCTGGGCCTGCAGGTCGGGGACCAGGTGATGTCGGGTCCACAGGCCGAGGTGCGGGTGGGCAACGCGCTGCCGCTGCGCAACATCCCCGTGGGCATGACCGTGCACAACGTCGAACTACAACCCGGAAAGGGCGCCCAGCTCGTGCGAACGGCTGGCGCCACGGCCCAGTTCGTGGCCAAGGAGGGCGAGTACGGGCTGCTGCGGCTGCCCTCGGGGGAGATGCGGAAGGTCCTCTTGAGCTGTATGGCCACTGTGGGTCAGGTGGGGAACCTGGACCACGAGAACGTCTCCATCGGCAAGGCGGGCCGCTCCCGGTGGCTGGGTATTCGCCCCTCCGTCCGGGGGGTGGCCATGAATCCCCACGACCATCCCTTGGGAGGCGGCGAGGGCAAGAGTTCGGGCGGTCGCCACCCGTGCAGCCCCTGGGGGAAGACCGAGGGGAAGACCCGGTCCCGGAGGAAGGGCTCCGACCGGTATATCGTTAAACGGCGGAAATAACTTCCGCCGCTGGGTCAAGCGGCGGAAATAAATTCCGCCGCCGGGTTAAACGGCGCAAGGAGTCCCGCGGGACGCGGGATCGGGCGAGGAGAAGTGACGTGCCGCGGTCGCTGAAGAAGGGGCCCTACGTCGATCCGAAGCTGATGAAGAAGATCGAGGACCTGAACCGGGCTCGGGAGAAGAAGGTCTTCAAGACGTGGTCCCGGCGTTCGACCATCACGCCGGAGTTCGTCGGCCATACCCTGGCGATCCACAACGGGAAGAAATTCATCCCGGTGTACATCACGGAGAACATGGTCGGCCACAAGCTGGGGGAATTCTCGCCCACCCGAACCTTTCGCGGGCACGGTGCCCACGGCGGCAAGTCCACCGCGCTGAAGTAGTGCGGGAAACGGAAACTGGAAGCTGGAAACTGGATCAGTTTCCAGTTTCCAGCTTCCAATGACCAGAGTGAGGCGATGGCAGAAGCGAGAGCAGTGGCGCGGTTCGTCCGGGTGCCGGCCCGGAAGGCGCGTCTGGTGGCGGACCTGATCCGCGGCCGGGACGTGAACAGCGCCCTGGTGCAGGTGCAACTGACGCGGCGCCAGGCGGCGCGGGTGGTGGAGAAGGTGCTGCGGTCGGCCATGGCCAACGCCACCCAAAATCACGGGATACGGGATGTGGACCGCCTGCTGGTGGCCCAGGCCTTCGTGAACGAAGGGCCGACGACGAAGCGCATCCAGCCGCGGGCCATGGGACGGGCCTACCGGATCCGGAAGCGGACCAGCCACATCACCGTCGTGTTGCGGGAGCGGGAAGCGGACTAACCCCTCTCCCCGCCTCTCTCCCCACTCCGCCTTCGCCGGGGTGCCCGGGAGAGAGGGAAGGGTGAGGGGGCACGGAGGACAATGTGGGGCAGAAGACGCACCCCTTGGGGTTCCGGCTGGGGGTCATCAAGACATGGCGATCCCGGTGGTATGCAGGCAAGAACTATGCGCAGCTCCTCCACGAGGACCTGCGGCTCCGCCGGTACATCAAGGAGCGGCTGTACCACTCGGGGGTGTCGCGGATCGAGATCGAGCGGAAGGCGGACCAGCTCCGCATCATCATCCACACCGCACGGCCCGGCATCATCATCGGCAAGAAGGGGTCCGAGGTGGAGAAACTCCGCTCCGACCTCTCGCGGATGACCAAGAAGGAAGTCCGCCTGGATATTGAGGAGGTGCGCAAGGCCGAGCTGGACGCCCAGCTGGTGGCGGAGCAGATCGCCCAGCAGCTGGAACGGCGCGTCGCGTTCCGCCGGGCCATGAAGAAGGCAGTGCAGGCGGCGCTCCGGCTCGGGGCCCAGGGGGTCATGGTGGCCTGCGCCGGCCGGCTGGCGGGTGCCGAGATCGCCCGCTCCGAGTGGTATCGCGAGGGCCGAGTCCCGCTCCACACCCTGCGGGCGGACATCGACTTCGGCCTGACCACGGCCAAGACGAACTTCGGGGCCATCGGTGTCAAGGCGTGGGTCTGTCACGGCGAGGTGATGCCGGAGACGCTGGGCGTGGAAAGCAAGCCGCCGGAGCGATTGCGCGAGCAACGGCCCGGCCCGGACCGCCCCCGGCGCCCACGGCGGACCGGGGGCCCGGCGCCTCGATCGTAACTGCCACCCCCGAGCGGATGCGACGGGCGTAGGTGCCGCCCCTCGGTGGATGCCGAGGGGCTCATCAGAAGCCGCGGAGCGGCGCATGCTGGTCCCAAAACGGGTCAAGTACCGGAAGCAGCAGCGCGGCCGGCGGGCGGGGATCGCCACGCGCGGAGCCAGCCTGGCCTTCGGCCAATACGGCCTGAAGGCCCTGGAGGCGGCCTGGATCACCAACCGCCAGATCGAGGCGGCCCGGCGCGCCATGACCCGGTACGTGAAGCGGGGCGGCAAGGTCTGGATCCGGATTTTCCCGGACAAGCCCATCACGGCCAAGCCGGCCGAAACCCGGATGGGGAAGGGAAAGGGCGCGCCCGTAGGCTGGGTGGCGGTGGTGAAGCCAGGCCGCATCCTGTATGAGATGGAGGGGATCTCCGAGGCGGAGGCCAAGGAAGCCATGCGCCTGGCAGCCATGAAGCTGCCTATCGCCACGCGCTTCGTCTCCCGCAAGAGCCTCTGGGGGTGACCGGCGGATGAAGTACACGGAGTTGAGAGACCTGACCGCGGAGGAGCTCCGCCAGAAGGCGGCCGAGCTCAGCGAGGAGCTCTTCAAACTGCGCCTCCGCCAGGCCGCCAGTCAACTGGAGAATCCCATGCGCATCCGTCAGCTCCGCCGCGACATCGCCCGGATCCGGACGGCGGAGCGGGCGTTGGCGGGCCGGGCACCGGGAGGATCCTAGCATGACGGACGCTCCGGCGGAGGCGCGGAACCGGCGGCAGACGGCCGTTGGGACCGTCGTCAGCGACAAGATGCAAAAGACCGTGGTCGTGGAGATCGCGCGCCTCAAGCGGCACCAGACCTACAGCAAGCGGGTCGCGCGCAAGACCCGGGTGAAGGCCCACGACGAGAAGGGCGCCTGCCGCGAGGGGGATACGGTCCGGCTGATGGAGACCCGCCCCCTCTCCAAGGACAAGCGGTGGTGCGTGGTGGAGATCCTGGCGCGGGCGGTCTGAGTCGAGGCTGGGTTCACCCATGATCGGCCTTCGAACCATCCTGGATGTGGCGGACAACTCCGGGGCCAAGCGCATCTCGATCATCAAGGTCCTGGGGGGCTCGGCCAAGCGGTACGCCCGTCTGGGGGACATCATCGTCGCCAACGTGAAGGAGGCGATCCCTGAGAGCGCGGTGAAGAAGGGGGCGGTCGTCAAGGCCGTGGTGGTCCGGACGGTGAAGGAGCAACGGCGGTCCGACGGGAGCTACATCAAGTTCGATCGCAACGCCGCCGTCCTCATCACCGAGGCCCGCGATCCGGTGGGGACCCGCATCTTCGGCCCGGTGGCCCGGGAGCTGCGCGAGGCCAAATTCATGAAAATCATCTCGCTGGCGCCCGAGGTGATCTGAGCGGGACGCGTGGCTGCTGTCGTGTAACGTTTCACGTTTCACGTTTCACGGGTTGTCATCATGGGTGTCGGGCATCGGCTGGCGGTCAGGAAGAACGATCAGGTCGAGGTGATCGCCGGGAAGGACAAGGGCAAGCGGGGCAAGGTGCTGCGGGTGCTGCCCAAGCTGGACAAGGTGCTGGTGGAGAAGATCAACTTCGTGAAGCGCCATACCAAGCCCGGCCGGCTCGGCCAGCAGGGCGGGATCCTGGAGCGGGAGAATCCCCTACACGTCAGCAACGTGCAGTTGGTCTGCAACAAGTGCGACCACCCGGTCCGGGTGGGCCGGACCCAGCTGGCGGATGGGCGCACGGTGCGCGTGTGCCGCGAATGCGGCGAGACGATGGACTAAGCCATGGCGGAGAAGGCAGAGCGCAAGGCCCGCACCCAGCGGGGACCCGAAGGGGCACCCGGGGCCGCCAAGGCGGGGAAGGGAGAGAAGGCCCCCAAGGGGAAGCCCGAGGCCGCCCCGACCCCCCAGGTGCCTCGCGTCCCCGCGCGACTCCGGGAACGCTACCGGAGCGAGATCGTGCCGGCCCTGATAAAGCAGTTCAACTACACGAACCGGATGCAGGTCCCCGAGGTCAAGAAGGTCGTCATCAACATGGGCCTGGGGGAGGCGGTGAGTGACGTCAAAGTGATCGACGCGGCCGTGGAGGAGCTGGCCACCATCGCCGGCCAGAAGCCCGTGGTCACCCGGGCGAAGAAGTCTGAGGCCGCCTTCAAGCTGCGGGCAGGGATGCCCATCGGATGCAAGGTGACGCTCCGGGGGGAGCGGATGTACGAGTTCCTGGACCGCCTGCTCTGCGTGGCCTTGCCCCGCATCCGGGACTTTCGGGGTGTGCCGACCAAGTCTTTCGACGGGCGGGGGAACTACGCCCTGGGACTCAAGGAGCAGCTCATCTTCCCGGAGATCCGGTACGACAAGGTGGACATGGCCCGGGGGATGGACCTCTGCATTCAGACCTCGGCCACGACCGACGAGGAAGGCCGGGCGCTCCTGGAGCACCTCGGGTTCCCCTTCCGCAGTTAAGCGAGGGGCAGCATGGCCAAGACGAGCTTGATCATAAAGCAGCAACGCCCGCCCAAGTTCCGGGTGCGCGGATACAACCGGTGCCGGCTGTGCGGGCGATCCCGCGGGTACCTGCGGAAGTTTCAGATGTGCCGCATCTGCTTCCGCAACCTGGCCCTGCGGGGCGAGATCCCCGGGGTCACCAAGGCCTCCTGGTAGTCCCGCCGGAGGCGGGACGGCACGCGGGGCAGGAGTCGCGCATGGCATTGACGGACCCGATTGCCGATATGTTGACCCGGATCCGGAACGCCAACCAGGCGCTTCTGGAGAAGGTGGATATGCCGGCCTCCCGCTTCAAGGTGGAAGTCGCCAAGGTTCTGAAGGCGGAGGGGTTCATCCGGGCCTATAAGCTGATCGACGACAACAAACAGGGGGTCCTGCGGGTCTATCTGAGGTTCGGCCCGGGGAACGAGCGGGTCATCCTGGGCATCCGGCGGGTCAGCCGGCCGGGCCTCCGGGTGTACCGGAAGGCCGCCAAGATTCCCAGAGTGATGAGCGGCCTGGGCGTGGCCATCGTGTCCACCTCCCAGGGGGTCATGACCGGGAAGCAGGCCCGGCAACGCTCGCTGGGCGGCGAGGTGCTGTGCACCGTCTGGTAAGGCCCACCCCGCCGCGGTGAGCGGGCGGGGCAGACCACAATCAAGAAAGCTGGCATTCGATGTCACGCATCGGTAAGCTTCCGATCCCGATCCCGGATCAGGTGACCGTGGAGGTGTCCAATCACACCGTCACGGTCAAGGGGCCGAAGGGAACGCTCACCCTGACCGTCCATCCGGACATGGGCATTGCGTTGAAGGACCGGCAGGTCGTCTGCGGGCGCTCCTCGGACGAGAAATTCCACAAGTCCCTCCATGGCCTCACCCGGAGCCTCATCGCCAACATGGTGCTCGGGGTGACCAAGGGCTTCGAGAAGAAGCTCGAGCTAGTGGGAGTGGGATACCGGGCGGCGACGCAGGGACCGAATCTGAGCCTCACACTGGGGTACGCCCACCCCATCGTCTACCCGGTCCCTTCGGGCATCCGGATCGAGGTGAGGGATCAGACCCAGCTCACGGTCAGCGGCATGGACAAGCAACTGGTGGGTGCCGTGGCCGCCAAGATCCGCAGCTTCCGGCCGCCCGAGCCCTACAAGGGCAAAGGCGTCAAGTACGCCGAGGAACGGATCCGCCGCAAGGCCGGCAAGACCGGGGCGAAGTAAGACTTGAGGAGTGGCAGCCCTGCGAGACGCGGGGCCGGAAGAGGAACACTGTGGCTTCGGTTCAGCACAAGCGAGCAGCCCGACTGCGCCGGCACCGCCGGGTGCGCCGCGTGGTCCAGGGAACGTCGGAGCGGCCCCGGCTCTGCGTGTTCAAGAGCGCCCGCCACATCTACGCCCAGATCATCAATGATGACGAAGGCCGGACGCTGGTGGCCGCCTCCACCCTCTCCAAGGAGCTCACCCGGCCGGATGCGCGGGTCAAGAAGACCGAGGTGGCCAAGGCCGTAGGGACCCTGGTGGCAGAGAAGGCCCTGGCGGGAGGCATCCAGCGGGTGGTCTTCGATCGGGGGGGCTATCCCTTCCACGGGCGGATCAAGGCCTTGGCGACGGCGGCGCGAGACAGGGGGTTACAGTTCTAATGAACGGCGCACGCAGAGTCCAGCGCATCAATCCCGAGGGGCTGCGCCTCACGGAACGGGTCATCCACATCAACCGGGTGGCCAAGGTGGTCAAGGGTGGACGGCGATTCAGCTTCAGCGCCCTGGTGGTGGTGGGGGACCAGGCGGGCCACGTGGGGATGGGCCTGTGGAAGGCCAACGAGGTGCCTGAGGCGATCCGGAAAGGGATCGAGGAGGCGAAGAAGAGTCTGATCAAGGTCCCGCTCAAGGAGAGCACCATCCCTCATGCGATCATCGGGGTGTTCGGAGCGGGCCGGGTGCTTCTCCGTCCCGCCTCGGCCGGCACCGGCATCGTCGCGGGCGGCGCGGTCCGGGCGGTCCTGGAGGTGGTCGGCATCCGGGATATCCTGTCGAAGTCCCTGGGCTCCGACAATTCCCACAACGTGGTGAAGGCAACCCTCGCGGGCCTGCAGCAGCTGCGCTCTCCGGAGGAGGTGGCGCGGGTCCGAGGGCGGGAGGCGCCGGCGCCCGGCGTGGCGCCAAGCGTGGCGCCGGCGGCGCCATCGGCCGAAGGGACCCAGGCATGAGCGGGCAGCTCAAGATCACCCTGCGTCGAAGCCGCATCGGGTGCTTGCCCAGGCAGCGGGAGGTGCTGCGCGGGCTCGGCCTGCGGCGGATCGGGTCCAGCGTGCTCCGGTCGGATTCGCCGGCCATCCGCGGCATGGTGACGAAGGTCTCTCACCTGGTCACGGTCGAAGCCATCCCTAAGACGGCGTGAGGCCACGGGGAGGGACCCCGCCGGTCCCGGACAAGAGTCCGGGAGAGGCGGGGATGGGGCCCCGGGTGATGAAGGCCGAGCCGAGAGCCGAGAACGTGAAGAGGTAGGGAGACGGGAATCAGGATGAACCATGAAGCTGCATGAGCTCAAGCCGGCCGTGGATTCCCGGAAGCGTCGGAAGATCGTGGGCCGCGGTCCGGGGTCCGGTCACGGCCAGACGTCGACGCGCGGCGAGAAGGGACAGAAGGCCCGCTCCGGCGGGCAAAGCCGGCCCTGGTTCGAGGGCGGGCAGTTGCCACTCCACCGGCGGGTCCCCAAGCGCGGATTCACCAACGTCTTCCGCACCGCGTACGCGATCCTGAACGTGAAGGACCTGGAGCGCTTTGAGGCGGGAACGGCCGTGAGCCCCTCCACGCTCCGGGAGGCAGGGCTGGTGCGGCGCGCGGCGGTCGGCGTCAAGATCCTCGGCGAGGGCAGCCTGAGCAAGCCGCTCACGGTCTCGGCCCACGCCTTCTCGCAGTCGGCCGAAGCCAAGATCCGGGCGGCCGGCGGCACGATCGAGGTCATCGCGCGGTGATCGAGCAGCTCGGCAACATCTTCCGCGTCCCCGAGTTGAGGCGGCGGGTGCTGTTCACCTGCGGGCTCCTCATCGTGTACCGGATCGGGGCCCACGTGCCCACGCCTGGCATCGACGCCAACGCCCTGTCACGCTTCTTTGAGCAGCAGGCGGGAAACCTCCTCGGGTTCTTCGATCTGTTCTCCGGCGGGGCCCTGCGACGCCTGTCGGTGTTCGCCCTGGGCATCATGCCGTACATTTCCGCGTCCATCATCCTGCAGCTCCTGGCGGTGGTGATCCCGGTGCTGGAGAAGCTGCAGAAGGAGGGGGAGCAGGGGCGGAAGAAGATCACCCAGTACACCCGGTACGGGACGGTGGGACTCGCCGCCGTCCAGGCCCTAGGGATCTCGATTGGCCTGGAGAGCATGCAGATCGGGGCGGCCATGGTCGTCCCGATCCCCGGCTGGGCCTTTCGCCTGATGACGACCCTCACCCTGACGGGTGGGACGATCTTCCTCATGTGGCTGGGGGAGCAGATCAGCGAGCGGGGCATCGGCAACGGAATCTCCCTCCTGATCTTCGCGGGGATCATCGTGCGGATGCCCGAGGCCATCGTCGCCTCCTGGACCCTCATCACCCAGGGGGAGATGAATCCGCTCACCTTCCTGGCCCTCCTGGCCATGATGGTGTTCGTGGTGGCCGCGGTGATCGTCATGACGCTGGGCCAACGCCGCATCCCGGTCCAGTATGCGAAGCGGGTGGTGGGGCGCCGGGTGTACGGCGGACAGAGCACCCACATCCCCCTGCGGGTGAACACGGCCGGCGTGATCCCGGTGATCTTCGCCAGCTCGATCATCGTCTTCCCCGCAACCATCGCCCAGTTCGTCAAGCACCCGTGGGCCCAGGCGGTCCAGTCGTGGCTGGCCTTCGGCGGCCTGCTCTACACGATCATCTATGGGATTGGGATCATCTTCTTCACGTACTTTTACACGGCCATCATCTTCAACCCGATCGACGTGGCCGACAACATGAAGAAGTACGGCGGCTACATCCCGGGCATTCGCCCGGGGAGCAAGACGGCCGAGTTCATCGAGCGGGTCCTGGACCGGATCACCCTGGTGGGGGCCCTGTATCTCGCGGCCATCTCGATCCTGCCCGAGATCTTGATTACGCAAATGAACGTCCCGTTCTACTTCGGAGGGACCTCGCTCTTGATCGTGGTGGGCGTGGCCCTGGACACGGTGCAGCAGGTGGAGTCCCACCTGCTGATGCGGCACTACGAGGGGTTCCTGAAGAAGGCCCGGGTGCGAGGGCGCATCTCCTGAACCCCAATTTCGAACACCCAGTGGGTTCCCGAATTTCGAATGTCGAAAATCGAATGTGAGAAATCCACAATCGGCTACCCTATGGGTGATCCGCAATCCGAAATCCCCCGAGGGATGCGGCTGATCCTGCTGGGGCCTCCGGGCGCGGGGAAGGGCACCCAGGCCAAGCTGCTGGTGGACACGCTGGGAATTCCCCAGGTCTCCACGGGCGACATGCTGCGGGCCGCCGTGAAGGCGGGCACGCCCCTGGGGCAGGAGGCGAAGCAGTACATGGACCGGGGCGCGCTGGTCCCGGATGCGGTGATCATCGGGCTGGTGCGGGAGCGGCTGCAGCAGGCGGACTGCGCCCGTGGCTACATCCTGGACGGATTCCCCCGGACGGTAGCGCAGGCGGAGGCGCTGGAAAAGACGCTTGCCGCGCTGGAAGCGCGGCTGGATCACGTGGTGAGCCTCGAGGTTCCCACGGAGGACCTGGTCCTGCGGATCGCGGGACGCCGCACCTGTCGGAATTGCGGGGCCATGTACCATGTGCGCTTCTCGCCCAGCAAGACCAACGGCCGGTGCGACACGTGCGGGGGGCCGACCACTCAGCGGGACGACGACCGGGAAGAGACCGTCCGGCGCCGGCTCCAGGTGTACACCGACCAGACGGCGCCCCTGATCGATTTCTATGCGGGCCGGGGCCTGCTCAAACGGGTGGAGGGGATGGGAGAGATCGCCGACATCTTCCAGCGCATCACCCGGACCTTCGGCGCGTGACTCCGCACCCTTGGGGGCGTGACCCCACGCCCGAAGGGCGCCTGACCAATGAACGACCGGATCGTCCTGAAGGCCCCGTGGGAGCTGGACCTCTTGCGCCACAGCAACCGGCTGGTGGCGGAGACGCT
>Ga0184639_10001276_pt1 | contig 10796 bp, 12 predicted proteins | sample PLM31_170_b2_FD_133155 | JGI IMG/M metagenome (GOLD analysis project Ga0184639, IMG submission 133155) | Groundwater sediment microbial communities from an aquifer in East River, Colorado, USA - PLM3-1_170_b2 | ecosystem: Environmental > Terrestrial > Soil > Riparian zone | place: USA: East... | reverse complement strand
TAGCCGAGCTCCCCCAGGACCTCGCGGGCCACCTCCCGGTCATCGAAGGGAATCTTCGTCTCACCGACGACCTGTGTCGTCTCGTGTCCCTTGCCGGCGATCAGGATGACATCGCCGGGCCGGGCCTCCCCCACCGCCGCCCTCACGGCGTCACGCCGATCAACGCAGCGCATCGTCCTCTCCGCCCCGCCCGACACGCTTCGGACCCCCGCCTCGATCTCCTCCAAGATGGCCTCGGGTGATTCGCTCCTCGGGTTATCGGAGGTGAGGATCACCCGATCGGCCCACCGCACGGTCGCCTCTCCCATCAGCGGGCGCTTCTTCCGGTCCCGGTCGCCGCCGCACCCGAAGAGGACGATCAGCCGACCCGCGGAGAGCTCCCGCAGAGACCGGAGGACCCACTCGAGGGCATCAGGGGTGTGGGCGTAATCCACCACGACCTTGAAGGGCTGTCCGCACTCGACCGGTTCCAGCCGGCCGGGGATGCGATGCACCGTGACCAGACCCTCGAGGACCCGCTCGATGGGGATCTTGAGCGCTCCCCCCACACCCACCGCGGCCAGGAGGTTATAGAGATTGTGCCGACCAAGCAGCGGGGATCGCAATCCGCCCGTCCCCCACGGGGTGCGGATGAAGGCACGGATCCCCTGAAGGTCATACGCAGGAGCCACCGCAGTCACATCCGCCTCAGTCGTCAGCCCGTACGTGACCACAGCGGCACGCGCCATCTCGCGGAGCCGCTTGCCCGCCGGGTCATCCAGGTTGATGACAGCCGTGCCGCCCTTCTCCCGGAGCATCGTGAAGAGCTGAGCCTTGGCGGCGAAATAGTCTTCCATCGTTTCGTGGAAGTCGAGGTGATCCTGGGTCAGGTTGGTGAAGACGGCGACGTCAAAGGCACACTCCGCCACCCGATGCAGCACCAGGGAGTGGGAGGAGACCTCTATAACGGCGGCGTCCGCCCCCTGACCACGCATCCACCGGAGGAGCGCCTGCAAATCCGAGGCCTCAGGGGTGGTCCGCTCTGCCTCGCGGCGGACCCCCCCGCACCGGTACTCGACCGTCCCGATAATCCCGACCCGGTGGCCGCCGGCCTGGAGCGCCGCCTCGACCAGATAGCTCACGGTCGTCTTGCCATTGGTCCCCGTGATCCCCGTGAGACACAGCTCATGTGACGGCGCGTCGTAAAAGCGCGCCGCCACATGAGAGAGGGCGCGGCGCGTCTCCTCAACCTGGACGATAGTCCCAGGCACCGGTGCGCCCCCGGCGCCTCGCACATCCCGCTCAACGAGGCAAGCACCCGCCCCCCGACTGAGCGCCTCGGGGATGAACCGATGGCCGTCATGTCGCGCTCCCCGGATGCACACAAAGAGGCTCTGGGGTCGCGTCCGCCGGGAGTCGTACTCGACCGAGGCGATCTCCTGGTCTAACGCCCCCTGCAGGAGCCTGTGGGGAAAGCCGTCAATTAAATTTCGGAGAGGCTTCATCACGCCTCCGAGCAACTCGCTCGGGTGAGGTGGCAGGGGGGGACGCAAGATAGTTCAAGGTCTCCCGGGCGATCTCTCGAAAGACGGGGGCGGCGACGGTCCCCCCCCAGGCAATGCCCTGGGGCTCATCGACCAAGACGAGGATGGCGAGCCTTGGGTCCTCGGCGGGGACGTAGCCAACAAAAAACGCCACCACCTTCGTGGGCGAATAGCGCCCGGTCTCACGATCGAGCTTTTGCGCGGTGCCGGTCTTGCCCGCGACTCGGTAGCCGGGAAGCGCCGCCCCCTGCCCGGTCCCCCGCTCGACGACCTCGGTGAGGATCGACGTAAGGGTTCGGGCAGTCTCAGACGAGATGACGCGCCTGACCGCCAGGGGTCTGGTCTCCTCGACGCTCCCATCGGGATGGCGAACCGCCAGGAGCGCACGGGGCCGGATCAGGGACCCCCCGTTGGCCACGGCGCTCATGGCGCTGATCATCTGAAGCGCCGTCGCTGAGATCTCGTGGCCGATGGAGAGGGCGCCCAGAGAGAGCTGTGACCAGTGCCGCGGCCGGCGAATGACTCCGTGGTTTTCACCGGGCAGATCCACGCCGGTCGGGACGCCGAAGCCGAAGCTCGTGATGTAGCTATAGAACCGCTCTTTTCCCACCTTCATCCCCACCTTGACGGCCCCCACGTTGCTGGAGAAGGCCATGACGTCTCGGAAGGTCATCCACCCGTGTTTCTCGTGGTCCCGGATCGTGACCCCCGCGACCTCGATGGCCCCCTCTTCGCCGTAGAAGAGATCGTCGGGGCGCACCAGTCGCTCCTCGAGCGCCGCCGCGGCAAGGACGAGTTTGAAGGCCGATCCGGGCTCATAGGGATCGGTGAGGGCCCGATTCCGGCGAAAGGCGGGGGACGTACTCGCGTAGGCGCTGGGGTTATACGTGGGGCTGTTGGCGAGGGCCAGGATCTCCCCCGTCGTGGGATCCATCACAATGGCCGTCCCGGCCCTCGCCCCGGAGCGTCGCACCGCCGCGTCGAGTTCCCGCTCTGCTACATGCTGGATGACCTCGTCAATGGTCAGGTAGAGATCGGCGCCCGGGTGAGTCTCCTTGAATTCGCGAAAGACGATCCTGCCCCGGGCGTCCACGCGACTCACGAAGGACCGCGGTCCGCCGGTCAGCAGACGCTCGTATGCAAGCTCGAGCCCCTCCAATCCTCTGTTATCAACCCCCGCGAATCCGATGAGGTGTGCCGCGAGGTCCTTCTTAGGATAATACCGTTTCCCTTCAGGCACAAGGCCGACTCCCGGAAGGCTCAGCCTCGAAACGGCCTCCGCCTGTTCGGGATCCACCTGGCGTTGGATCCACACGAAGGGTTGATCACTGCGGAGCTTCGCCTGAATCTCGCGGACGGGAAGCTTGAGGACCCGGGCCAGCCGCGTCGCGGTGGCGCTCGGGTCCTGCACCAGGCCCGGATGGACAAAGACCGACGCGGCATCCAGGGTGATCACCAACATCCGCCCGCGGCGATCATAGATCGTCCCGCGCTTGGCAGCCACGGGGATGCGGCGTTCATACTGCCCTTCGGCTCGGGTACCGAGACGCTCGTGCCGGATGATCTGAATCACGTAGAGGCGAGCGCCGACGACGCCCAACAGGGCGGCGAGGAGGACGGCCAGGACGGCAATCCTGGCCCGGGGAGGGGTCCCGAAGGACGCGGTCATCTACGGCTCCTCGAGCTGGATGATCTGCCCCGGACGGGGGTTGACCATGCCCAGCTCACGTCGGGCGAACTCTTCGACCCTCTTCAGGGAGCGGAGGCGGCTGAGCTCCATCCGGAGCGTCTTCCCTTCCTGGGTCAGGCTGGCCTGCGCGGCCCGGTGCCGCTCGATCTGGTAGCCAAGACGCACCACCTGGATGTGCTGCCACACGTAGAAGAGCAGACCGAGCAGCAGCACCCCGCACACGATGAGCTTCTGTGTGAGCTCGGGTGACAGCCCCCGCTTCGCCCGCCGGGCCCGGACTCCGAAGGGGAGCTCCTGCTGGATCGATCCTGAGCGGACCTCAGAGGCCATCCTGCTCCTCCCGCCGCTCGGCGGCCCGCAACTTGGCGCTCCGAGCTCGAGGGTTCACGCCCGTCTCCCCGGCCGACGGCGTCACAGGACGCCGGGTGAGGATCCGGACACCGGGGACCGCGCCCGGCGCCGCCAGCCGACGGAATAGATGCTTCACCACCCGATCCTCCAGGGAGTGAAAGGCGATCACACAGATCCGTCCCCCGACCTTGAGCAGGTCTATCGCCGCCTCAAGCGCCTCCTCCAGCCCCTCGAGCTCTTGATTGACGGCGATGCGGATCGCCTGAAAGGTGCGCGTCGCCGGATGGATCCGGCGGGGCCAGAGTCGCCGCGGGATGGCCCGGCTGACGACCGTGGCCAGCTCCTGCGTGGTCTCTAAGGATCCGTGGCCGCGCGCGCGCACGATTCCCCGGGCAATCTGACGGGCCCACCGCTCCTCACCGTACTCTCGAATGATTCGCGCGAGGCGCTCCTCCGGAAGGGCGTGGAGGAGCGCCCGGGCCGTCAGCCCCCCACTGTGCCGGTCCATGCGCATATCCAGAGGCCCCTCCATGCTGAAGCTAAACCCCCGACCAGGATCCGCGAGCTGCAGCGTCGAGACCCCCAGATCACAGAGGATCCCGTCGATTCGCCCCAGGTGGAGCGTGGACACCAGCACGGGCAGCTCCCGGAAATCCCCATGGATCAATCGCACCCGGTCGCCGAAACGTTCCAGTGCACCCCTGGCAACGGCAATCGCTTCGGGGTCCCGCTCGACCCCGACCAGCCGAGATGGCGGTCCGGCCGCATCCAGGATCGCTGCGGCGTGGCCTCCACCCCCGACGGTGCAGTCCAAGTACAGCCCGTCCGGTCTCGGTCCAAGGGCGGCCACCACCTCCTGGACCAGGACTGGGATATGCCCAGTCGTCACCCCGCCATGGCGAGGCGCCTGAGCCGACAGGCCTGTCGGGCGCCGCGCTCCTCCGGGTAGTGCTCGAAGAAGGGGTACACCCCGGCGGCCCGAAACGTCTCCTCGACCGCGGGAGGGAGCGCCAGCAGACTCACATCGCCATCAAAGCGCCGGAGCCGGCACAGGGTGCTGGTCAAGACCTCGAGACTCTTCTCGTTCACCGAACGCAGGCGGCGACAGTCCAGAATGACCTGGAGGTATCCCTCCGCCGCCACCTTGATGATGGCCTCGCGGAGCGCCATCATCCGCACGAGATCAATAGACCCTGCCAGCCGCAGGATCGCGATCCGTTCCGCTCTCTGTTTCTCCACTATGACCATTTCTGCTCCATGGCTAGATTCCCAACTGAGCCAACTTGGTGGCGATATCTTCGAAGGTGACCGGGGAGGTCGTCAGGAACTGCTCCCAACGCTCCCGATCCCAGATCTCGATCCGATTGAGGGCCCCGACGATAATCACCTCCCGATTGAGACTGGCCTTCTCCCGGTGCTGGGGAGGGACCAGGATGCGTCCCTGCCCATCGACCGGACTCTCAGTCGCCCCCGAATAGAAGAGGCGGAGGAAGGCGCGGATGTCCTTTTCAAAGTTGCTCTGGTTTTGGATCTTTTCCTCGAACCGTGCCCAGACATCGAGCGGGTAGGCGGTGATGCAGGCGTCAAAGTCGGTGAGGACGAGGATGTTCTGTCCCCGCTTCTTCAGCGTCTGGCGGAATCTGGCCGGGATGCTGAGTCGGCCTTTATCGTCGATGGTGTGTGGGAATCGTCCGATGAATCTCATGACCTTCCCAAATATGCACCTTTTGTACCATTCTTTCCCACATCATCCCACTTCGCGGTTGGAAAATATCGTTTTAGAATCCTCCTGTCAAGAAAAATCAACAGGTTCCGATGATTTTACTTCCTCGCGGAACGACCCCTGTATGTTGGGTTGGACAGGGATAGGGACAGGCAGATCTGGGGTGAGGGCGGCGGAATGCCCGAGGAGAGGGGCCCGGATGCAGAGCACCCCTTACAGGGTTGCGGCAATCCGGTTCTGCTCGTCGAGGAGGACGATCCTGGGTTTGTGCTCTCCCGCCCGAGCCTCTTCGACGATGCCGTAGGCGGCGATGATCAAACGGTCGCCGGGATGCGCCAGCCGCGCCGCTGCGCCGTTGACGACGACCGTGCCGGAACCGGCCTCCCCGGCGAGGCTGTAGGTCTCGAAGCGCGCCCCGGTGCTGACGTTATAGACCTGCACCTGCTGGTACGGAAGGACATCGGCAGCGGCGAGGATCGTCTCATCGATGGTGATACTCCCCTCGTACTGAAGATTCACCTCTCGCACCACGGCCCGATGAATCTTGGATGCCAGCATGATCCGATGCATGGTCGCCTCTCCCTTCACTCAATGAGTATCGATCACAAGGTTGTCGATGAGACGTGCCTTCGAAAAGCGGACGGCGAGCAGCGCGACGGCTGGACCTGCCACCGTCTCCAGCGGCTCGAGGGAGCCGGGATGGCACACGGCGACATAATCAATCGTGGCGGTGGTCCCCTGCTGGATCATCCGCCGCATCCCCTCCGCCAGCCCTCGGGCATCCCGCTCACCACGCCTGACCTGATCGGCGGCCCACCGGAGGGCCTGGTACAACACCGGGGCCTGTCGCCGCTCACCCGGCGTGAGATTGACGTTGCGAGAGGACATGGCAAGCCCATCCGGCTCCCGGACGGTGGGCAGCACGACTACCTCGATATCCATATCGAGATCCCGGACCATGCGCGTGATGACGCACGCCTGCTGGTAGTCCTTCTGGCCAAAGTAGGCGCGGTGCGGTTTCACAATATGGAAAAGCTTCGCCACGATCGTTGTGACTCCCCGGAAGTGCCCGGGGCGGTACGTGCCTTCCCACCGGCACGTGAGTCTCTCGACCTCGACGAAGGTGGCGTACCTGTCCGGATACATGGCCTTCTGCTCCGGGACGAAGACGAGATCGGCCCCCTCGGCGGCCGCCTTGGCGAGATCCCCCTCGACATCGACCGGATAACGCTCCAGATCCTCCTGCCGGTCAAACTGGGTCGGGTTGACAAAGATGCTCACCGCCAGGATGGGGTTGTTGCGACGGGCGGTGCGCAAGAGGGAGAGGTGGCCTTCGTGCAGGTAGCCCATGGTGGGGACGAAGCCGATTGCCCTCCCCTCCGCACGAAGCGCGCTCACCCGTCTCTGCATCTGGGTTGCGTCGCCGAGAACCTCCATCGCCTCAGCCCCGCCCGAGCGTCTTGACCTGCCGACGCCGCCGGTCGAGCCGCTCTTGCCACCGGCGGCCCTCCCCTTCATCGAGGCGAAAGGCATGCTCGGGACCGGGATACTCGCCGGCCTTGACCTCCTGGCGGTACCGGGTGAAGGCCGCCGCGATTGTCTCCTTCAGGTGCGCGTAGCGCTTGACGAACTTGGGGGTGAAGTCGTCGAAGAGCCCGAGGAGGTCGTTCGTCACCAGCACCTGGCCATCGCAAGAGGACCCCGCCCCGATGCCGATGGTCGGGATCCGGAGCTCTTTGGTGATAACCTCCGCCACCTGCCAGGGGATGCCTTCGAGCACGAGGGCAAAGACCCCTGCCTCCTCGAGGAGCAGGGCGTCCTCTCGCAAACGCTCAGCCGCCGCCGCGGTCCGGCCCTGAACCTTGAAACCCCCGAACTGATGGACCATCTGGGGGGTCAGCCCGAGGTGGCCCATCACGGGGATGCCGACGGATGTGAGACGCCGCGTGAGGTCAGCGACCTCGCGCCCCCCCTCCAGCTTGACCGCCTGGGCGCCGGCCTCCTTCAGAAATCGACCGGCGTTCCTCACCCCGTCTTCCACGCTGGCCTGAAACGAGCCGAACGGCATGTCGGCTACGAGGAGGGCCCGCTTCACCCCTCGACTCACGGCGCGCACGTGATGCAGCATCTCCTCCATGGTCACGGGCAGGGTGGTCTCATACCCGAGCCCCACCATGGCCAACGAGTCGCCCACCAGGACCACCTCGATCCCCGCCTCATCGAGGAGCCGAGCGATCGGGTAGTCGTAGGCTGTGAGCATGCTGATCCTTTCGCCGCGATCCTTCATCTCCCGCAAGGTGACCGTCGTTACCCGCGCTGTCGCCACGATCGATCCCTCCTTTCGAAAGCTGTCAGCTGTCCGCTGTCAGCAAGGAACCCTTCTCGAAACAAAAAACCTCCCGGACGTGCCGGGAGGCCTTGAGTGAGCTGTGCCGCTCTCGCGCCCTGAATACTTTCACCACTCCCGACGCTTTCTGTTCAGGGTGGCATTTTCTGCCGTTCGAGCGGCCCTTCCCTGCCCGTCTCGGTCCGCCTAGGATCCAAGCGGGACGTAATACCGCATTCCCCGCTTCATCGACTGAATCTGTCTTATGAGGTCGTCAAGGTCCCCCTTCCGTTTCACAAAATCGATGTCCGTCGTGTTGACCACCAGCAGAGGCGTCTCCGTGTAATGGAAGAAAAAGTGGGTATACGCCTGAACCACATCCTCCAGGTACGCGCGCGGGATGTCCCGTTCGTAAGCCCGCCCCCTGACGGCGATCCTCTTATACAACACCTCCACGTCCGCCTGCAAGTAAATAACGAAGTCGGGCTTGGGGACGCGGGCCTCCAAGAGGGCGTGCATCTTCTCGTAGAGGGCGAGCTCGTGATCATCCAGGGTGAGATAGGCGAAGATCCGGTCCCGCGCAAAGAGATGGTCACAGACCACCCGCTGCTTGAACAGATCGAACTGCAAGAGCTCCTGCTGTTGGCGGTAGCGGGTCAGCAGGAAGTAGAGCTGGGTCTGAAAGGCGTGCCGCCGCATATCCTGATAGAAATCCTTCAGGAAGGGGTTCTCCTCGGCCGCCTCCAGAACCGCCCGCGCCTGCAGCCGTTGGGCCAGCAGTTCGGCGAGCGCCGTCTTGCCCACCCCGATCGGCCCCTCGACGGCCACGTAGTGCGCCTCGAAGCCGGCGGTCACGGCACACTCCTCTCTGCGGCCCGGGCGACACACCACTCCCGGGCCACCACCCGAACCTCGGGAAGCTGCGAGAGATGCGCGAGGAGGTCACTCACCCGGGTCCCGAGCCCTGGGTGCACCAGACCGGGGTCCAACTCGGCCAGCGGGACGAGGACAAAGCGTCGCAGGTGCATCCGGGGGTGCGGGACCTGAAGTTGCGGCTCCGCGATGATGCGAGACCCGTAGAGGAGAAGGTCCAGGTCCACCAGCCGCGCCTCTCCCCGTTCACGGAGGCGCGGCCGGCCACAGGCCCCCTCCACCTGCCCGAGGGTCGTGAGCAGCTCGTCGGGGCCGAGAGAGGTCTCGACCTCTGCCACGCTATTGAAGAACCAGCCCCCCGACGCCTCCACCGGCTCCGTCTCATACAGGGACGAGAGGCGGACGAGGCGGATCCCGGGACGGCACACGAGGAGCGAAAGGGCCTGTTCGAGCGCTCCTTGCCGATCCCCCACGTTTCCGCCGAGACCGAGATAGGCGCGAATCAACGCGTGTGCCTCCGCACGATCTCCACTCCCACCGATCCGACACTCTCGGGAAGCGGGGGAACAGACTTCACCACCCGGACCCGAACCTCCTGGATCTCCTGTTGCTCCAAGAGATCCGATGCGATCGCCTCGGCCAGGCCCTCGAGGAGCCGGAACCGCCGCGTCCGGCCGATCGCGGTGACCCGCTTGACTACATCGGTATAATCCACCGTCAGGGCCAGGTCATCCGCGGCACCGGCCGGGCGGAGATCGAGAGAAAGTTCTACGTCCACCAGGAAGCGTTGGCCCAGGATCTGCTCCTCCTCCCGGGCCCCATGGTGGCCGTAGAAATGAATCCCACTGATGACAACCTTGTCCGCACCTGGGTTCGTTGGGTTCATTGGGTCTCTTGGGTGCATTGGGTTTGTTGGGCACCAACTACTAAAGTTGCAGTTGGCCGATGCGTTCCACGGCCTCCCGAATCTGGTCAACCGGAACGGTGAGGGCGGCCCGGATAAACCCCTCGCCGTGGGGCCCGAAACCGACGCCCGGGGTCATCACGATCCCTGCCTCGCTCAAGAGCCGCTTGGCGAGCTCAGTGGAGTTATGCCCTGGAGGGACCGGGATCCAGACGTAGAAGGTGGCCCGCGGCCTGGGGACGTTCCACCCGAGACGGGTGAGCCCCTCGACGAGGACGTCCCGCCGCTCCTGATAGACCTTGCAGTGGGCCGCGACGCAGTCCTGCGGGCCCGTGAGCGCCTCAATCCCGGCGAGCTGGATCGCCTGGAAGACGCCGGAGTCCACATTGGTCTTGATCCGGCCGAGCCCGGCCAGGACGTCGGCATTCCCCACGGCAAACCCGATCCGCCAGCCGGTCATGTTGTACGTCTTGGACAACGAGTGGTACTCGATCGCCACCTCTTTGGCCCCCTCGACGCTCAGGACAGAGGAGGGTCGGAAGCCGTCGAAGGCGATCTCGGAGTACGCGGCATCGTGGCAGAGGATGAGACCGTGCCTCCGGGCAAAGGCGACGGCCTGAGCCAGGAACGCCTCGGGGGCACACGCCGCGGTCGGATTGTTGGGGTAATTCAGGAAAAGCATCCTCGCCTTGCGCAGCACATCGAGCGGGATGCTCTCCAGGTCTGGGAGGAAGCCGTTCGAAGGGTAGAGGGGAAGGGCATGGGGAGTTCCGCCTGCAAAGGCCGTCGCCGCTTGATAGACCGGATAGCCGGGATCGGGGATGAGCACCGCATCGCCGGGCTCAATGAAGGCCAGCGGCATATGGGCGATCCCCTCCTTGCTGCCGATGAGCGTCAAGACCTCCGTGGCAGGATCGAGCACCACCCCGAACCGGTCCCGGTACCATTCGGCCACCGTTTGGCGGAACTCCATCAGCCCCTCGTACGACGGATAGCGGTGATGCCGGGCGTCTGCGGCGGCCTCGGCCATCCGCTTGACGATATGGGGGGGCGTCGGAAGGTCCGGGTCCCCGACTCCCAGATCGATGATGTCCGTTCCCCGCTTGATCGCCTCTTGCTTGAGCCGATCGATCTCCGCGAAGAGATACGGGGGAAGCTGCCTCAGTCTGGTGGCGTACGGAAACCGTCTCTTCATCGGGCCTCCTAGGACTGGCGGGTGACCGTATTCCGCAGCCGACCGATCCCTTCGATCTCGATCTCGATCGTGTCCCCCGGCTTCATCGGGCCGATGCCAGACGGGGTCCCCGTGGCGATAATGTCTCCGGGAAAGAGCGGCATGATCCTCGTGATAAAGCTTACCATGTATGGGACGTCAAAGATGAAGTTGGCGGTGCTGGAGCTCTGCT
>Ga0184639_10001275_pt1 | contig 10797 bp, 12 predicted proteins | sample PLM31_170_b2_FD_133155 | JGI IMG/M metagenome (GOLD analysis project Ga0184639, IMG submission 133155) | Groundwater sediment microbial communities from an aquifer in East River, Colorado, USA - PLM3-1_170_b2 | ecosystem: Environmental > Terrestrial > Soil > Riparian zone | place: USA: East... | reverse complement strand
GACCGAGAGACTTACGCCGCACGTCTTCGCAGGTAATCGAGGCTCCCGGGCACGTCCCTGATCAGACGCAGCAGAAGATCCATCGACGCCGACTGAACGTTCCGCCCCGCCTCCCAGCGCGACAGCGTGTTCTTTCCGAGTTTCAGCAGCCGCGCGAGATCGCCTTGTGTGAGTCCCAGTCGCTCACGAATCGCTCGAATCTCGTCGGCGAATAGCAGTCCGTATTTACGGCGATAGATTGCGAGCGCCCCCTGATGCAGTCGGCCAGCGTCGTCGAATCGCAGGACGACTTCGTGGCACTTCGGACACGCCAAATGCGGCACGGCCGGCACACTGATGGCTTCGCCGTTCACCGGCAGCTTCAGCGTCGCCCTGCGCTCGCGCATCATGGTGCCGCACTCGTGACACGCGTCACCCGGCAGGACCCGCGGTCGTCGGGATACCCTTCTAGCCATCGTCCTCCTCGCCCTGTTCATGGAATGAGATCACCCAGCTATACACTTCGGCCGGCGAGACGGCCGACATCGCCCAGCTTACATCGATGCTCCTGATCGGTCGGCGAACGTGACGACGGCGAACGTGGAATCCTGGGTGTGGTACGGCGCCAGCGCGAATCCTCCCGATCTTGCCGCCAGGATGGCGGGAGTATCCTCCCCAGGAACTTGATTCGACGAGATGTCGAGCAGCATACCGCGCGGCGCAAGGGGATCGTTCAGAACGCGGGGCGCGTCATCTGTTCCTCACGAGAGCCCCCTCCAGGGCTCACCGGGCAAGCGCTCAATGAACTCACGCCGGATGAGCCGCACTGCTTCCTCGGCGTCGTACCCCACATCGGGCGCGAGCAGCGTCCGCACCTCGCGAAGGAAGACGTACAGGGGGCAGCGTATCAGCGGGAGCCGAGCCACTCCTGGGGAATCTCGTGCAGCGGCCGAAACTCCGGATCGCGATGAACCAGGATAGCACCGCGCGTCACGGCGGTCGCCGCGATCCAGCTGTCCGCGACCGAGAGGCCGCCACCGGCTTTGAGCGTCGCGGCGGCCTGGAGGATCTCCGGCTCGCAGCTCACCCATTCGACGGGAAAGCTATCGACCAACCGCAGCGCATCGCGCGCCGCCGGCTCGCCTTCGGCGCGCTCGATCGTATACAGCAGTTCCATCCGCGTCATGAAGGAGAGCAAGACGCGGCCACGGCCTTTCTTCGCCGCGGCCAGCACACGTTCGACGTGGTCGGCGCCACGCTCGTTGCCGCGGAGGGCGAGGAGGGCCGAGGTGTCGAGGACGCGAACCGCTCGATTAGCCATCCTCACGCTGCCGGTCGCGCCGCCGCTCACGGATGAGAGCCTCGACGTGGCCCTTCCGCCCCGAACCCCGGAAGGCGCGGATCGGTTCGGCCGGCAGCGGAATCACCCGGGCCGTCTGGCCCTCGACCACCCACTCGAGGACGGTCTCGGGGCCGATCTGAAGCTTCCGTCGCACATCCGCCGGAACCGATACCTGGCCGCGCTTTGTCACCCGTGTACGCATACCAGGGACGTTACAAGATATCCGGCTTCGCTACAAGTTTCACGGCCCGTGATCCGCCAACTCCTCCTGGCGTGGAGTGCTCCTGCCCGCTGGCGCATCTGCGGATCCTCGCATAATATGCGACCTTTTGCTAGCAGAACAGATCAGCGACGGCGGGTAGAATGTGCGGCGAGGAGCGTGGCCGAACCCACCGCCAACAGATGAGACCGGCGAGCCGAACCCTCGGCGATCTGCTCGACGAGACCGCCGCGGCGCGTCCACACGCCGAAGCCGCGGTCTTCCGCGACCAGCAGCTCACGTACGGAGCCCTCAAGGCCCGAGCCGACGAGTTGGCGCGGGCGCTGCTCGCCCTCGGCGTCACGCGCGGCGACCGGGTGGCCATCCTCCTGCCCAACCGGCCGGAGTGGCTCGTCGCCGCCTTCGCGATCGCCAAGGTCGGCGGGATCACGGTCGGCGTGAGCACGTTCTCCTCGCCCCGCGAGCTCAGGTGGACCCTCGAGCATTGTCGCCCCGCGGCCATCGTCACCCTCGAGTCGTTCCGGGGCCGGAGCTATCTCGGACCGCTCCACGAGCTGTATCCCGAGCTGTCACGGTCGGAGCCGGGCCAGCTCCGCAGCGAGCGGCTGCCCGAGCTGCGCGCGGTCCTGTGCGTCGACGCGCGCCGGCACGATGGCGTCTACCGGATCGACGATTTCCTGACTCGCGCGTCGGAGGTGCCCACGTCCGCGCTGACCGCGGCGCAGCGCGCAGTATTGCCAACGGACCTCTGCTACATCCTCTACACGTCCGGCTCCACGACCGTCTCGAAGGGCGTGACCCTCGCCCACCGGGGCGTCATCGTGAACGGCTTCGACATCGGCCAGCGTCAGCATCTCACCGCCGCCGACCGGGTGTGGCTGGCCGTTCCCCTCTTCTGGTCCTTCGGCTCCGCGAATGCGCTGCCCGCCATCATGACCCACGGGGGCGCGATCGTCCTGCAGGAGAGCTTCGAGCCCGGCGAGGCGCTCGCGCTCCTCGACGACGAGCGGTGCAGCGTCTACTACGGGATGGCGAACATGGCGCGCGCGATGCTCGAGCATCCGGATCGTCCGCGCCGGCGCCTGGCTGCCATGAGGACAGGCCTCACCATCGGGTTGCCCGAGGACATCCGGATGACGATGGAGGCCGTCGGCGCGCGGGAGCTGTGCAACGTCTACGGCTCGACCGAGACCTACGGAAACTGCGCGGTGACCGACGCCGACGATCCGCAGGCACTCCGGCTCGAGACGCAAGGCCTGCCCCTGCCCGGCATGGACATCCGCGTCGTCGATCCGGAAACGAAGCGGGTGCTCGGGCGCGGCGAGGTCGGGGAGTTCCGGGTCAAGGGATACGTCACGCCCGGCTACTTCGAGGATGTGGAGCAGACCCGAGCCGCCTTCGACGCCGACGGGTATTTCGTGACCGGCGACCTCGGTCTCATCGGCGACGACGGACGCCTGCGCTTCCGCGGCCGGTTGAAGGAGATGATCAAGACGGGCGGCATCAACGTCGCCCCGCTCGAGGTGGAGGCCGTGCTGGCCACTCACGCGGCCATCAAGCAGGCCTACGTCGTCGGCGTCCCCGACCGCGACCGGGGTGAAATCGTGGTCGCGGCCATCGAGCTCCGCGAGGGCGCGGCGGTCACGGCGGACGCGCTCACCGCGTTCTGCCGCGAGCGTCTCGCCAGCTACAAGGCCCCCGTCCGCTTCGTCTTCCGGAAGGCCGACGAGTTTCCCCGCACCCCAACGGGCAAGGTGCAGAAGGCCCGGCTCAGGGACGAGCTCGAAGGGTCGCCGACTCGAGACGGCGAGCGCTGACTCGACGGCTAGCGATAATCCGGCTCGCGCTTTTCGAGAAAGGCCCTGACGCCTTCCGTGAAGTGCTCGCTGGCCCGCACGCGACCGCCCAGCTCTTGGTCCAGCGCCTCCCCGGCCCGCGCGTGCTCGGCGATCGTGGTGCTGATCCGCCGCTTGACCGCCTGCACGGCGGTGGGGCTGTTGGCGGCGATCGTCTCCGCCGTCTCGAGGGCCCACGGCATGAGGGCCTCCGCGGACACGACCCGGTTGACGAGCCCGATCCGCGCCGCTTCCGCCGCATCGACGAGCTTGGCGGTCAGGAGCAGCTCCATGGCGTGAACGTGGCCGATCTGCTGGATGAGCTTCACGGTCGCGCCCCCGAAAGGATAGATCGACCACCGCACTTCGGGGAGCCCGAAGCGGGCGTGCGGCACCGCCGCCCGGACGTCGGTCGCGAGCAACAGCTCCAGACCCCCGGCGACGCAGTCGCCGTTGACCGCCGCGACGATGGGCTTGCCGTACGGCCGATGCTTCAGCAGCGCATCGTTGACGATCCGCGCGACCTCGGGATCGGCGGACAGATCGCCGCTCATGTCGGCACCCGAGCTGAACGCCCGCTCCCCCGCCCCCGTCAGGACGATGCAGCGGCAGCGCTCCCGCTCCAGTCGGTCCCACAGCGTCGCCAGCTCGGCCATCATGGTGCGCGGCATGGCGTTGCGGCGTGGCTGGTTGTCGATGGTGACGATCACGATGTGCGGCCCGGGTTCCTGCACCCGGAGCTCCATGGCAGGCACTCCCTCGCTCAGTGGGGCCGGAATTCCGGCATGACCACGACCTTGCCGTACGCCTTGCGGTCCGTCAGCAGGCGGATGGCGTCGACGCTTCGCTCCAGCGGAGGAATGTCCTCCAGCGTCAGGGCTTCCACCGCTCCCTACGCGCGACAGATCACGGCGCGCATTCTTTCCCGCCTCCTCGCCGGATCACGGCGCAAACCAGCGAGGTCTCCGTCAGCCTGTGGTCTTGATCTGGCGTAGCGCCGGCAACAGCTCGTCGCTGATCAGGCGCATGCTGGCCAGGGCGTGGCCCAGCGGCATGCCACTCCAGTGCGTGCGTAAGAAGAGGAAGTTGGCCCCGACCTCTTCCCAGCAGGGACGTAGTTGCTCGTAACACTCCTCCGGACTGCCCAGGACGAACCGGTCGCGCAGCAGTGACTCGAACGGCTGGTGGAACGTCTCGCCGCTGGGCATCACGGTGTCCTGCCCCCACGAGGCATAGGTCTGGTACTTGGCGGCGAGATACGGCCCGGCCATTTCCACGGCGGTCGCGGTGTCCTTGGCGCAGAAAATCTCCTTGATGAGCGGCACGACGCGCGGAAAGGGCTTGCCCAGGCGCGCCAGCTCTTCGCGGTACAGCACCATCTGCCGCTTGGTCGTGGCCATGGTGGCGTGCGGGTTCACGAACCACGTGTCTCCCAGGCGCGCCGCTCGCCGGACGGCGTTGTCGTTGTTGGCCGCGAACCAGATCGGCGGGTGGGGGCGCTGGACCGGCCGGCAGGTCAACGTGACGTTCGTGAGCGTGCACACGTCGTTGTCCACCGTCACCTTGTCCTCGGTCCACAGACGCTTGACCACCTCGAGACACTGCTCGAAGCGGCGGACGCGCTGCCCCTTCGGCACCTTGAAGGCATCGAACTCGACGTCGCGATAGCCGAGCCCGACGCCAAACACGAGATTGCCCCGCCAGATGACGTCGAGCGACGCCATGCATTCCGCCACCTCTACCGGATTATGCAGACCGATCAGCAACACACCCGCGACGCCCGTCAGGTGTCCCGCCTCGGCGGCCAGGCGGGCCAAGTACGGGATGAGCTGGAGTTGGCTCATCCCCTCGCTGAGATAGTGCTGGCCGGTGGCAACGGCGTCCCAGCCACGGTCCCGGGCCAGGCGCGTCATGACGTACTGGTCTTCCAGGGCAGAAACCATGTCGCTTCCGACAGGGTTTTGATTCGTCAGAAAGATGCCGATTTTCATGGTCACTTGCGCCCTCACGGTTCAGGACTGTTTCTTCTTCGCGCGCTCCGCCACGGGAAATCCCGCGTTCTTCCACGCGGTGAAGCCGCCGTCCATCTCGCACACCGGCTCGAGTCCCATCTGCTGGGCGACGTCACAGGCCAGCGCCGACCGCCAGGCCGCGTTGCAGTAGAACACGAACTCCTTGCCGGGGGTGAAAACGTCCTTGTAGTAGGGACTGTCCGGGTCGATCCAGAACTCGAGCATGCCGCGCGGGCAATGGAAGGCTCCCGGAATCATGCCTTCCCGCTCCAGCTCGCGGATGTCGCGCAGATCGACGAAGACGACGTCGTCCTTCCCATGTCGCGCGCGTGCCTCGTCGAGGCTGATCGTCCTGATCCGCGACTTCGCCTCGTCGACCATCTGCCGGAATCCTTTTCGAAGCGTCATTGAACGTGCCCTCCAGCCGTGTCCGCCACGGCGTCGTCAGGCCGCATCGACCGCGGGCCGAATGGTCCCCAAGACCAAATCCAAAATCTCCATCATCCGCCCGGCGTCCTCCCGACGGAACTCGACCAGGACGTGGCTGACGCCGAGCCGCTTGTACTCGGCGAGCTGGTCGATGACCGCCTGAGGCCCCTCGGCGAGGAGCGCGTCGCTCAGACCGAAGCGGAGTGAGATCTCGATCGTCTCGAAAGGCCGGCGCGCCGCTTCGGCGGCCGCACGGAGTTGCGTGAGCCCGTCACGGAAAGCCGCCACGCTCCGCGGGGAGGCGTGCCAGCCGTCACCGAGCGTGACGACCCGCCGGAAGGCGCCCGGGCTGTTTCCGCCGACCCAGAGCGGCGGATGCGGTTTCTGCACGGGCTTGGGCGCGAAGCCGACGTCGCGAAAGCGGAAGAACTCGCCGTCGAACGATGGGTGGTCGTCGGTCCACAGCGCCTTGAAGACACGCAGCGCTTCGTCGGCCTGCCGGCCGCGCGTGCTGAAGGTCGTACCGAGAATCTCCAGCTCCTCCTTCCACCAGCCTACGCCGACGCCACAGATGAGCCGCCCGTTCGACAGCGCGTCGACCGTCGTCAGCATCTTGGCCATGACCACGGGATGGCGGTGCCCCAGGATGAAGACCGACGAGCCGAGCCGCGGCCGCGAGGTGGCGACGGCGACGGCGGCGAGCACGGTGAGCGGCTCCAGATACGGCCGGTCCGGAGGATGCGGGAAGCTGCCTGCGCGCCCGTAGCCCGTGGTCGTCCGCGGGATGACGACGTGGTCGCTCACCCACAGGGACGCGATGCCGCGTCGCTCGGCCTCCCGCGCGAACGTGAGCAGCGCCTCGCGCGCGGTCTCAGGACCCTGCGTCGTGGGAAGATGACAACCGATCTCCATCGTCGGTCCTTTCATCGCTGCGCCGACGGCGCGCGCCGGTCCTCGAGGAGCCGGCGCGCCTTCGTAAACACCGCGCGCAGCATCGGGCGTGTGAGCTTCCCGGTGAACGTGTTCTGCTGGCTCGGATGGTAGCAGGCAATCAACACCACGCCGTCCTCGAACGTCGTGACGACGCCATGGCCGAAGACCGGGCGCGCCCGCGGCGGCGCCGCGCCCATCGCCTTGCGCGCGCGCAGGTAGGCCTGCCACCCGATGCGGCCGAGCCCGACGACGACGCGCACGCGGTCGAGCAACGCCAGCTCCTCCAGAAGATACGGCTGGCACCGCATGATCTCGTCCGGCTGTGGCTTGTTCGCCGGGGGAGCGCACCGCAACGCCGCCGTCACGTAGGCGCGCGTGAGCCGGAGCCCGTCGTCACGATGCTCCGACGTCGGCTGATTCGCGAAGCCCGACTCCCACAGCGCGCGGAAGAGCCAGTGCCCGCTCTGGTCGCCGGTGAACATCCGCCCCGTCCGATTGCCGCCGTTCGCCGCGGGCGCGAGTCCCACCAGGAGGAGCTCGGCGCGCGGGTCGCCAAAACCGGGCAGCGGTCGCGCCCAGTACCACTCGCCGCGATGGCGCCGGGGGGGTGCCGCCGCGCTCGCCTCGCGGTGGGCAACCAGGCGCGGGCAGAGCGTGCAGGCGACGATGCGGTGGTTCAGGCGCTCGAGCGGCGTCGCGGGTTTGGGCAAGGTCACGCAATTGTGCCACGGTGAATGCGATGGCGCGCGCTCCGTCCCCCTGCGCGCCGAGGACTACCGCGAGGGTCGGGCCGGGAGCGATGCGGCAATGACCGCGCGCGTCCGCTCGGCGAGATCCCGCGCGGCCTCCCGCGCATCGCGGCCGGCGTCCGGATACGCGAGCGGATGGTATGTGATCGTGATCGTGCCCGGCCGTGGCAGCGGGCGTCCCGGCGGCCATGCCTCGTGCCCGCCCGCGATCGTGACGGGCAGGACGGGCACGCCGAGCGACACGGCCAGGCGGAACGCCCCCGGCTTGAAGCGACCAACGCCGCCGTCGGGCGAGCGCCCCCCCTCCGGGAAGATCATCACCGCTTCACCCGATTGGAGGATCCGGATGGCCTCACGGGCCGCGCGCGAATCGCCGGAATCGAGCTGGACGGGGAAGGCTCGGAGCTTGCGGATCATCCAGCTCAGGCCCGGAACCTCGAAGAGCCGGCTCCAGGCCATGTAGTAGACGGGACGCCGAACCGGAATCGTGACCAGCACCGGGTCGGCGTACGTCTGGTGATTGGGCACGATGACGACGGGCCCCTCGCCGGGGATGTGCGCAATCCCCTCGAGCCGGAGACGGAAGTACAGCCGGGCCAGCGAGAGCACGCCGGGACGACAGACGTCGAGAAAGGGGGTGCGCACAATCTACAGAGTACAAAAAAACGGGGACCGCGACGTGCCGGTCCCCGTTTGAGCGCCGGAGAGACCCCCTCCGAGTTTACTCGTCGTCCTCGCCGCCGCCGCCGGCCTCGACCTCGACCATTTCGAACTGGCGGCCGTAGCGCTCGATCCGATCCTGGCAGCGCACGCACGTTTCGACCTCGGGCACGGCATGCAGCCGCGCGGGCGCGATGGTCTCGCCGCACTCGACGCACGTGCCGTAGTCACCCTCTCTCAGGTGATCGAGGGCGGTCCGTAGCCTGTGGACGCGCTCGACCAGCAGCGTGCGCATCGCGAATCCGATCTCGCGCCCATCGTTGGCCTGGATCACGTCGACCTCATCAGCGAACGACGAGTTGTCTCCGATGACACCCGGCATCTCTTCCAGGGCCACCGCACCGTCCATCCGCCGGAGCCGGCTCACTGCCCCCCTCAGCTCATCTTCCAAGCGATCTCTGATCCCCTTCATCGCTGTCCTCCCTCTTATTTCGGCAGGAGTCAGATGCAACGCGTATGCCGAACCATCGAACGCTCTATGAGACGGTTGGGGACAAAGCTTAATTCATTGAAATCATAGCCGGGAGTCGTAGGAGGATCTGTCCAGTGCCGACGGGGCATCGGGCAGAATGCCCACATCGGTGACACCCGATGCCCGACCCTACCGCAGGCAGGAAAAAAGTACCGGGTCAGCGCCTCAGCGCCCAGCGCTGGAACCAGAGCAGCTCACTGTTCGCAGGCCGAGAGGACCTCTTTACCCTTCACGGCCTGGGCGGCTCTGTCAGCTCCCGTCCGCTTGTGACGCCGCCGCTCCGCGGCGCCGGCGACGGGCCACCCCGGTCTTGATTGCCGCGTCCGCCACCGCGGTGGACACCGCGGGCACGAGCCGAGGGTCGAACATCGAGGGCGTGATGTACTCCTCCGACAGCTCGCTCCGGGCGACGATCCCGGCGATGGCGTGGGCGGCCGCCAGCTTCATCTCGTCGTTCACCCGGCGGGCGCGCACGTCGAGCATCCCGCGGAAGAAGCCGGGGAAGCAGCACGAGTTGTTGATCTGATTCGGATAGTCGGACCGGCCCGTGGCCATCACCCGCACGGACGAGGCGGCTTCCTCGGGGAGGATCTCCGGGACGGGGTTGGCCATCGCAAACACGATCGCATCGTGGTTCATGGACTTGATGTCCTTCAGCGAAACGACCCCGGGGCCGGAGAGGCCGATGAAGACGTCCGCCCCGGCCAGCGCGTCGCCGGCGCCGCCCCGGATCCGGCGAGGGTTCGTGTGCTCGGCGAACCACTCCTTCATCGGGTTCATGTTTTCCGTCCGGCCCTTGTAGATGGCCCCCGCCCGGTCGCAGCCGATGATGTGACGCGCGCCGGCCTTCATGAGGAGCTTGGCCGTCGCGATGCCCGAAGCGCCCGCCCCCGTGAAGACGATGCGCACGTCCGCGAGCTTCTTCTTCACCACGCGCGACGCGTTGAGCAGGGCGGCGAGGACCACCACGGCCGTGCCGTGCTGGTCGTCGTGGAAGACCGGAATGTCGAGATCGCGCTGCAGCCGCTCCTCGATCTCGAAACAGCGCGGTGCCGAGATGTCCTCGAGGTTGATGCCGCCGAACACCGGGGCGATGGCCTTGACGATCATGACGATCTCGTCGACATCCTTCGTCGCCAGGCACAGGGGGAAGGCGTCCACGCCGGCGAACTCCTTGAAGATGAGCGCCTTGCCTTCCATGACCGGTTGGGCCCCGCTGGGCCCGATGTCGCCCAGCCCGAGGACGGCGGTCCCGTCGGTCACGACGGCCACGGTGTTTTGCTTGATCGTCAGCGTGTACGCCTTCTCGGGGTCGTGGTGGATGGCCATGCAGACCCGGGCCACGCCGGGCGTGTAGGCCATGGAGAGGTCGTCGCGGTTTTTGACGGGGATCTTGCCCTTGACCTCGATCTTGCCGCCCAGGTGCATGAGGAAGGTCCGGTCGGACACGTTGATGATCCGCACGCCGCCGATGGCGCGGACCCGCTCGACGACCTGCTGACCGTGCCGGTCGTCCCGCGCGTTGAAGGAGATGTCGCGCGTCATGGTGGCTCTGCCGACTTCCACCAAGTCGATGGCGCCGATATTGCCGCCGGCCTTGCCGATGGCCGAGGTGACCTTGCCCAGCATGCCGGGCCGGTTCTGGATCTCGAGACGGACGGTTTGGCTGTAGCTCGCGCTCGGGGCGTTCACCATGAGGCCTCCATAGGACGGGACTGACGGATCTCCCGTCGAGTGGCCGGTATTCTACTCTTCTTATTTGCCGTCGGGGAGGTCAACCGGCCCGCGGCGCCCGCGGGGCCATTGCGACGGTCGGCGCGCGCGTAGTACGCTCAATCGACCGGCCACACGACCGCGAGCCAGGAGGCCGCATGATCGACGTCAAGACCGCTGACCGGGAACTACACTTCTACATCCGGCCCCAGACCTTCCCCGTGGCGATCCGGATGCTCGGACCCGGCGAGGAAATCCCCGAGCGGGCGCGGCGGCCCGCGCGCGACTTCAAAAAGCTCAGCATGAACTGTCAGGTCATCGACATGGCCCGCCGTTATGGCTGGATGATCGCGCTCACCCGCGAGGACAGCATCTGCTCGCTCGGCATCGCCG
>Ga0184639_10001274_pt1 | contig 10800 bp, 8 predicted proteins | sample PLM31_170_b2_FD_133155 | JGI IMG/M metagenome (GOLD analysis project Ga0184639, IMG submission 133155) | Groundwater sediment microbial communities from an aquifer in East River, Colorado, USA - PLM3-1_170_b2 | ecosystem: Environmental > Terrestrial > Soil > Riparian zone | place: USA: East... | reverse complement strand
TGTACGAGAGGCTCGCGGGGCTCCGCCGAGACAACCCTCGGGCGTACCTGGGGTAGCCCGCGGGAGTCGAGCAGGAGGCAGACGGAGGTTGTGCGAGCGAGCAGAACGACTATGGCTCCGCCGTCGAGGCGAGCTTGAAAAAGGGAAGAATCAGAGCATGAGACAGGACAAATTCACCGTGAAGGCGCAGGAGGCGTTGCAGGCGGCGCAGTCGATGGCCGACCAGCACGACCATCAGGCGATCGAGCCCGAGCATCTGCTCGTCGCCCTTCTCGAGCAGCGTGAAGGCGTCGTCGGGCCTGTTCTGGCGAAGCTCGGGGCGCGCCCCGAAGCGATCCAGCGCGAGCTCCAGGCCGCGCTCGGCAAGCTGGCGACGGTCAAGGGCGCGAGCGGGCACTACCTGGGGGAGCGGACGCGGCAGGCGCTCGATCGGGCCCAGGCCGAGGCCGAGCGGCTCAAGGACGAATACGTCTCGACCGAGCACCTTCTGCTGGCGCTCGCGCAGGAGCGCGAAGGGGCCACGGGCCGCGTGCTGACGGCCAACGGTGTCAGCGCCGAGGCGATCTACAAGGCCCTCGTGGAAATTCGCGGGACACAGCGCGTGACCGATCCGAACCCGGAGGAGAAATACCAGGCGCTCCTCCGCTATTCCCGCGACCTCACCGACCTCGCGCGCCGGGGCAAGCTCGACCCGGTCATCGGCCGCGACGAGGAGATCCGGCGCGTGATCCAGGTGCTCTCGCGCCGCACCAAGAACAACCCGGTCCTCATCGGTGAGCCCGGTGTCGGCAAGACGGCGATCGTCGAGGGGCTCGCCCAGCGGATCGTCGCCGGCGACGTGCCCGAAGGGCTGAAGGGCAAGCAGCTTGTCGCGCTCGACATCGGCGCTCTGGTGGCAGGGTCGAAGTATCGTGGCGAGTTCGAGGACCGTTTGAAGGCCGTCTTGAAGGAGATCACCGAGTCCGCGGGCGCCATCATCTGCTTCATCGACGAGCTCCACACCCTCGTGGGCGCGGGCGCGGCCGAAGGGGCCGTCGACGCGGCCAACATGCTCAAGCCCGCGCTGGCGCGGGGCGAGCTGCGCTGCGTCGGGGCGACAACGCTCGACGAGTACCGCAAGCACATCGAGAAGGACGCCGCGCTCGAACGCCGGTTCCAGCCGGTCATGGTCCGTGAGCCCTCGGTGGAGGACACCATCGCGATCCTGCGCGGCCTGAAGGACAAGTACGAGGTCCACCACAAGGTGAAGATCAAGGACACCGCGCTCGTCGCGGCGGCCGTGCTCTCCCATCGCTACATCGGCGACCGCTTTCTGCCCGACAAGGCGATCGACCTCGTCGACGAGGCCGCCGCGCGCATCCGGATGCAGATCGACTCGATGCCGCAGGAAATCGACGAGATCGAGCGCCGCGTCATGCAGCTTCAGATCGAGCGGGTCTCCCTCGCGCGCGAGGAGGACGCCGTCTCGCGCGAGCGACTTGCGAAGATCGACGCGGAGCTGGCCGAGCTCCGTGAAAAGGGCGACGGCCTCAAGGCGCGGTGGCAGGCCGAGAAGGAGGGCATCACACGGATCGGAAAGATCAAGGAGGAGATCGAGACGACGCGGCACGCGATGGCCGACGCGGAGCGCCGCGGGGATCTGAACCGCGCCGCCGAGCTTCGCTACGGCACGCTGATGGCGCTCGAGAAGCAGCTCGGCGAGCTCGAGGCGCGACTCGCCGACCAACACGCACAGGGGCGCATGCTGCGCGAGGAGGTCGACGAGGAGGATATCGCCGCCACGGTGGGCAAGTGGACGGGGATCCCCGTCACCCGGCTCCTGGAGGGCGAGATCCAGAAGCTCGTCAACATGGAGGAGCGGCTCGCGCGGCGCGTCGTCGGCCAGGACGAGGCCCTCCGCGTCGTGGCCAATGCGGTCCGGCGCGGTCGGTCCGGGCTCGCCGACCCCAATCGGCCCATCGGCTCGTTCCTCTTCCTCGGCCCCACCGGAGTCGGGAAGACCGAGTTGGCGCGCGCGCTCGCCGAGTTCCTCTTCGATGACGAACGCGCGATGATCCGGATCGACATGTCCGAGTACATGGAAAAGCACACGGTAGCGCGCCTGATCGGGGCGCCGCCGGGCTACGTCGGTTACGACGAGGGTGGCCAGCTGACCGAGAAGGTCCGGCGCAAGCCGTTCTCGGTGGTCCTCTTCGACGAGATCGAGAAGGCGCACGCGGACGTGTTCAACGTCCTGCTGCAGCTCCTCGACGACGGTCGCCTGACCGATGGCCACGGGCGCACGGTCGACTTCCGGAACACGGTCGTCATCATGACCTCGAACCTGGGGAGCCACATTTTCCGCGAGTACGAGCGACCCGAGAAAGTCCGCCCGCTCCTCATGCAGGAGCTACGAAATACGCTCCGACCGGAGTTTCTCAACCGGATCGACGACGTGGTGATCTTCGCCCCCCTGGGGCGCGACGAGATCGCCCGGATCGTGGACATCCAGCTCGGACACCTCCGGCGCCGTCTCGCGGCGCGGCGGATCGAGCTCGAGGTCACCGATGGAGCCCGCGCGCTCCTCGGGCGCGAGGGCTACGACCCGACGTTCGGGGCCCGGCCACTCAAGCGCACCATCCAGCGGTTGATCCAGGACCCGCTCTCGCTGCAGCTGCTCCAGCGCGAGCTCTCCGACGGAGATACCGTCACGGTCGACGCCGAGGGGGACGCGATCGTGTTCAGGCGCGCGGCGCCGGCCGAAGTCGTCAGGTAGCGGCGAGCGCCGGGGCGGGGCCCAGGGGAAGCGGACGCCCCTCTGCGCCCCACGCCCGGCCGGCTTCCGCGTCCCTTGGTCTCTGAATCTCAAGATCGGGGTCCGGTATCCTAAGCGGGTGAGCTCGATCCGGCGCGTGCACCCGGCGTGGATCGTGCTGGGCGCCGTGACCCTCTGCATGCTGGCCGGGTCGGGCATCCGGTCGGTCTTCGGGGTCTACATCAAGCCCATGGAGGCCGAGTTCGGCTGGGGCCGCGGCGCCCTCTCCGGCGCCGCGGCGATCTCGCTGCTCCTCCTGGGCGCGGCCGGTCCGGTGGTGGGCCGTTTCGCCGACCGCTGGGGTCCCCGGCGGATCGTCATCGTCTCGCTCCTCCTGCTCGGCGCCGGCTCGATCGGCGCCGCCTTCGTCCAGAGTCTCTGGCACGTCTATGTCACGACCGGGCTCCTCATGGCGCTCGGCGCCGGCGGCGTCTCGATGACGACGGGATCGATCGTGGCCGCGCGGTGGTTCGAGGCCCGCCGCGGCGTCGCCATCGGCATTTCTGCCGCCGGCATGTCGGCCGGGCAGCTCGTGATGATCCCGCTCGCCGCGGTGCTGACGCTCTGGTTCGGGTGGCGCTCGAGCTATCTCTGGCTCGGGGCGGCCCTCCTCGCCGTGGTGCTCCCGATCGCGTTCTTTCTCATCCGCGACGACCCGGCCGAGCGTGGCGAGCGCCCGTACGGCGCGACGGGCACGGCGCTCGCCGCGGCGCAGGCGGCCGCGATCGAGAAGTCGCAGCGCGTCCGGCTGCTCGAGGCCATGCACGTGCCGCAGTTCTGGCTCCTGATGGCGACGTTCTTCGTCTGCGGCTACACGTCCAACGGTATGGTGCTCACCCACTTCATGCCGCACGCCCTCGAGCACAATTTCAGCGAGTTGCAGGCCTCGACCGCGCTCGGCGTGATGGGCGCCATGAACGTGGTCGGTACGATCTCCTCGGGCTGGATCTGCGACAGGCTCGGCCGGCGCGGACCTCTCGCGTTCTACTACTTCTTCCGGGGCCTCTCGCTCCTGTTCCTGCTCTACGTCTGGAACGCGCCCTCGCTCCACCTCTGGGCGGCGATCTTCGGGTTGAACTACATCTCGACCGTGCCGCCCACCACCACGCTGACGGCGAACATCTTCGGCCGATACTCGGTGGGCGAGCTCTCAGGCTGGATCTTCTTGTCCCACCAGGTGGGCTCGGCGCTCGGGGCGGCGCTCGCCGGTTGGATCTACGAGTGGACCGGCGGCTACGAGATCGCGTTCGTGTCCGCCGCGCTCATGGGCTTCCTCGCCGCCGGCCTGGCGCTCGCGATCCGCGAAGAGCCCGTCGCCTCGCGGCCGACGCCGCTCGCGGCGCCCGCCACCTCCTGATCGCGGCGACCTAGCGACGCGGGACCGCGGACGTCGGGGCCGGCCCCGGTGCGGGCGCGGCAACGACACGGGTCACGGTTCGGAGCACCTGAGCGACGTTCCCCGCCTTGTCGGTGGCGATGACCTCGATGACGTTCGGCCCCGGCTTGAGCGCTGCAAGCGCGCCCACCAGGACGCCCCGGCCCATCACGCCGACATCGCGCAGCGGCGTTGCCTCGACCCCGTTCACGAGCACCTGAAGGCGGACGACCTCGACGTTGTCCGTGACCAGGCCCGTGATCAGGATGTTCTCCTCGGCTAGTCTCGCGTCCGTGAGGGGATAGTTGATGGTGATCCTCGGCGCCTCGGTGTCGCTTCGGGGCGCCACCGCGACGGACGGCGGTGTCGGGACCGGTGGCGTTTTCGCGGGCGGCGGCGGCGCGGCGGGGGCCGGTGTCGCGACGGGCGGCGACGGCGTGGCTGGAGACGTTGGCTCCGGGCGTGGCTGGACCGGCGGCGGCGCTACGGCAACGGGCGGGGCCGGCGACCGCGCGGCACCGCCGAGCTCCCAGCTGAGGCCCTTGAGATTGCCCTCGGCCTTCACGAACCGCTGGACGTCCGGCGCGTACCAGAGAAAGAACTGACCGAACTGCTGGCCGCTGCCGCCGAACGACCCCGAGACCGTCTCGATCTTCTGCGTGATCCGTAACGTCCGGAAGGTCCCGGCCGCCGTGACGAGATCTTCGGACAGCTCGACTTGCCAGGAGACATTGATCGCGCCCGTGAAGCTCACCAACGGCCTGGGCGGCGGGGAGCGCCAGGTAGCGCGGCCGACACCCCATTTGCCGACCTCGAGCGGCCAGCGGAACTTCGGCGAAGAATCGATGTCGAGCTCGGTCCGCCCGTCGAGCACGATTCTCGTGACGCCGAGATCCTTCGTGAGGTGAAATTCCTTGCCTGCGCCGGCTGCAAAGACGTAGACGTCCCGGTCGATGCGCACGAGCTCGTACACGCCGTCGGTGCGAACCCACTGGTCTCCGACCCGATAGACAGGGCGCTCAGCTCGGAGCTTGCCCGTAGAAGACGCCGCGACGGCCGGTGCAGGCAAGGGCTGCGCAGCGACGGACGCGGCGCCGAGCCCGAGCACGGCGAACATGGTCACGCGCACGACCGTCGAGGAGTAGACACTCCTCATCGCTGTGGGACCGCTATGGAGCTCCGGGGCTGACCCGTGGATCTACCGTGCGATGGCGTGGCAGCCGCGACGCGGATCGACCCCGGCCCACCGGGTAGCGTCCGGCCCGACCTTGACCGCACACACCCCGCCGGCCCGCCACTCCCACTCCGACCACTCCGCGACCGCGTGTCCGAGCGCCGCCAGCGCGTCGCGCGTCTCGCGCGGAATGCGTCGCTCAGCCTCGACCTTGCCGGGCGCGATCGAGTGCGGCCAGAAAGAATCCGGATGACTGCGCGACGCGACGCGGGGTGCTTCGATGGCGGGCTGCGGGTCCATTCCGAAGACCGTGGCGTTCAGGAAGACCTGGAGCATCGCCTGCTGCTGGACGTCGCCGCCTGGCGTGCCGAACGGCATGAAGAGGCGGCCACCCGTGAACGCCATCGCCGGCGCGGGTGTGAGTCGAGGCCGCTTGCCGGGCGCGACAACGCTCGGATGCTCCGGGTCCAGCCAGCCCTGCGAGCCGCGAGGCGAGACGACGCAGCCGACGCCGGTGACGACGGGCGAGTCGACATTCGGGTCGCTGGGTGTGGCCGAGAAGCCATTGCCCGCCTCGTCCACGACGGCGACATAGCTCGTGTCGAGCGTCTCCGTAGCCGTCGTGCCGCCGGGCGACGGGTGCGAGCCTCCCGCCAGCGGCAGCGCCGCCTCCAGGCGTCTCACCGCGTCGAGCCGATCGGGATCGCCGGCGGGCGGCATCTCGGGCCATGCCCGCTGCTTGATGAGCCGCTGCCGCGCCGCGGCGTACGCCTTCGAGAGGAGCCCGTCTGGAATCTTCACGAAGTGCGGATCGCCGTAGTACGCGTCGCGATCGGCGAAGGCGAGCTTGATCGTCTCGATGAGCCGGTGCAGGTACGCCGGTGAGTTGTGGCCGAGGGCCTTGAGGTCGACGCCGTCGAGGAGGTTGAGCATCTGGAGGAACGACGGCCCCTGACACCAGAAGCCGCACGCGGCGACCTCGTACCGGCCGAAGGTGGTCCGCAAGGCGGGGCCCACCTCGACGCTGAACTCGGCGAGGTCGCTGGCGGCGAGCGGCCCACCCTCGGCGCGGTGGAACTCGGCGATGCGCTTGGCCGTCTCGCCCCGATAGAATTCGTCCCGCGCGGCGCGCACCCCGGTCTCGCGGCTGCCGCCTGCCTTCGCTTCGGCGCGGGCCATGCGGCGGAGCGTCTCGCCCAGCTCGCCCTGCACGAGAACCTCGCCGATGCGAAGCGCCCGACCGTCACGCAGGTAGAGCGCCGCCGAGGACGGCCACCGGCGGTACTTGTCGGCGTTCGACGCCATCTGATAGGCGGTGAACTGCGAGATCGGAAAACCGCGCTCGGCGTGTTCAGTGGCGACCGTCGCAACCTCGGCGAACGACATCGTGCCCCACCGCGAGAGCGCGGTGCACCAGGCATCCGGCGCCGCCGGCACGACCGTGCGCGGCAGCCCCGGCGGGATCTGACCGCCGTGGCGCTCGCGGAAATACGCGACCGTCGTCGCGCGCGGATACGGTCCGACGCCGGAGACCTGCCAGGTCTCGCCGGTGCGCGCGACGTGCACGAGGATCGGCGCCACCCCCGCGACGCTCACCATGTCGCAGTGGACGACACCCAGGGTGATACCGGCGGCGACGCCGGCATCGATCGCGTTTCCGCCGGCGCCGAGAACGCGCGCGGCGGCTTCGGAAGCGAGCGCGTGGCCTGCGGCCACCGCCCAGCGCGTGCCAATGACCTGGGCCGTGGAGGTCGGGGTGTGAGCGGGCGCCTTCTGCTGGGAGCTGGCGGAGTCGAGGCTCATGGCGGCCATCATACTCGTGAGGGAGCCACCCGCCAAGGGGCACCGTGCTAGGCTTGGAACGATGAATCTTCCGCTCATCGGCGTCTCGACGTCGGTCACCGTCGACAAATATCCGGAACGCGCCTACATCAACGCGGCGTACCTCAACGCGGTCCAGCAGGCCGGCGGGGTACCGGTTCCGCTCCCGCCCCAGTTAGGACCCGCCGCGCGCGCCGAGCTCCTGAAGCGGCTCGACGGGGTGCTGCTGACCGGGGGCGGTGACGTGGATCCCGCACGCTTTGGCGAGCCACCGCACCCGACCACCGCCGAGGTTTCCGCGGCTCGCGACGGGCTCGAGATCGAGCTGACGGGCTGGGCGATAGAGCACCACGTTCCCCTGCTCGCGGTCTGCCGCGGCCTCCAGGTACTCAACGTCGCCCTCGGCGGCAGCCTGCATCAGGACATTCCGAGCGAGCCGGGCTCGCCGCTCGATCATAGCCAGACGGTGCTCCAGGGCAAGGCTCGGAACATTACGACACACCAGGTGAAGGTACGGGAAGGCTCGCGGCTCGCCGGCATCCTCGGCGCGCTGGAGGTCGACGTGAACAGCTTCCACCACCAGGCGATCAATCGGCTCGGGCGCGAACTCACGGACGTGGCGTGGGCGCCGGACTCGATCGTCGAGGGCGTGGAGCTCGGCGACGGCGCTCGGTTCGTCGTCGGGGTCCAGTGGCACCCGGAGGAGCTGGTCGGCCACGATCGCGCCGCTCGCAACCTCTTCGCGGCGCTGGTCGAGAGGGCGCGCGCGGGCGAGCGTCTGAGGCCGGCGCTCCGCGCGCGCTAGTGTCCCGCCCAGAACTCATGTCTAAAGCCTTCGCCGCAGGCGGAGGTGCAGCGTGATCGTTAACAGAACTTCGAGGACGGGACGCTAGCGCACGAGCAGCCAGCGGGACGGCGCGTCCCGCACGACGGTCTCGAGCACGCGCCCCTCCCGCGCGAGCTTTTTCAGGTGCGACTCCACGGACATGGCCGCCATCGGGTGGAGGGCCTTCGACACGTCGGCGTAGATCCGCTCGACCATCGCGGGAATGGTGGCGAGACCGTCACCGAGCGATTCCAGGATCTGGCGCTCGCGCATCAGGCGGTGGTCGATGTACTCCTGGATCCGGCCCGGACCGTCCTCGATGACAGGGCCATGCGCCGGATAGATCCGCCGAACGTCGAGCCCCTGAATGCGCTTGAGCGAATTCATGTAGTCGAGGAGGTCTCCGTCGCCGGACGGGATGACCGTCGTGGACCCGGCCAGGATCACGTCTCCGGTGAACAGCGCCTTTTCCTCTACCAGGTAGAAGCAGAGATGGTCGGAGGCATGGCCTGGCGTGTGGACGGCGATGAGCGTGCCACCGTCGCTTTCGATCTTCTGGCCGTCGCGCAAATCGTGGATCGACTCTGGCAGCGACGCGTCACGGAAGATCATCTTCGAGACATGGATGCCGCGAAAGCGCGCCCGGAGCTGGGAGACGCCGCCCAGGTGGTCTGGGTGGCGATGCGTGAGGATGATGCGCGAGGGCTGGGGCCACCCGCGCTCGCCGAGATAGCGCGCGAGCAGCGGCGGATACTCGGCCACGCCGGCGCCGGTGTCGATGAGGATCGGATCGCGGCGACCCACGAGGTACGTGTTCGTGCCCGGGCCCGTCATCATCCCCGGGTTGAGCCCCAGCACCCGCCCCACCAGGTCGCTCGGCGTCGCCGTTGTCGGAAACGAGCGGTCGATCCAGCTCACGCCGTGCAGTCTCTCATACGCCGAGGTACCGGTGCTGGATGTCCGCTCGGGCTCTCAGGTCGGCGGACGTTCCGCTCCAGACGATCTGACCCTTCTCGAGGATGTAGTGCGCATCCGCGATGCGGGTGAGCGCCCCGACGTCCTTGTCGATGAGCAGGAGCGACTGGCCACCTGCCTTGAGCCGCTCCACGCAGCGCCAGATCTCGGCCCGGACGAGCGGCGCGAGCCCCTCGGTCGCCTCGTCGAGGATGAGCAGGCGCGGGTTCGTCATCAGCGCGCGACCGATCGCCAGCATCTGCTGCTCGCCTCCGGACAGCGCGCCGCCGAGGCTCCGCGCGCGAGCCGCCAGCTGAGGAAAAAGCTCGAAGACCGGCTCGACTCGCCAGGGGTCGGCGCTCCCGGCGCGGTTCGCCGCGGTCGCCACGAGGTTCTCCCTCACGGTGAGGTTGGGAAACACCTGGCGCCCCTCCGGCACCAGGCCGAGCCCGGCCTGCGCCACACGGTACGGGGGCAGGCCGTGGATCGCGCGGCCCTCGAACCGGATCGTCCCGGCCCGCGGCCTCGCGATGCCCATGATCGAGCGGACGGTCGTGGTCTTGCCCATGCCGTTACGGCCGAGCAGCGTCACGACCTGCCCGGCCCCAACGGCGAGGCTCACGCCGAACAGGACCTGACTCACGCCGTACGCCGTCTCGATCGAGTCGACCGTCAGCATCACGGCGTCGCGTCCTCGCCCAGATAGGCTCTCCTCACCTCCGCGTTGCTCCGGACCTCCGGGGGCGTCCCGGTCGCGATGATCCGGCCGTAGACCATGACGGAGATCCGATCGGCCAGGGAGAACACGACGTCCATATCGTGCTCGACGAGCACGATCGTGATCCGCCGCTTGAGGGCGCCGAGGAAGCGGACCATCTGCTGAGACTCATCGAGTCCCATGCCCGCGACCGGCTCGTCGAGCAGGAGCAGCCGTGGCTCCGTCGCCAAGGCCATCGCGATCTCGAGCTGCCGCTGCTCGCCGTGGGCGAGATTGGCCGCGAGCACGCCGGCGCGCGCGCCGAGTCCCACCGACTCCAGAACGACGCGCGCCGGCTCGCGGAGCGCCCGCTCGTCCCGGGCCGACCGCCAGAACCGGAAGTTCCCGCCGCGGTGCGCCTGCACGGCGAGGGCCACGTTGTCGAGCGCGGAAAAGTCGCGGAAGATGCTCGTGATCTGGAAGGAGCGCGCCAGCCCGAGCCGTGACCGCAGCGGCGCGTCGAACCGCGTGATGTCGCGGCCGGCGAACCGGATGGCGCCGGCGTCGGGACGCAGGTCGCCCGCGAGTTGCCCGATGAGCGTGGTCTTGCCCGCGCCGTTGGGGCCGATGATCGCGTGCGTCTCGCCCCGGACCACGTCGAGGTTGATCCGATCACTGGCGAGCAGGCCGCCGAAGCGCTTGCTGAGGCCACGGACCGCGAGCAGCGTCTCAGCCATCGCGCGAGGCGGCGCCGAGCAGAAGGCCGAACAGGCCGCGCTTGGCGAAGAGCACGACCAGGACGAGGAGTGGCCCGAGGATGATCTGCCAGTGTGCGGTCAGGGCCGACAGCACGTCCTCGAGCAGCAAGAGCACGACCGCGCCGATCACCGGCCCGACCAGCGTCCCCATCCCGCCGAGAATCACCATGAACATGATCTCGCCCGAGCGCGTCCAGTGCATGAACTCCGGCGTCAGGTACTCCGTCTGGTTGGCCAGCAGCGCGCCGGCCAGACCGCCCGCGCCTCCGGCGATGACGAAGGCGGTGAGCTTGTACCGGAACGGCGAGAAGCCGATCGCTCGCGCGCGCGGCTCGTTGGACTTCGCCGCCCGGATGACCATGCCGAAGCGCGACTCGACCAGCCGGCCGCCGAGCACGAGG
>Ga0184639_10001272_pt1 | contig 10809 bp, 12 predicted proteins | sample PLM31_170_b2_FD_133155 | JGI IMG/M metagenome (GOLD analysis project Ga0184639, IMG submission 133155) | Groundwater sediment microbial communities from an aquifer in East River, Colorado, USA - PLM3-1_170_b2 | ecosystem: Environmental > Terrestrial > Soil > Riparian zone | place: USA: East... | reverse complement strand
CTTCCTGAGCAACCGCGACAGCAACTCCGAGATCTACGTCATGAACGCCGACGGGAGCGACCTGCGGCGGCTGACGCGCAACCCGGCGGGCGACTACGCTCCTGCCTGGTCGCCCGACGGGCGGAAGATCGCCTTCGCCACAGTTCGCGCCGAGAACTCCGACTACCCCCTCTCGGATATCTATGTCATGAACGCCGACGGAAGCGGGCAGCGGCGGCTGACGCGCAGCCCGGCGCACGACTTCGCTCCTGCCTGGTCGCCCGATGGGCGGAAGATCGCCTTCGAAAGCCGTCCCGGCGACCTCCGGCGCGACGGCAACTCCGAGATCTACGTCATCAAAGCCGACGGGAGCGACCTGCGGCGGCTAACGCGCAGCCCGGAGTGGGACTGGGCTCCGGCCTGGTCGCCCGGGCAGAAGAAGTAGGCCGCGACCCGTAGGTCGACTCCCCACGACAAGCTTTCACCCCAATCCTCTAGGCAGACTCCGCCCGGGTGTGCGAGCGTGCTCTCGTCTGATCAAGCGATCACCTGCACTCGGCCTGCGCGCGACTAGGCCTCCGCACGAATCGGCACGTCACGGACGACCGACTGCCGACTCGCTGACGAGGCGCGATTGGTCCAGCTCGCGGTCGTCGAGCAGCACGTGGGTGTACGTGTCGGCGGTGACGGAGAGCGATCGTTGGCCGACGCGGGCGCCGATCAGCGCCCACGTCTCGCCCTGGCGATGCCAGAGGCTAATCCGCCGGTGTCGGAGGTCGTGGGGAGACCAGTTCGGCGTACCGGACGCTCTGCAAGCGCGCGCGATCGCCGTCCGTAGGCGCTCCTGGGTCAGGCCGGGGAAGACGGGCCCATCCGGGCTTCGGTCTTCGCGCGGCGGAAGCGTCGCCACGACGGCGGCGAAGAGGTCGTGCGGAAGGGAGACCCAGCGGCCACGGCGGCCCTTCTCGACCGCGCGGCGGATGCGCCAGCGCGTGTTCGGCTCGTCCAGGTCGCCGCACTGAAGCCCCTTCTCCTCGAGTTCGCCCACGCGCATTCCGGTCGCGTCGAGCACGAGCACCGCGAGCGCGTAGTGGCGTGGCATAAGGGGGAGAACGGCCTCGATCTGGTCGGCGGTGGGCGGGGTAGGCTCTTGGCGCTCTTCGCGCGGGAGCCGTACGTGTACACGGTCGCGAGCCGGGTTGTCCTTGACGCCGGCGTAGTCGAGCACTTGCGCGAGCACGGTCAGACTCTTGCGGATTGTCTCCCGCTTCCGGCCTGCCGCATGGAGCGTCGTGACGAGTTGGGCGACATCGGCCGGCCTAATCTCCTCGACGCGGCGTGACCCGAGGAGGGCGAGGACGCGGCCGAGTTGGACGCGATGGCCGACCGCGGTTCCCTCTGTAACGTCGACCCGCGACGCCCGCCAGCGTTCGGCGGCCTCGGCGAGCGTTGGCGTCGTAGCGGTCGACGCTTCGAGCCGGCCGACGCGGGGGACGCGCATCGCGGCAAGCTCGCCCGCGACCCAGTGGCTGCGTGCGAGGGCCTCGCGCCTAGTCGGAAACGAGCCTGCGTAGCGGTGAGCGCTCTCGCGACCGCCAAGGCGGTACTTGACCAGGTAGCGGGCCTCACCGCCGGCCGTGTGCCGCCGCTCGATCCAGACGCTAGGCATGACAGGGCCGTACACGATCGTCGTGGTAGGTGCTGTGCTCGACGAGCTCCAGGAACTGCTCGGCGCGGACCATCGGCCGCGAATAGCCCGGCAATGCCACGACGGGAAGCGCTCGGAAGACAGCGTCGACCGCGCGCCGCTCGAGCCCGAGCTCGCGCAGGTGCGAGCGGGTCAGAAGCGCGCCCGGTGTCTCCAGTAGCTCCGCGAGCGAGGGTCGCAGCGCCAGGCGTTTCCGATCGTCAGAGGGACTGCCGTGTCCCTCCGATGTGAACGGCGCAGTGCCCGCCACTTCGAGTTCCAACTGCTGCGCGTCCACACGCGCCATCTGACAAGAGTAGCAGATATGTCAAGCATGCGCTCTCAGCCTCGGTGAAGTAGAATTGCACCGTGACCAGCGGGACGCTCATCCGGGAGGCGCGCATGCGGGCGGGGCTCTCGCAGGGCGAGCTGTCGGAGGTGAGCGGCAAGGACCGGGCGCAGATCGCCCGCTGGGAGCGAGACGTCGTGCAGCCGAGCTTCGAGACGCTGCGCGAGCTGATCCGGGCCTGCGGGTACGACCTCGAGACGACGCTCGTCCCCTTCCAGGCCCACCCGCAGCACGACGCCCGCCTGCGCAAAGCGCTCGCGCGCACGCCGCAGGAACGCCTGCAGGCGTTCCTCAAGGCCCACAGCCGTTGATGGCCGAGGCCTTCGACCCGATCGCGCTCCTGCAGGCGCTCGATCGGCAGCGGGTGGCCTACATCGTGATCGGCGGCCTCGGCCGGGTGATCCACGGCTCGGACGAGCTGACGGACGGCCTCGACATCGTCCCCTGGCCGAGGGAGGAGAACCTGCGCCGGCTGGCGCTCGCGCTCGACGACTTGAACGCGCGGCGCCCAGACGGCAACCGACCCGAACTTGAGCGGGACATCGCACGCGAGCCGGTGCTCGAGCTTGAGACGGACGCGGGGGAGCTGAAGATCGTCCCCGAGCCCGCCGGTACCCGCGGCTACGACGACCTCCGCCGCCGCGCGAATCGCGAGCCGCTCGGCCACGGGCTGCGTCCCTCGGTCGCCTCGCTCGGCGACCACGCCCGCATGCTCGCCGCCCTCGACCGCGAGCAGGACCGCGAACCGCTCTACACCCTGCACCGCCTGATCGAGCTCGAGCGCGAGCTCAGCCGCGGACGGGTCATTGAGCGCTGAGCGATCGCTCGCCCTTCCGGCAGACCTCGCGTACAGCAACTAGTCACCTCGATAGAGAGCGAGACACAGATGCACCACAGGTGCTATCAGACGCAGGGATTAGTGTAACCGCGATGTCCCTGAGACGGAAGCGGCGCCGCAAGCGTGAGCAGCGGCGCCCCCACGAGACCCAGCCGACGCGTCGCTCGACGCCGGCTGGTGAGCAGCGCGAGGTCGACGACGGTTGGCTTCCGCCGGCCTTGGCGCTGGGACTGCCGCGCGAGCTCGAAACCGCCTACCGGACCGGTCCGTGGGTGCCGGGCGAGGACGTGCGGGACGTCGAGGAAGCGCCCGCGGAGGTTCTCTCCTCGTCTCGCGGGTTCCAGCACGCCGGGAAGGTCGAGCGACTCGCCTACAGCCGCCGCCAGGCCGCCGAGGCGCTCGGGGTGAGCATCTCGACCATCGACCGCCGCGTTGTTCCCTCGATCAACACGGTCAAGCTGCCGTGGGGTCAACGGCTGATTCCCGTCGACGAGCTCGAGCGCTTCCTGCGCAATCACCTCGCCCCGGCGCGCCGTCGCCCAGCTCGACGTCCTGCCGGTCGGACGCCGACGCTTCCTCGGAGCGTCGTCGAGCGGATCCGCCTCGAGTACGCGCGCGGGCGTAGCCTCGCCGAAATCGCTCGCGCGCTCGCGGCCGAGGGCGTCCCAACAGCGCACGGAGGGCGCCAGTGGTGGCCCTCTACGATACGAGCGATCCTCGTTGGCCCACGTGCTTCGCAAGCCTCTCGAGCGATCGGCGAACACGTCTTAGTACGCTAATGCGCTCGTGCGAGCACGCTTGCTTCAACGATCCAGTGCGAGTCTCGTCGTGCGCCGCGACGGATAGGTGCCGCCTGCGACGCCGAGCCGTCCGCGCTCGCCGATAGCGTCGCGTAGTGGATCCGAGGCGGCTCCTTGCGCGCGTGGCTCGCGGCGACCTGGCCAACGTCTCGTTCTCGGACATGAAACGGCTGGTCGAGGCGTTCGGCTTCGAGCTGCGAAGGACAAGCGGAAGCCACCACGTGTTCGTCCACCCGGACGTTCGCGAGCTCCTCAACCTCCAAGAGGTCCGGGGTCAGGCGAAGCCGTACCAGATCCGACAGTTTCTCCGGCTGGTCGAACGCTACGCTTTGAGCCTGGAGGACCAGCAGTGAGCGACTACCACATCAACGTGTTCTACAGCGAGGAGGACGGCGGCTACGTCGGCGACATCCCCGACCTCGAGGCGTGCTCGGCGTTCGGAGCATCTCCCGAGGAAGCGCTCGCCGAGGTGGCGAAGGCGAAGGAGGCCTGGCTCGCCGCCGCGCGGGACGCCGGCAAGCCGATCCCGGAGCCTCGCTACCGGCCGGCAATCTACGCGCGATAGACCTCTCGCTCAACTGGGTCAGACACGAGCAAACGCGTCAAACGTGCCGCTCACGCGCAGGACGTGCCCCCACCGGTGCCCCCACGGACGAAGAAAAAGGCCTATTTGCAGGAGTGTTCGAATCCTTCACGGCCCATCAGACCGGGGCGGGCGACCGGTTCTCTCTACGGCCCGAAGAGGGCGTTGACCGTCTTGTCTTCGTCCATCCCGAATGTGCACGCTCCAGTGCCGGAGATCGTCGCCAGTCAACTGCCTTCGCATCGCTGAGACGGGTGGTCACTGCGACGCTCAACCCGGAAGGTCGGGCAGCTCGAGGCTGGGCTCCGGCAGATCGTCGACAGAGGGCACCGTGACCGGGGAGACTGGCGGCTGCACGTCCAGGTCCTCTACGCCCGGCGGGAGATCCGGAGGAAGCAGGTCGGGAGGAAGCAGGTCCAGCGGAAGCTCGAGGTCGGGCAGCGGTGGGACATCGACCGGGGCGTCGAGCGCAGGCTCGGCGATGGGACTCCCGGAGGAGTCCGCGCCGCCGCCGGACGCGGGCGCGGGAGCACTTTCACCCGGGGGTGTCAGGGCCGCTGTCGCGCCTTCCGAGCCAAGGGACGGGTCGGCCTGGACGACGACCGACGGAAGTCCCGAGGTGGGACTCATCCGGCCGACGAAGGCCTGTCCATAAAGGCTTGTCCGCGCTGAGTCGATGCTCGCACGATCCACCGCCGCCGGCGCAGGAGCCGGGCGAGCAGGGGACCGAGCGGCCGATCCGATCTCGAGCGCCACTCCTCCAGCGGCGACGCTGACGACGGCAACCGTGGCGCCGACCTTTGCCGAGGTTCCCGCGAACAACGTCTTCAGCTGAGACCGAAGCTGGTAGAGCAGGAAACCGACGTCGACGCCGAGCAGGGGCCCGTGGGAGGTGGCCGTCAGCGCGCGCCTCAGCGACTGGCGGGCTCGCGTCAACAGGGCGTACGTCGCGGACGCGCTCATTCCCAGCCGAGACGCGATCTCGTCGGAGGAGAGTCCTTGCCATTCCCGCAGGAGGAGGGCCCGGCGCTGGCTCTCGGGGATCGATGCGAGCGCCGCGCCGAGTCCCATCAGCAGCTCCCGCTGGTCGCCCTCGTCGCCACAACGCCCGGGAAGCGTGTCCAGGTCGATGTCGGTGGACAGGCGCCCGCGCCGCGCTGTCGTCCGCTGCTGCCAGCGACAGACGTTCTTCGCGATCGAGTGCAGCCAGGCGTACTCCGACTCGGGGACGACTCCGCGCTCGAGCGCTCGGTGCGCGTACAGGAACGTCGTCTGAACGGCGTCCTCGGCGTCGGCGCGAGAGCCGAGGCAGCGGAGGCAGTACCCGAAGACGCGGTCCGAATGCCGCTCGAACAGCCGCGCCGCGTCCGCCGTCTGGCCTCGCACCACGAATTGTTCCGACCGCACCGTGACCGCACTCACGAAGACCTCCGAGGTGTCACCTCTTGTCCACACGTAACGGTGCGCGCCGGCTCCACGCATCCCCCGCTCAAGGGAACTTGCGCCGGCTCGCGTCTGTTTCGTGCACCTACGGCTTCTTCAAGGTCGACAGCACAGATGCCAACCAGGAGGAACACATGGCTCCTGAAGTCGTCACGATCGAAGGCAACCCCGCTCTCGCGAGTTTCTGGCCGTCGATCGCCTCCGCCTCGGCTCAGATCCGCCGGCGAAGGCATTCGCAGCGCGGGCAGGTGCAGTCCGGGAACCCTGCGGTCGCCGTACTCGGGCCGCCCGTGCTCCTAGGCCACCGCAGGCTAGATCGCTCTGCGAGAGGTCCACGGTGAAGCCCTGGCGCGGAAGACTGTCGCGTCGCGAAGCGGCGTTGGTGGCAGCGGCACTCCTCCTGCCTATACCTCTTTTTGCGCAGAGCGGACTGATCGTGCCGCTGCCGGGAGTCGTCGAGCGTGGCCTCGGCTCGCTCGTCACACTCGACGCCGGTGACAAGCGCTCCGGCACGAAGGCGACGGGTCAGGCCTCGGAGAGCGGGCGAAACGACCGACGATCCGAGCGAGGCTCGCTGAGAATCGCTCGCGCCGGAGGTACGCCGACAGTACTCGCAGACGGGACGTCGACGGGCGCAGACAGCGGCAGCTCGACGACCTCCGACAAGCCCGCGGGCGATGACGGCGGCAGCGGCAACACGCCCGCAGGGGGAGATCCGGAGGGAGACGGCGACGGCGGCGGCTCCGCCGGCGACCCCGCCGCTCCCGGAACGCCTGCAAGCGGCTCCGGGAGCGGTTCCGACGCCGGATCCGGCAACCAGACCGGCGTGAACGTCAGCGCCGCAGGTCAAGGAACGGGGACGGGTGTCTCCGCGGGCACCGGCGGTCTCGGCGTCGACGTGGGTGCCGACAACGGGGGTGCAGGAAGCGAAGACGCAGTGTCCGCCGGAGTCGAGGTCACCGGCGAGGACGGCTCGAGCACCGGTGTCGGCACGACCGTGCCCGGCGCTGGAGTACCGGCCCCATAGCATGATGTCGGATTTCGACGGAGATCTTCCTGATGACTCCGCGCGAGAGCGATCGCCACGGCTCGTCCTGCTCTTTGCGGTCTTCACGGCGCTGGGCGTAGCCGCGTCCGCGGCGGTAATCCTCGTCGTCGTTCGGCACGCGGATACCGCCCGAGCCCAAGGACAGGCAATCGACCGCGCGCGGTTCGCAGCCCGTGCCGTGCTCCGGCCCGAACTGCGCGCGGCCGACCTGTCCGGGCGCCCGGCGAGGGGACGGATTCGGGAGCTCGACCGTCTCTTCGCCGACCGGGTGCTCCTCGAGGGGATCCGTGGCGCCATGCTCTACGGCTCGGATGGACACGTGACCTACTCCACGGACAATCGGGTCGCCGACGAGTCGACGAAGGCCCGCCTGCACACCGCGCTCGCAGGGACGGTCGTCTCCGAAATCGCGACCGCCGAGGACGGGTCGCGCGTGCTCCGGACGTACGTGCCCGTCGGTATCGGTCCGGCGCGCGTGGGCGGCGTCGTGGCTCTGGACCAGGAGTACGCACAGATCGAGGCCGCCGTTCGGCGGTCGTCGTGGCTGATCGCCAGCGTGCTCGAGGCACTTCTGCTCCTGCTGTTCCTGATGTTCCTGCCGCTGCTCGCCCGCGTGTCGTCGCGCATTCGTCGTCACGTCGACGAGCTCGAGCACGTCGCAACACACGACGAGCTGACCGGACTGCCGAACCGGCTTGCACTCCGCAGAGCCGGACAGGAGATGTCGGCAGCGGCACGATCGGGGGTCCTCCTGCTCGTCGACCTCGACGGGTTCTCGGAGATCAACGACTGTCTCGGCTGGCAGAGCGGAGATGTCTTGCTCACTCAGGCCGCCACCCGGCTGCGACGCGACGTCCCCGACGCCCATCTTTTGGCGCGGCTCGGAGAGGACGAGTTCGCTGTCCTTATGTGCGACGCCCGCCGCTCGGAGATCGAGGTCGCCTCTGAACGCGTTCGACGGTCGCTTGCCACCCCATTCGCCGTCGACGGCGTTCGCGTCGCCGTGAGCGTGAGTGTCGGCGCCGCACTGCTTCCCGAGCACGGCTCCGACTTCGGCACGGTGCTGCGCCGCGCGGGCAACGCACTGTCAAACGCCAAGATCGAAGGCCAGAGCAGCGTGCAGGTCTACGACTCCGCTCACGACAAGAGCGACGTGTCACGCCTCGCCTTCGCCGCTGAGTTGCGCGAAGCGCTCGACTCCGGTCAGCTGCTGCTCCACTACCAGCCCCAGGCGGACCTCACGACCCAGCGGATCCGCGGGGTCGAGGCGCTACTGCGCTGGGACCATCCTCAGCGCGGATTGCTGCGGGCCGAAGAGTTCATCTCCTACGCCGAGCGCAACGGGCTTGCCATAGATCTCCGTCACTTCGTCCTCGAGACGTCCGCGCGCCAGTGGCGGGACTGGCACGAGATCGGAATCGACCTCGAGCTGGCCGTCAACCTCAGCGCTGTCGACATGCTCGACGTCTCGCTCCCAGACGAGATCGAGGACCTAATCCATCGTTACGAGATCCCGCCCTGGAACCTCGTCCTCGAAATCACGGAGCGCACGCTCATTGGCGACGAACGGCGCGCACGTCACGTGGTCGACCGCCTCGCTGAAATCGGCGTCCGTCTGGCACTCGACGACTTCGGCACCGGGTATTCGTCGATGGCCAGCCTGCGCTCGTTCCCTATTAAGCAGGTCAAGCTCGACCGAAGTCTCCTCGCGGGAGTGCCTGGCGACGCCGGTGCAGAGGCCATCGTCGGCGGCAGCGTGGAGATAGCTCACGGGGTCGGCGCAACCGTCGTCGCCGAAGGCATCGAGACCCGTGACCAGTGGCGCTTCGTCTTCCTCATGGGATGCGATGTCGCGCAGGGATACCTCGTCGGCCTTCCCGCGCCCGCCGATGACCTCACCGCCCTGCTCGGCGCACCTCGTCTCATCCCGCTGACCGCCGCCTGACCGCCACTGCGGCGCGCCTCGCGGCCTATCACCAGTCGTGAAAGTGCGCGCGCCGCTATGGGCCGGGGGCGGCACCCGGCGGCTCGTTCGGCGCGAACAAGACGTCGCCGAGCCTTTCCGCGCGCCTCCAGTGCAGCCTGTAGATGACCCCACCGACGGCGAACACGATGAGTCCCGTGATGAGCTGGTTGATCCCGGCGTCGCGTGCCTGCGTGTCGAGCTCCTTCCGGGCCTCGTCGAGCGCGTCCTCGACTCCCGGCGGCAGGGGCTCCTCTTCCGTTGCCTCGCGCGCGACGACCTCCCCGACGTCCAGAACAGACGAGAGTGCACGGAACAGCGGGTCACCCTGCCGCTGAAGATCAGGTGAGACGATGTGCACGGCACCCAGGAGGGTCAGCACCGCGCCGATCGCCATCGCGAGCACACCGACGAGACACAGGACGTATAGGTACGCGGGTCGGACCCACCGTGGCTCCACGACGCGCAAGCCTTTCCTTTCAGACCACTCGTGTCAAGCGGACGTTAAGGGGTGTGCAGAACGCGGCCTCGGGTCGCACTTGTCAGCACCCGAGCGGCCAGTAGTCTCCGAGAGCCGTGAAGCAATCGTGGGGGAACCCATGGTTCCCCCACGAACCCCCTCCTTCAACAGACATGAAAATCCTCTCCGTCGTCGGAAACAGGCCGCAATTCGTCAAGTCGGCGCCGCTCTCCGTCGCCCTCCGTGCGGCGGAGATCGAGAACGTCGTCGTCCATACCGGGCAGCACTACGACCGCGAGCTGTCGCAGGTCTTCTTCGAGGAGCTCGGGCTTCCGGACCCGCGCTACCGCCTCGACCTTCACACCGCCGACCCGGACGCGATGGAGCCGGCGATCGCCGCCAAGGTGCGGAGAGAGTCGCCCGACCTCGTGCTCGTCTACGGCGACACGAACTCAACGCTCGCCGGCGCGCGGGCGGCGGTCCAAGCCTCGGTTCCCCTCGCGCATGTCGAGGCCGGGCTCCGGAGCGGCGACCTGTCGATGCCCGAGGAGCACGCGCGCATCGAGGTCGACCGCATCGCATGGTTGCTCTTCTGCCCCGACGACCGCTCGCAAGCGAGGCTCACCGAAGAAGGCGTCCTTGGCCGGATGCACATCGTCGGTGACGTCATGGCCGACGCCACCCTCCGCTTCGCGCCGATCGCCAGGGAGCGGTTCCCGATCCCGTTCGAGCCGGGGAGCTACGTCGTCGCCACCGTCCATCGCCAGGCGAACGTCTTCCAGCCGCGCCTGGGCCGGATCGTCGAAGGCTTGAACCGCCTCGACGAGCGGGTCGTCTTTCCCGCGCACCCGCGGACGCGAGACCAGATCGAGCGCGAGAGGATCGAGCTCGAGCCGCACGTCCGTCTCACCGAGCCGCTCAGCTACCTCGAGCTCGCATCGCTCACGTCGCAGGCCCGCGTGATCGTCACCGACTCCGGCGGCCTGCAGAAGGAGGCGTACTGGTATGGCGTCCCCTGCGTGACGCTCCGGTCTGCGACCGAGTGGGTGGACACCGTGGGAGTCGGGGCAAACGTGCTCGTCGACGACGATCCCGACGCTCTCGTCGCGGCGGTGGCGAACGCGCAGATCCCGGCGAAACGCCCCGTCCTGTACGGCGACGGGCACGCCTCCGAACGGATCGCGCAGGTGCTGCTCGCTACGATGCCCGGCCGATGAAACGGGACATTGCGATCGTGGGCGCCGGCTACGTCGGTCTGCCGCTCGCGCAGGTGTTCGCCGACGCCGGCAGGACGGTCGTCCTGGTGGACGTCGATCCGGAGCGAGTCGCACAGCTGAACCGCGGCCAGAGCTACGTCGAGGATGTCCCATCCGAGAACCTGAAGCGGCTCGTCGACGACGGCCGCGTGACCGCGACGACGGAGTACGACGAGCTGCGGGAGGCAGACGCGATCCTCGTCGCGCTCCCGACCCCGCTCTCGCGCCAGCGCGAGCCGGATCTCAGGATCCTGGTATCGGCCTCGGAGGAGATCGCCAAGCGCCTCCGCCCAGGACACCTGGTCGTCCTCGAGTCGACGACGTACCCCGGCACGACCGAAGAAGAGCTCAAGCCGCGCATCGAGACGAGCGGACTCAAGGTCGGCCACAACGTTTTCCTGGT
>Ga0184639_10001271_pt1 | contig 10813 bp, 4 predicted proteins | sample PLM31_170_b2_FD_133155 | JGI IMG/M metagenome (GOLD analysis project Ga0184639, IMG submission 133155) | Groundwater sediment microbial communities from an aquifer in East River, Colorado, USA - PLM3-1_170_b2 | ecosystem: Environmental > Terrestrial > Soil > Riparian zone | place: USA: East... | reverse complement strand
TTGTTAACCTTCAGGCTGGAGTAATTGATGGTCACTTTAGAGGAGGACGACTTGGCGAGGTTCAATACCAGGTTGATGGTGTTACTGTAAATAATCCTTATGATAACTCTTCAACATTACAGTTAGACCGTTCAATTCTTGAAGAAGTGCAGGTTATAAGTGGAACTTTTGATGCTAAATATGGACAGGCTATGTCAGGAGTAGTTAATGCAGTATTAAGAACCGGTTCAGATGAATTTGAATGGAGCGGTGAGGTTTACGCAGGAGACTATGTACCTTTAGATGATAATCGCTATCCTTATAATGAAAAATACAAACCTCAAATACAAAACTATCAGTTAACTTTAAGCGGACCAACATTTATTCCTCAAACTACTTTTTTTGTAAGCGGAAGACGCTTTCAAAATAAAGGCTATCTTTTTGGAGAGAGAAGATTTAATCCAACTGATACTAATAAAGTTAATGCCCTAATATTTTATCCTACGGGTGATGGAAGTATTGTTGCAATGAATACAAATGAAAACTGGAGCGGGCAGTTTAAAATTACAAACAGATCTTTTGAAAAAGTTCAAATGAGTTACCAGGCTATACTAAATGATATAGAGACGAAAAGATATAGTCATGGTTATCGCTTTAATCCTGATGGTATAAAAACTCAAAACACTTTATCACTTACTCATGGTTTGGATTTTACACATACTTTTAATGAAGATATGTTTTATACAGTAAGTGTGCGGCAAAATTATTTTGAGTACACCGATTACAAATATGAAAACCTTTATGATCGCGGTTATTTACAAGCTGGTGCGCCGAAAAGCAGCGATAATTATGAAAATGGTGCAATCGTTCAGGGTGTTGATCTTGGAAGATTTAAACAAACTACAGATGCAAGAATTGGCAAAGCACAATTTACCTGGCAGCTAGACAGATTAAATTTTGTTGAAACAGGTATAGAATATCAATGGGCACAAGTATTATTTGGAAGTCCTGGTTTTATTAATGAGGTTATTTTACCTGGTGGTGATATAGTTTTGCTTCCCAGATATGGTACACTGCCCGAAGATCCGAAAATAGAAACTTACTATCCGAAACAAGGAGCGGCCTATTTACAGGATAGAATTGAATGGGGCGATATTGTTGTAAGAGCAGGATTAAGATTTGAATATTTCGATGCCAGTGCATTTATACCTTCTGACTTAAGAAACCCTGCCAATGTTCTACCTGGGGTACCTCCATCACCTCTGAAAAAGACTACTATTAAAACTTCTTTAGCACCAAGACTTGGTTTTAGTTTTCCGCTTACTTCCAAGGCTTCAGTCTATTTCTCATATGGACATTTCTACCAGATGCCTAACCTCCGGGAAATGTATAACAATTCCAATTATTTAGTTCTCAGGGAGCTGCAAGCAGGTACAAGCAGGTATGCTACTCTTGGTAATCCGGATTTAAAACCTCAGATAACTGTTCAATATGAAGTTGGCTTAAAGCAGGCTTTAAATGATTTCTTAGGATTACAATTAACATTCTTCTATAAAGATATCAGGGATCTCCTGGGTGTTGAGTTTGTTACAACTTATAATGCAGCCGAATATACAAGATTTACCAACGTTGATTTTGGCAGTTCATATGGTTTTACCGTTACATTAGATCAAAGAGCAATAGGTCCTCTTAGTACAACTTTAGATTATACATTACAATTTGCAGATGGAAATTCAAGTGATCCGAATGAAACTGCAAACAGAGCACAAGCCGGAAAAGATCCGCGTCCGCGGGTTATGCCATTTAATTGGGATCAGCGTAATACTCTTAATGCAACTATCATTTTGTTTGAACCCAGAAATTATTCCATAGGTTTAATTGTAAAATTCGGAAGCGGGCAGCCTTTTACTCCTGCATTTGGTACCGGTTTTAATGCCGATCTGGAAACTAATTCCGGTAAAAAACCAAGCTTTATTTTAATGGATTTGCGGGCAGAGAAATTCTTTACTGTTGGTTTTGTTGATTTTAGTTTCTTCCTCCGCGTATTTAATCTTTTAAATTCTCATTCAGTAAATGGTTTTGTTTTCGATACATCCGGCAGTGCCGATTTTTCCAGGTTTCCTTTTATAGATAGAGTTACACTTGGAGACCCCAGCAGGTTTTATGAACCAAGAAGAATTGAGGTTGGAATTTCTTTCAGAGGATTATAATAATTTCGTAGCACAGATTAATAATCTGTGCAACCAGTTAATGAATTTAATTCTTAAATATTAAAAATGCGAGACAAATATGTATGTTGTTAAAAAAGGAGAACAGACCTATCCCGTCTATGGGATTAGTAATCTGTATTACAAAACATTTTTTTTAATAACTCTTTTTTTTCCTGCAATTTTATTTTCACAAATAACATATCCTGTGCCTGCCAATTTAAGAGGAAGTAATGTTTATGAAAGACTCGGACAGCACGATGCTAATAATATCCGGACACGATTTTATAATTTTGGCATGGTAGGTGATTATCCAAGCGATCCGTTAAATGTGGATTTAACGGTTTTTCATTCCATGGAATGGCCTAAAGGCTCTCTTGAAAACTACAGTGATGGGCATACTCCTTATGTATTAAGTAAAATTGTACAGGAGAATGGAAGTGAAGCTTACATAATGGAGACTGGTTATAGAGAGCGGCAGGCTTTTAGTCCTCTTCATCCTTTAAGAATAATGAGATATGAACCAAGACCCGGATATTTTCAGGTAAACAAAGCTATAAATCTGAATGAATCTCCTGCGATCAGTAGTGACCCCAGAACATGGCCCGATGAATGGATAGATAAACTCGGCGATCCGGATGACCCAGGCTGGTCAGGATCGTGGAATGGATATTTCGGTAAAGCTATTGTAGCTGACCAGGAAAGTTTCGTTGTTTATGATGATAACTATTATGAAGCCTGGAATTATAACCCGGATGATCGTGATCATACAAGAAGAGGTCTGGGGCTTAGAGTAGAACAGAGAGGTTTTCAATGGGCCAATCCCCAGGCAGGCGATGTTATTTTCTGGCATTATGATATAACCAATGAAGGTACAAAAAATTATGATGACAATGTGATATTCGGTATTTATTTAGACTCCGGTGTAGGCGGTTCCGGTGTTGGTGTTGATGGTATCCCTGAATCTGATGATGACAATGCCAGTTATCAAAAGACTATCGGCCTTGATGTAGTTTATACATGGGATGTGTATGGGAATGGTGCAAGAGGTCCTACGGGTTATTTAGGATATTCTTATCTTGAAACCCCCGGGAATGAATTCGACGCATCAGATAATGACAATGATGGTATTTTAAATGAAAGCAGAGCAAGTGGTCCCGGTCAATTAATAACGGGGAGAGATCAAATTCTCTCTTATGTTCAGGCTAATTATAATCTTTCTTTCTTTGAAGAATATTACAATGTGACTATAGAATCAAGACCCGCAGTTGTACAGGAATACTGGTGGACAGGCGATGAAGATTTGGATTGGATCCAGGAATTTCACGATACAGGCGCTGATGGTATATTCGGAACCAATGATACAGGCGAAAATGATGGAATGCCTACCGCAGGCGAACCTAATTTTGATCAGACAGATATTGATGAATCTGATCAGATTGGTTTAACTGGTTTTAAAATGAACAGAATCAGAAGCCTTGCCGGTGCTCCTGTTGATCAGATTAATTTTTATATGGATATAAACCGGTGGCCTGAACAGCTTTATAATAAGTTTACATCACCCAATGAACCAGACCGCTATGATGACCCTGTAGCTATGAATTATAATATAGGATTCTTATTTGCTTCCGGTACATTCGATCTCAGATCGGAAAGAAGAGAAAGATTTTCTTTAGCCCAGGGTTTTGGCAGAAACCTTAGAGAGCTGGAAAACACTCTCGGGATTGTAAACCAGATTTATAAAGCCAACTATCAATTTGCAGTTCCACCTCCACTTCCTACTCTGCAGGCTTTTGCAGGAGATGGTTTTGTTAAGCTTTCCTGGGATGAAGTTGCAGAAAGAGGATTCGATCCTGTTTCTTTAACAAATGACTTTGAAGGTTACAGGATTTACAGAAGCACCGACCCGACTTTTCTCGATTCCAAACAAACTTTAAATGAAACGAGTTCACTCATCAATGGTACTCCAATTGCAATATATGATCTCGTTAATGATGTTGCAGGTTTTTCAAATCTAACCGTTCAGGGAAGAGCTTATTTTCTTGGTGATGACGTAGGTATTACCCACACTTATATTGATACAACTGTTACAAATGGACAGCTTTATTATTACGCTTTAACTGCTTATGACAGAGGTGCAGATTCACTTATCATTTATCCTTCTGAGAATCCAATTTCTGTTAGTCAAACAATTCGTGCAGGAGTTGTTTTAACTAAAAATGTTGTTGAAGTCAGACCGAACCCCCCTGTTCTGGGTTTCGAACCTGCAAAAACTTTAAGCCTGATGCATTCTAAAGGATCCGGTATCGGTTCAGTTCAGTTAGAAGTAATTAATTCTGATCTGGTACCTGATAATCATGATTTTAAAATAATATTCCTGAGTAATGAAGACAGTATTATTGCAGAAACCTATGGTTTGGTTGATCTTACTGCTAATGATACATTATTTCTTGCAGGAACTGATTTTGGCGGCGAAGGAATTGGACCGGTTGATAAAGGAATTCTTACCATAGTTACTACTCCTTCAGAGCTGGTGGTTGATACAGCTGTAACAGGCTTTACTCCTGAAAGCCCAACTACTGCTAACCTTAAATTTGAATATGATGCAAGTGAAGGTAACTTACCTATGAACAGAAAAAGACCTGGCTATCCGGAAAATATTCAAATTGTTTTCAGTGATGTGGTAGTTGATACTTCTCTGCGTGTAAGTTTTATAAACCCAGGTTACCCTGTTAAGTTTAAGATTTATGGTACAGGTGAAGGCGGTGTAGATGAATTTGATTTCTATTTCACAAACAGTAGCCAAACAGGCACCTTAGCTAATATTCAGGATGCAATTACAATAGTTACTTTTACAGAAGTTGATACTATACCTCAAAGAACCTGGAGAGTTCAGCTTGATACAGTTGGACAATACATACGCGGTCCACTAGTTCCTCCAACCTTGGGTGATGTGTATAATTATAATTTACAAGTCCCTTTCAGCACTAATGATGAATTTACATTCACCACAAAAGGGCAATATATTAATAAGCAGTTAGCTAAGACAGAAGAAGAATCAACAAAGCCATATGTTGTACCTAATCCTTATATTGCTTCCGCCAGCTTTGAACCTCAAAGATTCGCAGTTTCAGGTAGAGGTGAAAGAAGGATTGAATTCAGAGGGTTAACCGTCAGTGCAACAATACGAATTTTTACTATTGCAGGTGAATTAGTTCAAATCCTTTATCATGACGGAAATATTATGGAAGGGTATGTTCCATGGGATTTGCGTTCCAAAGATAATCTGGAAGTAGCACCAGGTTTATATATCTACCATGTAGAAGCCCCTGATGCTGAAGACTTTATCGGCAAATTTGCAATAATCAAATAAATGGTGATGAAATGAAAAATGTCACAAACCAATCAATTACTAAAATAAAGATATATATTGTATTCGCTTGTTTAATTTTTTCATCAGCATTTAATCAAGCTTCCGGGCAAAGTAAGGTAGGAACCACAATCGGGCAATTCCTTAAAATCAGTCCCAGTTCAAGAGCATCATCACTTGCAGATGCCAGCACTTCTTTATACGGGGAGGTTTCCTCAGCATTTTATAACCCTGCAAGTTTAGGAAGACTAAGAGGTATGAATGTACAGTTCACTCATAACCAATGGCTTGCTGATATTGATTACAATTATGCTATTGTTGCATTACACATCGAAAGTTTTGGAGCTCTTTCACTTCAGGCTATCTCGTTAAACTCCGGAGAAATCGATGTTCGCACTGTTGAACAACCGCTTGGAACAGGAGAAAGGTATACAGTTACAAATTTTGCTTTGGGTCTTGGTTACGGATTACAGCTTACTGATCGTGTCTCTGTTGGTGTAACTGTTAATTATCTTACAGAATCCATTTGGAACAGCAGCTTCTCAACTTTCTCTTTAAGCATGGGTGTGCTATTTGAAGTAGCACCAAATAGTTTGCAGCTTGGTGCAAGCGTTTCCAATTTTGGTCCAGGGGCGGGTTATGAAGGGAGAGATTTGTTTATTGATTATGATTTTGACCCTGATCTTTTCGGAGATAATGATCAGCTCCCGGCCGAATTAAGAACGGATGAATTTTCATTGCCCACTTTATTCCGTGTTGGGGTTTCATATCCTGTAGTTTTAGATGATGAGAATAGAGTTTTACTAACAGTTGATGCAATTCATCCAAATGATAATAATGAGAGTGTAAATGCAGGAATGGAATTACAGTTAATGAAGTATTTTAGTCTTAGGGGAGGGTACAGAGATCTTTTCTTAGAAGATTCTGAAGGTGGTCTTGTTTTGGGTACAGGTATAAATGTGGATTTTGCAGATGGATATAAGATTACATTTGATTATGCCTGGGCTGATTACGGCAGATTAGAACAAGCTCATAGATTTACCCTGGGAGTAGTGTTATAGGAGCTTAAGTTCGTAAAAAAGAAAGATCAGTACTCTTGAACTTGAACTTGAACTTGAACATGCTATTGAACTCTAACTTATTCTTATACTTTAATGAAAGTTAATAATGAAATTAATCTCCTTATTTATTTTTGTATTAAGCTGCATGCTTTTCCCCCAAACAGATTATCCTGGACAAAAAGAATCCTATAGCATTAATTATAAACTCACTCCCGAAGAAAATGAATTTCTTGATACTCTTCAATACCGTTCATTCCTTTATTTTCTTGGAGAAACAAATCATGAAAATGGTTTTGTAAAAGACCGTTCAACAGAAAAATCACCCTCCAGTATTGCTGCTTCAGGGTTTGGTATAGCTGCATGGGCAATCGGTGCTGAAAGAGAGTGGATTTCAAGGAAAGAAGCTGCACAATTAACTCTTAATCTTATGCGTTTCTTTATGAATTCTGAACAGAGTGCCGATGCACTTGCAACAGGTTTCAAAGGTTTATATTATCATTTTTTAGATATGAAAACCGGTGAGCGGTTTTGGGAATGCGAACTTTCTACTATTGATACTGCATTGTTGTTTGCGGGTATGATCTTCGCAAGACAATATTATAATCAGGATGATCCTGTGGAAGCTGAGATAAGAGATTTAGCCGGTAAGCTTATTAACAGAGCAGAATGGGATTTCTTTATTTTGCCTGACACAAGTAAATATGCTTCTGTTCTTAATATGGACTGGAAGCCTGAAAAAGGATATGGTAACGGTAAATGGATTGGTTATAACGAAGCTCTTATTCTTTATATAATTGCTGCAGGTAGTGGAACAGAGAGGATAGAAAAAGGATATCAAACCTGGCTAAGCTTTTACAAATGGATGGAACCTTATCCGGATCTGGCACATGTAGTTTTCCCTCCTTTGTTTGGTCACCAATACTCTCATATGTTTGTTGATTTCCGTGGTCTCGCAGATTCTTATATGAAAGAAAAAGAAATTGATTACTTTGAAAACTCCCGCAGAGCAACTTTAACTCAAAGATTATATGCAATTGATAATCCTCTTGGCTGGAAAGGTTATGATTCATTGACTTGGGGACTAACTGCATGTGATGGCCCTGGTGAAAAATACAATTTTGAGAATAGAAAATTTCATACTTACGCTGCACGCGGAACAAGCGGTCCCGGTCTCGTTCATTTTGATGATGGAACATTTGCACCTACAGCAGCAGGAGGTTCAATTGTATTTGCACCTGAAATAGTTATACCCACTTTAATTTCAATTTATGAACGATATGGTGCTGAAGATCTTTGGGGACCTTATGGTTTTTATGATGCTTTCAATCCAACTTTGAATTGGGTTGATCCGGATTATCTTGGAATAGACCAGGGACCAATAGTTATTATGATTGAAAATTTTAGGACAGGGTTGATCTGGAAATATGCAATGAAAGATCCTTTAATACAGGAAGGACTGGTTAGATTGGGTTTTACCGGAATGGAATCTGATTGAATTAGGTTATACAACTGAAGGAGCTCTATCGGAGGGATGGTGGAATAATGGAATATTGGAATGATGGAATGATGGAATGATGGAATGATGGAATAATGGAATAATGGAATAATGGAATATTGGAATGATGGAATATTGGAATGATGGAATATTGGAAATAAGTATGAACTCCACTACTCCACTACTCCACTATTCCATTACTCCAGGGTAAGTAATTTATTGGGTAATAAATCTTAAAAATATTAACATCTTTTTTTACTATAGAACTATGCTGCTCAAAAATCTTATCGCCTTTTTAATTTTATTTTCTTTCCTTCTATCTGAATTTCTTTTCCCTGTTTTTGCACAGGAAAATTATGATGCAAAGGTTGAAGAGCTTTTATCTAAAATGACTTTGGATGAAAAGATCGGACAGCTTGTACAGAAAATAGGAGTGAATCAAGAGAATGAAAAGTTGATCCGCAGCGGCAAAGTAGGATCACTTTTAATTGGTACTCCCGGACCAGAAGTAGCAAACAGAATTCAAAAAATTGCTGTTGAAGAAACAAGATTAGGTATCCCGTTACTTTTCGCAAATGATGTTATTCATGGTTATCATACTATTTTCCCTATTCCACTTGCAGAAGCATCAAGCTGGAATCCTGAATTAGTAAAAAGAGCATCTGAAATTGCCGCATTCGAAGCTGCTTCAGAGGGAACAAATTGGACTTTTGCACCTATGGTTGATATTGCACGCGATCCGAGATGGGGAAGAATTATGGAAGGCTTCGGTGAAGATCCTTTTCTTGGAAGTGTAATGGCTTCTGCAAGAGTTAAAGGTTTTCAGGGTGATGATTTGAGGGATAAAACAAAAATTGCTGCTTGTTCAAAACATTATGTTGCCTATGGTGGTGCTGAAGGCGGAAGAGATTATAACACAGTGGATATTTCAGAAAGGACTTTGCGTGAAGTTTATCTCCAACCCTTTCATGCTGCAGTTGACAACGGTGTTGCTTCTATTATGAGTGCCTTTAATGATCTCAACGGAATTCCAGCTTCCGGAAATTATTTTACTTTAACTGAAGTTTTAAGAAATGAATGGAAATGGGATGGAGTGGTAATCAGCGATTGGAATTCAATTGGTGAACTGGTTAAACATCGTTTTGCGAAGAATAAAGAAGATGCTGCCTTTATAGGATTTACCGCAGGCGTTGATATTGATATGGCCGGAGATACAATTGATGGCAATATTTATTCACCTCATCTTAAAAATCTTGTTGAGCAGGGATTAATCTCAGAAGATAAAATTAATGAATCTGTCCGCCGTGTATTGAAAATGAAATACAAACTGGGACTGTTTGAAGATCCTTACGTTGATATTGAATTTTTTAAAAACAACCCCGGCAAAATCGGGGGAAAAAGTTATAAAGATAGTATCGCTTTACAACTTGCAAAGGAATCAATTGTTCTTTTGAAGAATGAAAATAATTTACTTCCGGTAAAAAAAAATATTAAATCTATTGCTTTAATCGGGCCCCTTGCAAATAATTCCGAAGATGTACTGGGTATGTGGTCTGCTGCCGGAAAGCCGGATGATGTTGTAACGGTTTTGCAAGGAATTAAAAATCTTCTTGGTAACAATACTGAAATTAATTATCTAAAAGGATGTAACATTAATGATAATGATTCTTCAGATTTTAATGCGTCAATCGAGATAGCAAAGCAATTTGATCTTGTAATTCTTGTAGTTGGTGAAGAAAGAAAAATGAGCGGCGAAGCAGCAAGCAAAACTGATCTTAATATTCCCGGAGTTCAGGAAGAATTAGTAAAAAGAATTTATGAAACCGGTGTTCTTACTGTTGTTGTATTAATGAATGGAAGACCATTAACTATAAACTGGATTTCTGAAAATATTCCTGCCATAGTTGAGGCATGGTTTTTAGGTGATCAAACAGGAAACGCAATAGCTCAGGTTTTATTTGGAGATTACAATCCTTCCGGTAAATCGCCGGTTACATTTCCAAGATCAACAGGGCAAATTCCTATCTATTATTATCAGAAAAGTACAGGAAGACCGATCATTGAAGAGGATAAGTACACATCTAAATATCTCGATTCCCCCAATACCCCTCTTTATCCGTTTGGATATGGTTTAAGTTATACAACATTCAATTATAATAATATAAGAATGGATAAAAATAGTATTGATAAAAATGATTTTGTTACTGTTTCGGTAGATGTAGTAAACACCGGAAAATTTGAAGGAGAGGAAGTTGTTCAGTTGTATATTCAGGATGAATTTGCAAGTATTACAAGACCTGTGAAAGAATTAAAAGGATTTCAAAAAATCAATTTAAAAACGGGCGATACAAAAATTGTAAGTTTTAAAATTACTTCTGATATGCTTTCTTTTCTTGATAAAGATATGAACCCTGTAGTTGAACCAGGTAAATTTAATATAATGATTGGTGGAAATTCCGTTGATTTGATTACTACCTCTTTTGAAGTAACTGAATAACTTCTAAGACAATATAAACCCAATTTCTTTAAGAAATTGGGTTTAAAAAAAAATTGGAAGAGTAAAAGATATCTTCTGGCGAGCGGATAAAAGAAAACCAAGATAATGCAAATTCTTATTAACATTAATCACTATTAAAAGAATCATTATGGAACCTAACATTGCTACAATAGATCTTTTAATCATCCTGCTATACATAATTAT
>Ga0184639_10001270_pt1 | contig 10814 bp, 20 predicted proteins | sample PLM31_170_b2_FD_133155 | JGI IMG/M metagenome (GOLD analysis project Ga0184639, IMG submission 133155) | Groundwater sediment microbial communities from an aquifer in East River, Colorado, USA - PLM3-1_170_b2 | ecosystem: Environmental > Terrestrial > Soil > Riparian zone | place: USA: East... | reverse complement strand
TTATTGGCTGGCGTGGCATCCGCATTGTCCAAAGGACTACGTCAAGCCAGTCATCAAGGCAGTGTACGAAGATTCTACCATTGAGACGTGCACTTATTCTCCAGATGACCGGGTTATTACAGTAAACCCAGCCGTGGTAAGTGGTTGCATGGCTCATGAAGTTGGGCATGCAGCATTACACCAAGCTGGCAACGGTTGCTGGAAGATTTACGAGCACGACCTTGCAAGAGCACCATAGGAGTCTTTTAGTAATGTCCCTGAAAACAGATTACATAATCGTGCTTGACCTAGAGCTGACGTGCTGGGCCAGCGGGGCGCCACCACCAAACCAACAGTCAGAAATCATAGAGATAGGTTGCTGCAAGTTAGCCCACAACGGGGAGGTCTGGGACAAGGAGAGCATCTACATTTGGCCCCTTAACTTCTCGGCAATCAGCCCATATTGCATCCAGCTTACCGGCATTACAACGGAGCTACTCAAGCGCGAGGGTATGCCATTCGATGGGGCTCTAAACAAGGTTGTCAAGCTGTATGGCCCAAGGCATCGTGTTGTTGCAACGTGGAGCAACGGGGACAGGCACGCAGTCCGGACGCAATGTGAGGCGATGGGGCTAAAGTACCCGCTGGGATGGCACAGCCTAGACGTGAATGCACTGTACGCTCTCATCAGAAACCGCCGGCCTGTCGGGCTATCACGGGCTCTTGCCTTCGAGGGCATCGAGTTCCAGGGCAGGCCGCACTGTGGGGCTGACGATGCCTTCAACACGGCGAGCTTACTGCATAAGCTCATCGGGAAGGAAAGCAAACCATGACATTGCTGCAAGTTGTTATGTTAGCGCTAGTTCAAGCCACCATGGATGACCCGGTCAAGGAGTACACAGGCTACGAGCATGCTAAGCGTATAGTTAGGATGGCCCTTGACGAGTGTGACGTGAACCTGGCAAATCCACCACACTATGACACCATGACTCCAGAGAATGCGCGTGAACGTCGCCTCGTTGACGTGGCGACCTATCTGCGATGTGTGGAGTACACCATCGGGGCAGTGCAGGCGGAGCTGGAAATGGGGGGCGACATAGTGGCTAAGCCAGACATACCAGAGCGGAAGGAGCAATAACCCCCGGCTCGTGGAACCTATTGGGTAGGCCCACGCAACCGGGGGGTTGGGGTTAGAAGCCGTCCACTGAATCGAGTTCGCCTTCTAGCTTCATAGCATTTAGTGGCGCAATAGCGTCATCCACAGTGTAACAAGCAGAAGAACCATGGCCGCAAGTGTTGTCATACCTCCGCCTTGTTTAAGGCTTTGCATTGAATCTCTAATAGTTCTCTCCAACCAACACCATCTCTAAAGGTTGAACACCTACCTTTAATCCGTCTTGTCTTGCGGTCTATTACCACTCCGATTGAACCTGATGCACCGTGCCAAATTGTTACGGTATATCTCTTCTTAGGTTGCCTCATTGCTTTTCCTCCTTTCTACTGCAAATGGGCATCCTGCTCAATGCCTGGAAATGGGAATCCTGCCCATGCACTGAGTATCTTGGTTCCCGCATCCCATTCATCTTTGCTGAGGTTGTCCTTAAAATCATCCCAACACCAATCGGTTGAAACCAGCACAAGCCCAGCAAGTCTTCTCTCGTTATGTTGAAGGAGAATCACAGCAATCAGCGGGTGCGATTGCCAATTCAAGATTGCGCCTTCGAGGTTTGTGTTGCTGAGGTTTGCGCCTACGAAGCAGGCACCTCCGAGGTTGGCGCCTCTGAGGTTTGCGTATCTGAGGTCTGCGCCTCTGAGGTCTGCGCCTTCGAGGTTTGCGCATACGAGGTAGGCGCCTCTGAGGTCTGCGTCTTTGAGGTCTGCGCCTTCGAGGTTTGCGTTGCTGAGGTCTGCGCTTCTGAGGTTTGCGCCTCTGAGGTCTGCGCTTCTGAGGTTTGCGCCTACGAGGTCTGCGCCTCTGAGGTCTGCGCCTCTGAGGTTTGCGCATACGAGGTAGGCGCCTCTGAGGTCTGCGTATGGCTTTATTGTCCCATCCATTGGGGCCTTAGGTTGTTTCATCACTCCCCTCCCTTGCATTGCGCGGGTCATTACTCGGTTGCCTCTAAGTCACCGATGGCGTCTTTAAGGGTATTTACTAACCCTTCATAGTTGCGTCCTTGGTTGTAATGAGTTTCAGCTGAGACCCTATCTTGTCGCTGTTCGGCGGACATTTGAGCGATTTTTTCTCCTTCTGCCCAGGCATCAAGACGGTCTATCGCCGCCTGGATGTTATTCAACGCTTGTTTGCTAATCATATCTTTACCTCTCCTTCTTGCGCGGGCCCCTTACCTCAAACCCAAGTGAGGCTAGCTTCTCAGTAAACCCGCCGACAGAGAATGTGCCGGTGTAGTTCCAGTCAGAGATGGCGACAGCCGCAAGCTGGCCGGTCTCTACTTTCGTGCGTTTGTAGGCGTTGCCGTCCTTGAGAAGCACATAGAAGTGAGTGCTTGTGCCGTGCTTAAAGAGTTTGCTGGGCTGGGAGCGTCTTGCACGGGCTAGGACATCGTCCTTGTGGAAACGTGTCTTAGGTTGTCTCATGGCGTATCAGATTCTCCTATGCCCATAGTGAGGTTGTGGCGAAGCAGAGCGAGGCCGAGCCTGCGGACGTGGGAAAAGATGTGTGGCTCGTCGACGCTATTCTCTCCGTAGGTCTCCACGTAGTTCTTCTCCTCATCTGCAAAGAGGTACTCTAAAACCTCCACCAAAGCCTGCCGTTCCGATTCTTCTAGTACCATTTTGTCAGGCATCTCAATTTCCTTTCCCTTTCCTTATTTGTCTCCTGAGGTATTGGAAGCTATCACTGAGAACGTTGCAGCCTAGCATTAACAGCATCGGAATGACTATAATCTCACCGTCGTGAGCTCTACCGGTGAGAGTGGGGCAGGCTAGGCCGAACAGTAAGATACAGCCCAGGAACCTATACTTCTCGGCTAATGTCATGTTGTTATGCATCTCCAAGTTCCTCCGTTGCATAGACCATGTTGCAATTAAATGTGCAAGCATAGTGCGTACCACAATCAAACACGGCCTTTGGCGTGCGGTTACACCCAACATATACCCATCGAATATCCAATCCCTTGGATGAGAATCCAACGTCTTGGAGATGGCCTCTATGGCGTGGAGTTCAGGATACCCTAAATCCAACGCTTTGGATGATGCTATCGCTCACAAGGCCTCGGTGTCTGTGTGGCGGGGGGTCATATAACAACTAAGAAGATACAACAGAGCCATGAGACCGCTAGCCTTGCTGGCTCCCTCCCTCGCGAAGGGTGCGAGCCCAAGTTACCGACCGGTCGGTAAGTCTATCTCCTGGTTGGGCTTACGCTGGCGCGAAACGGGGGGTACTTCAGTATGCCCCATTACGTAGCGAGGCTTCCTAGGCCATCCTAGGCCCTCTTCCTGGGGGCGATACCCGCCCCCTGCCTACCCTACCCCCTACCTACCACTGAAGGGAACCTTCGGTTCACACCCTACCTACCTACCCTACCTACCTACCCTTACTACCTCGCGCATGTGTGTATGTATATGACTCATATGTGTTTATGTATTAATGTCATTCAATTTATTTTTTTTTATTGTATACACCCACCCGCACGCACGCGCGCACGCCCTCACGCACACACGCGCGCGCGCGCGCGCGCAAACATACTCCCTCACAGGAGTTATGTCAAACTAGGGTCTTTTGTTTTTGATTCGCTTGACCGGGGGGGGGTGACCTTAGGACATCTGATACCGTTCCAGGGAAGTATCTGGTTTTCGCCAGAAGGCGTCAAGGGAAATATTGGCCGGGGGGAGGCGGGTATTCCCTGAGCATTTGCCACAGAGGCCGTCAGAAAACAGAAACACTGTTCGCTGGCAACCAGGGCAGATCGTGGTAAATTTACCACAGGTGCAGGTGCGTCTTAGCTCCCAATTGCCGTTGGGAACGATACACTTGCAGGCGCCGTCGACCAACGGGTCCCTACTACGCCAGCCTCGGTTGCGGATCTTGTGAGCTTCCTTACACTTCAGGCAGTAGCCCTTTTGGCGTCCACAGACGGAGGTATCGTGGCCTCTGAGACAGTATCTGCTGGATCTGCCTTGGCTCATCTGATGGACCCCAGGATGAGAGAGCCGTCGGGCGCCAGCGCACCCCAGCCCCACCGGCGCTTGAACCCCATGGCTCCGCGGCTGGTGGTACGGAGCTCGTAGATCAGGACACGTTTCCGACTTTCCGGCAATCGGACTTTGGCTAGGGACCCCAGGTCCCTTAAGGGCCTTCGGTCCTTGGCCATCTTCATGGTCCCCAAGCTACTTGTCCGTCCGAGCTGGCACATATGCTGTGCATCCACAGGACTTCGTACCATCCCAGCTTTGGTCGAATGACCCAAGGGTCATTCAGGGACCTTCGGTCCCTTCGAAGAGCGTAAAACCATGTGTTGTCAAACGCCATGAATCGTCCGCAATACGCACATCTCAATGAACGTTCTCTGGGTGCGTTGGCATGCCGGCGAACGCTTGGAAGTGGGAAGGTTCTTTGTAGTGGCTGTAGATCAGGTGCATCCATTCGAGGCAGTCCCGGCACCAGACCTCGAACCACTGTTGGCCGGTTGGCGCTTTGGTTATCAGGCAGTCGAGGGTATCGATGGAGAAGCAGCACTGGCATCGTCGGAGAAGCTCCTGGCAGCACCCCAGCGTGATAATGGCGTGCATGTCGGCCATCTGCCGAGCCAGGGTATCTTCGAGTCGTCCGCCTGTTATTTCCATGCGCTGTCCTTGTCCTTAGGTCGTTCCATCTCCAGGGAAAAAATTCGTTCGTCGAGCTGATTGAGGCGGGCCTTCGTTTCTCTGGCCAGCCGGGCGAGGTAGCTCTTGGTCAGTTCCACCGACTGCCGGGAGGCCGCCGCCTCCGCGACGAGTGCCGTGAGCGTAGCGCTCCAGCCATCCGGCGATTCCAACGGGTGGCTTAACTGTTGGGTGTCGCTTGTCAAGGATGGCGAGGGTTTCTGTGATTGTGTCATGGATGTCCTTTCCGAGGATACCCCGATGCCAGAGCCGGTAGATCCTGTCGGCGATTCGAATCATGTAATTACTCTATACTGACGACCAGTGCTGCATTGAATCCACTGGAACTCGAACACTTTGTATCCAAAGGGGTTGAGGTTCTTCCTGGCCAATGAAAGAATGATTTCCTTTATGGCCTCCAATTCCAGGTTTTCTTTCTTAACCAACGTAACGGCGGCGCCGATGGCCGCCTGGAAAGCGAGTGGCACTGAGGTCTCGTCGTCGCCCAGCTCGACCTGGTGGGCTCTGACCTTGGCTTCTTCTGGTATGACCTTGTACCTAAAGGTGCCCTGAACTGTGACCGGGAACTGGTCCAGGGTGATCAGGGACTGCACTTCCAGTTTGGACCAGTCTTCCTGGACCGATGACGTGGTGGCCATCTCTATATTAAAGGGAGCGCACCAGTGGAATCCAGTATTAAAGGTTCCGTCCCGTGGGCCGATGTACCGGCCGTCCCGGCCGAGAGTGTAGACGATCCCGCGTTCCATGGCGTCGATGACGACCCAAAACTGGAACAGGTGGATGAAGTCAACGATAAGCTGAAAGAGTCTTTCCATTAGTCGTCCTGCGTCCTTCGCCCGAGGTCGATACTGGCCTCTCGGTCGGACTTGGCGCCCCGTGCGTACTCTTCGTAGCCGGCCTCTCCCGGAAGCCTGGGGGTGGAGTCGGGCCTCCGGTATCCGGTGCGCCCAGACACCTCTGCGGTGCCCTGCTCGTCGAGGGACCCGCGACTAGATCCAGTCCAGTGCGGATTAGCTTTCCAGTCAAATGGCAGGCTGCACTTGGAGCATCGGACTTGCCGAAAATCGTAGTCAAACGCGAACTTATACCCGCAAACGCAAGTTGCTAGCAAGGCCGGCATTGGTCTACCTAACAAAAGCGAAGTAGACCGCCATCTTGATGAGTTCGAACAAGAAGTTGCCTAGCAACACCGCTAATGCCAGTACCAGCATGACCTTAAGGCTTTCGTTCATCTTTCCTCCTCGTGTATGGCTTCCATTTCGTGAGGGCATCTTCCAAAACGAGTAATCGCGAAATGACAACTCGCACAAAGTAGGCGTATCCCCACGTGGTCGCCAGCAATAATACGACGGAACCACCCAGAAGAAGCACGACGGATACCCTTGTCAGTGCGACGCATAATAGCACCGTGGCCCGGGCCTTGGACGTGATCGAACTGCATGAACTCCGGCCGCCACTCATCACATGGTCCTGGACATTGGCAAGCGCCACCAAGCGTCTGTATAGCTTTGAATCGCAGCCTCCAAACGTTGGAGTTGGTGAGAGTGTTCCCGGGGACGGCTTTGGTGTCTGATAGGACTTCATAGATTCTAGGCTCCAGTCGTGGCACGAAGCCAGGTTACCACGTCCTGCTACTACAGTAAAGCACCTCTGAACTACCTCCATTGTATCATTGAACTAAGGTCGCCCCGAGCACCGGGACACGACCTACGAGGTAGAGATATGGCAGACGAGATACCCGTCAGTCAGCCAGCCGAAGCCCCGTCAGGCAGGAACGAGTTCCAGGGTGATCTCGGGCTTCCTGCCGGACAGGACACTTCTGATCTGGCGACTGAGAGCCCCACGGAAGGTTCACCCGACCAACCGAAGGATAGCTCAACCGGTCAACAAAGTCAACAACCAAGTTCTCAACCAGCACTAGCAGGCGCGTCCCAAGAAGGACTGGCGGCACAAGAGGCCTCCAAATTCCGATTCTATGGCCGCGACTGGGACACTCCAGATGCAGCAGAGCAGCATTTTCGCTCGATGGAAGGTCGCGTTCGAGCTCAGGGCCAGGAAGTAGCGGAATCGCAAAATCTGGTCAAGCGCTGGAACGAGTGGTATGAGTGGCAGGAGTCTGAGAAGGCTAAAGCCACCGAAGCCACAACGAAGCCATCGCCGAAAGAGCCATACCTGGAGTCTGTCAATTGGGACACTGTCAACGCAGTAGCGCAACGCGACGGATTGGTAGCCGGCATCAAGGCTGCGTTTTTGCAGCTTGGCGACCATCTGGATTCTCAGGTACTCAGCAAGGTCCGCGACGAGATCGCAGAAGTAGCACGACCCTATCAAGAGTATCAGCAGCTCCAGCAGGCCGACAATCATGTGAAATCGTGGTTTATGAGTGCCGTGAACCATGTCGACGCGGACGGAAACGCTACGTTCCCTGAGCTTTACGAGCACGGGGACAAGTTTCAGAAGGATCTTGCGTTGGAAGCTGTCCAGCTATGGGGAAGACTTGTCCGAGCGTACCCAGGATTCGGGATGTCTAGGGACGGGATGGACATGGCGATCTACAAGGCCAAGGATATTATGGCCCGCAGAGCGCCTGCTCCAGCCCAACAGGTCAATGGTCAGATGGTTAGTCAGGTAGCACAGCTTTCTAGGGATTCGCAAGGGCGCTTTATCAAACAATCTGAAGCGATAGCAACAGATGAAGCAGAGGGTGGCACAGGCGCCACGCCGGCCAGTACCGGGAACGTTGCGTCTCAGACAGCCGTAGAGGCCGAAGAGCGCAGGGCCATCAGGGAGGCTGGAAGGGCCACGCCCCAAGCCAGATTCTTCGGTGTCGCTTAGGTAACCTAGGGAGTAAGTAATGGCAAATCAATTTCAGGGACCCATTACGGCACCCACGATTGTCACTGGTATACGCGCGGTCACTGACGTTAACGCGATCCGGTTGAAGATCGACGTTCGGGACGACATTCTCGAATACGACTCAAACGCGAACGCGCTGACTTTGCTGACGGTGAAGACAACGGGAAGACGTGAAGTTGGCCAGTACCAGTATTACTGGCAAGAGAAGGACCGGTTCCCCCGCGAAGACAGAGTCAACGCGGCGGCCGGTTACGACAACAACGACGTGTCTATCGTGGTCGACAACGGTGCCAGATTCAAACAGTGGGATGTCGTGTTGGTGGTGGTCACTGGCGAGCGCCTGCTCGTCACGGCTGTCTCCTCAAACACTCTGACGGTCACTCGCGGACTCAACGGAACGCAACAGAACATCGATGATAACACGGAACTGCAAATCATCGGTAATGCGTACGTCGAGGGCGCGGACGTTGGAACATCCAAGTCGGTTCAGGCCAGGACGCCCTTCAACTACACTCAGCAGTTCCGCACGCCCTTCAGTTTCACGGGTAGGGATGCGGTAACTCGCATGTTCGGCGGAAACGATCCGAACATCGAGCGTAGGTGGCAGGGAGTCGAGCATGCAATCTCGATGGAAGAGACTTTCATTTGGGGTGTCAGGGACACGCAGACAGACGCCACTTCCGGAAAGACCATCTCTTTCACTGGTGGACTCGACTACTACATCGCAACCAATTCTTACGACATCAACAACATCGACTTCAACGAGCGCAACCTCACGGAAGCACTCGAAGTCGGTATGCGCGATGGCAAGGGCGGAAAACTTGGAAAGAAAACCAAGGTGTTTTTCGCCGGCGCTCGGTACATCACCGAGTTCGAAACCTGGGCCAAGAATCGCCTGTACTACGTTCCGGAAGACAAGGTCTACGGACTGGACGCAATGGTGTTCAAGTCCGCCCACGGGAAGATCGTTCTCATCGATCACCCATTGTTTGACGGCGCAAACTCAGATAAGGCGTTTCTGGTCGACATGAATCACGTCAGGTACGTCTTCCACGTTGGTCGTGACACGAAGCTCTTGAAGGGTCGCGGCGGAAACGGGGTTGACGGAGAGACTGAGGAATATCTGTCAGACGCTGGAGTCGAAGTGAGTCTGGAGCGTTCACACATGAAGTTCTTCGGCCTCAAGACCTAAGGGAGGGATGCAAATGAAGAAGATCCTATTCTCACTCGCGCTTCTCTTGGTCGGCTCTATCTCGCTGGCCCAGTACAATCTCGCCGGCGTCAAGGTGGAGACTCCGGTCTCAGACTTCACGATCAACGACGAAAACCCGTTGATCTTGGTGAAGTATACCGGGTCTGCAATCTCTGCAACGGTAGACAGGGTTACAGATGTGTTTGAGTTCTTCACCGGGACGACCGGTTCCGAAGCGCTCGAATCCACTGCGGCTCTGGATGTCAACGTTGGAGACGTTTGCGGGACTGTCAACAGTTCCCTGGATGTTTCCGATGGTGACTGCAACACCTTCGGCGAATTGGTAAGAGTTATCAACGCCAACACCGACGACCACAAATGGGTGGCCGTTTTGGTTGGCGCGCTTGGAACCGAAACCATAGCCGGTACCGATTTCCTAGATCCCGCTGACGCAGTTGCCAGCCGGATTGGTGGAGTCGGTCTCTATCCTGACAGTTCTGTGCACGATGAAATTCCGGGGCTTTTCGCTCCTTGGATCAATCGTCCGGAGCGAGACGGAACCTACGAAGGCAAGTTCAGCATCGAACCGTTCTTGACTCGTAGTTCGGCAGGTAGCGGTCAGGTTCAGTATCTCAAGGGTAACCCGGTGTCGGGCAATCTGATTCCTTTCGTGACGCGGTTTGCTGCTCTTCAGAACAGCGACGCGGCCGACTTGTTTCAGATCTATGCTCTCACCTACGGTCCCCCGTCTGGGGTTGGCGGAACTTCATTTACAGGCGGAAACGCCCACGATGGAGTGCCGGCTACTCGCCTGATCTACTCGGTTACGCTGTCTGACAACACCCTGTTGGCCAGCTCGGTGAACTTCCTGCTTTCGCCGCTCTTCGGCGATCCCGGGTCGATTCTCCTCATTCGAGCGAACGCTGCAACGGCGGGCGCCTTGACTGACACCGACGACGAGCTGAATTTTCACGGATACTACGGTTCTTTGCCGTAGCCACTGAAGGAAACCTTCGGTTCACTCGGGAGGGGGTGGAGGAATACGCCCCCTCCTACTTTCTTAACCCACAATCACCCGCCCCTCTCGGGGGGATACGAAAGGTAACGACAATGGCGCGTAGACAGCCAACACGGAAAGATGATCTCTGCCCTCGGGAGATCAGCTCAGACACGAAACCGAACATCAAGCTTTACGACGACTACGAAGAGAAACTCAAGAACGACGGCGGGGTATGGGTCCTCTCTGGCTTCTACGGAGAAGACGAGTACCAAATCCCGATGCGTACCAGGTACAAATTCGGTGCCATCCACGCCAGATACCGCCTGCTCTTGAAGGGCCAGATCGACAAGGTAGACCCGAACACCGGGCAAGTTTTCCCTGGCGACAACCGGGCAGCCCAGTTCGGCGATGGCAACTTCGAGACCAGGGACCTCTTCGAGGTACGTTCGATCTACAGATCAGACGCCTTCTACGCTGGCCGCATATGGGACCAGGACACCGAGTCCGCAAAGCAGCGCGAGGGGGCATACCAGGGCATGAAGAGAATGCTTCTGGGCGACAAAGACTTCAAGGAACGCTTCCTGAAGGATCTAGCCGACATGGCCAAGCCTGTCGAGGAGGTTCTGGCGGAAGCTTAGTCTGGCGCGCTTCGCGCTGGACTCCAGGGTACAGAGGGGGCTTCGGATGTTTCTCGAATTCTTGCCCGATTGGATAGGCTTACTTCTTCCATTCATCTTCCTACCAATCGGTCTGCTTTTGGATGATGCGACCCCGGACTGGCCGGACTACTCTAACGACGACGGTACGGGCCAGACGGGGACCGTCATCGACCTCGCCTTCATCAATGAGATGCGAGATGCCCTCGATGGCATGTTGCACTCCACCACCAACCCAACCGTTGAGCTGTTCACTATCCTGAACGAGATGGTCACTGCTAGGGGTTCA
>Ga0184639_10001269_pt1 | contig 10814 bp, 5 predicted proteins | sample PLM31_170_b2_FD_133155 | JGI IMG/M metagenome (GOLD analysis project Ga0184639, IMG submission 133155) | Groundwater sediment microbial communities from an aquifer in East River, Colorado, USA - PLM3-1_170_b2 | ecosystem: Environmental > Terrestrial > Soil > Riparian zone | place: USA: East... | reverse complement strand
GGAAGAGTAGTCGCGGCGTGCTGCTGGCCGTGCTCGTTGCGGTGCAGGTTTTCGCCGGGCATCAGCAAACGTTCATTTACGCGCTTCTCCTTGTGGCGGCTTACGCGGTGGTGATGTGGCGCGCGGCCAAACAATCAAATGAGGCCACAGAACAATCGAAGCACTTGAAACAACCGCGCGCGGCTTATCTCTGGTCGCTTGTTTTCATCGCCGCCGGGATGGCGCTGGCGGCGGTGCAAATCTTACCGACCCTGGAACTGCTGCGCAACAGCCTGCGATCCGACGCTTCTTACGACTTCTTCACTTCATTCAGTTTGCCACCGCGCTTCCTCTGGACATTCTTCGCGCCTTACGTCGTGGGCGGTGGCGATGGCCAACTGTTTCGCGCGCCTTACGTCGGGCCGGCGTTTTATGCTGAGTATGTCGGGTATGTCGGTCTGGGAACAATCGCTCTGGCCAGTCTTGCCCTGGTGCTGAGGCGCGACGCGCGAACGAAATTCTGGGCAGTCGTAGCGCTCGCGGGCATAACACTCGCGCTTGGTCGCTACGCACCTTTCGGTTTCTACAAGCTGATCTACGCCCTACCGGTGCTCAACCTTTTTCGTGTGCCGGCGCGCCACCTCATGGAGGTGGAGTTTGCGCTCGCTGTGCTTGCGGGTCGGGGACTGACCGCAATAACTGAGGCGCGAGATCGCGCAAAGACGTTGCGATGGGTGCTGGTCGCCGGCGTCGTGGTGTTTGTGCTAACTTGCCTCGCGATAACGGTGGGCCGGCCGACGAATTTTCAACTGGGGCGCAGCGGGCCGGTCAGCATTCTGCGAGCGCCGGAATTGTTTCTGCCGATAGTTTTTGCCGCCCTTACCGCTTGGGCGCTTTGGCTTTTTGCGCGGCGCGGACGGCGCAGGACATTAGTGTTGCTGGTAGTCATCGCCGTAGACTTGTGTGTATGGGGGCAGTCAAGCGGTTGGCGAGTGGCGAGCCCGAAATCTGACTTTGAGTTGTGGTCTGAGCCCGCGACAGTTCAATTTCTGCGGGCGCAAGCGGCGCGGGACAATGGCGCTGGTAATAGCGTCCGGCCTCACAGGATTCTGACGCAGGATCAACCTTTCGATCCTGATAGGCCAGGTAAGACGGACACGCCGACGCCGGGCGCGGGCTGGGTGCCGTCGCTTCAGCCCGACATCTACATGATGTACGGCGTCGAGAACGCCGCCGGTTACGATGGTTTCGGATTAGCTCGTTACAGTCGACTCGCCGGCGACATGAAGGTGTGGGGCGACCTAACTGACGCGGACCGCACGCTGCGTGGCGAGAGTCGCGAGATTGATTTGCTTAATGTTCGCTATTTGCTGACGAGATCCTCGCCGGCTGCGGCGACAAGCAGTACGACCACCACGTCTCGTTCGGCAGCCGCGGAGTTCCCGCCGGCGACGCAAGTTTACGGCGGCAAACGCTTCAGTGAAGAGGATTTGAATCTGCCTGCGATCGCGGGTGGGCAGCGTCTGTCCTTCAACGTGCCGCCAATCGAAGCTGACCACATTGCCTTGCTCACAAACCTCGCCTGGTCCGAGGTGGTGCCGGATCGAGCAGTTGTCGCTCACATTCGTTTACACGACAAGGACAGGCAGGTCTTTAACTTCGAACTGCGCGCGGGCGAGCACACATCCGAGTGGGCCTTCGACCGGCCGGACATACGATCGCGCATAAAGCACAAACGCGCTCCCGTAGCGACGAGCTATGAAGTTGAGGACGCGCAAGCGAAGTATGAAGCCCACACCTATGTCTCTGCCTTCGCCTTGCCCGGCAAGACAGTGGTCACCGGCGGGGAAATAACGGTCGAGCGAATACCGAGCGCACCGGATTTAACATTGAGCGTAACTCGCATCGCGCTGGCAGATGGCGAACGCGCCTTTCCGCTTCGCCGGGAATGGTTGAAGAAAGAATCAGCGACGAACACTGAACAGCCGACGCCACTGACTGAGCGCGACAACTCAACAACTCCGCGCTGGCGGCGTCTGGCGGAACTGGGAAAGGTAGCGGTCTTCGAAAACACGCACGTGCTGCCGCGGGCGTGGCTGGCGACCGGCGAACTCGTGGCGACCGAGGAAGATGAACTCAGCATCATCCGCACTGGCAAGACACCCGGCGGTGCGCCCTGGCACCCTCTCAAGACGGCTCTCGTCGAGTCGAGTACGGGCGTTCGTTTTGGGAAAGGAGATGAGCCGCCTGGTAATGCTGAGATGACGCGGAATGAACCAAACCGAGTCGAAGTGAAAACTGAATCAGCCGCGCCGGCGATCCTGGTCCTGAGTGCGAATCACTATCCGGGTTGGCGGGCGAGTGTGGACGGACGTCCGGTTGACGTGATACGCGTGAACTACAACCTGCGCGGCGTCGCCGTTCCCGCCGGTAATCACCTGGTCGCATTCGTGTATCGCCCTAAGTCGGTGCTGGTTGGTCTGGTAATTTCACTGTTAGCGCTGGCGGCACTTGTGTTCTGGGCCAGGATCCGATGATGTAGGGGCCCACCTCTGTGTGCGACCATCCTTAGCAACATAAAAAGAGGCGGACACGCAGGTCTGTCCCTACCGAAAAGTTCACACCCTGTTATCTTTATGTCCGTCCTGGCGAGTTTTAAGAGGAAGACGTAGTCTGAGGGCTGCCCGCGGAGGTGGGTGAACTTGAGTGAAACGATTAAGAGAGATTCACTACTCGAGCGACCGCGTTTTGTTGACCGGCTTGAAGACTGTTTCTTCTATCACGCGATGGAGTTGCCGGAGTTAGGGTTGGTCCGGGCACACTGGGATCTGCGCGGCCGGTTTGATGATTACGTCCGGGGAGTGGAGGTCGCGGGCAAGTCGGTGTTGGACATCGGCGCAGCCACTGGCTTCCTGAGCTTCGAAGCGGAGAAAAGAGGAGCGGCGCGCGTTCTATCCTTTGACATGAGCGACGCGAAACAGCAGAAGTTCCTTCCTTTCAAAGACAAACTCTATTATCGCGACCCCGATCGGTGGGCCGAGGAGTATGCCGCGGAAATCGAGCAATGGAAAAACGCCTATTGGCTTTGTCACCGGCTACTTAATTCCAAGGCCGAGGTTTACTACGGCAACATCTATGATCTGCCTAAGGAGCTCGGACAGTTTGACATTGCGATTGTGGGTTCGGTGCTGGAGCACCTGAGTGATCAGATCACGGCGCTGGCCTCGATCGCGCGGCTCACGAAGGAGACGATCGTGCTCGTCTCCCCGCTGCTTCAGACTGATGAACGGATCGCCAGGTTCGAATCCCTGGCCAGCAACCCCGATGCGGATTTCACGTGGTGGACTTATTCGCTCGGTGTCTACCGCGAAGTGTTTGCCATGCTTGGGTTCAGCATCGCAAAGGTGAGTCACTCGAAGTATTACTACATGTATGGAGACAGGTTCGAGGAGAGATCGACGATCGTTGCAGTGCGAGACTTTGGGCGGGAAGCTACTCAACAACGAGCTCGTGACGCAGAGTCCCCGACCCGTGATCTTCAAACCAGGTGACATGCTCGACGACCATATCGAATTCAACAGTGTATCTCCCGGGCGTCTGCGGGGCTCGCACCTTGAATTCAATGTCTGCAGTCTCGCCCGGTTCCAGGTCGCAAGGCAGACGCGCTCGCCCGTAGTCCCAATCGACTTCCTCTTCCGTATCTCGCAGCAGATGTGAGCCGAGATAGACGGCGCCCTTGCCGGTGGCAGCCTCGCCTGCGGCGGGCCAGCGCGCCAGACCAACGTTCTCGACGCGAAGACGAAAAGTCAGTTCGGACGATGCGCGACAGGTCCGTGGTCCCTCTGTCCCATTTTTCATCGTCAGTTGAGCAACGAAATGTTTGAGGGCGTCGTCCGTTTCACCTTTCGCTTTACGGCAAACAACTACAGCTCGATCGTCTTTCACTTCGATTAGTTCAACTTCGGCGAAACCTGTATTCCGCAGCAGCGCTGTTAGAGCGTTGACGCCCGGCAAAAACCAGTTGAAGACCTGCTCTTTGGCATCGGGTGGATTCTCAACGTAAGCAAGCGGATGCAGTACTGTCTTCGCCGAACCAAACGAATACGCAAACGATTTAGGCGTCTGCCTGGGCGGCATGATGGCTGTCTCGATGATCAGCAGTTCTTTTGTGACCTGATAAAGATTTTCCAGCGCGAGGATCGGATGCTTCAAGTGATAGAGCAAACCGAGGGCGAGCGTAATATCAAACTGGCCAACCGTGCGAGGGTCCAGTTCATAAACATTCAGACGGCGAAACTCTACGTCAAGACCTAACAGCTTCCGCACAAATAGTCCCTGCCTAACGTGTTGACGCTGGCCGTCCACTCCCAGCACGCGTTTTGCGTTGCGGCGCTTGGCTTCGAAAGCGTAGAAGCCGGCGTTGCAGCCGACGTCGAGAAGTGTCTTACCGCCGAGGTCGCGCGGAAGAAGTTTTTGAATCGTCTGCCATGGACCAAGCGGATGATCGACGGGCTCACCCATCACGCTCTCAGTCTTGGTGTAAAGCCCGCCGCCGAGATCAATGCGGTGAAACCACGGCTCGAGTCGCTTCAGCTCCGCTAAGATTTCTTCACGCGTCATCGTTTGTTTTCGAAACCAGAGGGCGACGGGACTGTCAAGGTAGTTTCCCAGGTTCAATCCGTCTCTGTGCAATCTCTGCGGCCTCCGTGTCTCTGTGGTGAATGAACGTTGAGAACCACTCACCACAGAGACACAGAGAACACAGAGGTGGCACAGAGATTTGATCAGGCATTGCTGTTTTCGACTTCGAAGCTGAACAAGAGCGGCTGTGATCCTCTTTCTTCGAACCAGCAGACGTGCTGATCCACCAGATCGATCTTCACGCTGTAGGTACCTGGTTTGACGGGCGCGGCAAATTGGATCTCGAGCGAGACGACTTGCCCCGGCGGGACAGCCCGCGGCAGCATCGGATGGCCATGAAGCTCACTAATGATTTTACCGTGCTCGTCCAGGATCCTGACTCCTGGCATTACCACCCCGGAGCGCACTGTCTGGCCGCTGAGCCAAAGTGTGTCGCCGGCATTTCTGATTGTGATAGGAACTTCCAGTTTTGCTCCCGGCTCAACCTGCCGGCGGAGAGAATCACGCAGCGTGAGCTCGGCTCGAAGCACTCCAGGTGCTCGGCTGTCAGGCACGCTCGTCGCCGGTGCGTCTTCGGAGACTTTCATGCAGGTGAGGTAATGGTAGTCAGTGGGGAGCGTGCGCAGTGGTAACCGATCGCCTTCGAGCATCTCTCGTTCGAAGAGACCGTTCACACTGACGTAGTCTCCAACCACGGCGAGCCCATGCTCGTCGAGTAGCGCTCGGAGGTAATCGTGACTAAAAGGCGATTCGAGCGTTCCATACTGTCGCATAACATCGCGCAGCTCATCTTCCGTCGCGGAGCCGGCCGAGGGCTTCTGGCCTTCGAGAATAAACAGCAACCCACCAACGTCCAGCATCGCCGCCAGATGACGGAAGACCGCGCGTTCGTCTATCAGGTGATGCAAAGAGTCGTAACAGATAACGGCGTCAAACTTTTCCGCGAGCGCCGAGACCTCGATGTCGTGCGTGAGAAAGCGGCAACGGAGCGCAGTTTCGTGATCCAGGTTGTAAGGAACACTCTCCACGCGTTCGCGTGCCATACGAATAAGGTCGTCGCTGATATCAATGCCCCAGACGTCGTAGCCGAGCCGCGCGAAGTATTCGCTGAGCCAGCCGGAGCCACAACCAACATCGAGAATTCTCGCGCCGGCGGGCAGCGCGAGCGCGACGGCCATGTTTGCAAAATCGCTGAAGTGGCGATGGGTTTCGGCGTCCATGCCATCGCCAAGATGTTTCTCAGGCTTATTAGCAAGGTTATAAAAGGGCTTCGTCCTGAGATAGTAACTGCGCTCCGCATCGAGCATTCGTGGATAGTCAAGAGCGGCGCGCTTGTAGTCTACGCCTTCGATTTTTGGCAGCCTGCCCGGCGAGTCGGCCGGCCCTTTGGTGGGCGCAGAGTGGGCGTTGCCTGCGGCGATATTCGCGGAACCACTCTGCGGACCTTTACTGCCGTTCGCAGAGTGAGTAGTACCCGCTTGAACAACCGTCTTTGTAGCGTCCGCAGCCGGAAACAGGACGGCGACTTCCGCGGCGACGCCGCGCAGCAGCGGATCATCGTTTGCGCGCAGGCCGAGTAGAGCGATCTCCTCCGCAATGCTATTGAGGAGTTGTTTGCGCGGACGGCGCGCAATTATTTGACGGATGAAGGCGAGGTAGCTCGCGGCGCCGATTTTGATGTCGTGGTTCTCGACTATGTAACGCCGGGCGTTTTGGCCAATGCGCTTACGCAAGCCGCTGTCTTCGATAAGCCTGCGCAGATAAGCCTCGAGCAGCGCATCGGCATGCTCGTCGTGATCTATTTTCACCACGGCGTCACCGGGTAACTCAGAAAACGCTCCCACGTTGAAAACGATTGCGGGAACGCCGGCGGCCATGATGCGACAGAGACTTGCGGAGGTTTCGCCGACTGTGCGCTCACGCAGATTTAGCGCGATATCAGTGGCAGCGATACGCCGCTCAAATTCATCGAGCCGGACGTGACCGGTGATCGTAACGTGGTCTTCCATTTCATGCTCGCGCACCAGCGAGCGCACATCGAAGAATGAATTCGGCTCGCCGACCAGCGTGTAATGAAAATTGTGATCGGCTTTGAGCGACGAGAGCGCGCGCAAAGCCTTTTCGATCCCTTTGCCCGGCGTGATCAGTCCGAAGCTGGCGATTTGCACAACGCCGGCTGCGGGGACAACTGCTTTTCGTCCTTCTTTCGCGCCTCTCGTCTCCCTGCTCACCGGCAGCAGCTTGATCGGCATGGCGATGTGTGCGACGGGGACGGAAGGCACGACTCTCGCGAAGCGCGCGCGTCCCCATTCCGAATGCACGATGATCCCCTCCGCGTTGCGAGCCAGGCGACAGTTAAGCGGGAAGTCTGTAGGCCGCGCCAACAGCGGAGGCGTGCTGCCGCGCTCCAATGCCTCGGCCGCTTCGCGTGTCGCGTCGTAACCGTGACACGCGGCGAGCTCTTCCAGGTAGAGCTCCATGCGGCCGCGCGCCTGGGCCAGACCGAAAAAGAAATCCTGCAAGGCAAAATCATGGAAGACGACGATGCCTGGATGCTCGCGCGCGACTTCAAGCATGCCGGCGTGATAACGGTGATCGTTGCCCAGGTGATAGACGACCGCGTCGTAGTCACCAAGGGTTTGCAGGAAGCCCGGGTCGCGGCGGTAATCGCGGTAAGTAAACTGAGCGCGTATCTCAGGGTTCGACGGTTCAAAGCCATCGACGAACAGGGTGATCTCCGCCTCCGTGGCGAGATAAGGCAAAAGCTCTTCGCTGTAGTCGGAAATCCCGGAAGGCTGCGGATTCAGCGGGCTGAAGTAAGCCAGTTTCATAAAGGGCGGTAAATAGTAAATGGTAAATAGTAAATAGCAAACCGCGGATTCGGCCTCTCCTATTTACGATTCACTATTTACCATTTACCGTCTTACGACATCGCAATCGAGAAATGAGCGGCAAAAAGCGCAGTCATCAAACTCAACAGGACGAGCGAAACGGTGCGCACAAACGTATCGACGCTCGTATTTCGTCCCCAGGTTGCCAGCACCATGAAAGTCGGAAAGACCACCATTGCGTAGCGCGCCTGCGATTGTAGCAGCACGGACGAGAGCGCCACGAACGCCGATAGAAGCGTGTAGCAAGCAAGCGCGTACGCCCGCCGTCTAAGCAGCACCAACCCGCAGACAAGCGTGATCGTGGCCGCCCAGAAGTTGAGAAAGTAGGGATTCCATGGCCCGATGAGAACTAAAGGGTGGCGTATGTAACGCAGCAAAGGCATGAGGAAAAATCCGGTGGTGCGACCCCACGCCGCGAGCGAGTCCTTGAAGGCCAGCGCGTTTCCGGTGATCGCGTGAAGATAGATCATAAACCCAAATAAACCGGTCGGAACCAAACAGAGGGCGAGCAGACTTTTGCGCGGTGGCCAGAAATGGCGATAGGTTTGCCAGTAGAGTACGGCGAGTGCGGGCAGCAGCAGGATGCCGGTCAATCGAGTTGCAGAAGCGAGTGCGCCGCACAATCCGGCAATCCACCACCGCTCGCGCTTCGCGAAATAGAAGCTGGCGGTGGTCAACAAAAGAAATAGCGACTCCGTGACCGGCAGTGAGAAGAAATAACTAACCGGAAAGATGGCGAGATAGAGGATGGCGCGGCCTGCCGCCTCGGCGTCGAGTCCGAAGGCAAGCGCGGTCTTGTGTAACAGGATGAGCGCGAAAAAAAAGAAGAGATGCGAAATCAACATCCCGGTCAGAGTGAATTCGCTCGTCACCCACGAGGCGGCGCGCAACAGCAGCGGATAAAGTGGAAAGAAAGCCCAGTCATGATGTGTCGTGTTTTCAAAAGCGCGCCGTTCGTAGCCGTTGGCGGCGATGGTCATGTACCAGTTCGCGTCCGCGGTTTGGGCCTCCTCGGTGAGAATGCGCGAGACGGGGATTCTTCGCAACGACAAGTAAGAATCCACTACGCCCGGGTTAACGGGATCAGGCATGACTTTGATTTGGCCCGTGAGGAGGAAGATAACGATGATAATGGTGCGCGTCAGCCAGAACGTGTAAAGAGCGGCGCGCGTGCTTTGCTCACCCAGAGTGCGACCCACAACATTCGCAAAAGGAAGGCGAGCAAATGCCTGGCGTATGCGCTCGCGCAAAGAGGGAAGTGAGCGGTCTTCGGCGCGAGCCTCTGCCGGCGAAAGTTGCGGCCGGCTTTCATCTGCGTCTTCTTCTAGCTCGTCTGTCATTACACGGAATCCCATCAACCAGCGCTCGAAGTCCACGAAGGTTCTCATGAACGACTGTCGTTTGTCTTCACAGCGCCTTATCGCTCGACTTTTATTTTGGCGCGTGCCGTTTGCGAACCTTTGTCGTGAAACCACGCCACCTGCTCCTGTACGAGATCGAGCTCGAGAATGTAGTCGCCGGGATCCTTAGGAGCGGTAATGAGCAGCGGCACTTCCGTTTCTTCGCCGGGCTTGAGATCGCGAGGGAGGCCGTAGCGGCCGTCCATGTCGGTAACGAGTTTTTCACCATCAGCCTCGAGCCAGCGATCGGCAACGGCGAGATAAAACTTATTTGACGGAGCGTTATTCACCGCGGCGCCGCGCGCATACCAAAGCACGTCGCTCGCATTCTTGACCTTCACCTGAATAGTTTGCTTTTGGCCGGTGCGCAATTTCGCGGGTGGATCTGCAACCGTTATGACTGCCTTAAACCCGTTGTCTGGTAAAGCCGACGGAACATCGCCCCGCGCTGGAGCGGGGGCGCCAGGCGCCGCGTTGTTTGAGGTGCCCGGTTGACTCTTGCTGCAACCCCAGGCGGCGAGTGAGCCGCAGACTGCCAGGGCCAATAGAATATTTTTGATCTTCATTGATGTACGGTTTCCTTTTCGGACCAAGATAAACACCGGCAGCCGCCGGCTGATTGTTTTTCAAAAACCACTTGCAGCGATCGATACTCACTTTTCAACTTTCACAACTTTCACGGGCCATCTCAGAGTTGGCGAGCCTCGCTGATAGAACCAGGTAACGCCTTCGTGGACCATATCAATTTCCAACACATACTGTCCGTCCGTCATCGGCGCAGTGACAGTCAGCGTGAGCTCCGCTTGATCGCCAGGCTTGAGATCATGCGGAAGAGCGCTGCGGCTGTCTAGTTCGTTGACGACTCCCGCGCCGTCCGCGGTCAGCCAACGGTCGCCGACAGTCACCACATTCATCCATCCGTGCGGCACACGTGAACGCCACACACTGTTGCCCGCGTTTCTTACTGTAAGCTGGAGGCCCTTCTTTTCGCCGACTGTCATAACGCTCGGTTGTTCCGATGCGGAGATCTCTGCATGGTATGCAGCATTGTGTTCGGAAGCAACAATCCCCGTGCTGTCGTTTTGCTTAGAGACCGCCTCAGCTCCACTTGATCGCGCGACTTCTATTAGGAACATTTTTATCATCGCTTGCGGCGAGTAGAAGGGAATTTCCACGGGCACAGCTTCCTTTGCCACCAGCCCTCTGCCGCGGAGTGTCGCTTTCGCCGCATCCAGGTCTTCTGCAAAGGCGAGCGAAAACATTTGCTTGCCCGATACGCGTTCGATTGCCTGGTCAAACCGCGTGCGCGCCGCATCCGTTAGAAAATACTCGTCCGTATCCACGCCGATCATTGGCGCGTGAGGCTGTAGCATAACCTCCAGGCCGCTCGTCTTCATGCTGCTCACGATCCACACTTCTACTCGGTCAAACCGGTCTCTTGTCTCCGGGCTGAGAAAGTCTCTCAACGAGCGGTCGCGCAATAAGTAATGGGCCTCGCCTCTATACGGACCAGGTTGCGTGACGAATGTTGGTCGCCCGCTCCACTCTTGTTCTGAAATGTAATAGCCGGCCAGGCAAGCTTGAAAGATCAAGCCCGCCCATAGCAAACACGCCACCATCAAGCCGGCGCGTCTACCGGTTTTGTTAATCTGTGCGAGCCTGGCAGCGAGGGCGAGCACGACGATTGCCGCCAGTATCTCGACGTAGAGGGCGTAACGAATGTAGCCAGTGCTCGCGCTCCATAGCAGCGAACTTGCCACAACGATAAAACAAAGCTCGCGGAGTCGCGCATTGCGTCTGACAAGAACGAAACCTATAAGGGCTGCGGCGAAACCCAATGAAATCCGACCCGAATAGACGCCCAGTTCCGAAAGCCGTTCTGGTTTGAAGCTGATAAGGATGG
>Ga0184639_10001268_pt1 | contig 10822 bp, 8 predicted proteins | sample PLM31_170_b2_FD_133155 | JGI IMG/M metagenome (GOLD analysis project Ga0184639, IMG submission 133155) | Groundwater sediment microbial communities from an aquifer in East River, Colorado, USA - PLM3-1_170_b2 | ecosystem: Environmental > Terrestrial > Soil > Riparian zone | place: USA: East... | reverse complement strand
CCTTCCTTATCCTTCATTGCCGTCCCGTCTTGCATCATCTTGTCTTCCATTGCCGCGTACACCGGCCTTTGCCATGATGCCGTCACAAAGAAAGCAGGCAATGCGGTCAACAAAACAAGGGCCGCGACAATGCCAGCCGACGACTTCATCAATCCTTCATGACTGATTTTTTTCATTCATGCACAGTCTTGCGGTTATTATAAAAAGCATTTTTCCAAATATTGTCCAAATTCATCCCATATCGTGCGGTCACGGCAAAGTTTCGCTTCCGCCTGTATGCCTCGAGGATCAATATGGCAATAGCTCAAGCAAATACAAAATAATACCAGCTACCTTTTTGTTTAGCTAAGAGCTATGAACGATTTACCAAATGCATTCTCGATGATTCGCGATCCATCCTACCACGAGAGAACTCAATTCTTGAGAACGCCTAATGACTCAAGCTCGCTTGGCAATAATAATTTTCAATTTGATGCTGCTTTGCTTTATATAGTGAGATTGCTTTTTAAGAACGCTTATAAAAAAGGACATTTCCTATAGGTAAGAAGAAAATACTTGGCAAACACCTCTTTTAGGGTGCAGTCGCACAAGTTCAGCCAGGACAACATCCAGACAACTCTTGTATGCAGCAAATGCGATGAGGTGTTCTCGAAAGAGTTTCCGCTGGACCTCGAAGGCCAGACCATTGAGTTCAAGTGCCCCGTTTGCGGCGCCCCGGGTGAAGCCGACCTTCCATACAAAAGTGCCGAAGAACGCGAAGAACTCGAAGAGGACTTTGAGGAAGCAGAGGAAGAAGAAGGCGGCGAAGAATTCGAAGAAGAGTATTAATTATTTTTTGATGGCCAGCTTGCCGAGCTGCGCCAGCAGTGCCGCCAGCTGTATTTCGGGGTGGGCTCCTACTGCGAGCCGGTAATCGTACTCTGCCATGAGCGCAGCCAGCTCGTCCGGCTTTTCGATCTTCATGTCGTACGATTCCTGGTTAGCATATTTCATAAAATCAGTCTCGGACATGCCGTAAACCTGCGTCAGCTCGAGCAACTTTGCGCGTGCTTCATTGAACTTTCCTGATAAAGCGAGTCGCAAGATCTCTCCCACTCTTGACCTCCCCGACAAGCCTACTGCAGCAGTAACATTCGCGACCGACACAGATCCCATGCCCGCGGCAGCCTGCATTATGTTAATTGAATGACGCAAATCTCCGCCGGTAGCGTCGTAGATAAGCTCGAAAGCCTTTGCTTCATGCTTTACCTTTTCTTTTTCGCAGATGATCTTTAGATATTCGGTAACATACTCCCTTGGCAACCTGGTGAACCGAAAGACAACGCACCTGCTCTGTATTGGTTCTATTATCTGAGACAAGTAATTGCAGATGATGATAAAGCGCGTTGTCTTTGCGCTGTCCTCTATTATGCGCCTGAGAGCCGTTTGGGCCTCAGAAGTCATCTCATCAGCCTCGTCAAGTATGATTATCTTTGGCTTTCCAAACTCCCTGTCACTGGCAAGCTTGATTGAAGCGGCAAACTCTTTGACCCTCTCGCGCACCATCTTTATCCCTCGATCATCGCTGGCATTCATCTCTAACGTGTTTTTTCTCCATTCTTCCCCAAGAAGCTCGGTCGCGATGCAAAGAGCCGCCGTGGTCTTTCCTACGCCCGCCGGGCCGGCGAATAGCATATGGGGGATGTCGGGAGTCTTGATCAGATTGCCAATCCCTTTGATAATTTCTTTCTGATCCACAACGTCACTGAGCTTCCTCGGCCTGTACTTTTCTGTCCACATGAGGTTGGCAAGGTCGATTTTTTTGTTCGCCGACATAGGTGCCTGACTTTGTTTTTTTCACGAGTTATTAGAGCATTAATAGGTTTGCTCCAATGCCATTGGAGCTAGCTGGAAGCTTAACAAAAGCTGCCCTGACAAAAGATATAACGGAAGGCAGGCTCCTAAAGTTTATCCAAGATGGCTGATGGTGCCCGCACTGAACCAAGAATAGAAGCTACGCAGGATATCTATCAGATGGGCTACATGGTCGAGGAAGTGAGGGTCTCGTATACAAAAGACGTGCGAATGAACGTGGGCAATCTAGCAATCGAAGCAAAAGAAGGCGACATGTCTTCACTTCCGCGCTGGGTTGCAAAGATCCTATCCGAGCAGGGGGCGGTCGAGATCCAGAGGAATGATCTTGCAGCATATTTCTCAAGAGCAATGAATCGCGAGCGAATAGCAAAGCCACATGACCTGTCTGGAATCGATGTTGATTTCTACGTCAGGGTAAATGACTACCTTGAAGGACTCCGCGAAAGGGAGAGGGAAAACCTTCTCGTTTCGCTCAATACCTTTGTCGCGTCGCGGCTTGAAAAAATAGTGAAACTAGCCGCAGCGTCTCCGCTGTCGCCTGAGCTTGAATCACGCCTGGCAGCAGAGGAAAAAGAACTCTATTTGGTTATCCACAACGCATCGGGGAAATTCAAAAAGGGAGTGCTCAGAAGACTTGGCTGAGCAGCAGACAGCGGCTGCCCTTGCCAATGAACTCGAAGCATTCCTAAAGGGGTTCAAAGACAGAGATGGCAATTACAAGTATTTCGACAGGATAAACAACATGATGGCTTCTAACGCCCTATCTCTTGTAGTAGATTACATCGACTTGGACTCCCACAACCCAGGTCTCGCGAAAGAGATCACGCACAAGCCCGACGAATACCTGCAAGCTTTCAGCGAAGCCGTCCTTTCCATTCTGAGCGAGATTCACCCTGATTATGAGCAGGAAATCCGAGACAAGGTACGCGTCAGGATAGGTAATTATACCGTGCAGAAAGGGCTGCGAGAAATAAACGCCGAACTAATCGACAAGCTGGTGGGGGTTTCCGGCATGGTAGTCCGATCTTCGGAAATCAAGCCGCTGGCAAGAAAAGTTGCATACAATTGTACAAACTGCAGCGAAGTATTTGACGCGCAGCTAAAGGGGCTAGTTCTAAAAAAACCTCAACGATGCCCCAAGTGTGCCGAGAGAGAATTTGAAATTGACCCGGAGAAAAGCGTCTTTATCGATTTTCAGATGGTTCGCCTGCAGGAACTGCCAGAAGACCTTCCTGCCGGGCAGCTGCCGCATTATGTTGAAGTGACCGTAATGGGCGACCTTGTGGACCAGTGCCGTCCGGGTGACAGGATAATGCTGACCGGGATTATCAGAATAGAGCAGGAACAGCTTGGCCCGCAGGCAAAGATAAATCTTTTCAGACTTCGCATGGAGGGCAACAACATCGAATACCTGGGCGGCAGGGCGGGAAGCAAGGACACCAGGTTTGCAGAAAGAATGATGATAAGCGCAGATGACGAGAAACAAATACGGACTATATCGACAAAGCCCGATGCTTATGAAAAATTGGTGGCTTCCTTTGCCCCGCACATTTACGGACACTCGGACATCAAAGAAGCAATCTTGCTTCTGATCGTAGGATCGGTTACAAAAAAACTTGAAGATGGGTCCACCAGAAGAGGGGACATCAACGTGCTGCTGGTAGGTGATCCTGGATGTCTCCGCAAATCAACAAAGGTAATTCTGGATGATGGCAAAATTGTCGAGTTAGGTTCGTTGGGTAGTCATCACCTCGAAAGCCTGGATATACGGATGTTGAACGACGAAGGATCTGACACTGCCACCGTTTTTCACAAATATGAAAAGCAAAATGTAATTGAGATTGTTACTGACACGGGAAAGAGCATCGTTGGCACATACAACCATCCACTGATGACAAGGCACGGCTGGAAGAGGCTGGACGAGATAAAGGCTGGGGACGAACTGAAGATGATAACACACATACCGTGCGGCATCACAGATTATGCTCCTGCGAATTTCAAGATTGTTACAAAGACGAAATATCGCGGCAAGGTACCAACAGTAGTTGATGAAAAACTTGCTGCGTTCATGGGATTTCTTACTGGCGACGGCTGGTGCAGAGCGAACGGCTATCGCATCGGATTCATAGTCTCACAAAAAGAGGAGGAACTTTTGCAGCCGCTTCTTCAGATGGGCGAAGAGCTATTCGGGCTCGAAGCCCGTTTGACAAGGAAAGGCTACGCGGGTCAAGTCGTAATAATGAATGACGGCCGGCAGGCTGTGCGAACAATGTACGTCACTAATGTTGAATATGATTCTAAGAACTTGGCAGAAATGTTTTCATTCCTGAGGGAGAAGAAGGTTCCTCAATCGATTTTCGAGTCACCAAACAGCGTGGTGGGATCCTATTTGAGGTGGCTTTTCGAGGCTGACGGCACGGTCTTTAGCAAGGGCAGGGGAAGTCGCGCCGTGCAGCTTAAATCAAAAGGAGCTGAGCTGCTGCGCGACGTTCAGCTACTGCTGCTCAGATTCGGAATACATTCACGGATTATCATTCATAGTACAGGGAATAGCCTTGTTATCAGACGTGGTCCAGCGATACTCAAGTACGCCCAGAATATCGGTTTTGTCTCGAGAACGAAGCAGGAAAGGCTCAGCGAGGCTGTAAAATGGGCAATAGAGTTCCGGCGTAATCAGAGTCACGATGAAGAATATGAAAAGGTAGCGAAGGTTATCTTTCGCGTCGAACCCGAAGACGTGTATGACGTGGAGATCCCTGCAACGCACAAGTTCATAGCGAATGGAATCGTTTCCCATAACACTGCGAAATCCGAGATGCTAAAGTTCGCAGCCAAAATTGCCCCAAGAGGGCTATATACATCCGGCAGAGGTTCCACTGCTGCAGGTCTTACTGCGGCAGTTATTCGTGACAAATCCGGAATTATGCTTTTGGAAGCTGGAGCCGTGGTTTTGGGCGATCAAGGCTTAGTTTGTATCGACGAGTTCGATAAGATAAAGCCAGAGGACCGATCCGCACTTCATGAGGTAATGGAGCAGCAGACCTGCTCGGTTGCGAAAGGAGGAATTGTCGCGACCCTGAATGCGCGAACTTCAATTCTGTCGGCGGCAAATCCAATGTACGGCAAGTACGACCCCTACAAGAACATCACCGAAAATGTAAACTTGCCTGTGCCGTTGCTGACAAGATTTGATTTGATATTCATTGTGAGGGATTTGCCAGAGAAGGAAAGAGACACCCTCATCGCAAGCCATATTCTAGAGCTCCACAGAGACACGGGGAAGGCAGCCAAGCCGGCCATAGACCTCGATCTTTTTAGCAAGTACTTGTCCTATGCCAAGCAGATTGAGCCGGCTCTTACCCAGGAGGCTATAGATCTAATTCGTAACTACTACATGGATATGAGAAAAGTCGAGTCAGAAGGGATGATAACGGTAACGCCCAGGCAGCTTGAAGGTCTGATCAGGCTCGCGACCGCTCGGGCAAGAATGCTTTTGAAGGACAAAGTAGATTCTGCCGATGCCTCTCGAGCTATATACCTGGTAGAGCAAATGCTCAGGACCGCAGGAGTGGATGTCAACACCGGCAAAATGGATGTCGGGGTACTCTACGGCAAGCCACAGAGCGAGGTCTCGCGTTCAAAGACATTCATGGATGTTTTCAAGGGTCTTTCCGGAAACGACAACAACCCCGTCGAGGAAAGAGCTCTTGTGGAAGAGTTAGTCAAGACGAGCAAATTTACAGACGAAAACGATGCGCGCAAATACTTTGAAAGGGCAAAGCGCGAAGGTCAAATCTACGAAAGCAGGCCTGGCTTTTGGACCAAGGCATAACCGGCATTGTTGCGCCCTTGTTAGAAAGCCGCTGGCGGTTCCAGCTATAGGTCAGTAAACACAACTTAAAAAACACGGCAACTCAGGAGATACTCTGACAAGCAAAATGACATCGACAGCCATGGCAGACAGCGCAATAAAGGCGCTCCTTGCACTTCTTGGCTACTCTTCACTGTATCCTCCGCAGGAATTGGCAATTTCAGCCGGAATACTCGAGGGCAGGAACATGCTCGTCACTACTCCCACTGCTAGCGGCAAGACCCTAATCGCCATGATGGCAATTGTCAAGGCCCTTGAAAGAGGGTCAAAGGCTGCCTACCTTACACCGCTGCGCGCCCTGGCTAGCGAGAAATACGACGACCTTAGGCTGCTGGAGCAGATTGACATTAACGGAAGAAGGCCGAAGGTAAGTGTCGCAACGAGTGATTACGACTCTTCCGGAAAAGAGCTCGCGACAGCGGACGTCATCATACTTACAAATGAAAAGATGGACACTCTTTTCCGGCACAATGCAGAGTGGCTCGGAGACATCGGTCTTTTTGTGTCTGACGAAATTCACCTGATAGGCGAAAAGGAAAGGGGTCCGACACTTGAAATGATGCTAACAAAGGTGCGAATGCATTACCCGAAGGCGCAAATCGTCGCGCTATCGGCAACGGTCGCCAACTCTGAGGAATTGGCCGGATGGCTTGGGTGCAAGTTGGTAGAGAGCGACTGGCGTCCCACAACGCTGGTGGAAGGTGTCTACGAGCATGGCACGGTTAGGCTCAACAACAAGACAAGGTTCAAACTGGAAGGTTCCGGAGTCCAGGGAGCAGCGGCAGTCGATCTCGCCATTGATTCTCTTGGGAATGGAGGCCAGGCTCTGATATTTGCAGAGACGCGCAAGCGCGCCGCCTCGCTCGCCGCAAAGGCGGCAGAGGGGATCTACAGACGACTTGACAAAGATGGCAGGGACATAGCTGCCAGGGCCTCTTCGGAAATTCTGGCAAAGGGCGATGACAGCGAGCTCACAAAAACGCTGGCGCAGCTTGTCGCAAAAGGAGTGGCTTTTCACCACGCAGGGCTGGGGCCATCAAGCAGAGGAATTGTGGAGGATTCGTTCAAGAAGGGAACGGTTAAGGTACTTGCAGCGACACCCACGCTAGCAGCTGGAGTCAACCTCCCCGCAAGAAGGGTTGTTGTTGCCAGCATACTCCGTTACGACTCTGACTACGGCGGAAGCGTCCCGATAAGCGTTCTCGAGTACAAGCAACTCTGCGGAAGGGCAGGGAGACCAAAATATGATACTGCGGGCGAGGCGATAATAGTCAGCGACGGAGTAAACGGAGAGGATCTGTTCGACCATTATGTACTTGGAGTACCCGAGCCGATCAGATCACAGCTCTCAAACGATAGAGCTGTGCGATTCCATCTGCTCGCTGCAATTGCCACAATGCCGGGCATGAAAAAAGAGGAGATTCAGGATTTGTTTGGGCACACACTTTTTGCTCAACAGTACAGGACCGCCAGTGTATCGTTCAAGGTTGATTCTGCTTTGAATTACTTGGAACAAGAAGAGCTGATAAAGTCCAGGAATGACAGATACATCGCCACAGAGTTTGGCAGACGAACTTCACTTCTCTATATTGATCCAATAACGGCGGTTGAGATTAGAAATGCCATCCAGCAAACTGGGCCGACAAGCAAGCCCGGAAGACACACTGTTGGTTTTTTACACCTGATAGCAAATACCCCGGATTTTTTTCCAAAGCTATCACTACGCAAGAAAGATTATGAGGAGGTAAGTCTGCTCATCCAAGAACGCAACAACGAATTGCTTTACGACGTGAGCGAGTATGACTTTTCACGCAGCCTTTGGGCACTGTGCGAATGGCTGGAAGAAACCACCGACAAAATACTGAGTGACAAGATGGGAGTGGAGCCCGGTGATATGCACAGAATAGTGGAGACGAGCGTCTGGTTGGCGTACTCTCTATATGAAGTTGCGAAGCTCATGAGGAGGGTAGACTTGCTACCAGAGCTTTATAACCTTCGCACCCGGATACGGTACGGCGTGAAGGATGAGCTGCTGCCACTCGTTAGTTTAGAGGGCATCGGAAGGGCGAGGGCAAGAGCCCTGTTTAGCGCGGGCTTGACTGATATAGCGAAAATCGCAAAGGCGCCTGAGGAAAAACTAGCCTCTGTATCCAAGATAGGCCCCTCGGTGGCGCGGAAAATAAAAGATCAGCTGGGAAAAAAGAGACCGGAGCAACAATAGCAAATGCTGGACGGCACGTCTTTTGTAGTCTATGGCGTGATAGTGTCCGCGATATCCTTTGTAATCATCTATTTTCTTACTCCTGTTGCAATAAGGTTGCTCGAAGCCAGAGGTAGGGTAGTTCCAGATGCCCACAAGCCGAACAAGCCGAGCATTCCTCGGCCTGCCGGCCCGGTGATCATGGCCGGTATTGCAGCGGCGGAATTGTTGTTGTATGCAGCCACTTTGAATTCTGCGGTACTTGCCGTACTCCTCACCACCACCATTGCATTTGTAGTGGGCTACATTGATGACAACAGGGTGCTGCCTGGATGGTTCAAGCCGGTTGCACTACTTGCAGCGGCTGTTCCTCTTGTGATCCTTGGTGCCCATGGTAACAATCTTAACCTGATATTTGGAAGCGCGTTCATTCCACTTCTATACGTACCTCTCATCTTTGTGATCATACCTATAACAGGCAACACTATCAACTCGATAGATGTACTAAATGGCGTTGGCAGCGGCTTTGTAATAATTTCGACAATCCCACTCTTAGCAAGCATTGCCATCTTTGGTGGGAGTCCCGAAGTTTTTCTTGCAGGTCTTCCTCTTCTATTTGGCACAATTGCTCTTTATAGATATCACAGGTTCCCAAGCAGAATATTTCCCGGTGATTCAGGGACGCTGTTACTCGGCGCAATGTTCGGCGCGCTCGCAATAGCAGGAAGTTCCGAAATTATTGGAGTGATCGCTCTTCTGCCTGCTGTTATGAACTCATTCCTATTCCTTGCAAGCGTGAAAAAGATTGTGGAGCACAGGCAAGTGAAGACACGGCCGGTTGTTCTCCTGGAGGACTTCAAGTTGGCTGCTTCCCAAGAGAGATCCGCGCCGGCGACGCTGGTAAGGCTCATACTAGCAGAGGGTCCACTCTGTGAAAAGGAGATCGGCAACCAGATATTCAGGCTGGCAGTATTTACCGCGCTCCTGGCTTTCGCCTCTATAGCTATTCAATACGTGATTTTCTTTGGATTGTGAGAAACAAAGATTGAGAATTACAAGCCTATCACTTTTTGTCACGGGAATGTGGGCAATGATACTGGGAGTAGCAGCATTTCTGGTCATTCTTGTAGCCCCGATCGATACCTACCTTTTTGACAGACAGGGTGACGCCGCGACAATTTCAATTATACAGGCAGCCATTGCCTTCGCCCTTGTGATCGCTCTCGTATTCGGATTGAGCCGGATGAAAAGACTTTACTTGCAGAAAAAGCTCGGACCGGGAATATAAGGCGTCGAGAGATAGCCTTCATGACCGTATATTTTTTGCATATTTTATGATATTTTCACTGGAAACACTAATCGTGGTTATATTGATTGGTGTCAGACTAATTATTTGAAAACCTTATATTGCAACTTTATTTACAACGTGCCATGAAGCGTGTAGAGGCAATTATCGCTGCCGAGAAGGTTAGCGCTGTTAATGAGGCACTGAAGAAGGCTGGAGTGGGCGGTGCAACTATTCTCGATGCGAAAGGACGAGGCAAAGGCGAAAAACCGCAAGTTCAGACGGGCAGGGGGACGAAGAGGCTTGCTGCCGAGTTTTCGGTTAGGGCTAACGTTATGACCGTGGTCGACGACTCTGAAGTAGAAAAAGTGATCAAGGCGATCCTTGACACAGCGAGCACTGGATCTGCCGGCGACGGAAAAATATTCGTCTCCAGCGTCACCGAAGCGGTAGACATCGGCAGCAAAAAACGAGGGCAAGTAGCCATCGTATAGCTCATTTTTTGCCAAAGAATTTTTTGGTCTCGCCCATTGTCAGAACCTCTGCCGCGGCTATCTTTACCACTATAGGAAGGTCGCACACCGCCTTGCCAATTGCCAGGCAGTGCCGCTGCGGGAGCGTTTTTACTATCGACCGGATGGTGTCACTATCTGCCAGCGATACTTTGGAAATCTTGTCAAGGTCGCTGTCGTTGGTAAAGTTGAAAAGGAAAATGTTATCGACCTGCCTGTAAATCCCATCGCTGATGGCATCAGGCTGGTTCGTGATGAAAGTTGTATAGATACCAAAATGCCTCATTCGAGTGATTATGTCTTCCCAGTATGTCTCGCGGACATAGAGGTGGGCCTCTTCAGCGAACAGAAAAATGGGCGGTATGCTTGCTCGTTCCAACAGATCCACCAGCTTGCTCAATACAAGCTCGACTACCATCCGCCTCACCGTCGGCGAAACACTCGCCATGCTTATGACTAACACCGAACCATCAGCGCCGACAGAAATCGCCGCTTCGAACTTGAATCCGCTAGCTGCATCGTCTGTGAAGAGCCTAGATGAATTGATCACATGATGCCTGGAAACAAGGGCATCGCGGACAAGCTCATTTATGTTCCAAGTGTTGATCGCATTACCTATGGCGTCGATTCCAAGGGATTGCTTGTTTTCCAGTGAATCCCAGATGCGAAAGAATTCCCGCAGCGAAGCTGCTGGCATGTCGAGTGCGTTCTTGAGCATGCTCGATACCGCTCCTTTGCCGCAGTAATCTATCCTGAACCTAAGGGATTTTCCTGGGTCCAGTATTTTCACTTGCCTATGAATTGCTGATCGCGAGCCGTCCCGATTCCATCCCAGACCGCTGTACTCGTTGTTCAAGTCAAAGACAACTACGAATGCTCCGTGCTGCACGAGCGTCTTGACAAGGATCTTCGACAAGTGCGATTTGCCGGATTCTTTCTTGCCGGTGATTATAGTTAGTTTGCCATCAAGATCTTCCGCATAAATTTCGAAGTTCTCATTGTCGCCGGCCCTTCCAATCGGCACCGGAAAAATGCCGCTTCTGCCAAGCAAAGAGTCGAGCTGCTTCATTCCAAGCCGTCTTATTTTCGAGTTGACTCGG
>Ga0184639_10001267_pt1 | contig 10825 bp, 10 predicted proteins | sample PLM31_170_b2_FD_133155 | JGI IMG/M metagenome (GOLD analysis project Ga0184639, IMG submission 133155) | Groundwater sediment microbial communities from an aquifer in East River, Colorado, USA - PLM3-1_170_b2 | ecosystem: Environmental > Terrestrial > Soil > Riparian zone | place: USA: East... | reverse complement strand
GAGTATGCCGGACAAGGCTTTCCGCTGCGCCCGCTCACGGCGCGGGCGGTTGACGCGCAGCTCAAGTTCCTCTCATCATGGCCGGACAACCAGAAATATTGGCTGAAACCCGATGGCTCGATGTACAAGCCCGGCGAGACGATCAAGTTCCCGACGCTTGCCCACACGCTGGCGCTGATGGTTGAAGCGGAGCGAGCGGCCGCAAGCAAGGGCCGTACGGCCGGCATCGTTGCCGCGCGCGACCGATTCTACAAGGGCGACATCGCCGGTGCGATGGTCGCCTTTCTCAAACAGCATCAGGCGCCGTTCGAGATGGACGACTTCGCGGAGTTCTTCGCGAAGGTTGAAGACCCCACGACAACGAACTATCGCGGGTACCAGGTTTACAAGCAGTCGTTTGGTAGTCAAGGTCCGGTGCTGCTCGAAGCGCTCAACATCCTGGAGCAGTTCGATCTGAAGTCCATGAAGCACAACAGCGCTGATTACATCCATACGGTCGTTGAAGCGCTGAAGCTCGCCTACGCGGATCGGGATACGTACTATGCCGATCCTGCGTTCGTTCAGGTGCCAGGTGAGGGTCTGCTGTCGAAGGCGTACGCGCGGGAGCGCGCCAGGGTCATCGATCCAAAGCGGGCATCGCGTGCCTTTGTGGCTGGAAATCCGCTGCCGTTCGACTCGAAGGTGAAGGAGTGGAAATACTGGGTCGCCAACATCGCCGACGGCTACAAGCCAGACCAGCCAGCCCCCAATGCTGAGCCGCTTGGCGGAACGACCAAGGACACGACGCACATCGCGATCATCGACAAAGAGGGGAATATTTTTGACAGCACTCCGAGCGGCGGCTGGATTCCCGGCGCCGTGATCCTTGGAAATACGGGCATCGGGATGAGCGTGCGAGGCGAACAGTTCTGGCTCGACAAGACGCGTGCGGCCCAGCTGCGGCCCCGCTCGCGGCCGCGCTACACGCTCACACCGAGTATCGTGCTGCGGAACGGCCAACCATTCATGGCGCTCGGGACGCCTGGAGGCGACAACCAGGACCAAACCATTCTGCAGGCGTTCCTCGACATCGTCGAGTTCTGGCCCGAGTGGTACCCGAACTTGCACCAAGCCTTCGAGTGGCCGCGCGTCCAGACGCTGCACTTCTATGGCTCGTTCTGGCCGCACGACGCCGGTTTCAACAAGCTGAACGTCGAGGCGACGATCCCTGACGCCGTCTTCAAGGATCTCCAGTCGCGTGGTCACGATGTCAGCAAGATCAGGCCATTCAGCATCGCGAGCTGTGCGACAGCGGTCCTGATCGATCCCGCCAGCGACAATCGGATCGCCGGCGCGGATCCGCGTCGCGACTGTTACGCGATGGCGTACTAGCGCACGGGTCCTCCGATACGCTGAATATGAGGGTCTCCGTCGTTGTTCCTGCCTTCAACGAAGAATGAATTCTGGCCGCCTCACTGCGCAGCATCCGCGCGGCCATGGAGGTGTTCAGAGCCCGCACCCGTCTGAACGAGGTACGATGCACATTGTGCTCCCCGACGACTATCAGAACGCGGTGCGAACCCTCGACTGTTTCTCGAAACTCGCGGGTCACCGCGTCACGATATTCAATGATACGGTCAAAGACCTTGATGCGCTCGCGAACCGATTTCGAGACGCCGATGCGCTGGTGCTCATTCGCGAACGCACTCGGATCCCCGACGCATTGCTTGAGAAGTTGCCGCGCCTGAAGCTGATCTGCCAGACGGGCAAGAGCACTCCGCATATCGACGTCGCTGCGTGCACTCGGCGCGGCATCACCGTGACTGCTGGAAGGGGATCTCCACGTGCGCCCGCAGAGCTGACCTGGGCGCTCGTGCTGGCCGCGATGCGCCGCATCCCACAAGAGGCTTCGCGGCTGCGTGCCGGACGGTGGCAAACCACGTTGGGTACAGGTCTGCATGGGCGGACGCTCGGAATTTGGGGATATGGCAACATCGGCACCCTCGTGGCGGGATACGGGCGGGCGTTCGGCATGAGCGTGCTCGTGTGGGGTCGAGACGGCTCGTTGGCTCGCGCTCGCGTCGATGGGTGTGCGGTCGCCGCCCGCAGGACTGAGTTATTCGAGCAGTCGGACGTGCTTTCGTTGCACATCAAACTGGATGAGGGCACGCGTGGCATTGTCACCTCGAGCGATCTTCTGCGCATGAAGCCCGACGCGCTGCTTGTGAACACCAGCCGGGCCCAATTGATCGAGGCCGGCGCACTGGAAGCGGCGCTCGGTCAGGGCCGGCCGGGTTTCGCGGCGGGGGACGTGTACGACGATGAGCCCCTCACCGGGGGTGCGCACCCACTGCTCAGGATGGACAACGTCGTGTGCACACCGCATGTTGGATATGTGGAAAAAGACAATTACGAGTCCTATTTCGGACAGGCGTTCGATCAGGTGATCGCCTTCGCGAAAGGCGCTCCGATCAATGTCGTCAACCCGGAAGTCCAGCATACCTAGGCTCGCAGGCGCTCGGTGACATCGCGATGGCGAGATGGATCACTGCACTCTCGTTAGCCTGTGGAATCGTTCTCGCAGCGACTGCCTGTTCTTCCGACACACCTTCCATTGCGCCGAGTCCGGCCAACCCGGCCACACATCCACCGAGCGCGCCGATCCGCGTGCTCATGCTCACAGCAACCGCGGGATTCCGGCATGATTCGATTGCGACAGCCCGTCAAGTCGTGGCGAATCTCGCAGCCGCAACCGGCGAGCTCACGGTGACCATGACCGAAGACGTGTCGTCGATCACCTCGTCGAGCCTGAGCGACTACGATGTGCTCTTCTTCGCTCTGACGAGCGGCGAGCTGGAATTCAACGATAGTCAGAAGGCGGCGATCGTGAACTTCGTGGCAGGTGGCAAGGGCTTCCTCGGTGCGCATAGTGCGAGCGACACGTTGTACGAGTGGCAGGACTATGGCCGCCTCGTGGGCGCCTATTTCAAAGAGCACCCATGGGTCCAGCAGGCCAGCGTCGTGGTTGAAGATCAATCGCATCCTGCGACGGTCGGCCTCGGGTCGCGCTTCTCGCTGTTGGAGGAGTTTTACACCTTTCGCGAGAACCCTCGGCCGCACGTGCAGGTCTTGTTTCGGCTGGACGCCGCGTCGGTGGGAGCCGACGGCGATTATCCGCTCGCGTGGACGCAATCGATCGGCGATGGGCGGACGTACTACAACGCGCTCGGCCACTTCTCTGAGACGTGGAACGACCAGCGGTTCCAGCGGCAGCTGCTCGGCGCCATTCGCTGGGCCGCACATCGGGTGTAGGCGCGCATGGTAGAGTCTCAGATCGAGATCCGAATGAAGACTGGTGTACAGGATCGGATGCCGCCGATACCGGCGAACAAGATGACCGATGCCCAGAAGAAAGCCGCAGCGGAATTTCTGGCAAACAGGAAGGCCGACGTGTTCGGCCCGTTCGTGCCGCTTCTTCGCAGCCCTGAGGTGATGCTGCGAGCGATGGCGATGGGCGAGTATTTGCGCTACAGAAGCACCCTACCGCCCCGGCTCAGCGAGCTCGTGATTTTGATCACATCGCGTGAGTGGACGCAGCAATATGAGTGGAACCTCCACTATGCCGAGGGCCTGAAAGTCGGGCTGAGGGCGAGCGTCGCGAATGCGGTGGCGGAAGGGCGGCGTCCGGAGGGCATGTCGGACGATGAGGAGATCGTCTACGAATTCAGCACCGAGCTGCTCCGCACTCAGAGCGTGAGCGACCGGACGTACGCCCGCGCAATCGCGAGGTTCGGTGAGCAGGGCACCGTGGACATGATCGGGGTGATCGGCTACTACACCTTCCAGGCGATGGTGCTGAACACGGCGCGCACGCCGCTCCCGGCGGGCGCCAAACCGGCCCTGGCCCCATTCCCGCGGTGATTCGCCCCGATGCCGACCCTGCCCACACACACGCTGTTGGCTCATTCAGCGGTAATTGCCAAATTGGAGGGCGATCCCGAAATCATGCTCGCGGAGGATTCGCATGGCCTCCTGCAAGTCGTCCTTGGACGGTGAACTGACCCGAATCTGATCGGCCTGGATGGCCGCCTGCACTTTTCTCAGCTTCTTGTCCTTCAAGAACTTCACAATCTCCCGAGCCGCCTCAGTCGGAATCCCCTGCTGAATCGTGATCACGCGGCGCACACTTCCGCCCGCCGCCGGATCGCTGGTGCCGACCTTGAAGTTCTTGGTTGGCACGCTACGCCTCACCAGGCGGGTCAGGATGATCTCCCAGAGGGCGTTCATCTTGAACTCGTCGCTGGCGACGAGCGTCAGCGTGTGATCGGTCTTGCTGAAATCGATCTCTGTCTTCGCCCCCTTGAAATCGTACCGCTGAACCACTTCTTTCCGTGCCTGGTTCAGCGCATTGTCGACTTCCTGATAATCCACAACGGACGTCACGTCGAATGAGGATTGTTCGGCCATAAGAGGTATTGTAGGAGGATTGACGAGGCCTCGCTCACCGCGGACCCGTAAAGCTCCGAAAACCCGGCATCCCATCACGCGAAGGCTGACGTTCGCCGGGTTGAGCCTGGTCCTGGTCGCCATCTTCTACTACAGCGGCCGCGAGCTGCCGACGCCGCGGCAGGCCGCCGCACAGATTCCGGTCTACGGCTATCACATCGTGCATGTGTTTCCCCACGACCGAAACGCCTTTACTCAAGGCCTCGTGTATCATGACGGGTTTCTCTATGAGGGCACAGGGCTGAATGCTCGTTCGACGATCCGCAAAGTGCGCCTCGACACCGGAGAGGTGCTCCAACAATACGCGATCGCGCCTCAGTATTTTGGTGAAGGCGTCACCGACTGGGGCCAGAGCCTGCTTCAATTGACATGGCAATCCAAGATCGCCTTCGTGTACGACCTCGCAACGTTCGGCGTCACCCGAACATTCAGCTATGAAGGCGAAGGGTGGGGTCTGACGCATGACACCTCCACGCTGATTCTCAGCGACGGAACTCCCAGGCTGCGCTTTCTGGATCCGTCGACCTTCGAGGAAATTGGAAGCTATACGGTGCGTGACGGCGGGACACCTGTTGCAAACCTGAACGAGCTGGAATACGTTCGCGGTGAAATCTACGCCAATGTCTGGCAGACCGATCGGGTCGTCAGGATTGCACCGTCGACAGGGCAAGTGACCGGTTGGATCGATCTGGCCGGACTATTGACGGACAGCGACAGGACGGTCCCAGTCGATGTCCTGAACGGCATCGCGTACGACGCGGCTGGCGATCGGTTGTTCGTCACCGGCAAGCTGTGGCCGAAGGTGTTTGAGATCACGTTGGTGGAAAAATAGAGAGATAAGTAGAAACTTCAAAGTGCAAAGTAGAAAGTAAGTTGAAAGTACTGGTACTTGATAACTTACTTTTTACTTTTCACTTTAAACTTTGTACTTGCTAAACGTCAGCCCCAACATTGATCCCGCCCTCAGGTTCCTGCGCGAGCTCGTCTCCATCAACTCGGTGAATCCGTCGCTGGTGCCTGGCGCACTCGGAGAGTCGGCGATTGCCGAAGCCGTCGCCAGGGAAATGCGGGCTGCCGGCCTGACGGTCGAGGTCACCGAAGTTGCTCCCAATCGCCCGAACGTCGTGGGAGTGGTGCGCGGCCGTCGGGAAGGGCCGCGCCTCATGTACTGTGGACACATGGACACGGTCGGTGTCGAGGGGATGACCAACCCTTTCACGCCATTCGAGCAGGACGGCCTGCTCTTCGGTCGCGGCGCGCAAGACATGAAGGGGGGCGTCGTGGCGATGATCGACGCCGCTCGCACGGTTGTGGCGACCGGCGGCCTTTCGGCTGGTGAGCTCATTGTCGCTGCGGTTATTGATGAAGAACATGAGAGCCTGGGGGCCGAGGCCCTCGTGTCGCGCTGGCGCGCCGATGCCGCGGTGGTGACCGAACCAACCGACCTGGCCGTCGCAGTGGCACACAAAGGATTCGAATGGATTGAGGTTGTCGTGGAAGGTCGCGCAGCGCACGGAAGCCGGCCGGCCGAAGGCCGCGACGCCATCGTCGGGATGGGACGTGTCCTCACACGCCTCGAGAGGCTGAACGAGGTCTTGCAGCGCGGCCCGGTGCATCCGCTGCTCGGGCCGCCGTCGCTGCATGCATCGTTGATCGAAGGAGGCCAGGAGCTCAGCAGTTATCCAGGTCGTTGCGTGCTGCAAATGGAGCGACGGACGGTTCCTGGCGAGGCGCCCCAGGTCGCGCTTCGTGAAATCGAAGAGATACTGGAACAGCTTCGGACGGAAGACACTGAGCTCCGCACCGCCGCCCGATGGCTGTTTGGGCGGCAACCGTACGAGCTCGGTGCGGGTCATCCGCTGGCCGCCGCGGTGGAGGCCGCGCTGACCCGAACTGGACGACAAGCCAAGCGAGTGGGTGTCACATTCTGGACGGATGCCGCGATTCTGGGGGAGGCGGGGATCCCGACGGTGATCTTCGGGCCGGGAGGCGCGGGCCTTCACAGTGCAAACGAGTTCGTCCGCCTCGACGAAGTCCTCGCTTGCCGTGAGACACTCGTCGAGTTAGCTCGCGCCTATTGTCGCGATCAGGCGGCCTGATGTTCGCGAGCAAACCGTGTCGCCGGCTGCCGGACGCCCGGGCGGGTTTCACCGAACTGCCGCGCCGCACCCTTGCCCACCTGCCACCCCGGGGATTCGTGACCGCAGGACGCACACCTGAGGAAGATTCGCCTCTCTTCGAATTCGAGAAGCTCGTCATGCCCTCGCAGGGAGCAGCACAGTTGGTACAACCCATTCAGTACCGTTTCCATGGCCTTCAATGTCCTCTTCTGTGATAACGACATCGCCCGGTCTTCCGAACAACGTCTTCATCACCTGTTATGACGCGGCGGCACCCGCGAGGGTTCCGCGTCGAATTATTCTGCTAATCAGATACTCAAGGGGCGTGCCAGAAGACAAATAGCCTAAAGCTCGAAATTTGGCGCCAAAATCAGGCGCCCGGCAGACTTCAGGCGCTGTCCGGAGCCCCCTCACTGTCCAAGGTTTACGGACGGTCGCGATTACGCGGTTGGCGAGGACAATCGCCTTTCCTGGATGAGGCCGCGGATCAGGAAGAGCACATTCGCCGGACGTTCACCGAGTCGTCGCATGAAGTATGGGAACCACTCGCGACCGAACGGGATGTAGATCCGCACGGGATAGCCTTCGGCCGCCAACGACGCCTGCAGGTCGCGGCGGATTCCGTACAGCATCTGAAACTCGAAGCGATCGCGCGGCAGCCTGATGCGCGCGGCTCGCTGTTTGGCCTCCTCGATCAGCACGACATCGTGCGTCGCGATAGCGGGATACGTCCCTTCTCTGAACAGGGCGTCCATCATCCGCACGAACGCCGCATCGACATCGGCCTTCTTGTGGTAAGCGACCTGCTTCGGCTCGTTGTAGGCACCTTTGACGAGGCGGACTCGCGCCCCGAGCGCGTTCACCCGGTTCAGGTCCCGCTCGCTGCGGCGCAAATACGACTGGAGCACGATTCCGACATTGTGATACCCCTGCTGCCAGAGTGTTTCAAAGATGTCGAGTGTCACGGCGGTGTACGCGGAGCTCTCCATGTCGATGCGGACGAAGCATTCGTGGCGCTGCGCGGGATCGAGAATCCGGCGCAGGTCGTCGATGCACGTCGCGGGGTCAACATCCAGGCCGAGCTGCGTCAGCTTGACCGAGAGGTTGCGGCCGATCCCGGCCCCGGCGATGGCCTCAATGATGCGTCGATACTGCTGAGCGGCCGCCTCCGCCTCACTCAAACGGGTGACGCTTTCGCCCAGATAATCGAGCGTGTGCAAGAGTCCGCGCGCCTCGATCCTGCGGGCGGCAGCGATTGCGTCCTCGAGGGTATCGCCGGCGACGAACCGGCGAGCCGGACTGGCAGGATGCTGCATGCCGTATCGACTCGCCAATCGCTTCAGGATGGGGCTTCGGGCCAACGTGTGAAAGAACGCCCTTGCCGCGACGTCGAGCATCAGTGGGTCTGACTGGACCGGGGCGTGAGCAGGTGGCCGATCATCCGCGCGTAGTAGCGCAGCACATTTCGATCGCGCACGCGCACTCGACCGCGCTCGATGAGGATGACGTTGCGGCTTTCCAGAAGCTCGCAGCCGAAGTGGGCGGCCTCGGCGCCGCTTGTTGAGTCCAGGTTTGCTCCCGCAACGCGCAACGTGTCGAGCAAGGCGTCGATTCGCGCTTCGAGTTCGGCAAGGGCAATCGACGGACGCATGGCCGCCGCGACCAGACTGGTCGGCAGCACCTTGACTTGCAAGCCGATCGCCTGCCGTGTCTGCCGGACAAGCTCCAGCACGTCCCGGCGTGACCCCGAATCGAAGTTGCAGAGGGGAATCGGGCGCCCAAAGGTCACGATGACCCGCGAGCGATAGCCGACCGCATAGCGCACCATTTCAGCCAGCTCTCGGGAAAATGGGCGCTGCTGGCGTTTGACGCGCTGACGAGACAGCACGTGATCTTCGAGCACCAGATCGTACGAGATCGCCGTGGGCACGATCACCGCGTCGCTCCGGCCGGCCTGCAGCGCGGCCTGAAAGAGTCCGGTCTTCGCCGGCCTCAGCTCGCCGCTGTAGCTGCGGCCGCCTTCGATATAAAACATGAAGTCGTGCTGGTTCAGGAGCTCGGCGACGTACGCGCGGAGCGTGATGAGGTATGCCGGATCCCTCATGTCTCGACGGATTGGAATGGCGCCGGTGACGTAGCGATGCAGCAGGCCCAACGGACCACCGAAGAGATTGATGCCTGCCGCGATAATCGGGGGCCGCACAGCGTTGTCCTCGAGCACGAGCGGCTCAGCCAGATAGTCGATATGGCTCTTGTGGTTCGAGGCGTAAATCATGCGGTGGGCGCGAGAGGCGGCCTTGACGATATCAATGTTCTCCGAGAGCCTGTCGAGCTTCCGCAGAATCAGGTAGAGCGGATGTTTCAGCCGGCGATAGATGGGATAGCGCTGCGTGGTCCGCAACTCGTCGAGATAGCCGACGATCTTCTCGAGCGCGTCGAAATCAGCTCCGCCGTCGCTGGTGTGAAGATAGCGCGCGACTTCGGCGCGCGCCAGCACCGCCTGGGTGATATCGTCGAGCATTACTCCCTAGCCTCCCAGTAGAGCAACGACAGCCCGCCGAGTATGTTGACCATCATCAATACGGCCGATCGACGTTCGATCAAATTGGAAACGCCGATGCCCGAATAGAGGGCGATCGCAAACATTCCAAACACGGTCCCAAATCGAGCACGAAAGTGCATCGGCTTGGGGCCGAGCAGTCGCATGCCCATCAGCGTCGCCAGCATCACGATGCCGCAGAGATCAGCCATCAGCTGAAATTTTCTCAGCAGGTCGGTGACGATGGTGCCAGCGAGTGCGCGCCCGCTCGAGGCACTCTGTTGTTCCAGTACGGCGAAGATCGACGGCGCGGCCATCCCTGCCAGCGTGAGCATTCCGCCGACCCATGCCACCAGCGCCAACAGATACAGATATCGCAGCACGATCATTGCGACAATTATAATGACCTTTCCGGATATGGCCGACATTACTGCTGCGATCGCCTGGCTCGACTGGGGCAGCGCCGCATTCGCCCGCGCGGCGCGCGAGGACAAGCCGATTCTTCTCTCACTGGTGGCGCCGTGGTGCGAGCATTGCCTGGTCATGGACCGCGAAACGTTCGCGCGTCCTGACATCGCCCGGCTTGTCGAGACGTTGTTCGTTCCGGTGAGAGTCAACACCGATCGACGGCCTGATATCAACGAGCGGTACAACCTTGGCGGGTGGCCGACGACCGCATTTCTCACTCCGGCCGGTGACATTCTCGCCGGCGGCACCTTCATCGCGTGTGACAGGATGCCTGGAGTGCTGACGAGCGTGGCTGAGGCCTTTGTTCATCGCCGCGCGGAGGTAGAGGCCAGGCCAACCCTGCCAGGCGTTGGCGCGAAACGAGCCGCTGGAGCGGACCTCGACCCTGTCGCGTGGCTTTCGGTCCAGATCCTCGAATTGGTTGACGTCGACCACGGTGGGTTCGGGCATGGGGCGAAATTCCCGCACACGCCTGCCGTGACGTTGGCGCTCGAACGCTACGCCGACACCGGAGATTCTCGTTACGCGCAAGTGGTGGCGACCTCTCTCGACGGCATCGGACGATTGCACGACGAGATCGACGGCGGCTTCTTTCGCTATGCGGCCGACCGCGACTGGGGCAGACCTCATACCGAAAAAATCCTGTTAGACAACGCCCTGTTGATACGCCTGCATCTCGACGCGGGCGCGTTGTTGCAGCGCGATGAGTACATCGAGCGTGCCGGTCGCGCGCTTCGCTGGGTCCACGAACAGCTCGCCGATCCTCGTGAGGGTGGGTTCGCTGCCAGCCAGGCCGCGGACGGCGCCCGGTACTCTGCAGCCTCGCCGGAAGCGCGCGCGCGAATTCCACCTCGAATCGACCCCACCCAGTACACAGACTCGAATGCAGAGATGATCTCCACGTATCTGCGAGCGGCTGACGTGACGGGGGAAGACTGGCCGCGCGAGTTCGCCGTGCGATCTCTCGAGCACACCGTCCTCAACAGCTACCAGCCTGGGGCCGGAATCGCTCACGTGAGCGCACCTGATCCCGACGTCCGTGGTCTGCTGTTTGACCAGGTCAGCACGGCTGACGCGCTGTTACGAGCACAGGCGGCAATAGGACGGCTGCCCTACTCGATGTTGGCGGCCGAGCTGATGGAGTATGCGCTTCGGACGATGTGGGATGATGAACGCGGAGGCTTTCACGATCGCGCGAGCGCAGAAGAGGATG
>Ga0184639_10001266_pt1 | contig 10829 bp, 10 predicted proteins | sample PLM31_170_b2_FD_133155 | JGI IMG/M metagenome (GOLD analysis project Ga0184639, IMG submission 133155) | Groundwater sediment microbial communities from an aquifer in East River, Colorado, USA - PLM3-1_170_b2 | ecosystem: Environmental > Terrestrial > Soil > Riparian zone | place: USA: East... | reverse complement strand
CGATCGAGTCGTGCCTGTCCACGGTGCGGCACGTCACGCGGAACGTGAAACGCTGGCAGGGCGGCGACCACATCGCTCGCTGGACGGCGGCGGGGCTGCTGGAAGCGGAGAAGAAATTCCGCCACGTGAAGGGCTACCGGGAACTCCCAGAACTGGCGAGGAAACTGAATCCAGGGTTGCACTCTCAGCAGGAGGTGGCGTAAGGGTGCAGGCCAATGAGAGCCGCCTCTTTCGACTAAATCTGGGACATGCTCTAAAGAGTCGCCAGGGTTCTTTTCATCACTGTGGCTCCGTGCACCGCACAAGAGGTCCTTCTAACATTCACACTAACACGGGAAAGGCCGGGCAAGAGGCGAGAGGCAGATTTCTGTTCCCTAATGCTAAACACCAAGTTCGAACTGTTTCCTACAGCTCGTCGAGTGGATTACAAATTGGCGAAAGGATTTCGGAACAATTTCGGAACAATAACTGCCGAATATCAAGGGAAAATCAGCTACCAAGCCTGAACAGAAAGCAAAGCGAACCAACAGGATGGCCAATTACCGCTGAACTCCGGAACCAGAGGTCGAACCCTCGGCAACCATGGACCGCTACACCGAATCGTGCGCAGAGATCTTTTCGTATCCTGCCCAGAAACCTGACCGCACATGCCCCTGTAAGATTCCAGCCCCCTGGGGCCGATCTCGACTATCCACTGCTTGGCAGTTTGGAACTGGCTAACCGGGGTCCCCTGATCCGTGCGGCCCGATTGTAGCCCTAGAGTGCCAGAGCTGTGTGCGATGGCTTTGCCTCACGGGAGATGGCGCACGTTCCTACTGTTACGTTCCTCCCTGCGCGGCACGCACCCCTGGCCCAGGGGTCGTCTGCTCGCTCAGCGGCTTCGAGCTATCGCCAGATTTTGCCCTTGAGGCGCGACATTTCGTCCAGGAGTCCTTCGCCCAACCGCTCTTTGCGCTTTCGGCGGCGCGTTCGATGGCCCCGCTCACGTAGCTTTTGTGTCAAAGCAGAGACGATGCGGCGCAGGCAAGTCTATGCTGAGCCCGGCTCCCTCGCCCGGGCATGGCTCTCTGCATCGCAAGTATGCAAACGTGCACTAGGCTGATGCTGTGAGCGTTGTGATTCTCATCTCGATCAATCCGCACTTGGCCCATATCGTAAGTAGAGTTTGTATGTATACATGATTTGTAGTTCTCACCAGTTCGTCTCCTGGATCAGCAGATTCGAGCATTTGGTCTCGATCGCCACATAGAGGGTTCTGTTTGAGCCTTTCTGTCACCATCATTGGCGCGCGCTCCTCAGGCATCATGATGAAGTCAAATTCGCTCCTCGTTATCTTGCCGGCCTTCATCTGTTTGGTCCAATACTCTCTCTTCATTTGGCCGTTCTTGGTCCGTGCCTTCGTCCATTCTTTCAAGTGCTCGTCTGTCATGCGGACAAGAATTTGCTCTGGCCTAAGACAGCCATCCATAATCGCTTCCTTTCATCGACCGCCCTCTACTTCGCGGCTAGCTCGCGGGCCGCATCCACAATTCGCACCTGCAGTGCATCAGGCGCGCTAATTGAACCGTCACAGCGGCTAGAAGCATAAGAAGCTGTTTCGCGCCAAGAGCATTGGGGAGATCGAGGCCGAGCGCGAAGCAGGGAGCAAAGCGGGTCGGAGCAACGATCCACTTCGCGAGAAGTGTGAAGCAGGCGCGGAGCAAGCTGAATGGCCATCTGCGTGAGCAGCAGAGGCCGGCTTCCGAGGTAATCCAGCGTTTTCATTCGCTTTCCACCTTTCCCGCCGGAGCCTTCAGGCTCGATGTAGTTCGTCGACACGGCGGCGCGGCGTTGTTGATGGGGCCGGTGATCTGACCCGCGGCGCGCAACCATTTTTCTTCAATAGCGAACGCGCTTTCCTTTTCCTCGGGCGTGCGGGCTTCGCCGCGCCAGCCGGGCTCGCTGCGCGAGACGCCCTGTGGCAGGACGGGCGACCGTCCTCTGAGCGGCTCACCCGGCGGCAGAAAAAATTTCCAGTTCATCGTTAGCCTCTTCCCGGCAGCCGCAGCCACTCCGCCCGCGACATCGGCACCGCTTGTTTGAGCGGCAGCCCGAACTGTTTTCCGCATTGCTGGCATCTTTTCTCGGTGCCACTCGAGAGCTTGCGCAGCAGGTCGGATCCGCAGCTCGGGCAGGTCGTCGCGTCCTCGGAAAGTTTTTCCTGGCCCGCTCGAACGCGTTCGAGCACAGTCGGCGGCTGTGTCGGATCCCGAATCGTGCCCGCCGCGACGCCTTTCAGATACTCGATCCAGCCCAGTTCGCCTTGTCCGGAGGCTTTCCATCCGTGCACCGCAAGCGCCAGGCTCATCACCGTGTCGTCGTGCATGCTGGCTGGCGCGGCGTACCTGATGGTGCTTCCGTCGAGCGCGTACTCGAAGCACTCCAGCTCATGCTTGTAGACGAGAAACTTCTCGCTCGCCGGCAAGGTGATCTGGCAATTATCGCAGGCGAGAATCAGCTGCTCGAGCAGGGCCTTGCGAGATGGCGCGCTGAAGACAAACGGCTCGACCTCGAGGCCGAGCTTCGAGAGCTGCTCGCTCACCGGATCGCCGATTCCGGTCGCGTCCACGCACGCTTTGCCGGATCGGAATTTTTTGTAGAGCGCCGCCGCACGCTCGCACCGCAAGGTCCAACTGATTTCGTGGAACCTGTCGCTCGCGACCACCGCGCCGGTTTCGCAATCAATCACGGTGACAACGGTCCAGTCCTGCTTCCGGCCCAGGTCGATTCCAGCAGCATAGCGATGGCCCTCCAAGGGGCCGTCGAGCTCGCGGCCCACGAAAATCTTGTCCAGGTTGCGGAAGAGCGATGTGTCGCTCTCGGGGATCTCTGCCAAGTAGAGCGCGCGCCACAACGGCTCCGGCATCTGGCTGCGGAGCAATCCGATGAGAGCCGGGTCGACAAGACCATCGCCGCCAGTCGGGAAGGTGAGGAAATCCTCACTGGCCACGACGCGCTGCTCGGAGGTCATCGCTTGCACGCGAAGCAGGTTCCGGATCGCCCAGTTCCGGCTCCCCAACTCGAGGTTGAACGCGGCGCGTGCTCGGCCGTTTGTCGCGCTGATCGTCGTGAGCACAGCCGGCCACAGCGCGGAAGGACAACGGCTCGCTTCGTCCACGACTACGCGACCGAAGTTCCCACCGTAGATGCCTTGATAGTTTTCACCGCTGAAACAGTCTAAACCTCCGCCATTCGCGCCGCGGATTCGCAACATCGTTTCGGTTGCCTGAAAATCGCCGCTGTCGATGAGCGGTGCGAGAATCGAGCGGATCGTCTCGAACGCGGCGCGCGCGCGCGGGTACCACGGCGCCACCCAACAGGTGCGCTCGCCAGTTACGATCCCCTGCGCGACCCAGGCGGCTAAGGCGAAAGTTTTCCCGGTTTTTGTGCCTGTCCCGAGCCACAAAATTCTCGCCTCGTGTTCCAGCATCTCACGCTGGCGTGGCGTGAGACCTGGGATGGCGATCATGGGCCTTTCATTGGGCATTGGGATTTTCCTCGGCTCGGGCAGGGGCCTCGATCACGCTGACGGGGCGCGCAACCGGCCGCCCAGCTTCGAAAACGATTTGATAACTGACCCGCGGGGGCGGCTCAGGTTTGGCTCCGGTCAGGTCGGCACGTAAGCGCAGCACGTCTAACGATTGGCCGATGGCTTTGAGCAACAGCGGATCCCGACGCCGCCGCTCCGCGCGCTCAACCACGGCCAAGGCCTTCTGCAACAAGAAATCCAGATCAGCGAGCAGACCGTCGCCCATCTCGGCGTGGCGGCGCTCGAGGGCGTCGTGGATTGCGGTGCGGACGCAGCGCGCACGATGCGTATGCACTGTGCTTTTTTTCAGCCCAAACTGCTCCGCGACAAATCGTTCCGGCTCGCCGCGGAGGAGCGCGCCGTCGATGGTTTCACGGTCTTCGCGCCGACAGATTTTGCACCTCGCGACGGTCATTTCTTGCCCCGCGGTAAAACGTGGGTAAAACCTTTCGTCGTGAGTATGGATAAGACTCGCATATTCATTTAGTTAAGCAGTGTGACCCTCTGTTTCACAAGCAGAAGCACCGGGCAAAAAAGCGCCCAAGGCGCGTCCCGGAGCGCCCGCCAAGGCGCTGTCACTGCCGCACCTCCGGCCCGTTTCCTGCGCGCATTTCGCTTTCCACGGCCCGCCGCCGGCGCAGGCAGGCTTCCGCCGCCTCGATCGCGTCCACAATCAGATCGGCCCCGTAGGGCACGTCATTTGCGGCCGCGAGCTGCTTCAGCTCTCCGGCGATGTCGCCGACCGCGTGGTTGTTGCCGAGCATCTCCTCCGCCCGCCGAGCCAAGAAGCCACCCACCTCCGCAGGAAGATTTTCCAGGACTGTCGGGATAGCTCGCTGGAAAAACGCCGCGCTGCGTGGCGGGGTTTTCGCGCGCTTCCGCACTTGGTCCACAGCCCATCTGAAGCGGGTGTCGCTTAAGTCGGGGAATTGGTTTTGGAGCCTCTTGAGAAGAGCAGGGATCGAATCATCTGCAGGCCGCCGGGGGCCTGCTTCATCGCCAGCCTCTCGCGGCGCCTGGGGTGATGATTTAGATCTTTGTCCTGTGGATTGTGGATGTGATGATGATTGTGGACTAGCTATAGCCTGGCTCCCTGCCTGGCTCCCTGCCTGGCTTGAGCCTGGCATGGAGCCAGGCTTCTCCCACCGCTTCCGACCGGCGGCGGACAGCTTCGCGTGAAATTCCTCCCGCTTTTGAAGCTCCTCATCGGCCCGCTTGTTGTGCAAGCACCGATCCTCGCCCGGACTGAAAAACTGCTCCACGACGCGGTCGACAGCGCGCCTTTCGGCGGCGCGGAAGGCGCGGCAGAGCCGATAGAGGGCTCCGCGGTCGGCCGGCAACGCGCGCCCAGTTGAATAGTAATAGTCGAGCAGAACAGTCAGGGCGCCGTGCTCAACGAGTGAAAGGTGAGCCGTGCGGCGGGCATAATCCCCCGGGTAGCGGGGGTACCAAGCATCAGCCATGGCGCCTCCCCGGGTTGCGCGTGCGCGGATTCCGGCCGTCCAACGGGTCCTCCTATGGCCAAACGCCCGGCGACCGGTCCGGACGCGCGGCGCTTACTTCACGTCAGCGTGCAGCTCTGCGCGCACGCCGGCGGGGCCGCGCCTCGGTCCCATCGCCGTTGCACGTGCGCGCGGCCAGAAATTCCTGGATGTCCTCCAAACGGTACATAATTTTTCTGCCCACGCGCACGAATTTCAACGGGTAGCGCTTCGTGCAGCGCCAAACCGGCAAGGTGGCGGGCGCGACGCCGATCATCTGCGCGGTTTCCTTCCCGGGGAACAACTGCGGGAGTTGCTGGACCGAAGACATGAGTTGCCTCCATCAATCGGACGAATCTTCAGTGAAAGGGGGGAATGTCGTCAATTGACTCAACGTTGAGTCAACCTTCGGGGGGACCGGGCGGGGATTATTTCTTGAAGTCGTCTCGGTTTTTTTGATTTTGGTACAGCGAGCGCGGGTCGAACGGGCGCCCATCCTTCTGGCAGAAATGCTCACTTGCTAGCCGGAACAGACCCATTTTCGATTCAGCGTTGATTTGTTTTTCTTCCCATGCCTCCGTGATCCAGTCGGCGAACTGGCGAGCGGTGCCATTCCAGCGAATCTTCTCGGCTGAAGGCCCGCTGCGAATCTCGGCCAGCTTGCGCTCCTTGTCGATGTCAACTTGCTTCCGCATCACGGCCAGCTTGCGTTCGCGCATCTCCTCGATCATCCGATTCTGTGCGGCCCTCACGAGTTCCGCGGGCGACCGGCCAGGGGGCCACGCAATTCGTTTTTCGCGCTTAGCCATGGGCCGCCCCGAGCAATTGTTGTTTGTTCGTCTTGCCGGCGGTTAGCATCGCGCTCGCCGCCTCGCGGATCGCGGCGCGCACCGGATCGAGGTGCAGCCGCGCGTACACTTCGGTCGCGTCGCTGGATTGGTGCCCCAGCGACTTGCCGATGATGGGAAGCGAAACGCCGAGGCCCGCCTGCCACGAGCCGAGGCTGCGGCGGAGGTCGTGAATCCGAAGCCCGGTGATCTTCGCGCGCTCAAGCAGTTGTCGCCAGGCCCGCTTCACGTCCGTGACGTGGCCCGACGCGCTCGACGAGGGGAAGACCCACTCGCCATCGATGCGGCGCCGGCGCTCTTTGAGCACCGCGGTCGCCTCGTCGATGAGAGGCACCGTGTACGGGACGTTGTTCTTGGGCTCGGGGATGGTCCAGAGGCCGTGCCGCAGGTCGAGTTGGTCCCAGCGCATGGCGAGCACGTTGGACCGGCGTGCGCCCGTGAAGAGCGCGAGCAGCACGAAGTCGCGCAAGTCGAGGTTTCTTTCGCGGCTCAACGCCTTGAAGAGCCTCGGCAGCTCCTCCGGCTGCACGAAGCGCGTGCGCGACGCCTCGTGGAATGGCGTGATTCCCCGCGCGGGATTCTCGCCGTGCCACAATTCCACGCTGATGCTCCAATTGAATAATGCGCGGAGCAGTTGCACGAGCCTGTTGGCGGTGACCTTTCCGTGTTTCTCGCCGACCTGGGCATGGAGATCCCGCACATGCTCGCGGCGGATGGAACCGAGTTTGCGTGACTTCCACACCGGCACGTAGCGGTCCACCATCCATCGCGCGCCTTTCATCGCGCGGTCGGGATTCTTCGCGTTGGCCTTCAGGTGACGTTCGAGATAGTCTTCGAGGACCACGCCGAGCGCCAGCGCGCGCTGGCGCTCGAGTGGTGCGGGCCCCTCGTAATTCGCGGCCTTCCACCGTGCCACCGATGCGTTGAACTCAGAGGCCCGCGCGCGCGCCTGCTCGACGGAGAGATCCGGAAACCGCCCGATGGTTCGCCACTTCGGGTATCCCTGAACCTTGCGAAACCAGAAAAACGCGCGATGCCCGGTCGGCTGTACCAGCACGCCGAGCCCCCGCACTTGCGCATCGTAGTAGGTGGCGCGCTTGGCCGCCGGCGCCGGCAGCGCCTCGATCGCGCGCTTGGTGAAACTGAATCGTCTGTCGTTTTTCGTCTTACCCACGTTTTACCCTCCGCGGTAAAACCGAGTAAAACCGGTTAATCTTGGTGGTAGAACCGCCGGGGTCAACGTACGTCAAGTGGTAATGCTTGTCAACACTTATTAAGGTGGGTTAACCAGAGGATATGGGGCTGTCCTGTGCCTTCTAAGCAGAGGGTCGGGGGTTCGACTCCCTCCGGGCGCGCCACTTTTTCTTCACGCTTTTCTGAAATCCCCACCCTCCCCGAGGCGGGAAGGAAGGCCATTCGCCCACACCCTCCTACACAGATCTGTCCTTCGACTCGACGCTGATCCGACGAATCTCTGACTCCCCGACATTCTCGACGGAGTGTGCCGGCTTGTATCATTCCTGGTGTAGTCCCTGCCAAGCAGTTTGCGTGACACCGTTTCGGGGACTCCCAGCGCGCCGCTTCGTTCTCCGACTTTCCACTGTTGTACACAAAAGGGGGTACCCCCCACCTTTTTTGTAAGTGTTGATTCCAAAGGAGATTAGGCCTGCCAATTTTGTAAGTGTTGATTCTGCGTGGGTTGCGGGAGCACTTTTCGCAAGCGATGCCGTAAGGCCGACGCATTCTAAGGGGGTTAGGGATCGAGAGGGCAGGAAAGTCGAAGAGTCGAAGGTCGAACAGTCGAAGGTGCACGAGTCGAAGATCGAAAAGTTGAGAGTCGAGAGTGCAGAGTTGAGTGTTGAAAGCGGGCAGGCCGCGCGGGTGAACTCAGCGTACACGCCACATGTTACCACAGTGATTACGTCAGGTCAATGGGTTAATCAGTCGGTATTCGAACACCGGGTAGCCCGCATCGACCTGACGTAAGCGCGCCCAAGGAAAAAGAAACCTCCCCACCCTTCAAAGCCCGAAGGGCTGGGCCACCCGCCGACTTGGCCTATGCTGCCTCCTTTGAAGTCGGAGGGCCCGAATCATACTTCAAATGTCTGTCCAGTTTTAGCGGCGTGCACTACAATACGCTTTGGAAATCCGCTGGCCTTTGGAGATGAGCGATGGCCCAGATGACAGTCGAACAAGCTAGCAAAATTCTCTCGGAGTGGCTGACGAGCAAGCCCGAAGAGATGAAGGCACAGAAGGCTGCAATGGAGTACTACGGTAAGTATTTCTCGCCCCAAAACTTGAACAACATCACGCAGGAGGGCTTCAAAGATTTCCTCCTGTTGAAAAACAACAAGCATTGGAGTGGCATTCATCGTCAGTCGCAGATTTACGAGAACATGGGACGGGTCTGCGAGTGCCTCGAAATTCTTTTGGATGAATCGAAGCCTCTTGAGCAACGTCTCGACTTTATCGCTCCGAAAGGCAAGCCGCCATTCATTAAGGGATTGGGCCGCGCGGTTATCACCCCAATCCTCATGTGCGTCTACCCGGACAAGTATTCTGTGTACAACCGAATCAGCGACCAAGGACTGAGGCTACTCGGGCGGAACACCATCAAGGAGTCAGATCCATTCTCGAAGCGATATGCATCGTTGAACGCCGCCTGCCATCAACTGAGCGAGGAAATCCAGCAACCGCTCTACTTGATCGATTCCATGTTCTCCCTCATGGTCCATGGCGTTGAATCTCCACTCACCATGCTGCCCAGGAACGACGGCGTAAAGAAACCTATTCCCGGTGAAGGCTCCCAGAACGAGGGCGGGCCGCCAGATCCTTTTGAAGATAGCGTGTCGTTCTCGCTTGAAAAGTACCTGCAAGAATTCATCGTTTCGAACTGGGGTAAGACGCCTCTGGCAAAAGAGCTCGACCTCTACACTGAGGACGAAGAAAAGGGAATTGAGTTTAACACGGGCGTAGGTGAGATCGATATACTTGCCCGCGGTCGTTCAACCGGAGACTGGGTCGTCATCGAACTAAAAAAAGGCCGAAACAGCGATAGCGTTGTCGGCCAGCTCCTGCGATACATGGGTTGGATCCAGAAGCACAAGGCTGGGGCGGGAGAGAAGGTTCGAGGGATCATTATCACAGGCGCGCCTGACGACCGTATCAAATACGCTGTCTCCGCAAGTCAAGGAATCCGATTCTTCACGTATAAGGTGAGTTTCGATTTGCTTGAGGAGGAGGTCGAGTAAGGACTTAACTTAATGTATCTTTGACCCGCCGCGAGGAGCGCCGTAAAGCAAGGGCCGATAATCAAGAAGAGGGATTTGAAATCGACGGTCAAGGCTGATATAATTTAGACAAATACGAGCTTCTCAAATCGCTCGGAAGTCCAGGCAATAGCAGTCGCTGTGCCAACACTCTTATGACAAGGCGGGTGGCCCAGCCTTTGTCTCCTTCTTTTTCATGGCATCGCGCGACCGGATGATACCATCGCGACGAGTTAACCGCCGAGTGAACCTGCTCCGGCGGGTGCTCACCCTTTGACTGCGCTCCCCTCGACGAGTCTCGGGGCAGGCAGGACACGCGGGACAAGTTCAGGCCGCCGCTACAACACCAGGGCACCCAAAGCGGCTTGCGAGAGGAAAGCGCGGGCGCCGACAGTACAAAACGCGGCGTGTTCGAATGACGACCTACGGATTGGTCACCCGACCTAAGTGCCATTTGGCAGGTGTATGATGGCGCGCTGTGGAGCCGATCGAAGCGCCTGATCTTGCCAGCCGGCGATTCAAAGCCAACCCGAATCCGTTCTACGCGCGTTTGCGCGCCGAAGCTCCCGCGTACCGCATGCGAGTGGTCAATCTGCGGACGTGGCTCGTGACCAGCTACGACGACGTGCTCATGGTGCTGAGGGACGAGCGGTTCGCGAATAATTGGTCTCCCCGGATGCCGTGGGTACTTCGCCGCTTCGCCGGGCCGCTCACCCGCCACATGCTGAACCAGGACCCTCCCGACCACACGCGCCTGCGAACCCTGGTGCACAAGGCGTTCACGTCGCGCCTGGTCGAGCGACTGCGCGAGCGGATGCAGAGCGTGTGCGATGACCTGCTGAGTGCCGCAGCGCCCAACGGGCGGATGGAGCTTGTCCGCGGATACGCGCTGCCCCTCCCGCTCACGATTATTGCCGAGCTGCTGGGGATTTCGCCGGAGGACCGTCTGCGGTTCCATTCGTGGTCGAGGAGGAGCGTTGCGGTTTCCACCGGCGTCGATTTCCTGCGCGCCATCCCGACGATGTGGCTGTCCATGCGTCACCTTCGCGCGCTGTTCGCGGAGCGGCGCGCCCACCCGCGCGACGACCTGGTCACGGCGCTGGTGCAGGCCGAGGAGGCGGGCGATAAACTGAGCGAAGATGAGCTGCTTTCCATGGTTATCCTGCTCCTCGTGGCCGGCTACGAAACAACCGTCAACCTGATCGGCAGCGGAACGCTGGCCCTGATCCAGCATCCTGAGCAGCGGGACCGGTTGCAGCAGAACCCGGCGCTTGCCGAGCCAGCGATCGAGGAGCTCCTGCGGTACTGCAGCCCTTTGGAGGTCGCCAGCGCACGCATGACGCGCGAAGAGGTCACCATCGGATCCGCGACGATTCCGTGCGGCGAGCTGGTATCGGTCGTGATTGGGTCGGCCAACCATGACGAATCCCAGTTCCCCGACCCGGATACGCTGGACATTGCGCGCGAGCCAAACAAACACTTGGCCTTTGGCATGGGCGCGCATTTCTGCCTAGGCGCGCCGCTGGCGCGTCTGGAAGCACAAATTGCCTTGACGACGCTATTCCGCAGGTTCCCCAACTTGCGTCTTGCAGCGGCGCCGGAGTCGCTCCGCTGGCGCAAGGGGCTGATCTTCCGCGGGCTAGAACAACTGCGAGTTGCCTTT
>Ga0184639_10001265_pt1 | contig 10830 bp, 13 predicted proteins | sample PLM31_170_b2_FD_133155 | JGI IMG/M metagenome (GOLD analysis project Ga0184639, IMG submission 133155) | Groundwater sediment microbial communities from an aquifer in East River, Colorado, USA - PLM3-1_170_b2 | ecosystem: Environmental > Terrestrial > Soil > Riparian zone | place: USA: East... | reverse complement strand
ATCGCGACGCTGGCGGAATTGTTGCGCCGTCGCCGCCGCTTTCGCCGCCTCGAGCGGATCGGCTAGGCGCGTCTCCTGCTCAAGTTTGCGGCGCTTGACTTCCTCCATCGCGGCTTGTTCGCGCAGCAGGCGCAAGAGCGCGAGTTCTTTGGCTGCCTCGAGATCGCGCGAGCCTTGGCCGTAGGGAATCGTCCCGACTTGACGTGTGGAAAAATCGAGGGGCATCAGCCGCCCTCCTCTTCTTGTTGCCGTCGAAGCTCTTCGGCGAGGGCGCGCTGTGCGCCCTTGAACCGTCGCGCAAATTTCGCTTTCGTGCTCGGCGTTTCGCCCCACAGATACGAGGGTCGTCGCCCGCCCCTCGCGGCGACATCCACATCGCGGGAGAATCGTTCCTCGGAGACCCCCGCCGGGAGCTGCGAATAGTTCAACGTCGTCGCAATCGGCTGCGCGTAGTCGCCGATCGTTTCGCCTCGAAAGGCGTTCGAGCCTTCGACCGAAGGCCCGCCGCCGACATGCTCGATGCCTTGCTCGAACAGCGCCTGAAAGAGCCCGCTCCAGCGCGGATCGGAGAGCGTTGAGGACACCCGAATGGGCAAGCCTTCCGCTTGGCGCTGGGCGTTCTCCTCCGCTTGGAACTGGCGCTGCTGCTCGGCGCCCCGCGACATGAGGCCAAAGCCGGTCGGATCGGCCGTCGGCGGCGCGAGACGTTGCATCCCCCCCGCCCCAAAGGACCCGAGTTCTTGCGGCCCACTGCGCTGCCGATAGAGATCGGCCGGATTGTTCGGATCGGGCCGCTCCGCGATGTTGTGAATCCCGCCGGCCGTCGGGGTCAGCGTCGGTCGTCGGGTCCGACCTGGATAGGCGTGAAAGCTCAGGCGCGCCATGTCGCGTTAATTATCTGCGTCCTGGAACTGTGAATCCACCGCTGGGCGTGACCCGAGGCGGTTTATAATTAGCCGCTTCCCGCGCGCCTCGGGCCACCTCTTGCTGCCGCAATTCTTCCTCGAGCGCCCGCATCTTCTCCTCACGCCGGAGATCTTCCGTCCTGAAGGCCGTCTCCGTTCCCATCCCTTGCACCCGCGCCTGTTCCCCCAGCAGCGTTTGAAGCAGGGCTTGTCGACTCGCGACGCCACCGGCCCGCTGGGACGCTTCAAGGTCGGCCGCCGCGAGTTCGCCTTGACGGCTGAGGCGCGCCGCGTCCAGGCGGGCTTGATAGCGATCGCGTTCGGCTTGGGTTTGTCGCTCAAGTTCAGACCGTTCAAGATTCGCGCCGGCCAACGCCGTACTCGTCCCTTCCTGCCGTCGTCGGCCCGTGAGCGCCCCTTCAAAGCCGGCAATATCCTCGCCCGTCGCTTCTCGAATCTGCGCCAGCCGTGCGTCAAAATCACCGCTCCCCGTCGTTCCTGACGCCCCTTGACGAGCCGCTTCTGTTTCTCGCTGGCGCTCGGCGGCGCGCTCGGCGGCCACGCGATAGGCCACCGCCTCGGGGTCGGCCGCCACCGGTCCCGTCGCAGGCCCACGGTCCTGCATCAATTCGCGGATGAGGGCTTGCAGTTTCTCCGATTGGGCCTGCACGCCAGTAAAGTCAGGCGCCGCCACCTCCACAGGCGCGCGAAGCCTCGCCAAAGTGGTCGCGCTCGCGGCACTGGCGGGGTCCGACGCCTCCTGCGAGAGTTCTTGCAGCAGGCGCGCGATGCGTGGATCGGGCTGACTACTGATAGCCTGCGTCGGATTGATCCCGGTCCAGGGCGGTTGAAAGGTCGGCGGGATGTCGCCGGACCTGATGGGCTGGCCTGCAGGCACGCCGACCGGGCCAGGCAGGCGCGGGGGAAGGCCAGGCGTCCGCGGATACCGTTGTTGGGCGATGGGCGACGGATAGGAAGGGGCCGGGTATAGAGCCATCGTGTCGTACTCCTCGTTGCGTGCGATTATCGCACAGTCCTTACGATTGTTGACCCGCCACCTTGTAGACTTGCCACTGCCAACTGAAACTGCCGCCCGCCGGCACGACCGTCACGCGCAACCCCAGTGTCCAGGCGGCGGTCCAGTCTGTTGTCGAATTGAACAGCGTGCCCGACACCGGATCCCCGCCATTACTCCGGCACGAACTGGTCACCGTGATCAGGCGCGTGCCACTTGTTTGTCCGTGCCGAATGCGCGCCGACCCGCAGAGAAACCCGCTGGCTGGGACACTGCCGGCAGGGCTGCAATTCCCAAGGGTTCCGCCGTCCGTTTCATGCCGAAAGAGCGGGATTGTCGCGCCGCCAACCCCTGCCTCTAGCGTGTACACAATTAAGAGCGTATCGAGAGCCGTGAGGCCAGCCGGAATCGCTGCCGTATCGACCGTAATAGCGGCGGCGCTCACGCCCTGACTCCCTTGCGCCGCATGGAGCAGCGTCAGGACGCCGGGCACGACCAGCGTCGTGCTGCCATCATCCTCCGTCGTGGGGATCGTCGGGGGCGGGGACGTCGATTCCGGGAGCGTGGGCTGCGCGGGCGTCGGCTGGGGGAAATAGGGGTGATCCTTTTCGAGGGCCCCTGGCGTCGGATCGAGCCCCCGCGCCTCCAGAATCGCCGCGTCAATCATCCCGCGCAACTTAGCAGAGAGATGATCGAACTCCTCGACCACGGCCGAATCTTGAATCAGCTCACGAAGGACGGGTGCGTACTGTGGGCGGCCCATGACAAATTAGTCGTCTAATCTACGGTCCCGCGTCTTCGGGCGTGACCGGGACAAATACTCGTTCCAACGTCCACGCATTCGAGATCGCCGCGGCATCGCCGATCTGGAAGGCGACAAACGTCGCCCCCGCCAAGTCCAATCCTTCGACGCGCCGAAAGACGCGCGTCTCGCTCCCGTCGGGCGTCAGATCCACCGTTCCCGTGCGTGAGGTATCGAGCCCGAAATCGAGATCCGCCGTGACGGTGAGCGTCACCCCACTCGCCGCTTTCGCGACAATCCACGGCGTCGTGGCCCGGAGGGGTTTCCCATTGTTCCAGGCATACGGTTTCGTCTTCACGATCGCCTGAAACGTCGTCGCGTCATCCGCCGTGTCGGTCGTATCGCCACGCAGAATCTTATTGTTCGCGGTCGAGTCGGCGAAGTACAGCGTCTTGTCCCGGCTCATCGCCGCCGCCAACGTCTTGGCAAACAGCACAACGGCCCGAGACGTCCGCAGCTTGCCGCCCGTATCGAACACTTGCCATCCACCCGTCCGTTTCGTGTACACGGCGATCAGGTTTGGCTCGTTATTACTGCCCGTGGCCCAGGCAAACCAGACCTGATCTTTCGCGGGGTAGTCGACGACCCAGCCGACTTTCGTTGTGGCGGCCAGATTGACCGTATCCCAGAGATCGCGGACCCCGTCGCCGATCGGGGTGACGGGGGTGGACCCGACCACCATCGGCCCGACTTGGCTATCGAGAAAGAAAATCGCGGGCCGCCCGGCGGCATCTTCCCCGACGGCGATACATTCCTGCTCCAGCGCGCCGCGGGTGAGGGATACTTCCAACACGTCAAAAACAGGGTTCGTCCCACCCGTCGGCAGGATCTTCCGAATCTGGCTGTACTTGAAGACATAGACGGCCCCGTAGATCGGCCCGGCGAACCCCGTCCCATCCCCGCCCGTGCCTTCGTCGATGTCGAAAAAGTTGCGGACATTCAACGTATCAGGGACCCGTTCGTCGTCCCCTTTGTCGGCCGTCCCTTTCGCCGGGCTGAACCAGATACGGCTTTGGGGTTGACCTGATTCCCAGGCCCCTAACCCGAGGATCCGGTTGAACGCCGCGACGACATATTTGACGCTGAAGGGCGCAATGTAGGCGCCGAGCACCGCCGACAGACTGTTCGCGCTGTAGGTGCTGACAAGGGCGCTATCGTCATACGTGGTGGTGGCCACAGCGATTTCCGAGAGTTCGTAAAAGGTGCTGTTGTTGGTCGACGCCTCCACAACCCAGTGTGTTTCAGATTCGGTGATGGTCGCTGATTTTGTGACGCGGGCGGCCGTATCGTTGCCGTTCGGCGTAAAACTGACCGACGCCGAGGGCTCTGATTGCGCGACGACGACAGACCCGCTTTTGATGCGGTACCGTTGCCGGTAGTACCGTAAGACGGCCGGATACGTGCCCACTCCCCCATCATCCGCGGCCGTCGGGGCGCTGGGCGTGGCGAGGCCCACGCGGCGCACCCGAGGCGTGCCGAGCGTGGGGTCGTAGACATGCAACCGATCGACGGCGGAGTTGTACGCGAGAAAGAGCTTCCCGCCGTAACTCGCACCACGCACCGCCACGGCATCGGTAGAGGGGGTCAGATTGTCCGTCAGCGTTTGACTCGTGAAGGTCGTCGCGGCGGCCATTCGGCCAAAGATGGGCGTCCCGGCGTTATCGACGCCCCAGAGTTCCGCGTTGGCGGGATTATTCGCCGGGGAGTGTGCGATCAGGCTCGAGATGACGCCCGTAAAGGCCGATCCGATACTCGGGGCCGTCGCCCCGCCCCGCTTGCGAAAGAGTTTTGTTCGGTAGGTGTCCCCATTCCGCATCTCGACGACTTGATTCGGCCCGATGGAAAGTGGGTCACTCGCGGCATTCCGGCCGCCGGTGAAGTCGTCAAGTGGGAGCCATCGGTAGCGTGAGGCCATGCGGCTTAGTGCCCCGCTTGCTCCAGTCGGCCCTGGAGCCGATCCACCTGCGCTGAGAGATCTTGAATAGCTTTCACAAGGAGCGCGACCGACTCCTCATAACTGATCCCACGCGGAGTTATGCCGTCAGGTTCAAAGAACACGAGGCGCGGCTCGACCTGCTCCATGTCTTCCGCAATCAACCCGATCCGCTGGGTCTGCCGCAGATCTCCCCTGTATCGATAAGACACCGGGGCTAACCGAAGGACTTCTCGTAGCCCGGTCGAGAGCGGGCGCACGTCATCCTTAAATCGTATCGAGGAGACAATACAGGAGGCGGCTCCCGCGTCCGTCAACTCGTTCGTGCCAGAGTTGAGGCATGCGTCGGTGTCGCCAGCCGCCCCGGCCGAGATCCCGGCAACAAACACTTTCGCGTTAACTGTCAATCCGCCTATCCCCGCTGAATCGGTCGTAGTGCCAATAGAGATCCCGCCCGTCTCATGGAGGCGCAGCCTCTCTGACGGGCCTGCGACGCTGTCCGGACTCGTCCAGAACGTAATGACCGACGGGCGACGACCAGTGGCAACGGTTCCAATTGACTGGAACCGGATCAGTGCTGAATCGCTCATCGCGGTTCCATCATGGGCTTGCCCCACGAAATCAAACAGAATGTCTCCGCTGGTGATGGCAGACTGAGATGCGCGAGTCCCACGGCCTCTTCTGCCAAGAATTATTCCGCGATCTGTCGAAGTACTAGAAAAGACCTCTAACGCCCCGTGCACGCTCGCGCCGTCCGCTGAGACATCAAGCTTCACAATCGGACTGGTATTCCCAATGCCTAAAAGGTTGCCTGAATCATCCCAAAACAGGTTCGCATTGTCCTGCGCCAACGAGGTCCCGCTCGCGCCAGCAAAAATGACCGAACCAGCCGTGTAGGTTGTCGCGTTCGTCCCGCCGTTCCCGACAGGCAGCGTTCCCGTCACATCCGCCGTCAGGCTGACCGTCGCGCACGTCCCCGCTCCGAGCGCACTCAACACCCGCAGAAATTGATTCGTACACGTAACGCCAGCGTAGGCGGAGGGGGTGCCCGCCGTATTCACGACGAGCGCCGTGAAGCCGCTGAGGTCTTTCTCGGCGCTGAGCGTGCCGTTGGCCGCGCCGACCCAGTACTGGGCATCAGAGGGCGCGAGGCCAGTCGTGTCGGTGAGCGTCACGGTCGCACACGTCCCTACCCCGGCCGCGCTCAAGGCTCGCAGGAATTGATTCGTGCAAGTCGAGCCCGCGTAAATGGATTGCACGCCCGTGACGGTCGTGTTGAATACGAGCCCCGTGCCGAGGCTCCCCATCGCCTGTTCGGCGCTCAGCGTCCCATTCGCGGTCTGAGTCAGATAGGTCGCATCGGTCGGCGCCCCGCCAAACCCCGTCGGATTCGTGAGAATCAGGTAGCCGTTGGCGTCGGTACGCCCGAGCGTGTTCGCCAAGACGCGCCGGGGACCGTCCGGCCCCGTGTACGTTTGCGCCGAGGCCAGGACGTAACCATTACTATCCGTGCGGATCGGGAGATTGGCCAGATTCGTGAGGGGGCCATCTTGGGCATGGCCCACGAGGAGCCCGAGGAGGAGCGCGCTGAGAAGGGCCAGCCAGACGGCTACTTTGTGCATCGTCGGAAGATCCAGTTGCCTTGCTCGTCCCGGCGGGAGGGGCCGAAGACCTGCCCATCAATCAACCAGGTCGGGGAGTTCGTGCGCTCGTCATTCGGGACGCCCAGATAGGGCCAGAGCTTCGCGTACAGAATCTCCTGTTCATCCTCGTCCATGAAGATCGCAAACGCCCCAGGCACATTCCGGTTGATGACCGGCGGCTCCGGCGCATTGCCCGGAACAATGATCCGACGAATGAACGCGAGGACGCGGCTCGGCATAGCGTTACTCGTCCAAGGCTAACATGGCAAGGGCCCTGGCGCGGCGCCCCTGCCACCACCACACGTCGGCAATGTGCCAGAGCCTGGCCTCGTCGGCGCCGCTGCGCCGTGCGTGGAGCGTCAAACTCTCAACGCGGGCGATGAGAGCGTCCAACTTCCCCACGATGACGCGATGGTGATCGGCTTGTTCGCGCACTGTAGTGAGGGCCTGCGTCAAATTGTGGCTGATGCCGCGCAGGGTCGAGACCTCTTCGACGGCGCCCTGCAAGAGCGCGCCGACATCCTCCATCACGCGGGGGCCGACGGAGCGTTCTCGAATCTGGGAGATGAGCTGCTTGGCGACGTCCAGATCGAAGGCCATCGCCGCTCAGTCTTTCTGGCAGAAGATCACGCGCGCAAAGGCGCTCCGATTGTCGAACGCCGCGCCCGTAAAAACTGGGGCCGACACGGTGCCGACTGGGGTGAAGCTGACGGTCCCATTGGTCCCGGTCGCGGTGAGTGTATGACTGTGCGTGCCGAGCGCATCGCCGGCCCAGCTTGGCACGCCCGCTGGCCACGAGAGCGTGTGCCCGTGCGCGGAGCCGGCGCCCGTGGCGCCATTGGTCGGCACGCCAGCTGGCCAGCTCAGCGTATGCGTGTGCGCCGAGCCGGTGCCAGACGTCCCACTGACGGCAGACGTACCATTGGTTCCGGCCGGCGTATATGAGGCGCTTCCGCCCGTCGGATTCGCGGTCGAGTAGCCCGTCGCGCTGGAGGTTCCTGTTGAGGTATCCACGCCGTACCCATTCGTGCCGCCCGTGGTCGCACTGTTGACGTTTTGGACGTGGACATGATTCACAACGACGGTGGAGGAGGCTCCGGTAAAGATCTGTGCGGCGGCGGTCAGCGTCGAGCCAGAGTGGGTGTGCGCCGCCTCATTCGCGGCGGTCGGGACACCGGCGGGCCACGAGACCGTCGAGCCGCCATGCGTATGCGCGGCTTCCGTGGCGGCCGTCGGGACACCAACAGGCCAGGTATTCGTCCCGGCGGGGGTGCCCGCGCTGACTGAGGAGCTGGTCGCTGACGAGCCGGTGAACGTCTCGGCTGGGACGGTTCCTGCCGTCCCGGTGAACCCCGGCGCGCTATTCGTCCCGGCGGGCGTGAGACTATCCGCCCCGCCGGTTGTGCCCACGTCGGCATTCGCGGCCAGCGTCCCGAACACCGTACGACCGTTGAGCCCCGTCTGCTCGGTATAGCCAGAGGGACATGTCCCGGCATCGACCAGCACAATCGCGCCGGCCGGCAACCCGCTGCCCCCACCAGAGGTTGGGTCATGCAACGTCCAGGTATTCGTCGCCGTGCAACGGTAGATGTCCGTGAGCGTCGCCGAGGTCAGCCAGTAACTCTGTCCGGCGGTACAGGTCGAGGGGAGACTAGACCCGTTCGGTACCGGCCATTGATACTGGCTCTGAAGCCAAGACCAACAGCCGAGGACGAGCGCAATCGTCAGCGTCGTCTGGCGCACAGTTCGCATGGATTAGTTGTCCGATTCGGCGACTTCCTGCCAGTCGGTCCCGTTGTATAAGAGGACCAGGATCTTCTCCGCCGCGCCGACATCGTTCGTCGCCATGCCGGTCAGATTGATCGCATTCGCGGCCACCACAGCGTCGTCATCCGCAATCGTGCAGTCGGTGTCCGTGTTCTCCAGATAGAGCACGGCGCCAGCGAACCCGCCGGTAATCGTATTGATAGTTTCCGCCCCGGTGCAGGCGACCACGGCATAGGTGGAGGTAATGGCAAACGTCGTCGCCGCATCGACCGTCACGCTTTGCCGCGTGGCGTGGGGCACGACGAGCAGGTAGCCGTTGGAATCCGTCTTGAGTTGGAGATTGCCGAAGTTCGTCAGCGGCCCATCGGTCCCAGCCCCGGCCGCCGTCGTCACCATCAGATAGCCGTTGGTATCGTTCCGCGTGCGGAGATTCAGCGCGTTGGTGAGCGGCCCCTGACTGAGTAGCCACACCCCATGCAAGAGGAAGGCGACCGCGAACACGGACACGAGTCGGCGCATCGGGACTTCTCCTCAGGCAATCGGTAGGCTGATGCTTTCGTCAAAGGTGCGTGCGGTGGACTCGTCACCCTCGGACCATTCGAGGAGCGACGCCCGCAGTTGCCGAATGCGCAGCTCGAGATCGGCCCGCGTGGTCTGCGCTTCTTTCAAGCGTCCGAGTTGCATGTATTCGTTGTAGAGCGCCCCGTTGACGAGAATGTCGTGGAAGTCCGGCCCGATCAAGGGCTCGTCGGTGTCGTTCGCCAGATCGGTCAGATCGGCGATCCCGTCGACGGTATACGTGATAGCGGCCGAGGGCGTCGGCACCAGCGCGTAGCGCAGAAAGCGACCGACTGTCGCCCCAATCGGAATCCGCGAGAGTTCCGTTCCGGCGCCAGAGGTCATGTGCAACGTCACCGTGCCGACCGCCGCCACCGAAATGTAGAAATCGACGATATCCACGACATCGGTGATGGCCGCTCCGAGCGAGACGGCCGTCACGCCCGTCATTGTTACGGAGAGCGATCGCCGATAGCCGGTACTCCGAATGACTTCGACGAAGGCCGTGCCCACATCACCCGCCGCCGTCGATTTCATGAAGAGTTCGGCCGCTGCCGTGGGGCGCGTGTGGATGCGGCTATGTCCCAATGGGACCCAGTTTTGCGGCGTGCCGGTGAAATTCGCCGGATCGGGATACCGCTCACGGTACCAGGCGAGCGTCTGTTGCCGCAATTTCAGATCGGTGCTGGCTTCGGTGAAAAACTTAATCTCGTTCAGGACGAGTCCATAGGTCGCTTGGTTGGCGATCGAGGCTTGCGTAATGATGACGCGCCGGAGCGAGGCCATCCCGTGGGCCGACACCACGCGGCGATGCCAGTCGTTGACGTAGCGTTTCCACCGGCGCGTCACGGCGGCGGCGGGGGCCTGGGCATAGCCGAGGCGGTCGCTGAGATCCTGTTGAATCCCCAGGAATGTCATTAGGCCGCCGGATGGTGACGAATCGCTTTTAGCTCAGCCTCTAGGGCTTCGACGCGCTTCTGGAGCGCATCAGGACTGACCGCATCAGTCCCACTCAGGAGCTCGCGCAGAATGTGCGTGAAGGGCGGCAACACCATCCGGTCATCCACCGTCTTGCAGGGCACGTCAATCTTCAGCCGCGCCGTGCGGCCTTGCCCCTCCAGGTCAACCTTCCAGAGGCCATCGCGTGAGACTTTGGACTCTTTGAAGCGGTTGCAGAGCTCGACCTCTTCGACCGTCATCAGTTCTTCGTTCAGGCGGACGCCCACGAAGAACGTCGGTTGCGCGAGCTTCACTTTCGGGGCCACCGCCTGGCCGGCATCATCGAACAGTCCCGCCGGGTTGAAAATACTCCGCTCGGGGTAATTCGGGTTTTCCCGACGTTGCTGCCGATACGCTTCCCGCATCGCCTCGGCGGATGTTTTCCCCAGCGCGCCGAGAATCGTTTGGAGCTGTTCCGGCGAAATGCCGACGAGCGAAGGCATCGGCGCCGCAAACGGTGGCAGCATCTCCGGGTCGAAGTCCTGCGGCTCTTTCTTCTTCTCAGGCATCACGGCTCCTTAGTGGTCGTACCGATAGAGACGGCCCTGCGCCGCCTCAGCAACATGGGAAAAACTGCGGCCCCCGACGTGGAGTTCGCGGCGCCGCTGGTCGTACCAGTCCGCTGAGAGGTTCACAATCGTGATCGCATCCACCCACGCGAACGGAATCCCCTCATCGGTCGCATCAGGGGCATCGGTCGCATCAGCGGGCGCCGGTGGTGCTGGCGCAGGCGCGACCGGGTCGTTAACCGCGGCATCGATGGCAGGCGATTTCGGTTTCCAGAGTTTCATGGGGTCGGTTTCATGGGCGCGGCTGCCGGTGGTCGCGCCTGTTGCTGTTGTTGCAAAAACTCGAACGCCTGCTGGCCGTGCAGCGATCGCTGCCGCACCACGTTGTAATCGTTCAACAGGTACGACACTCCGACGAGCACAAGGCCGACCGCGAGGGCTAACTTCACTCCCAAAAGAATGCCGTCCTGGAGCGCCATCCGCAAGCGACCCCAAAACGTCATCTCAAGGGCGAGCGGCCAGTCGCGGATCGGGCTCTCCATCGCGTTAGAGGACGGAGACGATCCGAAAATCAGCGACAGCCCCAGGGTCGAGGGCGCCAGCCGTCTCATTGCAAATCCGAATCGACACTTGCCCCGCTGCGCTCGGAATAATGGCCGTCACCGAGAACCCGAGTCCTAAGTCTGAGGTCGTCATGGT
>Ga0184639_10001263_pt1 | contig 10835 bp, 8 predicted proteins | sample PLM31_170_b2_FD_133155 | JGI IMG/M metagenome (GOLD analysis project Ga0184639, IMG submission 133155) | Groundwater sediment microbial communities from an aquifer in East River, Colorado, USA - PLM3-1_170_b2 | ecosystem: Environmental > Terrestrial > Soil > Riparian zone | place: USA: East... | reverse complement strand
TAGAACCCCCAAGAAAAAATGTGAGCGGGGGTGACCTCGACGATCACTGAATCTTTTTCGTCGAGGGCTGCTTCGTCAGGGTACTGGGGGTATTTCTTGTACAGGAGTGCGCGGACTCGTCTGAAGTGTGGGCCCTTTTCGATCAGCTTGGCGGTCCCCTGCACCATCACGCCCTTCAGGTCTTCCCAGTGATCCGAGTAGAGATCGATAGTGAGCGTCACACGGGGGATCGCCCTGAGGTTCAGCACCTTCCTGGCGTCGATCCCGGAGGCAAAGTAGAGCCGGCCCCCTTCCAGGACGTGGCAGACGGGAACGTTGTGGGGCCACCCGTCCTCTCCCACCGTCGCGACGCGACAGACCCGCTCCCATTGGATAAACCGCGCTTCCGCCTTCCTCAGGCGCACCGAGGCCTCCCTTGCGGCTACGGGGTCGCAGAAGACAGACCCGACGAGTAGTTGATCTTGGCCGCGGCCCGCAACCGGCGCACCCAGCTTTCCCAGGCCTGGTCTTTTTTCTGCGCCAGCACCTGCTGAAGAAGCTCCTCCCGGTCCTTCTCAAACCCCGCCGGGTCGGGGGGCCGCCGTTCGAGGGTTTTGATCACGAAGATTCCCAGCGGGGTCGTCACAGGCTCAGCGACCCTGCCCACGGCCAGTTGAAGGGCGACCCTCATCCCCTCGCCCGGCAGCCGGCGGTCCGGGGCTGGCTCCGACCGCGAGAAAAATCCGGTGTCGCTTGAGGGGAACCCCTGCTTCTTGGCGAGCGTGAGCAGATCTTCGCCCCTCTCGGCCGCCGCGGCCAACTCCTTCGCGCGGACGAGGGCCAGTGCTTCGGCTTTTTGCCGCTTGAACGCTTCGGCCACCTTCCCCTTTATCTCACCGAATGCAGGGACGGTAGCCGGAACGCTTTCAACCACCTTCGCCACCACATAACCGCTTGAGGTCTTGAGCGGGGGTGTCACCCCCCCCAGAGCCAACGAAAACACAGCCTCCTCCACGGGCTGGAGACGACCGACGCCCTCGAGGGCATCTCCCCGCGCCAGCAGCGCCGTCTTTGGCTCAAGGCCGCGCTGCCGGGCCGCCGCCGGAAAATCGCTCGCGCCCCCGAGCGCGTCCTTGAGCTCCTCGGCCTTGGTCAGAGCGGCACGATCACTCTTCTCGCTTTCCAGTTTCTCCCTGATCTGGCCCGCAGCTTCCTTAAGGGGGCGCTTGCCGGCCTCCTGGATGTCCAACACCTTGATCGCGTGATAGCCGAAGGGCGTGCGCACGGGCTCCCGAGAGACCTCGCCCTTCTTCAGCCCGAAAGCCGCTTGCTCGAAGGCCGGAACCAGCTCCCCACGAGCGACGGTCCCGATCTCGCCCCCCGCGCCGGCGGTGGCAGCGTCCTCGGAGATCTCCCTGGCGAGCTTCGCGAAATCCTCTCCGGCCCGCGCCCGCTTGATGGTTTCCCCCACCTTGGCCTTCGCCTTTTCCTCCGCTTCGCTCCCGCCCACCGGCGGGACACGCACCAGCACGTGCGCGACTTTGACGCGCCGTGGTCTCTCGAACTCGGCGGCGTGTTCCTTATAGTACGCCTGCACCTCCGCGTCGGTGACCCGCTTCACGAACGCCTTGGGGCTCACCACCACGTACTGCACCCGCCGCCGTTCGGGCTCCTGGAACTGAAGAGGGTTGCGCTTCAAGAAGTCTTCGAGTTCGGGATCGGTGACGCTCACTCCGGCCATGAGCGGCGGAATCTCGACCTGTGCCCAGGCGGCCCGGACCTTCTCACGCCGGAACTCATAGGCCTGCTTGAGCTCCATGTCGGAGACCTTGATGCCCTCCTTGATGATCGCCTCCATCTTCCTCCGAATGAGCTCCCGTCGCTGCTCGACCTCGAAGGTCGCCGGGTCAATCTTCGCCCGATTCAGGGTACTCAGGTACCGCTCCCGCGAGAACCGCCCGTTCTCCTGGAAGACTCGAATCGCCTGGATCTGGGCGCGGAGCTCTTCGTCCCCGACACGGATCCCCTCCGCGTTCGCGCGCTGAAGGATCAAGGTCTCCCGGACCAGGTCATTCAGGACCTGCTGGGAGATCCCGAGGCGTTCCACAACCTCCGGGGTGAAGCGATCCTTGTAGAGCTGCCGGTAGAACTCCACGTAGGAACGGTAGAGCCGCTGATAGCGATCAAGGGGAATCTCCTCGTCGTTCACCGTCGCCACCGCGTTGGGATCGCCTCCCGTGATGCTCCCCTTTCCCCACACGAAGAAGGAAGTCCCAACGAAGGCGACAATGACGACGATCAAAAGAATTTTCGTGTTCCGCCGCAATGCCTGGATCATCCGGGTCTCCCTGAACCCTTTAAGCCTACCACGCGCGCAGGGGCGCCGCGCTTCACTCCCGCGGGCTTCCCTCTTCGGGAACCACTCGACGCGCCACGGTGATGAACCCCGTGTGAGCCACCATCCGGTGGAACGGGCGGACCGATAATCCCTCGATGTTCCACGGGCGAAAGAGGGTCTCGAAGGTCTCAACGAGACCGTAGGCAGGATGGCGCCGCAACGCCTCGGCGGTCTGCTGCGCCTGGATGATCGTCGGCACGTAGGAAAGGAAAACTCCTCCCGACCGGAGGGTCTTCACCACGAGATCAACCAGCCGCCACGGTTCGGGCAGGTCCAGAATCACGCGATCAACCGGCGCCTCGTCGGCGAGCCCCTCCTCCACGGGAGAGAAGCGCACGACCAGGTTCGTGACCTCTCCCAGGCGCGCCCGGATGTTGGCCAGCGCCCGGCGGGCGAATTCCTCACGCTGCTCATAGGTGATGACCTTCCCCTCGGGCCCCACCACCCGGAGCAACGCCAGCGTGAGGGCCCCCGACCCGGTGCCAGCCTCCAAGACCCGGCAGCCGGGATACACGTCCGCCCAAAAGAGAATCATCGCCAGGTCCTTGGGGTAGATCACCTGGGCGCCTCGTGGCATGTCCAAGACGTACTCGGCGAGCGTGGGGCGGAGAGCCAGGTATCGCATGCCGAGCGACGAGCGCAGCCAGCTCCCGTCGGGGTGGCCGATAATAGCGTCGTGGGGAATCCAGCCGCGATCGGAGTGGAAGGTCTCGCCCTTCCTCAGGGTGAGCAGGTGCCGCTTTCCTCGCTGGTCGATGAGGAGAGCCTGTTCGCCGTCCTGGAAGGATTCAAAGACGTTCATCGCGCAATCCGACGAGAGTTATAACACAAGGGACCCCGCAGAGGAAAGCCGCGGATCAGGTCCGCCGAGGGTCGGGCAGAAAACACGCCGCGACGAAGCCGAGAAGGGGCATCACGGCCGAGATCCAGAGCGCGCTCATCAGCCCCAGGTGGTCGGCCACCCAGCCCAGGACGGTGACCCCCACGCCCCCCGCGCCGATGGCGAAGCCAACGATAAGCCCCGAGGCCATGCCCGGATTGCGAGGCATGTAGGCCTGCCCCAGCACCACGGACACGGTGAAGGTGGACACCAGGACAAACCCCAGCGCGCCAAGAACGATGAAGCCCATCACGCCCCGGACGACAATGAAGGCAATGGCGAGCGGCGTGGCGAGAAGGAAGACGCTGACCACATAGCGGCGCATGCCCACGCGGTCGGCAATGGGCCCGGCGACGAGGGTGCCCGCGGCGCCAGCGCCCAGGAACACGAAGAGCAGTGTCCCGATCATGCGCGGGTCGCCCTTCAAGACGTCCAGATAGTAGAACGGAACAAACGTGGTGAAGCCGAGCTGGGCCCAGGAGCGGAGCGTCACCACGAGGAGGAGCAGGCTCATGGCCCCGACCATGGTCCCGGGCGCGGCCGCCACGAGGCCCTGGGCGCGGGGCGCCGGCGGCGCCGACAGCCTCGGAAGCGCCGCCGTCAGCAACAGGGCCACCAGTGCGCCCGGAAGCAAGAGCCCCAGGCTCCCGGGCAGACCAAAGCCCGTGACGAGCGCCGTGATCAAGGGGGGGCCGACGGCGATTCCGATGTTCCCCCCCGTGGAGAAAACCGACAACCCCGTCGCCTTGCGATCGCCCGCCACCCGAGTGGCTGTGCGATACCCTTCCGGGTGGTACGCGGCAATGCCGAATCCCGAGATGACTACCAGGACCAGCACGAGGCCGTAGGAAGGCGCGAGCCCGGTCAGCGCGAGCCCGAGGGACGAGAAGAAGACCGAGAGCGGCAAGAGCCAGCGGCGCGCCGTCCGGTCGGCCCAGTAGCCGAAGAGCGGTTGGATGAGGGACGACGTCACGTTCGCCATGAGCACGATGGTGCCCGCGGCCGCGTAGGAGAGATCGAGCGCGGTTCTCAGAAACGGTAGGATCGCGGGGAGCGCGCCCTGATTGGTGTCGATGACGAAGTGTCCCAGCGCCAGGAGCCCGAGGAGGCGCATGTCGGGCTTGACGCGTTCGCCGACGGACACGGCCGTGGAGACGGGTAAGGGCGCCGCCCGCGCGTCTCGGTCGGGAGTCATATGGCCCCTTATGCTACACTAAACTCGACGATGAAGGTCAGCGAGCTTGGTCACGTCGCGCTTTTCGTGCGCGATCTCGAGGCATCGATCCACTTCTATCGCGACCTGCTGAGCTTACGCGACGTGGGCAGAGGAAAGAACGGCAAGATCGCTTTCTTCTCGGCCGGCCCGCATCACCACGACCTCTCGATCGAAGTGGCGCGCGTGGACGGTCCCGCGCGGTCCAAGGGCGCGCCCGGCCTCTACCACATCGCGTTCCGGGTCGGGACGACGCGCGAGGCGCTCGACGAGGCCCGCCGCTGGGTGGAGGAACACAGGCTCACGCCGTTCGGCGAGATGAACGGGCGCGAGAGCGCCTCCTTCTCGATCCATGATCCCGACGGTCACGAGATCGAGCTCTACGTGGACCTCCGCGCGGGCTGACGCACACGCCAGATCGCCCCCATTCCTGCCAGCAACGCGAGCACCACAAACGCGAACGCCCCCAGATAGCTGCCGGTCACGTCGAAGATCGCCCCGCCCGCCCAGGCCCCGATAGCCTCCCCGGGGCCGGTGGCCAGGACGATCCAGCCGTAGATGGCGCCGAAGCTCTTCCCCGCGAAAATGTCCGCCGCCCGCGCTGCCGTGACGATCCCGCTCGACCCCTGCGCCAGGCCGTAGAAGAGCACGCAGCCGACCAGCCAGCCGGGCCAGCCGGTCCAGGCCAGGAGCCCCAGGTTCGCGATACCGACGATGGCGCTCGTGTAGGTGAGCGTCAGCGTCGGAGCCCGTCCCAAGCGGTCGGCCAGCCACCCGGTAAGGAGGCGCCCGGCGAGGCTCACCAGGCTCACGGTGCCGAGGGCGGTGGCCGCATTGGTCGGGGAAATCCCGGCTCCCACAGCGAAGGCCACCATGTGGACGTTCACGAGTGGGAACGCCATCGCGGAGAAGAACCTGACCGCCACCAGCCACCGGAAGGCCGGCGCGCGGGCCGCGCGCGCGAGAGTCCAGGCGTTGTCAAGCGACGGGCGGCCGGGTTCTCCGGCGTCATCCCCCCGGGCCCGGCCGCTGGCGGGATCGGGCAGGCGCTGAAACGCGTTGGCGGGAATCAGGATGGCGATGAGGAGGACGGCCCACAGGAGGAGCGTGGTTCTCCATCCGTAGCGGGCCACGAACGCCTGAGCGAGGGAGATGAAAAGAAAGGCGCCGAAGCCGGTACCGAGGTCCGCCACGGCGATCGCCTTTCCGCGCGCGCCCGGATACCAGAGCGCCGCGACCACCATGTTGGGCTGGCTCCCAAGCGCCGAGAGGCCGAAGCCGGTGATGATCCCGTAGGTCAGCAGGAGAAGGGGAAGGCTTTCGGCCCGGCTCGCCAGGAGAAGCCCCAGAGCCGCCAGCAGCGTCCCGCCCTGGAACAAGCGCCGGGGCCCCAGCCGGTCCAGGGCGTAGCCGACCGCGGGACCGCCGAACCCGCCGAGGAGCAGCACGACGGATTGGATGCCGGCGACCTCGCCCCGGGAGGCCCCGAACTCCTGGATCAGCGGCAGGTAGAGGACGGCGAAGGCCATGACGATCCCGTTCTGGATCGCCATGGTGAGCGCGGCGATCGCCACGCTCCAGAGTCCGCGTCGGGTCGCGTCCAGAGGTCGCGTCAGGCGTTAGCCGGCGCGGCGGCCCAACTGACGAGCCAGACAAGGCCCGAGAGAGGAGCCCACCGGAGGCATAACGGCCCAGCCCGCCTCCGGCGGGACTGGGTGCCCGCGAGGGAATGGCGACGACCGAGAACGACGTATGGCGAAGTCAGTTGGGCCGCCGCTAGGTATCCCCGAAGGCCGAAAAACCCGTGATGTCGCGGCCAACAATCAGCGTGTGGATGTCGTGGGTCCCCTCGTACGTCACGACCGTCTCGAGGTTGAGCATGTGGCGGATGATCGGGTGCTCGTCCACGATGCCCGCCGCGCCCAGGATGTCGCGGGCCATCCGCGCCGTCTCCAGCGCGATGTGGACGTTGTTCATCTTCGCCATCGAGATCTGTTGGGGCGTGGCTGTCCCGCGGTCCTTCAGTCTTCCCAATTGCAGCGCCAGGAGCTGAGCCTTGGTGATCTCGGTCAGCATCCAGACCAGCTTCCGCTGCACCAGTTGGAAGGCGGCGATCGGCTTGCCGAACTGGATCCGCGTCTGGGCGTACTGAAGGGCCCAATCGTAGCAGGCCATGGCGGAGCCGACAGCGCCCCAGGCGATGCCGTAGCGGGCCTGGGAGAGACAGCCGAGCGGGCCGCGGAGCCCATTGGCACCGGGAAGCTTGTTCTCGAGCGGGATCCGACAGTCCTGGAACGAAAGCTCCGAGGTGATGGACGCCCGCATCGAGAATTTCCCGTGGATGTCCAGGGTCGAGAAGCCCGGAGTCCCCTTCTCGACCAGGTAGCCGCCAACCTCGCCGTCGTCCCCCTTGGCCCAGACCACCGCCACGTCGGCGAGGGAACCGTTGGTGATCCAGAGCTTCGTGCCGTTCAGAATGTAGGACTCTCCCTTCTTCACCGCTCGGGTCTTCATGCTGCCCGGATCCGAGCCGTGATCGGGTTCCGTGAGACCGAAGCAGCCGATCGCCTCCCCACGCTGAAGCCTGGGGAGCCATTCCTCTTTCTGAGCCTCGGACCCGTAGGTGAAGATCGGATACATGACGAGACCGCTCTGAACCGACGCGCACGATCGGAGGCCCGAATCCCCCCGCTCCAGCTCCTGCATGATGAGGCCGTAGGCCACGCTGTTGAGACCGGCGCAGCCGTAGCCCTTGAGGTTGGCCCCGAACACCCCCAGCTCTCCGAGCTTCGGGATCAGGTGTGTGGGGAAGGTCTCCTCCCGGTGGTGCTGGGCAACGATGGGCAAGAACTCCGCCCCGACCCAATCGCGGATGGCCTCCCGCACCATCCGCTCCTCCTCGGTCAGCAGCTCCTCGATCCCGTAGTAATCAACCCCGCGAAACTTCTCCATGACCCTTCACCTCGTTCGCCCACCCGACGAGACCCGGGATTCAACCGAGGCGCGCGTCAGACGTTGGTGACGATGGCCGGGGTGTCCTCGCCGAGGGCCTGCTCCAAGGCCTGGGCCAGGAGCTGATCGTGCTCGTGGCTCGCCGCGAAGATCCTGCACTGAGCCACTTTCCCCGGGAGGTACTTGAAGAGCTCCGTGAGCCGCTCCTTGGAGACCCGCCTCGAGGCGGAGTCGTAGATGTAAATCTGCCGGTCGCCCATCGCCAACGGATTCAGGGGGCGCGGGTCCTGGAGCGCCATGTCGATTTTGAACGGGAACGTCTTGAGCGAGGCCGGCAACCGCTCCCGGACGCGCGTCTCCACCTCCTCGGCCTTCATGAAGTCCACCCCGCGCTGGAGCTGGTACTTGTCGAGCATCACCTCGTGAGACATGCGCCACTTGAGTTTCCGATCCAGGATCTGCCGCCACTCCGCACCGAGGGCCTTCCGCCCGGCATCTTCGGCATCGTGCCAGCGGCCCACCTCCTCCAAGAGGGTCCACTCGGTCAGGTGCAGGTAGGGATGGAGCTCTTTCCTGAGATCCCATGGAAAGATGATTTTCATGGTATCGCGGAAAATCTCCTTCAGGTGGAGATCGATCCCGCGCGTGGTCCGATGATAGTACACGTTGGTGTACATGTAGAAGCGCGCATTAAGGAACATGATGAACGCCTGCGTTCCACCCCGGTCCAGGGTCAGCCCCTCGTCGGTGAAGAAGGAGTAGTAGATGATCCGGTCGATGTCGATAGGGCCCACGGCGATGCCGCACATGTACGAGTCGCGGAGCACGTAGTCCATGTTGTCGGCGGTGTAGATGCCCGAGAGAATCGGTTTCAGGAAGGCGAGCCACCGGGGATGGCCCGCCTCGGGCCGCGTGAAGGCTTTCCCCATCAGGTAGCAGATCCAGCCGGGATCGATCGTCTCACCGGGAACAAACGGCCCGGAGGGGCTCCGGCGCAAGCCGCGGATGACGTCCCCCAGCTCCTCCCGGATGATGCGCTGACCGACCATCTCGTGGGTCAGGTCGAAATCCACCAGGAAGTTGTCGTCGAAGAAGTGGCCGAAGGGGCCGTGGCCCACGTCGTGGAGCAGGCCCGCCATGCGGAGCAGCTCCTCGATCAGCGGGGCCGACGGGCAGTCGGGGAAGACGGACTTGAGCGACGGGTAGAGCTGTTGGGCGAACCGGCCGGCCAGGTGCATGGCGCCCAGGGCGTGCTGGAACCGACTGTGCTCGGCCGCGGGGAAGACCCAGCGCGCGGACTGAAGCTGCGGGATCCGCCGGAGGCGCTGCACCCACGAGGTGTCCACCAAGTCCTGCTCGGTGGCTTCTCCGGGGACGCCGTTCGGCCGGGTGTAGAGGATGTAGCGATGAATGGGGTCGGCGATGAGGCCGCGCCCCTGGTAGGTGTCCACCCCTTTCATCTGACTGTTGAACTCCTCGCCAACAAGTTTACGCCGCCAGTTCGGGATGCGCCAGATAGTCGCGGAGGGCATCCGACCAGGGACGGAGCGGCGGCCAGCCCTCAAGCTCCCAGCAATAGTTTCGAAGGGCGGAGTTCCGGGGACGGGCTGCTGGACGCTTCAGGTCCTTCGACGTGATCGGCGCAAGGCGGGTCCCCGTGAGCCCGGTGTTCTCCAAAATTGAGGCGGCGAAGTCATACCACGAGCAGGAGCCGCTGTTCGTGACGTGCCAGATGCCGTAGTGCGGCCCGCTGATGAGCCTGGAAATGGCCCGGGCAAGATCGTGAGTGTATGTGGGCGACCCCACCTGATCGTCCACCACCCGCAGATCCTCCCCTGCTCGGGCCTTGGTCAGGATGGTCTTCACGAAATTCTTCCCGCCCGGGCCAAAGAGCCAGGAGGATCGCACGATCCAGTGGCGCGGCATCAGGGTCTGAACGTACCGCTCGCCAGCCAGCTTCGAGCCGCCGTAGCAGGAGATCGGGTTCGGCGTGTCGAACTCGGTGTACGGGTCCGGCTTGCCTCCGTCGAAGACGTAGTCGGTGGAGAGATAGCAGCAGGCGGCCTCAACGTCCTGACAGGCGACGGCGAGGTTTCGGCTCCCGAGGGCATTGACGCGCCAGGAGCGGTCGGGGTCCTGCTCGCACCCGTCCACGTCCGTCCACGCCCCCGCGTGAATGACCACCTGGGGCTTCGAGCGGCCGACGGCAGAGAGGGTCGCGCCGAGATCGGTGATGTCCAGGTCGGCGTGGGCGAGGGGAATGACTTCGTGCTCGAGACTCAGGTTCTCTCGGAGCGCCCGGCCCAACATCCCCGTGGCTCCCGTCAGGAGGATCTTCATCAGCGGTTGATGTACTGCCTTGCGTAGTAGGCCTTGAACTCTCCCGACTTGATGGGACGCCACCAGGCCTCGTGCTCTCGGTACCACCGGACGGTCTCGGCGAGCGCCGCGCCGAACTCATAGGCCGGTTTCCACCCGAGAGCCCGGATCTTGTGACAATCCAGGGCGTAGCGCCGGTCGTGACCGGGGCGATCCGTCACGGGCCGGATCAGGCTCTCGGGTTTACCCAGGAGTCGAAGGATCTGACGGGTCAGGACGATGTTCTCCACCTCCGTATCGCCCCCGATGTTGTAGATCTCACCGGGGACTCCGGAGTGGAGCACGAGATCAATCGCGGCGCAGTTGTCCAGGACGTAGAGCCAGTCCCTCACGTTCTTGCCGTCTCCGTACAGGGGGAGCGGAAGGTCCTCCAGCGCGTTGGTGATGAAGAGGGGGATCACCTTCTCCGGGTACTGGTTCGGCCCGAAGTTGTTCGAGCTCCGGGTGATGAGGACCGGCAACCGGTAGGTGGTCCAGCAGGCGCCGACGAGAAGATCCCCCGCGGCCTTGGACGCCGAGTAGGGGTTCGAAGGCCGAAGCGGCGCGCTCTCCCTGAAGGCTCCTCGCTCGATGGAGCCATAGACCTCATCCGTGGACACCTGCACATAGCGGGGAATCCGGAGCTCCCGGGCCGCCTCCAGCAGGGTAAAGGTGCCCAACACGTCCGTCTTCAGAAACTCATCCGCCCCCATGATCGACCGATCAACGTGGGATTCCGCGGCGAAATTGACAATTGCGTCCACGCCCCGCGTCGCTTCCCGCACCATCGCAGCGTCGCAGATGTCGCCGTGGACGAACCGATAGCGGGAATCCCCCTCGACCTCCCGAAGGTTCTCGGGGTTGCCCGCGTAGGTGAGCTTGTCGAGATTGATAACGGAATACGTCGGGTATTTCCCCAGGACGTGACGGACGAAATGAGATCCGATGAACCCCGCCCCGCCCGTCACCAGCAGCTTCAAGCGCGCCCTCGGTAATTCGGGCCCATACGGCGACGCGGCCTGACGGGCGAGGCCGGGCGGGAGGCGGCGCACGGG
>Ga0184639_10001262_pt1 | contig 10836 bp, 7 predicted proteins | sample PLM31_170_b2_FD_133155 | JGI IMG/M metagenome (GOLD analysis project Ga0184639, IMG submission 133155) | Groundwater sediment microbial communities from an aquifer in East River, Colorado, USA - PLM3-1_170_b2 | ecosystem: Environmental > Terrestrial > Soil > Riparian zone | place: USA: East... | reverse complement strand
TCGGATGCGCCGTTCATATTGGGCGTGTCGCTGATCGCGCTCTTTGCGCTGCTGGGCGCGCTGCGCGTCAACGCCAAGCGTATCGCCGTGCTGGGTGTGCTGTGCGCGATCAACGCCGTGCTGCGCCTGGCCGAGACGCTCATCCTTCCACTGCCGGGCGGCTTCTCGCCGGTGTTCTTGTTGATTATCTTGGTCGGCTATGCCTACGGCGCGCGCTTTGGTTTCCTGTTCGGCGCGTTCAGCCTGCTGACCTCGGCGCTGGCGACCGGCGGCGTCGGCCCGTGGCTGCCCTTTCAGATGTTCGGCGCGGGCTGGGTGGGCTTGACGGCGGGGCTTCTTGGCAAATTGAGATTAGGGATTGGAGATTTGCGATCGTGGATTGTGGAATCTCGGCTTCCTATCTCTAATCTCCAATCTTCGACTTCCAACTTCCAACTTCCAACCTCTAACCTCCAACCTCCAACCTCCAACCTCGATCTCGCGTTGCTTCTCCCTTTCGGCTTCATCTGGGGCTTTTTGTATGGCGCGGTTCTGAATCTGTACTTCTGGCCGCTCGTCGATGCGGGCGCGGGGTTGTCGTGGCAGGCCGGGCTGGGGATCGGGGATGCGCTGGGGCGTTATGCCGTGTTTTACGTGGCCACCTCGTTATGGTGGGACATGGTCAGCGCGATCGGCAACGTGGTGCTGCTGGCCTGGCTAGGGCTGCCGATCCTGCGCGCGCTGCGGCGCTTCGGTGCGCGATTCCAGTTCGAAGTCAAGACCGTGTTCGAAGCGAAGCAAGCACCCTGAGCAGAGTTCGACGCTGGTTGGGACGGAGTCAATAGGTCCGAACATTACCCGGCGTCTTTGAGCTTTTGAAAACCCGCCATCAGTGCCAGCAGGCCGGCCATGATCGCCAGCAGCGCGCCCCAGCGCTCGCCGGGCGTGCCGGAGAAGACCGGCTGGTAAGTATCGTAAATCGTCGCCAGGAGCCCTTCCGCGCTACTGATCGCCTTCTCGCGGCTTTCCTGCCACTCTGCGCGCGCGTCGCCGTACGTCCGCATCAAGCCGGCATACTCGTCACCCTGCGCCTCGCGTTGAGCCGCGTAGTCGTCTCCCTGAGCCTGGCGGACGTCGGCGTATTCCTGGCCCTGCGCTTCGCGGGCGCTGGCATAGTCCCGGCCCTGAGCTTCGCGGGCCTCTGCATACGCTTCGAACTGCGCGACGGCGGTCGCCTGGTAAATCTCCCCTTGCGTCTGTAGGGTGAAGAGATAACTGCCGAGCAGCTGGGGATCGGCCGGCAAGGGTGGCGATGTCAGCGTCGGCCACGGGGTCGGCAAGGGCAGGGGTGTGGGCGAAGGCCATGGCTTCAGAGTCGGCAGCGGCGTGGGGGAAGGGAGCGCGGTGGGTTGAGGTGGCTCGGCAGGTTGAGATTGGGCGACGGTGCGCTGTGCAGACGCGTCGAAGAAATCCGGCGAGAGGATACCGGGGAAGGTCCGGCAGCGCGTGAACAGATTGGCTCCGAGACAGGCACAATCGGCTTTCTGCGCTTCGGTGAGTTTTTCCCGCTCGGCTTTGGGCAGCGCCCAGCACGCGTCGGCTATGAGTTCATGGCCCAGGCCGGTGGCGCGGACGCCGGCCTCTAAGAGCCAGCGGGTGGGCATGAACCGGCTGATCACTTCGCCGCCCGGAATCGTGTCCAGCGGGAGAAGCGCGCCGCCGAAAAGGAACTGCGGCACCAGCGCGGCGATGACGAGCAGCATGGCCGAGTTCTGATTCGGCGCGGCCGCCGAAATCGTCAGCCCGATGATGTAACCGGTCAGTGTGCCGAGGAACAGTGTGACGAGCAACGGCAGCGGGCCGTCCGGCAAGGGCGGGTTCACAAATAGCATCGTGCAGATCAGCAGCACCACTGCCTGATACAGCGCGACGATCACCCCGACCCACGCTTTCGAGAGCAGGTACGGCACGATGCGGAGATTGACCACCCGCTCGCGGCGGTAAATATCGATTTCTTTGACGATCTCGCGCAAGCCGCCCATCGCCCCGACGAGCGCGGTCGTCAAGGTGCCCATGAACGATGCGATGATGATTCGGCCCGGGTCGCCGTTCACCGGGTCAAACAGATTGGAGCCGTACGCCAGATACGTCAGCCCCAGCAGCGGCGCTAATGCCAGCATTAAGCCGAGCGAAATCTTGTCCTGAAACAGGATTTTGAGGTTACGCGCCGACAGGATGCGGAACTGGCGCCAGGCCGAAACGCGCGCGCCGCGCGCCGACCCCGAACTGGCCGGCCTCTCGTCGGAACGAGACACAGTGGAAGATGGGACGGTCTGGCCGTGTGCGGCACGAAAACGGTCGGCCCAGTCCGCGGGCGATCCACGCGCCGGGTCATCCAGGATGCGGTAAATGTCGTCGAACTCCATCTCCTTTTCCAGGCGCTCGCGCTGGGTGCGGTAAGCGTCGAAGTAGGCCAGCGCCTCCTCCGGCGGGCCAAAGTAGGCCAGATAGCCGCCGCGCGCCAGGAAGATGACTTTGTCGCACAGGATGATGTTCTTGGTAGCGTGCGTGACCAGGATGACCGTGCGCCCCTGGTCGGCCAGGCGGCGCAGCAGTTTCATCATGTCGTACTCGGTGCTGGGGTCGAGGCCGCTGGTCGGCTCGTCGAGGAAAAGCAGGCGCGGCCGGGTGATCAACTCGACGCCCAAGGAGACGCGCTTGATCTGGCCGCCCGAGAGCTGCGCGATGGGCACGTTCTGGCGTTCGGTCAAATCGAGCTCGGCCAGCACCGCCTGCACCTGAGCCTGGCGCTCGGCCGGGGCCGTATCGGGCGGCATGCGGAGCTGTGCCACATAAGTCCAGCGCGCTGGCGGGAGTCAACTCTATGTGGACGATGCTGCGTTGGGGCACGTAGCCCAGATCATTGCGGAACTGGTCATAGCGCCGATATAAATCCTGGCCGTTGACCCGCACCTGCCCGTGTGTGGCCCGGTGGTATCCGCTGAGCGCATCCAGCAGTGTGCTCTTGCCTGCGCCGCTCATGCCCACCAGCGCGACAAATTCACGTGGCTGGATTGTGAATTGGATGTCCTGAAGCAGGTTGGTGCGCCTGTGCGTCACAAGCCGCCTCAGCCCGCACGCCTCCAGCCGCAGCCCGGTCTCGGCTTGCGCTTGCAGGCTCGTTCCGGATAGCGTGAAGGTGAATGGGCCAATGCTTAGCTGGTCGAGCTCGGTGAGCCAGGCTTCGTGGTCGACGCGCTGGCCGTTGACGAACACGCCATTAGTGCTGCGTAGATCGCGCACGCGGACGCGCCCGCCCAGCCGTTCGACCACCGCATGGTAGCGGCTGACGCTGGGATGCGGGAGCACGATAGTGTTATCGGAAGCGCGGCCCAGGGTGAGGTGCGCGTGTTCGGCCAGGTTCAGCGCCCGCGACTCTGCCACTTCCGGCTCAACGCCGAAGACGGTTTCGGGATACAGGGTCTGCGGTGCGCCAGTGATGCCAGGTTGGCGCACCGGGCCGGCTGTCGCCGGAGCGCTGATGGCCTCCTGCCAGGCCGGCGTCAGGTCTCCGGCGCGCGGGAAGCGGCCGGCAGGGTGTTTGGCCAGCGCGCGCCGAATGACAGCCTCGGCTGCCTTGGGAATCCCAGGCACGTATTGGCTGACCGAGGGGACAGGCTGAGAGAGATGCGCCTCCATGATTTCGGTGCCGGTCTGGCCGCCAAACGGCTTGCGGCCGGTGACCATCTCGTACAGCACGATCCCCAGCGAATAAATATCGCTGGCGGGCGTGGCCCGTTCGCCGCGCGCCTGTTCCGGGGAGAAGTAGGCAGGCGTGCCGACCATCGGTCGCTCGCCCGGCGTGTCAGCAGTTTGGGCGATCAGCGCGGCGATGCCGAAGTCCGCCAGGTAGCACGTTTCGTCCTCGTCCACCAGCACATTGCCCGGCTTCACGTCCAGGTGCACCAGGCCGCGCCCGTGCGCGTAATCGAGCGCGGCGGCGATTTGAGTCAGGTAATGGGCGCAGCGACTCAATGGCAGCGGCCGTCCCAGCCGCTCCGCCAGGCTGCCGCTCTCGATTAGTTTAGCCGCGATGTACGTCACTCCACCGCGCTCACCGAAGCCGTAAATCGGCAGGATGTTCGGGTGCTGCAAGCCGGACAAGACGATTGCCTCGCGTCGGAAGCTTTCCAAGAAGCCTGGCCGCTGCGAGAGCTGCAGTGAGAGCACCTTGAGCGCGACCCAGCGGTCATTCTCGATATCGCGCGCGCGGAAAACCGTCGCCATCCCGCCCTGACCCAGCACGGATTCCAGGTGATACTGGCCCAGCTTCTGCCCGACGCTCACCTGCACAAAATCGCCGCCGCCCATCACCTGCCGCTCCAGGCGCGCGATATGAGCAAGGACGTGCTGAAGGTAATGGTGAAGCGTCTGGATGATTTGGTCGGTGAGCTGGGGATGGGCGGCGATGACCGCGTCGAGATTGGAACGGGTGAGCTCCAATGTGACGGTGCGCTCGAGCGCGCGGATGGTTGCCATGCGGCGCTGCCCGCCGAACAGCGCCACTTCGCCGATCAGCCCGCCCGGCCCGCGCTCTTCGAGGACGATTTCCTGGATGGTATCAACCTGTTTAACGGTCTGCACTCGGCCCGAGACGATGATGAAGCACGCCTCGCCGACATCGCCTTCGTAAAAGAGCGTTTGCCCGGCTTCGAAGACGCGTTCGGTCAGCTGTCCGGCCAGCGCCGTCAACGCCGGCTCGTCCAGGCCAGAGAAAAAAGTGGAAGTGTGGAGGAGCGCAACGCGCTCGGAGACCGGGAGCATAGTGGCTCCTGGATAGGCCCGTTGCCCGAAGACTGGGCGGTCAGCACAAATGCTGCTGGACGGCTACGTTTACCGACCCACGAGCAATTGTTTGAAGCGAGCGGATTGCGGGTCGAGCTGTTGCACTACTTTAATGGCCGACACGACAGCGCTCTCGTGGCAATCCACATCGTGCGTGTACGTACCCACAAACCACAAATGATTTTTCCCTTGCAGGCGGGTCAGGCTGTGTTGTGCCTGAAAGTAACTCAAATTGACTTTCGGATGGTAGTAGGTCGCTAGCGCATAAAGCGGTTCGGGCATTTGGGTTTCGTAAGTGACCCAACTCCTGAAAATGGGTTTCCGGCTCTTCCAGCTTTTCCATATCGTATTCGTGCTGTACCTGCCATCGTAGCGAGTATTGACTACCGACCAATGTTTTTCTTGGGCCGGCATCAAGCGCCTGTCGCCATGTACGGCGATGGTTGTCTTGAAATACTCGACTTGGTTTAGCGTTTGACGTATTTCTTCTGCTCCTTCAAGCTGGGCGAGCAAGGTGCGGGCTTCGTCAGCGTTGGTCGCGATAACCAAATGATCAAATGCATAGGCGCGGCCATCGGCATTGTGGACGACATGGGTGTTGCCAGGTCGTGTAATACGGCTAATGTCGGCTGACAATTTAATATCGGTTCGAGTCAAAGCCCGAGCGACGGCTTTTACATAGGCTTGCGTTCCACCCACTACCTCGGTCCAGCAATACGGTGATAACCCCGACGATTTATGCATAAACGAATACTTCAACACGTTATAGGCTGAGAAGCGCTTAAAGTCTTCCAGCCCCACACACCAGCCGGCCATCAAAAGAGGATACAGAAAGTCGTCTTTGAACGACCGAGCGACCGGCAGGTTGTTTAGAAACTGTTCGAGGGTGATGGACGGATCAGGCGTATCCATCAATCGAACGGCGCTGCTCAACACGCGCTGATGTTGCAGCATTGCTAACAGCGATTGGGGCCTCAAGGCTGACCAGATGACTTTGCCGTCTCGTACCGGCGGCAGCATGAACACCCGGCGGTTGTCCACCGTGTAGAGCGTGGCCGTCATCGGGAATTTGCACAGCGCCACGCCTAACGTGCTCAGCAGGCGGGTGAACTTCGGAAACATAACGTCCGAAAAAAACTCGAAGCCCGCATCAATGCCGATGCGTTCGCCGCCTTGCTCCACTTCGATGGTGTGGGCATGACCACCCAGACGATTTTGTTTTTCAAACAGCGTCACGTCGTGATGGTCGTTGAGCAACCAGGCGGTTGTTAGCCCTGCCGCTCCGGCACCGATAACGCCGATGCGCATAAGTCCTTGCTTGTATTTGTTTACGGGTACCCGGCGACTGTAAGCCGCTGCTACAACAACGCCAAGTCCACCTGCGTGGACTGAGCCTGTAGCCGACGAAGGTCGGCTTTGCGTAGTTGTTGTTGCGATTTCAATCGCCGGGCAATAAACAACTGCCCTTGCTTCTATATGAGCGCCACATCCGCGCCGCGATAGAACTGCTTGGCCCACAGCCGATACCGGCCGATCGGGCCATCGCCTTCGGCCAGGATGGGCGGCTGGACGTACCGCTTGTGCTGCCAGATGATGAAATCTTGTTGGGTATCGTGCGCGAAGCCGTTGAAGGTCGTGCAGGCAATAATCGCGTTGATCAATGAGCGCGGCAAGAGCGCCAACAGGGAATGGATACGCTGCGGCTGGGTCGCTTCATGCAGGCTTAAAGCCAGACGCAGGGTGATGTTCTGGCCGTCGGTGGGGGTGGCGAGGACGAAGAGTCGCGTCTGTATGCCGTATTGCGGCACGTGCGCATCGACCCGCGAGTAGCCGAGACCGTGAACGTGAATCTCGAATTCCGCGCGGATCGGTGGACCGAGCAAATAGGCGCGCGTCATGACGTACTTCACATTGAGATAAGGGCCGTCTGTAACCAGTTCTTTCAGCATTTCCACGGACGTATAGCCATGTACGGCAGAGAAGTGCCCGATGTCGACGCTGTTCTCCGAAGTTTCCTGCGGGTGGCCGCGCAGGTGCCAAGCCTTCGCGAGCAACGGCGACCAGTGGCGCACATCCAGGTCTGGCACTTCCCACTCCGGCGCGTGACCCTCGCTGTCGTGATAAGCCAGGATCAGACCGTGCACTTCGCGCACGGGCAACACACGCGCTTTCGCTTTGGGCGGCAGCCGGGTGCCGTACGGAATGAACGCGCAGTTTCCCTGCGCGTCGAAGCGGAAGCCGTGGAAGGGACATCGAATGGACTCGCCCTCAACGGTGCCACCGTAACCCAGGTGGGCGCCCAGGTGAGGGCAATAAGCCTCCATGACGCTGGCTACTCCGGATCGCGTGCGGAACAGCACAATATCCTGCCCCATGAACTTCAGCGAGAGCACACTGCCCGGTGGCAGCTCACGCGACAAGCCGAGGGTATACCAGCCATTGGGGAAGGGAGGCAGTAGTTTTCTATTTTCCATGTTGGATTGGAACATCAAGTGAGCAGCCTGGGCGCGGTTACACCTTCTGCGTCTTTTGGGTCAGGCGGAACCAGATGAGCCGGATATGGATGATCGCCAGAAAGACGATGATGATCTGGTAGATGGGACTTTGGATGACGTGCTCTAAACTTTCCGAGATCAGGACGTTTTGCTCCTGCGCCATTTTAGACACGACATCCACGCCCACCGCCAGGCCGGTGATCAGCACACTCCGCACGAAAAACCGGATCACCATCATAGCGGCGTAAATCCATTTCTCGACCAGGAACGGCAATATCGCGAAATCATACGGCACAGAGAGTAGGCGCCGCAACCTGAAGACCAGGCCGTTGACGGTATTCATCGTGCGCTCGACTTGCTGGAAGTCAATGCTATCCAGGCCGCCGCGCAATAACCGGCGGAGCGCTTTCTTCCCGCGCTTCTGACTTCGCCGCTTGGCCCATCTGAAGTAACGCGCCGCTTCCTTGTAGTAATTGATCGTCGGGTCCAGCCGCGCGGCCAACGTATCATACAGCAGCGTCGAGCGCGCATACATTAGAAGATCGGGCGGCGCACTGACCTGGTACTTGGAAAGTATTCGCAGTGCACCGATCCAGGCGTTCGCGGAGGTGCGTTCATACCAGGGTGCGTGTTTGCTTTTCATAGCCAGCATCTGGTTGTAAAAGTTCCGTTCAATATCCCTCGTCACGAGGTTGATGTCGATGGGGGGCAGCGGCTCGGCCAGGGCCAGGCCCATCTGCGCCATTTCCCAGGCGTTTTCCTTGCGATAGCCCTCTTGCATCCGCAGGTACAGATCGCGGCGCGGCTGATCGAAGTACCCGGACGCCCCGAAGTCGATGAAGGTCATGTCGCTGTTGGCACGCACCACGATATTGGCCGGGTGCGGATCGGCGTGAAAGGCAAGACCTTCGAACACGGCCCAGTAGTTCATGAACAGCAGCTGTCGGGCCAGTTTTTTCGGATCGATGTTGAGTTCGGCCATGCGCGCCAGCGCGATCGGGTCGTTTTGCTCGACGCCCGCCAGCACTTCGTACATCCACATGCCCGACACGAATTCCTGGACGATGACTTCGTCGTTGGAATACTGGGGGATAATTTTCGGCACCGAGAAAAACTGTATTTTCGCGTTGCGGGTGCGCCGCTCGTAAATTTCTTGAACGCGTGCCTCTCGCCGGAAATCCAGTTCCGTCGTCAGCGCATTTCGGAATTCTTCCCGGATACTGAGGCCGATGCCGGGGCGGATCAGCGTCAGGGCTTCGCCCAGGCCGGCGAGCAAGTCCAGCACTTTAAAGTCGGTCTCGAAGAGTTCGCGGATGCCCGGACGCCGGACTTTCACGGCCACCTTCTCACCTGTTTCTCGGAGCACCGCCTGGTACACGCACGCAATCGACGCAGAGCCGATCGGCTCCGGGTCGAAGGCCGAGAAAATCTCGTCCAGCTTTTTGCCGGTCGTGTGCTCGATGACGGCGACGGCCTGCTTGGTCGGGAAGGATGGGTAACGATCCAGCATAGCCGTCAGTTCTTCGCAATAACGCAGCGGCAGCAGGTCGAGGCGGCTCGCCATCTGCTGCCCGATCTTGACCAACGTCCCGCCGGCGCGCTCGAACATGCGTCGCAGCCGCACCGCGCGCCGGGCTTGCGAATCGCGGCGGCGTATCTTGTCCCACATATTCCCCATAACGAAGTACAGAATCGCGCCGATCCACACGCCGATGCGGCGCAGCATTTTGATCGGCCCGACTTTGGGCGGGGCCATCAAGTGCATCTGGGGCCGGTTGTAGGTCCCGAGCGATTCCGCTTTGGCCTGAACGCGGTGCGGCAAGGCCCGGATGACGGGCAAGTTTTGATCAAGATCGGATGGGGCGGAATCGCGCAATTCGATGGGCACTTCATATCCCACTGCCAACTTGTTCCTGTTGTCGGGCAGCCGGACTCGGCCGGTGATGGGTGCGCCCGGTTTCGCCTGCTGACGGGCGGCTGCGTCGGTGATCGCCTTGCGCACCAGGCGGGGCATCTTGCTTCGAATGGTGAACGGTTTCTGGCGCAGGCGTTGCGCCATCCGCAAGCGCGACACCTGGGAGATGGGGTGACGGCCGTTATGACCGATCGGGTTGACTATCGGGGCAGGGGCGCGGACATCGTCTTCGCGCATCGTGGCTCTCCTGGAAAAAGAGTGTGCTGCGGCTCCCAACTCGCGCTCCACAAACAAGCTGCTTAAAAAGGGCGGTTTCTCGCCGCCGAGGCGCAGAGGAGGACGCTGAGTTTTCTGGCTCTTTGATATTTTGTGCGCTCAACGCATTATTCCTCACCCCGGCCCCTCTCCCGAAACGAAACAGACCGTTTCGGGAGAGGGGGAGTCCGGTTTTCGGGGGTGAGCCGTTCCCCTCTCCTGACGACAGCAGTATCGTCGTCAGGAGAGGGGGCAGGGGGTGAGGCACAGCACACTAATCCTCAAAGAGCCAGTTTTCTTAAGACTTCTCTGCGCTCTCAGCGTCTCTGCGGTGCATCTTCGACTCTTTCAGCGATCTTAAAAGCCAGGAGGGGAAACTTCACCGGCCCGTCTCCATCAACGTTGGGAGAGGGCCGGAGCATGAAGTTTGAATTTTCGATCGACACACAACGCCGCCGACTTTCAACCAGTCGGCTCGATTGGACGATCTACCGGATACCCAGCCGCCGGTTCAGGCGCGCCATCACTCGCGCCTGGCGACGCAGCTGGCGCCGCGTGCCTCGGCGGTACGTCGCCCGCGCAAGGTCATACGGCACCGAACTGGACGAGCGCAGCGCCTTGCCGATCCCCTTCGCGACGTTCAGCCCAAAGTCGCGGATCGCGCCATCTCGCTTTTTCCCGGCCGATTGGTTGCTGGCCTTGCGGTAGGCTCCGGCGCCGTTCGCGACTGCGCGGGCCAGGTCTTCATTAACTTTCGCCATCCGGCGCCCCCATACCTGGATATCCCTGAGGCCGCGTGAATACTTGCGCTTCTTTTTCTTCTTGGTGCTGATGACGATCGGGCGCGTGCTGCCGATCAATTGCATGGGCTGCGCTGTTTGAACGGGATTCTGTTCCTCGTTGGTCATATAGATGCTCCTCGCTTGACGCCTTCAGGCGGAGCCGCAACGGCAGCCTGAACCTAAAACAGGGTTCGAGGGCGGCGCTGTTTCAGTCTATAGATCACGACAACCGGCAGGATGATTTTACCGGCGGTTTGTTCGCCCAGGTTCGCCTGAACCTGCGCGACCGCGTCCATCACTTCATCCATCGCGCGGCCTTTGCCGCGCTTCAGCTGCTTGAGCGCCTTTTTCTTCTGCCTGCCGAGCGAAACGATAACCGGCGCGGTGATTTCCGACCTCGTGTAAGGCATCACCTGGGGGCCGGCGGTGGTGCTCGTCAAAGTGTCGAGCGGCTCATCTGAGATGTCGGGCATCGTCAAAGCCCTCCCATGGCCTTCGATGATTGATGTGCGTCTTCCACATTCGGTGCGTTGTCACATTTTAGGCGATTGGCGATGAAAGTATA